>OGUM01001489.1_pt1 | contig 16727 bp, 9 predicted proteins | sample 1553631 | NCBI WGS metagenome assembly OGUM01 (sample SAMEA2580228, study PRJEB22360) | human gut metagenome | biome: human gut; feature: human-associated habitat; material: faeces | place: Denmark | collected 2008/2010 | reverse complement strand
CTTGGAGCTATTCGTTTAGTTGAAGAAGCAGGAGCAAAAGTAGCGGGAATTGGAATTGTCATTGAAAAATCGTTCCAACCAGGACGTAAGATGTTAATTGAAAAAGGATATGAGGTATATTCCTTAGCACGAGTTAGCAAGTTAGATGCGGGTGTTATTGAATTTGTTCAAGAATAATGAAAAAGGCGAGGATGATGAGGAGCGTCTCGCTTCCATTCCGGGGAAACGTATCTTTGGAGAGGATCGGGGAGAGGACCGTCCGGTCCGCAAGAAATTCGTGGATGCCCCGGTTCGTAAGCCGATCAAGCCAAAAGGAGAACGTCCTGTGAAAATGCGTTATCGGGATGAGGATGACCGTAAGAAAGGGTTTGGCGATCATAAGCGGGATGGAAAGCGCCCATTTAGCAAACCTATAAAGCCTATAAAACGGAGAGGGTATGATGATTATGAGGATTAAATCATCTCTATTCACAAGCCTTTGTCTGATTTTATTAACGATGTCAATTACCGCCCAAGATAAGCAACTCTCCTTGCACGACTTGATTCCGGGAGGAAAAACGTATAGCCGCTTCGTACCTCGTGACTTGAAACAGTTACGATGGTGCGGGGACGAGTACTTATATGTGAAAGGAGATAGCGTGTTAGGAGCTAAGCCGGGGAAAAAAGAAGAGGTCTTTTTTTCGTTGGAAAGACTGAATGGGGCCTTGACGGCGGCAAATCTGCAGACGGTTGGTTCCTTGCCTAGCTTTTCGGTACCCTATGAAAGAGGTTCGGTCTTGGCTTTTACTAGCAAACAGCACCGGATTCATTATGACTATAAGAAGAATAAGGTAGTCGCTGATTATGCTTTGAAGAATAACTGGGCGAATTATGACTTTTGCCCGGCTACGAATAACTTAGCTTTTACGGAGGGAAACAATGTGCATATTTTATCCCCGGATGGACGAAATACGATTGTTACACGTGAAACACAGGATGGAATCGTATGCGGACAGGCTGTCCATCAACGGGAGTTCGGGATTACGAAAGGTATGTTTTGGTCTCCTAAAGGCTCGGCTCTAGCGTTTTATCGTATGGATGAGCGTATGGTGACCGCTTACCCGCTGGTGAATATCGATACTCGTTGCGCTACGCCGGTTCCTCATAAATATCCGATGGCTGGAATGAAGAGCCATGAGGTTACGGTGGGTGTCTATCAGGTAGCTACCGGGCAGACGGTTTGGTTGGAGACAGGCTTGCCGAAAGAGAAATATTTAACAAATATCGCTTGGAGTCCGGATGAGAAGAGTATTTATATCGCTGAGTTGAATCGTGAGCAGAACGAGATGCATTTGGTGCGGTACTCTGCCTTGACGGGAAAGAAAGAGGCTGATCTGTTTACCGAGACGGATCGTTGTTATGTGGAGCCGCAGCATCCCGTGCTTTTCTTGCCGAACGATCCGGATAAGTTTATCTGGCAGAGTGAGGCGGATGGCTATAACCATCTATATCTGTATGATACGACTGGAAAGGAATTAAGGAAGCTAACCGGTGGGGAATGGGTGGTTACCAAGGTGCTAGGCTTTAGCAAAGACGGAAATAAGGTGATTTTCGAGGGAACGGCACCTCATCCTGTATCTCCGAATATGCAAGGAACGGGGATGCAACGTTATATTTGGGAGACGGATTTGAGAACGGGTGATATCATGAATTGCTTGAGTTGGAAAGTGGGCGTGCACCGTTGGTTGCTGAGTCCCTCCGGCGAATATGCGATTGATTATGTAAGTTCTCCTTCTACCCCGAGGGATATCGATTTAGTCCGTATAAAGGACGCTAAGGTGATTTCTACCTTACTTTCTGCTCCGGATCCCTTTAAATCGTATCGGATGCCGCGGATCAAGGTTGGACATATCCTTGCCGCCGATGGTAAGACTCGCTTGAATTACCGGTTGACTTTACCGCCGGATTTGGATGAGACGAAGAAGTATCCTACGATTGTCTATGTATATGGAGGCCCTAAAGTACAGCTTGTTACGGGCGACTGGCAAAACGGGGCTCGTGGTTGGGACCTCTATATGGCACAGAGAGGTTATGTGATGTTTACCGTGGATAGCCGCGGCTCGGCAAATCGTGGACATGCTTTTGAGAGCGTGATTCATCGTAATTTGGGTATCAATGAGATGGCGGACCAAGTGAAGGGTGTCGAGTTCCTGAAATCTTTGTCTTATGTGGATGCCGACCGTATCGGGGTACATGGCTGGAGTTATGGCGGTTTTATGACAACGAACTTGATGCTGACTTATCCGGAGATCTTTAAGGTGGGCGTGGCCGGAGGGCCGGTTATCGACTGGAGCAATTACGAGATTATGTATGGCGAGCGTTATATGGATCGCCCGCAGGATAATCCGGAAGGTTATAAGAACGCGAACCTGAAACTGAAGGCCGGTAATCTGAAAGGCCATCTGTTGATGATACATGGGGATATCGATCCGGTGGTAGTGTGGCAACACAGCCTTGGTTTCTTAAAGGCTTGCGTAGAGGCTGATACGTATCCGGATTACTTTGTGTATCCTCGCCATGAGCATAATGTGACCGGTAAGGACCGTCCGCATTTGCATGAGAAGATTACGAGGTATTTCGATGACTACCTTGGGAATTGAAAATGGAGAATTGAGAATTGAAAATTAGAAGAGATATGAATATATTGTTATTAGGCTCTGGTGGGCGTGAGCATGCGATCGCTTGGAAGATCGCTCAAAGCCCGAAAGTTGATAAGTTATTTATCGCTCCCGGTAATGCGGGAACAGCGTTGGTAGGAACCAATGTGGATATTAAAGCGGATGATTTTGCCGCTATCAAGGATTTTGCGTTGGCGAACCAAGTGAATATGGTCGTGGTAGGTCCCGAGGATCCATTGGTGAAGGGTGTTTATGATTATTTCAAGAAGGATGAGGCATTAAGCTCCATCCCCGTGATCGGCCCGAGTGGGGAAGGTGCCCAATTGGAAGGTAGCAAGGATTTCGCCAAGGCGTTTATGATGCGTCATCATATCCCGACCGCTCGTTATAAGAGTATTTCCACTGAAAACCTAGAGGAAGGCTATGCGTTCTTGGAATCTCTTTCCGCTCCTTATGTATTGAAAGCGGATGGATTGGCTGCCGGTAAAGGGGTACTGATTATCGATAACTTGGAGGAAGCCAAGAAAGAGTTGGGAGATATGCTGGGCGGAATGTTTGGCGACGCGAGCAAGACGGTCGTGATCGAGGAGTTCTTGGATGGTATCGAATGCTCCGTATTCGTCTTGACGGATGGCAACGATTACAAGGTGCTTCCGGTAGCGAAAGATTATAAGCGTATCGGCGAGGGCAATACGGGTTTAAACACAGGTGGAATGGGAGCTGTTTCCCCGGTTCCTTTCGCTGATGAGGTCTTTATGGCGAAGGTGGACGAGCGTATTATCCGTCCTACCGTAGAGGGATTGAAAGCGGAGCATATCGATTATAAAGGTTTCATCTTCTTGGGTCTGATCAATGTGAAGAATGAGCCGATGGTGATAGAATACAATTGTCGTATGGGCGATCCGGAGACAGAGGTAGTCATGCTTCGTATCCAAAGCGATTTGGTTGATTTGCTGGAAGGGGTAGCGGAAGGCGATTTAGCGGCTCGTACATTGGTACAGGACCCTCGTGCGGCGGTTACGGTTATGTTGGTAAGCGGCGGTTACCCGGAGGCTTACGAGAAGAATAAGGTAATCACGGGATTGGATGGCGTATCCTCGAACAATATAGTGTTCCATGCCGGAACGAAGCTGGTAGACGGCCAGATCCTGACGAATGGCGGCCGTGTGATCGCGGTCAGTTCGTATGGGGCTACTAAGGAAGAGGCTTTGGCCCAATCTTTCGCCGGAGCTAAGCAGATCGATTTCGATAAGAAGTATTTCCGTCGGGATATCGGGTTTGATTTATAATTGCGTTTATCGAGAACGCCGGTCGGCATTTGCAGTGAACGTCAGTCGGCGTTTACGGTGAGTACCGGTCGGCGTTCACTACGAACGTCGCTCCGGTGCTTGCACTAACGCAGGTACCGTATTTTCACACTAAGATAAGATTATGGCAAGAGGAACAACTTCATATTACGGACGTAGATATACTATAGCGACACCTATGACCCATTTGTACATGCTTTGCGCTTGTATTTTTTGTTGGATCGTGGGGTATGTGGATTCGGTAGGCTATCCCGTGTATGGAGAGGTGACGGCTCCTCCTTTATGGAATGCCCTCTGTCTGGTTCTTCCGGGTAAGTTGTTTACCTATTTGATCGGTTTTTTGCTGATGGCCGGTGGTGCGTTTCTGGTGCATCGGGTAAACTATGCGTTGATGTTGATTCGTGAGAAGACATTGCTTCCCTTTCTCTTCTATGCCTTGTTGACAAGTACAAACCCGGATTTCTTTCCCTTGAAATCAACATCTGTCGGGGTGTTTTGTTTGATATTGGCCCTTTATCAGTTATTTACCTCTTATCATGACCCGGACGCTACGGATAAGGCTTATAACGCATCCTTGATTATCAGTATCGGAAGTCTGTTGTGGATACACATCCTTTGGTTCTTGCCGCTGTTTTGGTTGGGAATGTATAATTTCAGGACATTGAATATCCGGACATTTGTCGCTTCCTTGTTCGGAATCTTGACGGTTTATTGGTTTGTTTTCGGATGGTGTGTCTGGGAACGGGATTTCACGGCATTTACCATACCTTTCACCTCCTTATTCAAGATCCGTTTCCTTGCGGTACTAGGGACGGGAATTATAGATTGGATACAGATCGTTTTAGTGGCGGGATTAACGATCATTGCCTCATTAAATATCGTTACACATGAGTATGAGGATAATTTGCGTACTCGTCAGTTTCTTTCTTTTCTGATTGTCATGGCCATTTGGTCGTTTGGATTGTTCTTTATCTATGAGCAATCGTCCGAGGAATTTCTGGAAATGGCCTGTGTACCGGCGTCTATCCTGATCGCCCATTTCTTTACGGTGAACCGGGGGAAATATATCTTTTGGCTGTTCCATCTCTCGGTAGCTATGTTTATCGCATTATTAATGATACGTATATGGAATTTCTTATAGCCTACGGGTATATCGGGGTGTTTATCGCCTCTTTCTTAGCGGCCACGATCTTACCGTTTAGCAGCGAGGTCGTATTGACGGGTGTATTATTGGCGGGTTCGGCATATTGGCCTTGCATGATCGCTGCTACGCTTGGTAATTTCTTAGGTGGAATGAGTTGCTATTGGTTGGGGATGTTGGGAAAGGTGGAGTGGATCGAGAAATACCTGAAACTCGATCCGGTGAAACTACAGAAGGTGCAGGATTGGATCAAGGGAAAAGGCTCTTGGATGGGCTTCTTTGTTTTCCTTCCCGGTATCGGTGATTTTATCGCTGTCGCTCTAGGTTTCTTGCGGGCTAATATATGGGTCGTGGCGATCTCCATGTTCTTAGGAAAAGCGATCCGTTATTGGGTTTGGATGGAGTTTGTTTATAAGGTACAGTCCATGTTTTGATAACCCGAGACCTGTACCTTGCACGAAATCATTTCAAGCGTAATTGTCCCCTTTTCTGTGAACTTGATAGCGTTATCGATAAAATTCGTGATAGAATTACAAGGATTTTTGTATATGAATTCTGCAAGCTTGGAAGTCTTTTTTGTTCGGAAGGAACTCATTCCAGCGTGTAAGTGTTTGCCGGGAGAAGACCGTCAATGAGAAAACCAGCATAGAGGTAAAGGCGATACTGGTCGTGATAGCGGAACCTACGACCCCGTAAGACGGGATGAGTAAGAAGCCGGAGATTAATAAGGCAATAAGCCCTACGCACGAGCTTGCCGTACTGTACCGGATCTTTCCGCTGCCGATGAAATAATGGCTGATGATGCTGTTGCAGCCTAACGCTACGATTCCGATCGATAATCCGCCTATCACTTTACGTATGCCTTTGAACTCGGCGCTGAAAAGATAATCCGTATATATCCATTCCGGTACCAATAAGATACATCCCATCACGAGGGCTAAAGCGCAAAAGGTCAATTTGAAAAGCTGTAAGGTAATACGTTTTTGTTCCGTTGCCTCTGAGGTCTTGGCCACGCTACTGTATTCGATGAAACTTACGCTGCGACTAATATTCCATACGCTCTCGGAGATCTTGGTCCCAGCGTCTAGCAAGCCTACGCTTCCCAACCCGGCGAAACGTTGTATCAAGAAATAATTGAGTCGGGTAGTACAGGTTTCCGCCAACCCGTCCGCGCCGGCCCACAGGCCGTAGGCAAACATTTCTTTTAATAGACCGTAGAGCGATTTGCCGGAAGACCGGGATGTCTCCTTTAAGAAATAAGGAACAAGCATCGATAGGCTGGCAATAAAGGCTATGCCGTTCGTGACATATAATCCCCAGACATACGACCGTACGTCCGGGCGCTTCAATATATAATAGAAATAGAGTAAGACGAAAAATAGCAGTCCTCCTTGCAATATAAACGTGAGATTAAACCCTTTGATATTGTCTTTACCCAACAAGAAGCGGGCATTGGCGTTTACCGTAGAGCTCAAGATCGCCAACAAGAAGATATCCAGCCGATAGCCGGTGGGTAAAAGCCCAGTAAGATACATGAAGCCGCAAGCTAGGGAAGAGCCGATAGGTGTCCACAGATATGCGGGAAGGAAAATTGTCCGCATGGAGTAACGGTTCATGAAATAGACAATCGTATTCCCGCATAAAATCCCATTGACGATTACCGCTATATTTACCGAGGCCACGATCAACCCGATCATCCCCACGCCCTCGATTCCCAGCACCTTCGCGTTGATGAAGATCAGCGCTAGGTTAAGGAAAGCTATCAGATAACGCGAGCCTATTGTCCCCAGTATCTTTTTTAACATAAGCTATAGTTGTAATCCATTCAGTAACCTTACATAGGTATCGATCGCTTCCCGGATCTCCGGTCCCTTGATGTATTCGTCCGCGGAATGGGAACGTGCCGAGTTTCCCGGCCCTATCTTTACGGAGGGGAAACGCATCAAGGCTTGGTCGCTAAGCGTAGGAGAGCCAAAAGGCTCTTTTCCCATCAAGATCGCCCGTCGCACAAAAGGATGATCCAGATCCGTGCGGGTGGAGCTAAGGCGGAAGCTGCGGGCCTTGATCTCGCAATGAACCTTTTCCTTGATTAGCTCGAATAACTGTTCGTTCGTATAAAATTCGTTGGTGCGGATATCTACCGTGAATTCGCATTTATCGGGAACGACATTGTGTTGCGTACCGGCATGGATGATGGTGACAGTCATTTTCACCGGTCCGAGGAAGTCGCTTTTCTCCGGGAATTGATAGGTGCTGAACCATTCTATATCCTTCATGGCTAGAGTGATGGCATTGATACCCTCATTGCGTGCGGCATGTCCGGCCTTTCCGATAGCGGTACAATCCAGTACCATTAGCCCTTTCTCGGCTACGGCGGGTTGCATACCCGTGGGTTCACCTACGACAGCGAAGGAGATAGGAGGAAGCTCGGCCAATGCGCTTTCAATGCCATTCTTCCCGGATACCTCTTCCTCACAAGACGCAAGGAAGATTAGATTATAAGGTTGTTCTTTCTCGCTTAAGATACAGAAGGCTTCATAGAGGGAGACTACGCTCGCCCCGGCATCGTTACTGCCCAGTCCATATAATTGATCATCCTCGGTCTCTTCGGGAGTGAACGGGTCTTTGGTCCAACCGGAAGCGGGCTTGACGGTGTCTATATGGGAGTTGAGTAAAAGGGTCGGTTTACCGAAATCGAAATCCGGGGCGATGATCCACAGGTTGTTGCCTTTGCGGAACACCTTTTGTCCGGCCTTTTGCCATTCTGCTTGCAGGAAATCCGCTACGGCGGTCTCGTCCCGGCTGAAAGACGGACGGGAGATCATGCCTTTTAATAAATCAATCGCTTCGTAATATCTTTCCATATTATAATAAATTATTTACGGTGCATCTGTCTTTCTCCAGTTGGGCTTTCAATTCTTCTAAGGAATCGAATTTGATGTCTCCGCGTACGTATTGAACGAATGAGACACGAATGCTATCGTTGTAGATATCTCCGGAGAAATCCAGAATGTTGACCTCCATGGATATGTCCTTCCCATTATTGAGTGTCGGACGGTCACCGATATAAAGCATTCCCTTATATCGTTCGCCTTCCACCTCCACCCATACGGCATATACGCCAATACCCGGAATGACTTTAAAAGGCTCATCTACCCGTATATTCGCCGTGGGAAATCCTAGCGTGCGTCCCACTTTATAGCCGCTGACGATATGGCCCAGCAATTGATAGGGATAGGTCAGTAAATAAGCGGCTTCCGCTACATTTCCGGCTTGAAGTAATTTCCGGATCTCGGAAGAGCTGACGGCCGTATTCCCTTCGTCATAGGGAGATGCCTTTAGCACCTCGATACCACATTCGGTGCCATAAACGACATATTGCTCGAAGCCATCCGTCCGATCGTGCCCGAAACGATGGTCATATCCGATCAATAAGGTCTTTACATGCAGGCTCTTCGCTAAAATAGAGGTAATGAATTCCTTGGCCGAGAACCGGGATAGCTCGATCGTAAAATCCAATACGATGCAATAATCTACTCCGGTAGTCTCTAATTGCTGTAACTTTTCCTCGAAAGAATTTAATAGCTTCGGTTGGTAATCCGCATGCAATACAGCCCGGGGATGTTCCGGGAAGGTGATTACGGCCGATGGCAGGTTACGTGCTTTGGCAATCTCTTTCATCTCGTCGATTAAGAAACGGTGTCCTAGATGCACACCATCGAAAAATCCGATCGTAGCCACCAGTTCCTTTCCTTTCAGTCTGTCAAAATCTCTTACAACAATCATTGCGCCTTATTCATTTCTATTCCAATCGAAAGACAAATGTACGGGATAATTTTTAATAATCATGTTCTTATATATGGATACTTTACGTGTATGTTTACTGCAACCCCCATTGCAGCAGAATTAGATACCGGTTGGTTTGGTTCGTTCTCGGGAAATATCTATATTTGCTAAGTATGAAAACGAAAACTCTACTCTGTATCATAATGATCCTGTCTTGGGGAATATTGGGATCCGGACTTGCGGCGGAAGATATTCTTTTCAACCGTCTGGGAGTACAGGACGGTCTGTCTTCCAATGAGATCACTTGTATCCTGAAAGACCGGAAGGGGTTTATGTGGTTGGGTACCGCTTCTGGGGTAAACCGTTTTGATGGGTATGAGTTTAAGCATTATAAATACAAGGAAAGCGGGTTGCCTTTTAGGGAGGAGCATGTCTCCGAACTTCAAGAAACCGCTGATGGGCGTATTTGGATTACCTATAATACGAACCAACTTTGCGTATATGAGCCCGGTAATGACCGTTTTATTCCGGAGAAGGAAATATTAGATAGCTTACGTCTAGAGAATCCTCCCGCTAAGATATTCGTCGACAATGATAAACAACTCTATTTCGCTACCTATACGAATGAATTTTGTCGTTATGATCAAGCGAGGGGAAAGATTTATTCGTATCCACTAAATAAAGAGGATGGCCGGGTTTGTGATATGAGTGACGTGGGCGATCGTCTATATGTAGTCCATACCTCGGGAGTGGTAGAGGGGATCGATAAGGCATCCGGAGAATCTGTCTATCGGGATGAGTATCTGACTCAATATGCGAATGCCCAGTTATTCTATGTGTTCGCCGATAGTGACGGGGATCTGTGGTTTTTCTTAAATCCCGGATATAGTAGAGGTCTCTTTCGCCTAAATCCCAAAAGCAAGGAGTGGAAACATTATACGACCGAAACCTCGGTCGCTTTATCCTCTATAATGGTGCGTGACGTGGCGGAGGATATGAACGGTAATATCTGGATCGCTACCGATCATGGCGGTATCAATATCTTGGATAAACGTCTGAACCGGATGCGTTATATACGAAATAACCCGTTTAACCAAACGAGTTTGAGCCAGAATAGCGTGATCTGCTTGTATCGGGATGATACGGGGATTATGTGGGCCGGCACTTATAAAAACGGCATCAACTATTATCATGAGAGCATTTTTAAATTCCAGACTATCCGGTACCCTTTGGAGTTGATGCGGGATATCTTTAACAATGACTTTAATTGTATCGTAGAAGATAAAGAAGGGGATCTGTGGATCGGTACTAGCGGAAACGGCCTATTACGTTACGATCGGGAAACCGGGGAGTATGTCCGCTACCGGGCGGGACGGGAAAGCGAGAACGCTATCTCCGGCGATGTCGTGATTAGTATGGCGAAAGATTTGGATGGCAAGTTATGGCTGGGTACTTATATGGAGGGGTTGACCGGTTTTGACGGGAAACGTTTCAAGCATTATCGGGATATCCCGGGCAGTAAGGACGGCTTATCCAATAATAGCGTGTATAGTTTGTATGTCGATGCCAAGAATCGTTTGTGGATCGGTACGTTGGAAGGCGGCCTGGATTGCTTGGATCAATCTACCGGGAAATGGACGTATTATCGCATGGGGGATAAGGAGAATGCGATTAACTCGGATATCGTATATAGCCTTTCCGGGGATGAGAAGGGGAATATTGTCGTTGGAACTTCTTTAGGAGTGAACTGGATCAACCCGGAGACGGGGGCTGTTACTTCTTTTAACGGCACGAAGGATGGACGTTCCGTGTTTGAGGATCAAATCATCAATGTCGTATTTTGTGATAGCCGCCAATGGGTATGGATCGGGAGTAATCATGGGCTACATATATATGATAGGTTGAATGATAAGATGTATCGGTTGAACCATTCTTCCGGATTACCGGATAACAGCATCATGTCTATCTTGGAGGATAAATATCATACGGTTTGGGTGGGGACGAAGAACGGCTTATTGAATATCGTTCCGAATCGGGATACGGATAATAATTATACGTTCGATTGGAATAGCTATGATGAGAATGAGGGCGTTCAAGGACGTGTGTTTAATGTGAATAGCGCTTGTGGGCTGGAAACGGGTGAGTTGGCGTTTGGTGGGACAAACGGTCTTACCTTCGTTGATCCTGCCCGGATACGTTATAATAGCTATGCTCCACCGGCGGTGATAACCGGACTTATGGTGAATAATGTCCCGATAACGGCGAGAGAGGCGTATGACGGGCATGTGATTTTGGATAAAGATATCACCTGTACCAAGCAATTGAAACTGAATTATACGGAACGTAATTTCTCCTTTACCATCTCTTCTTGTTGCTATTTCCTTCCTTTGAAGAATAAATATGCTTTTAAGATGGAGGGCTTCGACTCGGAATGGACTACCGTAAGCGCCTTGGAACGTCGTATTACCTATACGAACTTGAACCCGGGAACTTACACTTTCAAGGTAAAGGCGATGAATAACGACCGGATTTGGAGCAAGGAGATCACGAGCTTGCAGATCACGATCCTGCCTCCGTTCTGGGCTACCGGATGGGCAATAGCGTTGTATATCATAGCTGGTATATTATTGGCGTATGGCGTGATACGTTTTATTTTCCGTATCCAGCAAAAGAAGTTGGAGGAGGAGCAAGAACGGGCTACTGTGCGTCAGCAGCATGAGGTGGACGAGATGAAGCTTCGTTTCTTTACGAACGTAAGCCATGAGTTCCGTACGCCGCTAACATTGATCATGACTCCTTTGGAGAAGTTGATGAAAACGGAGAAAGACATGGAATCCCAGCAAATATTGAAGTTGATCTATCGGAACGCCGACCGGTTGCTTAAATTGGTGAACCAGTTATTGGATTTCCGCAAGATCGATATGCAAGGGGATAGCTTGGTCTTGTCTACCGGCGATATTGTCCCGTTTGTGCGTGACGTGGCTTATTCCTTCAAGGAGCTTTCGGAGCAAAAGCGGATTCATTTCTCTTTTTCCTCGGTCTTCACGTCTCTCCCGATGAAGTTTGACACGGATAAGGTCTTCAAGATCGTCTCTAATCTACTGAGTAACGCTTTTAAGTTTACGCCGGAGGGAGGTACTATCTCGGTGACGCTTAGATTGCGGTTGGAGAAGGAGGGAGAGAACAAACTGGTTATCGAGGTGTCGGATAGCGGTATCGGTATTCCTGCGGATAAACAAGGAGCTATCTTCGATCGCTTTTATCAGGTGGCTTCCCCGGATAAGGGAAATCCCGTGGTAGGTACGGGTATCGGCCTGCACCTATGCCGGGAATTCGTGCGGATGCATCATGGGACGATAACCGTGAAAAGCGAGCCGGGAGCGGGTAGTACGTTTACGGTTACGCTGCCGGTGATCCCCTTGGACAACCAAGATATTATCTCGGCTCCGGAAGGAATTGCCGAAGGGGATATCTTGCCTCCGGTTGAGGAGCATCCGGAGATCGCTGATAAGGATGCGTCTCCGGCGGAAAGACCTACGTTGCTGGTCGTAGACGATAACACGGATTTCCGGGAATTTATGAAGTTAAGCTTGAGTGGCGTTTATTCGGTACTCACGGCGGCGGATGGAGAAGATGCGTGGAAACTCATTCCGGAGGAGCTGCCGGATATGGTGATCAGCGACGTGATGATGCCTATCACCGACGGTATCACCTTATGCCGCCGGATCAAGGGAGACATCCGGACTTCCCACATCCCGGTGATCCTACTGACGGCAAAGTCCGCTAAAGATAGCCAACTGGTCGGTCTGGAAGCCGATGCGGATGATTATATCAGCAAGCCATTCAATATGGAGATGCTTCTCTTGAAGGTGCGGCATTTGATCGAGATGAAGAAGAAGATGCAAAAGGCCTTTATGCAGTCCTCTACCATGGGCATCGCCTTGACGGAGGTACAAGCTAGCTCCATGGATGAGGAGTTGATGCGTAAGGCCATCGGCTATATCGAGGAGCAGATCGCCAATCCGGAGTTGTCTGTAGAACGGTTGAGCCGGGAGATGGGCATGAGTCGTGTGAACTTCTACAAGAAATGCCTTTCCATCACGGGTAAGACTCCGGTGGAGTTGATCCGTACGGTGCGCTTGAAGCGTGCGGCGCAGTTATTGGAAAAGAGCCAGATGCGGGTCAACGAGGTCGCGCTGGAGTGCGGTTTTAATGATGTGAAGTTATTCCGGAAGTATTTTAAGGATGAGTTCGGAAGGCTTCCCTCTGACTATCATAAATAAACTTTTTCTAAATAAATGCCACGTAATTAGGGGATATAACAAAATATCCCCTTAAAATAAACATTCTTCCCCTACCTTTTTACGGTTCTCCCCGTAACCCAAAACATTTATGGCTTCCTGTCCGCCGCGAACCCTTTAATTTTGCCAACGAATGAAGAACCATTTTTCTTGTATGGAAAAACCTGTTCGGACTCATTGCTGATCGGAAATAATTAAAGAATCTATAGAATATGAAACAACACATCGCGGTATTCACGTTAGGGCTTTCCCTGCTGACTTCCTGCATGACTGATTCCGCTTACCGGAAGGTCGAGAATGGCTTGGTCGCCGATATCCGTTCCGGACAGGCGAAGGCTGTTAAATTGGAAGTAATCTCTGATGATATTATCCGGGTAATCGCCTCTCCGGATGGTAAGTTTTCCAACCAAGTGAACTTGATCAAGGACACGAAATCGTTGCCCGCCCCATCGTTTCAGATAACGACCTCGGGGGATACGATCATCGTAAGTACGCAAACCACACAGGCCCGTCTTTCACGAGAGACCGGAGAGGTTCGCTTTACCGACGCCAACGGACACACGATCCTTCGTGAGAAGACAAACGGAGGCAAGGAATTTACGCCGATCGAGGTGGAAGGAACCAAAGGTTATACCTTACGTCAGGTATTTGAGAGCGAGGACGAGGAAGGGCTTTACGGCCTAGGACAGCATCAGAGCGATGAGTTCAACTATAAAGGCAAGAACGAGGAGCTTTTCCAATATAACACGAAGGTGAGCGTGCCGTTTATCGTTTCCTCAAAAGGGTATGGTGTACTTTGGCATAACTATTCCTTGAGCCGTTTCGGCGACAAGCGTCCATACGCCGATTTGGGCGATGTCTTTGGCCTATACGGAAAAGACGGGAGGGCAGGGGCGTTGACCGCTACCTACTATACGGATAAGGCGAAGAATTCCGTTTTAATCCAGCGGGATGAAGATAAGGTAGATTATGAGAATCTGAAAACCATCAAGAACCTGCCGGCAGACTTCCCGAAGCCGAGCGCTTCCGCTACTTGGGAGGGTGAGATCGAGGCGAAAGAGACGGGTACTTATCATTTCAAACTACATTACGCCGGTTATACCAAGGTATTTGTGAATAACGAGGAGATCATCCCGGAACGTTGGCGCGCGGCATGGAACCCGAATGATTACAAGGCTACGGCCGATCTGGAAAAGGGCAAACGTTATCCGATCCGTATCGAATGGTTGCCGGATGGAGATGTATCTTATATCGGCTTGAAGGTATTATCTCCGCTACCGGAGGAGGAGCGGGAGCGGTTGGCTTTCTGGTCGGAAATGGGGGATGATATCGATTACTACTTCATCAACGGAGAGTCTTCCATGGATAAGGTGATCAGCGGTTACCGCACGGTTACGGGCAAGAGCCAGATCATGCCGAAATGGGCGATGGGATTCTGGTTGAGCCGTGAGCGTTATAAGACGCAAGAGGAGCTATTGACCGCCTTGAACGAATACCGCCGGCGGCAGGTTCCCTTGGATGTGATCGTACAGGATTGGAGCTACTGGCCGGTAGACGCATGGGGTAGCCACGAGTTTGATAAGGAACGCTTCCCGGACCCGAAAGGCATGATTCAGGAAATCCACGATAAGGATGCCCGTATCATGATCTCCGTATGGCCGAAGTTCTATTATACGACAGAGCATTATAAAGAGTTGGACGCGCTGGGTGCTATGTATCAGCAGGCGATTAAGGATAGTATCCGCGACTGGATTTATCCGGGTTATATCGGTTCTTTCTATGATGCGTACAACCCGGAAGCCCGCAAGCTTTTCTGGGAACAGATGAACGAGCATCTGTATTCCTTGGGCATCGACGCTTGGTGGATGGACGCTTCCGAGCCGAACGTACAGGATAATACGGATATCGAGTATCGCAAGGCGCTTTGCGGACCGACTTATCTGGGCCCGTCCACGAAATACTTCAACGCGTATGCCTTGGAGAACGCCGAGGCGATCTACGACGGACAACGTAGCGTAAACCCGGATGACCGTGTATTCTTGTTGACCCGTTCCGGTTTCGCCGGCCAGCAACGTTACTCTACCGCTACATGGAGTGGCGATATCGGTACTCGCTGGGAGGATATGAAAGCGCAGATCAGCGCCGGCTTGAACTTCGCCATGTCCGGTATCCCTTACTGGACGATGGATATCGGTGGCTTCAGCGTGGAGAACCGTTATATGGCCGCAAAGGAAGGTAGCGAGGATTTGAGGGAATGGAGGGAGTTGAACAACCGTTGGTATCAGTTCGGGGCTTTCTGTCCGTTGTTCCGTAGCCACGGGCAATATCCTTGCCGCGAGATCTATAATATCGCTCCGGAAGGATCGCCTACGTACCAATCGATGAAGTATTATACCGAGTTGCGCTATCAATTGATGCCGTATATCTATAGCTTGGCCTCCAAGACGCATTTTGAGGATTATACGATCATGCGTGCCTTGGTGATGGATTATTCGGACGATGAGAAGACTTACGATATAGACGACCAGTTTATGTTTGGCCCGGCCTTCATGGCATGCCCGGTGTATGAGTATAAGGCTCGCGACCGTGAGGTGTACTTCCCGGCCGGCATTTGGTACGATTTTTACAACGGCAAGCCTGTGCAAGGCGGAACGACAATGGACGTGGATGCTCCTTACGAGCGTATGCCTTTGTTCGTGAGAGCCGGTTCTATCGTACCGACCGGAAAGGTAATCCAGTCTACGAAAGAGGAGCAGAAAGACTTAACCGTCTCTGTTTACGCCGGTGCCGACGGCTCCTTCACCTTATATGAGGATAATGGCGTGACCTACGATTACGAGAAAGGAAATTACGCTACCATCCCGTTTGTTTATGATGATGCGAGGCGAACGCTCACGATCGGCGCGCGGGAGGGCGATTATCCGGGCATGATCCGCGAGCGTCAGATCACGGTACGTCTCATCACGCCGGAGAACCCCGCTGGCAAGGACGTGACAATATCTTACCAAGGTAAACCTCTAGTTGTAGAGACAGGGCACGCCCCGTCTCTACAACTGGGTAATATCAATTAAACTATATAATCACTAATGATATCACTGATGAATCGGCCATTCGCGTGGCTTCTGGGCCTATTGCTCACCGCCTGTTCCCCCACCGGGGAGCAGGTGCGTGAACGTAGCTCATGGAATGACGATTGGAAATTTGCCTTGTCGGATAGCGTTCAGGATTATTCATCCCCGGACAGCGATGATTCCACTTGGCGTATCTTATCTTTACCGCATGATTGGAGTATCGAGGGGGATTTCTCCCTCGATAACCCGTCTACCCCGGGCGGCGGTGCGCTACCGGGCGGGATTGGCTGGTATCGAAAGACATTTACCCTTCCGGAGACGGATCGGGGTAAGGTTGTTTATGTTGATTTCGACGGGGTTTACCGGAATAGCGAGGTTTGGATCAATGGTCATTCGCTGGGATTCCGCCCGAATGGTTATGTATCGTTTCGTTATGACTTGACGCCTTATTTGAGGTATGGAAG
>OGUM01001488.1_pt1 | contig 16753 bp, 10 predicted proteins | sample 1553631 | NCBI WGS metagenome assembly OGUM01 (sample SAMEA2580228, study PRJEB22360) | human gut metagenome | biome: human gut; feature: human-associated habitat; material: faeces | place: Denmark | collected 2008/2010 | reverse complement strand
CCCCAGCATTTCAAAATAAGTAGGGGGCCGAGCCGTACGGCCTACATTCTCAATATCACCGGTACGTACGCATTTTTGGCAGGTGGTTACGCGCGGCGAAGGCGGCTTCATTTTGCCCGTAAAAAACGGTTTAAAGGGCGCCATACCTGCGCCGATCAATAACAACGTAGGGTCATCCTGCGGAATCAGAGAGGCGCTGGGCAGCATCAGATGTCCCCGCTCCTGAAAAAATGTAAGAAATCTGCTGCGGATTTCATTGCCGCTCATGTACTTCATAGACGAATCGCTCCTTTATTTTCGGAAAACATTTTGCATTATATTATACTACATTATAGGCTGAGTGTCACCAACAATATAGTAACCTCTTTGTAAAATAAAAAACCCCGACACTTTTTGTCGGAGCCTGCCCCTGAAAATATAATTGCCCCACAATGCCGTCCATCCTCAGGGTTTGAACCTGCATATGCAGGTGGGTGCTTTACCGCCGATCGCAAAAGTCCACTCTGAGGAGGCCGGTTTTTGAAAGGCGAGAATCTTAAGCTCCCTATGTAAGAGTGTTGGCTCAACACAGAGAGAAATGTAACGTACATCGCAGGGTAAATTATAATGAACTTATGAAATGCAGCTTGCTGCCATTGGTCTTAGCAGATTCGTTCCACTCCCGGCAGAGCCGGCAAGTCAAAGACGCCGATCCGCCGTTTGCTTACACCTATACTATAGCAGACCCGGAGCATTTTTTCAATGCTTCGGGTCTGTTTGTTCATCATTTTTTAACTTTTCTCCACAGACGGACCGGTTACATTGTCACCGGCACGCAGCAACTGCTTCCGCAGGAATAAAAGCAAGCGTCACGCAGCACAATGCTGTCCTTTCCGGCGTAAAGTCCTGCCATACTGTTACCGGGTATCTGCCACGTCTTTATTTCCCGGTTTTTTCCCTGGCCAGTAACGAAGTCTTAATGTGCAGCTCGCGCAGCTGCTTATCATCCACCACGTTCGGCGCTTCGCTCATCATATCGTTGGCATTCTGCGTTTTCGGGAACGCAATGACGTCACGGATAGAAGGCCGTTTCGCCATAAGCATGATCATACGGTCCAAACCAAAGGCCAGGCCGCCGTGGGGCGGTGCGCCATATTCAAAGGCCTGCATCATGAAACCGAATTTTTCCTGAGCTTCTTCATCCGTAAGACCAATCGCTTCAAACACCGCTTTCTGCACATCACGGCGATGGATACGGATCGACCCGCCGCCTAATTCCACGCCATTGAGAACCATATCATAAGCCTTGGCATAGACTTTGCCGGGGTCAGAGGCCAAGAGAGGCACATCTGCGTCAAACGGCGCCGTAAAGGGATGATGCATCGCTACCCAACGTTTTTCTTCTTCGTTGTATTCGAACATAGGGAAACGGGTCACCCAGGTAAAACAGAACTCGTCTTTATTGATCAGGTTCATGCGTTTGGCCATTTCAAGGCGGAGCGCACCCAGAGCCTGAGCCACTACGCCCGGCTTATCGGCCACAAACAGCAACAAGTCGCCCGGTTCTGCTGCCGCCGTTTCTTTGATTTTGGTCAGATGCGCTTCATCGAAGAATTTAGCGATCGGCGATTTTACGCTTCCATCAGGCTGGATCTGCATCCAGGCCAGACCTTTGGCGCCATAAATAGCCACAAAATCTACCAGGCCGTCCAGTTCGCGCCGGGGGATCGCCGCGTCGCCTTTCACGTTAATGGCTTTGACGATACCGCCCTCCGCCAGAATCGTGTTAAAGACTTTGAAATCAGAACCGGCGACGGCGTCTTTCATATTGACCAGGGGCATAGCAAAGCGCAAATCCGGTTTGTCGCTACCATATTTATCCATGGCTTCGTCCCAGGTCATACGCTGCATGGGCAGCTTTACATCAACGCCCAACGCACCTTTAAACACATAGGCGATCAGCCCTTCCATCATTTCCATAATATCTTCTGTTTCCACAAAAGACATTTCCAGGTCCAACTGGGTAAATTCCGGCTGACGGTCTGCGCGCAGGTCTTCGTCACGGAAGCAACGGGCGATTTGGAAATATCTTTCATAACCGCCGACCATCAACAACTGTTTAAAAATCTGAGGGGACTGAGGCAGCGCATAGAACTTGCCCGGGTTGACACGGCTGGGGACCAGATAGTCGCGGGCGCCTTCCGGCGTACTCTTACACAACATAGGTGTCTCAATCTCTAAGAAAGAATGATCGTCCAGATAATCCCGCATCAGTTTCGTCACTTTATGACGCAAAATCAGACCGGCCTGCATTTCCGGACGGCGCAGATCTAAATAACGATACTTGAGGCGCAGATTTTCATCGGTGTCAATGCCGTCCTGAATATAAAAGGGCGGTGTTTTGGCTACATTTAACACAATGAGCGTATCAGCCACTACCTCGACTTCACCGGTAGGGATATTGGGGTTCACCGTCTCGGCGTCGCGATTTCTCACTTTGCCGAAAACCTGGATCACGTATTCCGTGCGAACCGCTTCGGCGTTTTTAAAACTGTCGCCGGCATCCGGATCGATGACCACCTGACAGATCCCGGAACGGTCCCGCAGGTCGATAAAAATCAATCCGCCATGGTCACGACGTTTGGCAACCCAGCCGCACAACGCCACTTCCTTGCCGGAATCGGCTTTTGTCAGCAAACCACAATGATGGTCACGCTTAAATTTTTCAGTCATTCTTCTGCACCTCTGTCATTAAAATAGTTGTAATATCTGCAAGGGGAATTTCCTTTTGATTATGCTCTTTATCCGCTGTCTTCATATCCCGCAAAGTGACCATGTTCCGGGCCACTTCATCTTCGCCGAAGATCAGCACATAACCGGCGCCGGACCGGTCAGCCGCCTTCATCTGACTCTTCATACTGCCCTGCCGATAATCGTAGGCCGTTTTCAAGCCGGCTTCCCTGAGTTTTTCAACCGTTTGGAAAGTCAGGGCCGCCACTTCCGGCTTAGGCGCTACCACAAACACATCCATGGCAGCCTTCGAGGCCGGCAACAGATTCTGGCTCTGCAAGGCCAACAGCACCCGCTCCAGTCCCATCGCAAAGCCGATACCGGGCGTTGCCGGACCGCCGATCTCTTCCACCAGTCCATCATACCGCCCGCCGCCGCAGACAGCGCTTTGCGCGCCTAACGGCGGATACTGGATTTCAAAAGCGGTGCGGGTATAATAATCCAAACCGCGGACCAGCGTGGGGTCTATCGTAAATTCCACACCTGCCGCAGTCAACAGTTCCTGCACCGCGGCAAAATGTTGTTTGCACTCTTCATCCAGGCATTCCGCCAGTTTCGGAGCGCCGGCCGCCAAGGCATGACAGCGCTCATTTTTACAGTCCAGAATGCGCATGGGATTCCGTTCAAAACGTCCCTGGCAATCCTTACACAACTCTGCCAGATGTGGGCGGAAATAGTCCTGCAATTTTAAGCGGTACGCCGGGCGGCAATTGGGGCAGCCCACCGTATTGATTTTCAGCTGCAGATCCCGCAAACCCAAAGATCGCAAGATCTGCACAGCCAACAGAATCACTTCCGCATCTATAGCAGGCGTCGGTATGCCCAACGCTTCTACGCCAAATTGGTGAAATTGGCGCTGCCGGCCGGCCTGCGGCCGATCATAACGAAACATGGGCCCGATATAAAACAGCTTGGTCGGATCCGGATCCGCATACATTTTATGTTCCACAAACGCCCGTACAGCCGAAGCCGTATTTTCCGGACGGAGAGTGATGCTCCGCTGCCCTCTGTCCGCGAACGTATACATTTCTTTTTCTACTACGTCGGTAGTATCGCCGATGCCCCGCTGAAACAGTTCCGTGTGTTCGAACAACGGAGTGCGGATCTCCGCAAACCCAAATCGAGCGCACAAGTCCCGCAGGACTCCTTCCACATACCGCCAGGCGCCCACTTCCGCCGGCAGGATATCCTTAGTCCCCCGCGGCAATGTCGTCAACACGATAATTCCCCCTTATGTGCTTTCTTTTACTGTCTGATAAAGCATGGTATATATTTTACCACTTTTCCTTACAACTGACAATTATCCGGATTTTTCTCCGCTTCTTCCCCGCCATAATGCCACAGCTCGTCATATAAAACACGATATACAGCCGCTACCGGCATGGCAAACAGCATGCCTAAAATACCAAAAAGTTTGCCGGCGATCATCAGCGCCAATAAAATCACCACCGGATGAAGCCGTATCTTCCGGCCCATGATGACAGGCTGCAAGACCTGACTGTCCAGCGTGTAATAAATGATGTAAAAAAACGCCAGATAAAAAGCCACCTGAGGGGACACTGACGAATACGCTACGAAAACAGCAGGTACCGCCGCAATAATCGGCCCGATCACCGGGATTGCTTCGGCAAACATGGCGATGAAGCCGAAAACCAGCGGATACGGGACCTGTAAGATCATCAGTATAAGAACCACGCAGAGAGCGGAAAGCAGGCTCAGTTTCCAAAGCCCCTCCACATAGCTGCTGATCGCCACACCGATGCGGTGGAGCACCCGCCGGGCTTTCGGACGCGCCACCGGCGTAAACAGACTGACGACCATCTCGCACAACTGATGCCAGTCCTTTAAAAAATAAAACGACAGGAACGGCACCACGATCAGCCCCAGCAAATTGGCCACAATCTGGATAGTTGAATTCAACAGATTACGTATTACTCCGGCAATCAGGCCCATAACCGAATTCACCGCATCCTCGATCAGGCCTTCCAGATTGGAAGGGAGCATCGCTACTTTAGCCGAAGGATCTTTCAGTAAATTCAGCAGGGAGTCCCCCTGCATCTGCTTAGAATATTCCGGCACCTTCACTAACAATTCGTTAATCTGAACAAATAAAGGAAGGACCACCACAAAGAGCATACTGACCGTAAAAACAGCCAGGACCACAAACGCCAGAAAAATGCCCGCTACCCGCGAAGGATGCATGCCGGTCTTGCCCAACTGAAGCCGGGCAAAAGACCGGGACAGAGGGTACAGGGCAAAAGAAAGCCCTATCGCCAGTAAGATCGGGAATAAAAAGGAACTCATCGCGTAGAGTACCGCCGAAACTAAAAAGGCGATCAGAAATTTTATCACCGTATGTTGTTGTATATATTTAATATAACTTATTTTCATAGTTGATAACGCCTGAATTACTGCAGGAACGGATTCCGTTTTCGTTCCCAACCTACGGTAGTAGCGGGACCGTGCCCCGGCAACAGATTCGTCTCATCCGGCAGCGTCAGGATCTTGCTGTGAATGGATTCCAGCAACGTATCATAGGAACCGCCGGGCAAGTCCGTGCGTCCGATGGATTCCGCAAAAATCGTGTCGCCGCAGAAGACAATATCATCGGTTAGATAACAACAGCCGCCGGGCGTATGGCCGGGAGTCAGCAGTACTTTAAAAGTATAACCGGCCGCTTCGATCACCTGTCCTTCTTCCACCAGCACATCCGCCGCGCCAAAATCTTTTGCCGGCCCGGGGAAAAAAGCGGAGACCGCATGAGTCAGGCGCTCCGCATCCTCTGCGGCCATGTATACTTTGGCACCGGTGGCTTCCCTGACCTCTTTTAAGCCGCTGATATGATCCAGATGCCCATGGGTCAGAAGGATCGCATCTACAGTCAGATTTTCCCGCTTTAAAGCGGACACAATACGGGTCCCTTCATCACCCGGATCCACTACCACCGCATGTCCGGTTTTTTCGTTTTCCACAATATAGCAGTTGGTGATGACAGGACCTACTTCCATAATTTTTACTTTCATTTTTTCTTTCCTTTCCCGCTCTCATTCCCATTCCCAGCTGTTGTAGTCATGCGTTCTACACTATATACCCCCTGGATGCGTTTGATGCGGCTCATAATGGTGTCCAACTGGGCCGTATTCGTGATATCCAACCCCAGGTGGATCATTGCCGTTTTATTTTTTGCCATATGGCTGCTGATATGATTGATATTGATCCGGTTTTCGCTGATCGACATCATAATGTCCACCATAAGTCCCGGTTTATCATTCGCTACGATGACAATATTGGCCTTGTACACTGCATCTGTAGCCACATCCCAGGTCACGCTGATCAGGCGTCTTTGCTCTTCCGGATTATTGGACATCACATTAGGACAATCGCTGCGATGCACAGAGATGCCGCTGCCCCGAGTAATATAGCCGATGACCGAGTCTCCCGGTACCGGATTACAGCAGCGCGCCAGCTTGACCATAATTCCATCTTCTCCCTTGACCAGGATGCCATGACTGGATTTCGCCTTGGATGTCCTGGGTTTCAGCTGAGAGATCAGCTCGCTTAAATCCTTACTGCTTTGGAGTTGCTGCTTTTGTTCCTGTTTATAAATATCCACCAGACGGGACATGATCGTGTTCAGCGTCGTCCCGCCGAACCCCAGGGAAGCCAGCAATCCGTCCACATCGGGCAAAAACAGTTTTTCCGCCACAGATTTCAATTTTTCCTGGGAAGCAAACTCTTTGGTGTCATAGCCCAGGCGCCTGCACTCTTTATCCAGCATCTCCCGGCCCCGGTCTATATTTTCTTCCCGCCTCTCTTTCTTAAACCAGGACTTGATCTTGTTGCGGGTATCCGACGAACCGGCGATATTGATCCAGTCCCGGCTGGGCCCTGAGGCCTGTTTACTGGTAATGACTTCGACGATGTCCCCGTTGGAAAGTTTATAATCCAAAGGTACAATCCGTCCGTTTACCTTGGTGCCGATACAGCGATTTCCCACATCCGTATGGATCCGATAGGCAAAATCGATGGGCACGGAACCTACCGGCAGATCGATCACATCGCCCCGGGGGGTGAAGACAAAAACTTCGTCCGCAAATACATCCAGCTTCACTGTATTGACAAAGTCTTTGGAATCATTCATATCATGATGCCATTCCAGCAGCTGACGCAGCCAGGACAGCTTCGCCGCATAGCTTTTGTCACTGCCGGTAGCCGGCGCGGACCCGCCGCTTTCCTTATACCGCCAATGCGCCGCAATGCCGAACTGCAATACCATATTCAGCCACACGATGCATCTCAAAAGTACGGATCTGAATCTCCAACGGTTGTCCGTTCGTAAATACCACCGTAGTATGGAGCGATTGGTACATATTGGACTTGGGCACGGCCACGTAATCCTTGAAACGTCCGGGGATCGGACGCCACAGGCTGTGTACTACACCTAAAGCGCCATAACAGTCTTTGACGCTGTCGACCAGAACACGCACAGCCAGAAGGTCATAAATTTCATTTAATTCCTTATGGTCGCGCATCATCTTTTTATAAATACTGTAAAAATTCTTCGGGCGGCCCTGTATTTCACAGTCAATGTTGACTTTTTTTAATTCCGTCCGCAGCTGATCCATCGCGTCATGGATCATGGCCTCCCGCTCCCGCCGTTTCACCTTTACCTGCTCTACCAGGTTGTAATAGACTTCCGTGTCCCGGTAACGGAACGCCAGGTCCTCCAGTTCCCACTTAATGGTATAAATACCTAAGCGGTTTGCCAAAGGCGCATAGATTTCCAATGTTTCTTTCGAAATCGACTGCTGCTTATACACCGGCATATATTTCATCGTCCGCATATTATGCAGGCGGTCGGCCAGTTTGATAATCACGACGCGAATGTCCTGCGCCATGGCCAGGAACATCTTGCGGTAATTTTCGATCTGCCGTTCTTCTTTGGAAATATATTCAATCTTACCCAGTTTCGTCACGCCGTCCACCAGCATGGTCACTTTAGCGCCAAACTGTTCCCGCAATTGCTGTAAGGTAGTATCCGTATCCTCCACTACGTCATGGAGAAAAGCCGCCGCCAGAGTTTCCTCATCCATCTTCATCTGCGCCAGAATATACGCTACCTGAGTAGGATGGATGATATACGGTTCCCCTGAACGCCGTTTTTGCTCGGCGTGCTTCATCTCAGCCAGTTTATATGCTTTTTCCACCAGAGCCACTTGCTTTTCATCCAAATAACTTCGGATATAAGCAAAAAGCTCTTCTACAGACACTTCCTGATTTTCTTTTGAGGGCATGGTTTTTTCCTTCCTTATTTAAACCGCAGACTTTGAATACGAGCCCGGGCCAGACGCAAGCTGCTGTAATATATTTCCGCTAACGCATCACACTCTTTGCGCAGCGCCACATAGGTGGGGGAATCTTCCAATTGCCGGTGCCGGGTACTGCCCGGCAACACCACATCTCCCTGAATACGGAAAAATTCCAGTTCGGCAAAAATACGCAGATCATTTTCCGTCAGCGTCAGCTGTTGTGCGGCTGACTGCGCTTTTAACTGTTCCACCTTAGCCGCCGCCTGAGAACGCAATACTTTCGTCACAAAGCGATAGGCATCGATCAGGTGGTTCCGATTCGGATAGCAGGACAGCGTGTTCTGTTTTTCCCTCTGCCAATCCAGCATCTTATATAAAATATATAAGGATTTTCCGGGGCCTGCCGCTACAGGAAAGACGCCCCTCCGAAAAATATCCGTCCTGGGCAGGTCGTAAAAGATAACTCTGCGTTCCCCCGCCTCGCACAAAGAACCGTATTGCCGCAGTGTAACCTGGGAAAACTTTTGCAACCACAGAGTTTCTTCATTTTTCTCATTCACAAAAACCGTAAATTTTTTATTTTGCCGGAGCAGTCGCCGCAGCACTTCAGACTTATCTTCCGTGCCTTTGCGGTAATCATACAGCTCCATTTCCATACGAAAAGCCAGAATCTCTAAGTTGATGCTTTCCATACCGTTATACACATTGATTTTAGGCTTGAAAACGATATCCGCTTCCACATTGTTATAGAGGCGGTCCGCATAAACAGCGCCCTGCCACATAATGCAGTGGCAGGATGTTTTGCCCACATCCACAAAAAAACGCAGATGGTTCTGTTCCCTTCCTACAGGCCGAGGATTATGCAACACCGCGTCTTTCAGCATAAATAACGGCGCCGGATTTTCACAGCCGAAAGGCTCCAGCAACTCTACTTCATGCAGAAAATCCAGCGTGAGCATTCCGGGCTCCTGTACCACCATATCAATCGCGATATGAGGACGAAAATCCTCAGGGCTCAGCCTCTGCTCCGTTACCTGAATAAAATCCCGGCGGAATTTTTCCAGCTTGTCCGTTTCCAGAGTCAATCCGGCGGCCTGACTGTGCCCTCCGAACTGAATCAGATTGGCTTCACAGGCCTGCAGTGCATCATACATGTCTAACGGCGGAATACTGCGGCAGGAGCCTTTTGTCTGCTCGCCATTAACGCTGAGCAAGATCACCGGACGATAATACTTATCTACCAGGCGGGAAGCCACAATGCCGATCACGCCCGGATGCCAGCCTTCTTTTGCCAGGACAATCGCCGCCGGCAGTTTTTCCTGTCCCTGGAGCATCTGTTCCGCTTCGATAAAGATCTGATGGCTGATTTCCTGCCTTAACGCATTTTCTTCATTCAGCTGCCGGGCCATCTCCAAAGCAGCCTCTGCCTTTTCCGTAGTCAACAATTCCACGGCCAGCTGGGCATGTTCCAACCGCCCTGCCGCATTCAGCCGGGGTGCCAGCACGAAGCCGATCTTTTCGGAATTCATGGGTACCCGGTCACAATGGCACACTTCCAGCAATTTACGCAAACCGACCAAAGAAGTCTGCCCCATCGCTTTTAACCCGCGTTTCACCAAAACACGGTTTTCATCCTGCAGGGGAACGATATCCGCTACCGTCCCCAACGCGGCTAATTCCGTATAATTCTCCCATAACGGCTCCTCCGGATGGGACAGTTTATGCAGCGCCTGACACAGCTTGAAGGCCACGCCGACCCCCGAGAGCCCCTTAAAGGGGTACCCACAGTGCGGCTGACGGGGATTTACAATAGCATACGCTGCCGGCAAGGTCTCCGGCGGGCGATGGTGATCTGTAATAATAATATCCAACCCGGCCGGCGCCGCCGCTACTTCCTGCACACCGCTGATCCCACAGTCCACCGTGATCACCAGTGTCACGCCATCCTGATACAGCGTCTCCAGCGCTTCATTGTTCAAGCCGTAGCCTTCGCCCTGACGCCGGGGGATATAAGTCTGCACATCGGCCCCGTTCTCCGCCAAATACAGATACAATAAGGAGCTGGCCGTAATACCGTCTACATCATAATCCCCAAAAACAGTGATTTTCTCCCCAGCTTCTCTCGCTTTTTGAATACGGCGCGCCGCCCGTTCCATATCTTTCAGCAAAAAAGGATCATAATACGGTTCCGCTTTGCCAAACAAAAACTCCTTCATTGAAGTTTCATCAGTCAAACCCCGATGCATTAAGATACCTGTGATCGCCGGAGAAACCTGCAGCGCCTCCGCCAAACGCTGCGCCGCAGAAATATCATATGCTTTTACATCCCAATAGGCCGATCGTTTCATCCTCTTTGTAATCCTCTCTACCCTGCCCGCCCGCTGATAAATTTCAATACTGAATAATTGCTGCTCCCGTTACTTTTAGAACGGTTCTCCTGCTTCCGGTTTAAGCCGAAACCTTTCTTGCGGAAGAACGCAGCAATTTTTATTTATTTTTCCTGTTTCTTCCCCACTTACGTTGCGAACGGGACTGCGGTTCTTACTTAAGGTCATCCGTATGTAGATTTTCAGCTTTACTCTTACTTGGCGAGCGCGACTGCAATTTCTATTCATACTAAATTACAGCAACTGTAAAATAAATGCTTATTATAATATTTTACCGAAAAATGAAGCTTCTGTGAATAGCTTTTTAACTACTTTCATTATAAAACAGCAAAACTGCCAAAGAAAGTTCGCGGATACGGCTGACTATCCCTTATAATGACTGCGCAGCAACGCAATTTCTCTGGCATAACCGTCCAAATCATTAGGCGTTTCCAGGAAAAAAGGCAGCTGTTTTAAACGGGGATGGTTGATCACCCTCACCAAAGCCTCCAAACCGATTTTCCCTTCGCCAATACGGGCGTGGCGGTCCTTGTGCGCCGCACATTCATTCAAGCTGTCATTCAAATGAATCGCCTTCAGGCGCACCAGACCGATTTTACTGTCAAAATCAGCCAACACGCCATCCAGATCCCCGGCAATATCATAGCCTCCATCCCAAACATGACAGGTGTCCAGACAGACACCGATTTTATCTTTCAGCTTTACCTGCCGGATAATGGCCGCCAATTCATCAAACGTACGTCCTACTTCCGTACCTTTGCCTGCCATGGTCTCCAACAGTACAGTCGTCGTCTGCTCCGGGGCAAGAAGCTCATTGAGCAGCTCCGCAATCAGTTCGATGCCTTTTTCTGCGCCCTGACCGGTATGGCTGCCCGGATGAAAGTTATATAATTGTCCCGGTGTAAATTCCATCCGACGCAGATCATCCGCCATCGTCAGACGGGCAAACTCCCGCGTCGCCTCGGTGGCCGAACAGGGATTCAGCGTATAGGGCGCGTGCGCCAGGATGCAGGGGAAATGCTCTTCTTGCAGCAAAGAGCACAACGCCGCCGCATCCTCCGGATCGATGGCCTTTGCCTTACTCCCCCGGGGATTTCTGGTAAAAAACTGAAACGTATCCGCCGCTAATGTTAACGCGGTCTTACCCATGGCCAAATAGCCGTTAGAGGAAGATAAATGGCATCCTATATGTAACATAAAGACCTCCCCAATAAATTTGAATCCTTACATTCATTCGTTGCCTCATTATACTACAGCTTTCCCGCTTGTACAGCAAAAAAAAACGAAAATAATCGGAACGCACCCATGTATTCATTCATTATAAACAGTTTTAATATGTCCGGATTTTCGGGTACATAGCAATCCGCATAATGGATAGTTTTCTGTTTCGCTCACTACGCGTATCACCGGCTAAAGCGCACAAAAAAAGAGAACAGACCTCGAATTAACGTAATCTGTTCTCTGCCGTATCATAAATTAGGACTATAAATAATCCTGTGGTGTGGTCTACCCTATAACAAAAGCTGTGGTCTGTTTTGGCTATAACAGAATTGTGGTTTGCTTTAAACAGACTGTGGTCACCCCTATAACAAAATTGTGGTCTGAAATTTTCCGTTTAACGAAAAGAACCTCCTACTTTACAATGGATATATCCCAAACATCCATAAAAAAGAGGAGGTAAGACACGTATGTCTTTAGAAAAGTTTATCACAAAGTTGCTGAATGTAAAAGACAGCGACCTACAAGAGCTGATTTCGTTGAAAAAATCAGATGGCAGTATTGACTTCAAGTTAAAACTCAAAGCGAGGATTACCGTATGTCCTTTTTGTGGAACCCCTGTGACGATCCACGGATATTATCCAAGGAAGCTAACCCATTCCACTTTTGCACATCGTAAATGCACTATCTTTTACCAGCAACGCAGATACAAATGTACGGCTTGCGAATTAACCTTTCATGAAAAGAACCCTTTTATTAACTCCAGTGAGTGTCTGACCTACGAAACAAAGGTCAATGTGTTGAAAGACCTAAAGTATCCGGAGGCAACCTATACTTCCGTTGCCAGACGATATAATGTCTCGATCACGAAAGTTATGCGTTTGTTTGATGCTTACGTGACCATTCCCCGAAAACCTCTGCCGGAAGTTCTCTCTATAGATGAACACTATTTTCTGGAATCGGACTACGACTCCTTGTATTGCTGTCTGCTTATGAATTTTACAACAGGAGAAGTCACCGATGTTCTTCCAGATCGAAGAAAGCGATATCTGATGCAATATTTCAGTAAGATAAAAAGAGAAACGTTAGATTATACAACGCATCGAAGTGAATTAGATAATGTGAAATATGTTTCTATGGACTTGCATGAACCCTATAAAGATATTGCCTCTATCTATTTTCCAAAGGCACAGGTCTGTGCTGATAGCTTTCATGTTATTAAAAACCTGACAACTTGCTTCCGGGATGTCCTGCTGCGCTGTCGCCGACGGACGGAAAACAAAAACTTACAGTACCTGCTTTCCAAGTTTCGATTTGTATTCCACCATAATACATTCCTGGATAATGAGCCTAAATATAACAAACGACTAGGTCGCTATCTGAACTACCGTGAGTTAAGGGATTTGATGTTCTCTTCTTTTCCAGATCTCCAAACTGCCTATGAGCTCAAGGAATATTATATCCGGCTAAACAACACCTGCTCAATCCATACTGCACCGGAAGCGATAGAAGAAGCTGCGTTAAAATTTGCAGATGCCGGTATTCCAGAATTAGAACCTTTTTCCGTATTACTTAACAACTGGCATACCGAGATAGCAAATTCCTTTACTCCAATTCAAGGAGTTCGCATTAACAACAGCTTTATGGAATCGAAAAACAGGATTTTAGAAAAGCTGTTGTATAACAGCAATGGCTTTAGTAATTTCCAACGAACTAGAAAAAGAATCCTCTATTGTCTTAATCCTAACGATAACTACCATTTTTAAAAATAGAAAGGCGGGAAAACGTATCTTTCGCTACGTTTTCCCGCTGAAACCACAATACTGTTATAGCCCAACCACAAAATGTAGTAGCCTGACCACAAGATTATTTATAGGGTAACCACAGACTTGTTAAAGGTCCGACCACAATAATGTGATAGGGTCGACCACAGGATTATTTATATACCCCTTTTTTCATACCTTCCTCCATTTTTTTAATTTTTGCCATGTTAGGGAGAACCCTAAGACCCACTGTTATTAGATCTATAATCTTCGTTTTGTGCAGCGATTTTAATATTGTTTGCAAATACTTCAATTAATTCATATACTGCTTCATGTAGTTCTAAAAAATCTGATATATTAGCAATCCCTTCAAGCTTTTCCAGTCTTTCACCATGAGCGATTTTATTTCTATTGCCAAGTAGACGTTGATCTATTAACATTTTTTTTAGTTCGTATGGACTAAAGTCCAAACCAATCGTTTCTGTAATTTCTTTTAGAATATCCATTTTTAAGTTGCTATTGGTTTTTATTATATTTTTATAAGGTATTTTAGAGATTTGATTTTGTTTTTCGTATAAATCATTTAAAAACTTATTGTGAATTGAAGCTTTTTTTGTTTCTGCATATAGATTTAAAGATTCTTTCATATCAATAGCTAAAAAATTGTTTTTAAGTTCACAATACTTTAAGTTCAAGCTAGATACATATATAAGATAGTATTCTGCTAATGATTTGATTGCTCCCTCCCAATGTGCATATAACATTGCTATTCCAGATCTAATTAATCTCGATCGTTCGCTTATATCCTTATTTTCGGACGACCTAACATCATTTTTTATTGAGATAAGTTCTTTTTTTCGCCAAGCTAACTCACCATCAATTCTATCTTCCAATTCTTCTATATTTTTAATCTTCATGACTAAAATACTCTTTCCCAAATTCAGTTAGTTCTATAAATCTCGGAACAGCTCTTGCGCCTTTCTTGGTACTATTTATATATTCATCTTTTTCATAAAAATTTTTAATTTTTTGGGATAACAATTCTTTATATTTTCAATTTTATTAATGTTAGAATATGCACCTGTGGCAATGCCTTGGAAAGCAGAGACTAAAAAAGCCCCTTTATGTTTAGAATCTGAATATTTTTTAAATGAATCTTCACCTAAAGTGTCATTTAATAATTTAAATGTTTTATTAAATTTATCTTTGATTGATTTATAACTGTCGCTTTTTATATGTTCAATTAGCGATATTGTCTCTCGATCTAGAAGCTCTTTTAAATCATCATATTTTGAAAAATCATCTGTATTACTATTTGATGATATTAGTAATCTTAATATCAATTCTAATTTAAATTGTTCATCTTCTTTTCTATCTGTAATAGGTATACATTCATTGAAATCCTCGTTAGTAGATAATTCATTAATAAAAAAATAAAATTCTCTATTTGTCATTATCATTAAGCAATTTCTTACTTCTTGATCAGATAATTTCGATCCCCCAGTATTTAATCTTTGAAATAATTCATACTTTGTGTTAGGGTCGCTTTCTTTTTTTACTATTATTACATCAATTCTTGATCTTTTAAATGCAAGCTGTTGCTCTTTTGTAAAAGATTTTTCTGGGTCTGTATTTATCCACATCATACCTTCAAAAGATGGAAGATAATCCGTTTTTTGAAGGATTAATGGTTCGTAAAGTTTACCTTCATCATCTTTAAATATACCTACAAATTGAAAAATAGTAGATAATCTTTGCACTCCATCTATAACATCCCATACCCCTTCATCATTTTGGCTTACAAAGATAGAAGGGATTGGAATATTTAACATTATTGATTCAATTAATCTGGTTTTTTGAAATTCGCTCCACCTGAAGACTCTTTGAAATTCTGGGTGTATATCCATTTCCTCGTCTTTGTATATATTAATTAATTCTCCAATTGACATTTGATATGAATCTCTAAATATTTTACTTGAACGTTCATTAATTTCTTTTTGTAAACTCATTTCTACCTCCATTTACTTATATCAAAATTTTTAATATCATTTGCTGTTATTCTTAATGAAGATCCACTAACATTAATACCTATTTCTTTGATATAGTTTAAAAAATCTTTACTTTCTAAAATCATTTTTGCAAAATCAAGATCTTTATCTTTTTTGGGAATTATATATATGCCTGAATAAGGAATATCTTCTTCATTAAGATGATAAATTTTTATTTTATTTGTTACTATGAATGACAGTAGTAATTTCTTTTGGTTTAAATTATTAAGTGCTTGTGATCGACCAAACTCATACCATTCACTCGATTTATCAGAATTTCTTTTATTTAACTTATCCCTATATTTACTTAGATGAGAATATACCCCAGGGTATTTTTCAATAAGTGTCTTTTCATCTATTCTTTGTAGCTTATTATCATCATAAAAATAAGGAAATATTATTTTACTACTTAAGCCAATTTTTAAATCTTTAGGGCTTGCAGCTGGCTTTATTAAATCTTTTTCAATAAAAATTCCATTGGCTATAATATGGCTACTATTTTCTTCATATTCCTTTATAATAAATGCTTCATTCAATAATGTTGCAACACTTGTAGCAGCTAAGAAATAATCTGAAAATAATATATCGTTCTTTTTTGTTTTATTTGTAAAAATCCATTTTTCACCTAAATTCTTCTTATCAATAACAACGCGATAATCATTGCCTATATCTTGATAGTCTATACTTGGAAACGAACCAGGACTATTTTTACAAAATATTATCGATGAAGATGTTAAAACATTTTTAAATATTTTTTCCTTTGTATAGTCTAGAATTTTATAAACGGGATCTTTTAGGATTCCTCTTAATTCTTTGCCGAAAACATTTTTATATATATTTGTGGGGATAAGATAAGCCATTTTTCCATTTTTAGATATTAGTTTCAAACTCTTTTCAATAAAGGGATAGCAATAATCAAATTTGCCTTTTTTACATGAATCAAAATTTTTTCTAATAAATTCTCTATTTTTAGTATCAATATTTGCATAAGAAATGTAAGGCGGATTACCTACAATATAATCGAATTTTTCATTAAATTCTAAGTTCAAAAAATCTGAATTCACAACATTTAAATTTACATTATAATAACCATATGAATGTAATAATAAAGTTATGTTCTCTACGCATTTTTTATAGTTATCAAAATTATATTCAATACCCTTAAAATCAGATTCTATACCAGATATGATTACGTTATCGCTCATATCAAAACTTTTGCAATCATGTATATATCTTTTAATTGCCTCGCAAAGAATCCT
>OGUM01001482.1_pt1 | contig 16822 bp, 9 predicted proteins | sample 1553631 | NCBI WGS metagenome assembly OGUM01 (sample SAMEA2580228, study PRJEB22360) | human gut metagenome | biome: human gut; feature: human-associated habitat; material: faeces | place: Denmark | collected 2008/2010 | reverse complement strand
GGATGTAGATATACAGGTGGATGGCGGAATCAACGATGAAACGATGGAAACTGTTATGAAAGCCGGTGCGAATCTTCTGGTTGCAGGTTCTTATGTATTTAGTGGTGATCTGGAAACAAATGTTTACAGTATACAGAAAAAGATGGACGAGATTAAATCAGAGATTGATTGAGGAAGAGCATGAAAGATGTGATCATCGTAAGCGGGGGCAATATCCAGAGAGATTTTGCCCTCGATTTTTTGAAGAAAAACAAAACAGAAAAAGTAGATCTGATCGCAGCAGACAGAGGTGTTGAATTTTTTAAAGGAACAGATTGGCAGCCGGAGGTAGCAGTCGGAGATTTTGACAGCCTTTCGGCTGAGGGGGCATTGTATCTGCACGGGCTGAGGGAGACAGAGATTATGCGTCTGAAGCCGGAAAAAGATGATTCGGATACACAGTCTGCCGTGAATTTTGCGATTGACCGTGGTGCTGAGCGGATTACGATCCTGGGTGCGACCGGAAACCGGATCGATCACCTTATGGCTAATTTCGGACTGCTGGTACATGGAAGGAACCGAGGTGCGGATATCATACTGGTCGATCAGTGGAATTATATGAAACTGATCGAAAGTCATACAGTTCTTAAGAAAGAGGAACAGTTTGGCAAATATGTTTCTTTCTTTTCGCTGGATAACTGCACAGCCAGTTCTGCATCACCTATCAGATTATTTGCATTTCCGTCTAATGCAACAGCAGCAAGGTGTGCCGAGATATGATGCTGTCTCGGACAGAAAAGGGAAAAGAAATTGAAGTCCAATGCTTCGCTGACTTTAATAAGCCTGCTCGTTTCCATTGTCTCCCTTTCCAGTATGCGGTTTACGTGCTGCTGCGGTACACCTATTTTACGTCCAAGCTCAGATTTGCTCAATCCAAGCTCGTTGCGTCTTTTGTCTATAGCCTGACCTACATGCACGTGTTTTATGTCATTATCCATGCGATTCCTTCAATAAATACATCTTAAACAATAAATCATCAAACAAATATTTGGTTATATAAACCATTTTATGTTACGTTGTAGTGTAACCTATTCATTTGGTGAATATAAAGTTAAACATTAAATATTAAATATCCAACAATTATGTCTGAAAACTTAGAAAAAATCCGTCCGGCACTTGTTGCCCTTGAAGTAGGTGAATCCGTCTCATTCCCCATCTCACGTTTGAAAAGCGTCCGTACTCAGGCCTCAGAGCTTGGTGCCATTTACAACCGTCAGTTCAAGACCAGGACTGACAGGGAAAACCAAACCATCACGGTCAAACGAACAGTATAGAAAACCAAATCAGGTTTATATGAAGATATTACAGTTTCTAGACCATCTTATACCATACGAAACATTTCTGAATGACCTCTCCTCCAGAATTGTCAGGCAACTGAAAGCCGACAAGGATGATCCTGAATTCATTAGCTAGAGGAAGGCTTACGAACTTTTTGGTCGCAGGAATGTAGAAAGGTGGAAACGTCAGGGAAAGGTGGTTTCCTATAAAAGACCGGGTAAGGTGGAATACCGCACGGCAGACCTCAGGCTCCTGCAGCGTACCACCCAGGACTATTTTGATGAAAGTCAGCCAAAACAGACAGAAAAGCCGGTCAAGAAAGATAAATGATAAACATATTATGGCTAATATTTTAATAATGGTAAACTATATATGTTTACTTTAGCCGTGATACTCTATGAAATATAAAGAAAGCAATTATAGTAGGTACAGGAATGTGCATCAGTAACCTTTGTTCACCAGCTTATAGTTTTGCCACTTAACAATAAAGCCGGACTGGTATTTGTATCGCACATTCATAATGATTTTATAATAATGAAAGAAATCAGACCAGCGTGCGATCCAAACGGTGTCTATTCAGTCAAGCGCACCTGTGCTGAACTCGGTATCAGCAACAAGACACTCAAAAAATACAGAGAAAACGGGTATATCCAACCGCTTAATCCTAATAATGTCAGCCGTCCGAAATACTCCGGACAGTCAATAATCGATTGTTGGAACCTGCTCAGTACGTTATGATAAGCGAAACAACCATACGGAAAGTAAGGGAACTTGCCATAGAAGACGTACTCAGTCCTTATGTCAGACTGTCCAGAAAAGGTTCAACCCTGATGGGACTTTGTCCTTTCCATACAGAGAAGACCGGTTCCTTTGCCGTTACCCCTGGCAAGAATCTCTTCCACTGTTTCAGCTGTAACCGTGGCGGTGATTCCATTACGTTTATAATGGAAAAGGAAAACCTTTCCTTCAGTGCCGCTGTGGAATTTATTGCCAGGAACCATAATATTCCGGTAGAATACATCAGTGAAGAGCGCAGTGAGGAACAGATGGCCGAAGCCAGGCACCGGGAATCACTTCTGGCAGTTCTCGATACAGTCCAGACCTTCTTCCTGCAAAATTTAAGAGCAACAGACAAGGAAGAGAGCTTTGATGCCAGGGCCTACGCATACGGCCGGTGGCATGAGGAGTTCTGTGCCTTTGCCGGAATAGGCTATGCACCGAAGGACGGTCAGGCCTTTATGGATTTTTGCAGAAACAAGGCTTTGAACGAAGAACTTCTGTACGAACTCGGCATGTTCAAGCGTGGTGAGGACGGCAACACATACGCCATGTTCCGCCAGCGTATTATGATTCCCGTGAGAAACAGATGGGGACGCATCATTGCCTATACGGCCAGATACATCGGAGACAACAGGAAAGCTCCCAAGTATATCAACTCGGCAACAAGCATGATTTACTCCAAGGGAGAAACAGTATTCGGTATTGACCGTGCCGCCAGACTGCGTGATGCCGACTATTATATCATTGTGGAAGGTGCTCCTGATGTCCTTAGAATGCAGTCGATTGGATACGACAATACAGTAGCGTCACTTGGAACAGCCTGGAGTGACGTCCAGTTTGAGCAGCTGAAGAAGTATGTATCCTCACTCTGTTTCATTCCTGATTCAGATATTGCGGAAGGAAAGCCATACGGACCGGGATTTGAGGCGGTGATGACCAACGGGGCAGCAGCCATAAGAAAAGGATTCCATGTGACAGTCAGGGAACTTCCTTTCGCAGAAATACCATCCGGGACAGAAGGAGAAGTACAATATGCAAAGAATGATGCCGACAGCTATATCCGCAGCAGGGAAGATTATACTTCACTTCCGGAAAAGCATTTTATCATCTGGTTGGCACAGAAACGTTTTCTGGTAGCCGGTTCCATGGTAGAGGAAAGAAAGTGTGTTGCGGAAATAGCAGACCTGTTGCGCTATATAAAAGACCAGCTTGTGTATGACCAGTGCATAGAACAGCTCTCCAGACTGCACGGGAAGGTAAAGCTATGGCGTGATGCCGTTACCCAGGCACGTGGTGAAGTCAGGAGAAGGAACGACAAACCTGCGGCCATGAACGAAATGCAGCGTGAAGCTGAACTGCTTCGCCAGTTCGGACTGTTCGTCAGGGAAAACTGTTACTACTCCATCGGTGAAGATGATGATGAACCGTCAAGAATCTTCAACTTCATCATGGAACCACTGTTCCATATCGAGGATGAGATAAACGGAACCAGAATCTTCCGCATGAGGAATATGTACAATGTATGCAGGGTTATAGAACTGAAGGAGTCTGAGCTCTGCTCACTGAGCAACTTCCAGCAGAAGGTCGGCTCACTGGGCAACTACGTATGGCTGGCCAAGATAGACAAGCTCAACCGTGTAAAGGAATACCTGTATTCAAAGACCGATACGGCAGAACGTATCAGAAAGCTCGGCTGGAATGCGGCTGAAGGAATCTTTGCTTTTGGTAATGGTATATTCTTTGCAAGCACATTCAATGCCGTTGATGATTTGGGTATTGTCCGTGGAATCAACGGCAAGGCCTTCTATATACCGGCCACTTCAAAAATCTATCTAAACAATCCGGAGATATTCCAGTTTGAGAGACTTATGGTGCATGAGAACCGTAACGGGATAAAGCTGCATGACTATGTAGGCAGACTAATGGAAGTGTTCGGTGAGAATGCAAGCGTAGCTTTCTGTTATCTCCTTGCCACCCTCTTCCGTGACATCATATTCAGACGCACCCGTCACTTTCCCATCCTGAACCTTTTTGGTGAGAAAGGAACCGGTAAGACAACCCTGGCTACTTCCCTCCAGTCCTTCTTCCTGCACGGAGTAGATCCGCCCAATCTCGGTGTAACTTCCGTACCGGCCATGAACGACCGTGTATCACAGGCCGTCAATACACTTGCCGTGCTGGACGAATACAAGAATGACCTTGACATCCGCAAGATAGCCTATCTGAAAGGACTTTGGGGTGGTGGCGGTCAGACCAAGAAGAATACAAACACAGACGGTATGGCAGCACAGACCATTGTCACAACAGGTGTTGCCCTTTGCGGCCAGGACAAGCCTACTCAGGATATGGCACTCTATACCCGTGTCATCTTCCTTGCCTTTTCAAAGACATCATTCAACCAAAATGAGAAAAGGGCTTATGAAGACCTTGTATCAGTCTGCAATATGGGACTTACCCACCTCACCCTGGAGATATTGGGACACCGGGAACTGTGTTTGAGAAGAACTTTCCGGAAATATACTCTATCACCAAGCGTGAACTGGCTGCAAAACTGGAGAATGAAACAATCCATGACCGTATATTCGGGAACTGGGTTATTCCATTGGCCACCTTCAGAACACTGGAGACAGTCATTGACGTGCCTTTCAGTTATGCGGAGCTTTTTGAAACAGCAGTTAAAGGAATACGCAATCAGAATGAACTGGCTCAGGAAAGTTCGGAGATAGCGGACTTCTGGAGTATGCTTCAGGGATTCCAGACTTCAGGGAAATGTATTGAGAAGGCACATTACCGTATAAGGTATATGAAATCCTTCCGTCCATTATCTATAAAAGAAGATATAGAATTTAAGGAAGCACGTCCTATTCTCTATCTGAACACGGCAGCTGTGGCATCACTGTTCAACAGCCGGAATGCAGGTTCTACTTCCAACCGCTCGAACTGGTCCACCATCATGTCCTACCTGAAATCCCATGCTTCATACCTGGGGTTGAAGCAGGACAGATTCACCATACTTCTGCCAAGCGGACTTCCTGACTATACCATTGACATTGTGAATGGCGAGCAGGTTAAGAAGGTAAAGGTAAACCGACCAAAGGCACTGTGCTTTGATTATCTCCAGCTGAAAGAGACTTTCGGACTGGATCTTGAAACGGAGGTAGTAGCAGAAAACCAGGAGGAGATACCAACGGAAAGCAATGCTATAGACCTGCAACAGTTCAAACAGAATGAACTGCCTTTTGAATAAACTCATCTTAAAAGATTCAATAAAATCCATGGATAAGAATTTAAAACTGAAATTGCGAAGAAAAAGCGCAAAAAACGAAGAAAAAACTTTGAATAGAAAATTTAAAAGGCTATTTTTGTGGAAAAGATGCAAGAATATGATATTAAATTTAGAAATTAAGAATTACCGTTCATTTAAGGATGTATGTTCCTTTACGACAGAGCCGACTTCTTCAAAGGCTAAGGTTGATAATATATGTGAAGTTGAGACCAATGCAGAAGAATTAAAGAAGGCTTTGAAAATCTCTTTAATTTATGGAGCAAATGCTTCAGGTAAGACTAATATCATAAAGTTTTTATATAGGTTCAGACGATGGGTCCACAATCTTGACAACAGGGTTGGTGATGATATTCCATTGTATCAGCCGTTCAAATTTGACAATACTACGGCTGATGCACCGATAGGTTTTTCAATGGAGTTTATAACTCAGAAGATCAGATATAAATATGAAGTCAGTTTTACCAGATTGCAGATAGAGTCAGAGTCGTTGATTTATTATCCAAACGGTAAACAGACACAACTTTATGAACGCACTTTGCTTTCAGAAGATAAAGAATCAGATACTATTAAATTCGGATCAAGCCTTTCTTCTTCAAAGCCTTTCAATGTGTTCAAGAACCAGTTGCTGATTTCCAAGTTCCTGAAGGATACACCATGCGAACCGATAACAAATGCCGCAAAATATCTGGCAGATATGATTGTTTCCAACGGTTATCATGAAGATACCATGTTGGGTGAAGATAAGGAAATGGTCAGATGGCTTTATTCACGTCCTGAAAACAAGAAACTGCTTGCTGAATTTCTGGCATTTGCGGATACCGGTATGGCCGGTTTCCAACTGGAAAAGCGCAGTGACGGCGTTGAAGTTACAAGCCAGCATGGTCTATATAATGATGGTGAGGATTTGGGCAAAACAGCAGACTTGCCTTTAAAAGAAGAATCTTTTGGTACAAGATCACTTTTCCTTATAGGCTGTTATATATTACAGGCGCTGCAGAATGGAAGTCCGTTTTTTATAGATGAAATGGATTCCGGGCTACATTCCTATATAACACAGCTCATTGTGGACATCTTCAGAAATGAAAGAATAAACAGGAATAATGCCCAATTGATCTTTACAACCCATGATGTGAATCTGCTTGACCAGAATACTATCCGTAAAGACCAGGTATGGTTTACAGAAAAGAATGAGCAGGGAGTATCAGAGATATTCTCTCTTTCCGATTTTGAGGACGTAAGAGAGGATACATTGTTTGCCAAATGGTATTTGAATAATAAATTTGGAGGTGTTCCTTCATTAAAACCACTGGAGAAACTGTTTGTAGACTATGGCAAGAACGAGTGAAAATAAACGTCATAGTAAGTATGTCATAAGAATAGTGTGTGAAGGTGATAAGACCGAACCATTGTTCTTTACAGACTTGTGTGACCGGTTTTATGGTGACAGCAAGGATTTTGATGTACGTACAATTCCTCAGCCTAATATACCGGTTGAAGATGCTGAAGCGGATTCTTCCAGAGGAAGCTATAAAGGGAAGAAACGTAAAGTCAAGTCAGGTGGACAGAAAGATGTTGCTGAAGATGAAGTTATAACCGGTGTTCCACCATTAAAATGGGTGTTGTATGCAAGAAAAATCATGTCTGAAGGAGTGGATGAATCTTGGGCAGTATATGATAAGGACGAACATCCTAAACATGAGGAAGCCATGGCCGAGGCCAATAAGATAATAGACGGGAAAAAGGTAAATATTGCTTTTTCAAGCCGTAGTTTTGAATATTATTTGCTGCTTCATTTTGAGTACCTGTATTACGGTTTTGAAGCAACGGAATGCGGCGAGAGAATAAAAGGCAAAAAGCAGATATACGAATGTGGTACTGGTAAGAATCCTGATAAGGATTGTGACGGAAAGAAATGTATCAACGGATATGCGAGGAAACACGGATACTGGATGGAAAGCAAATCATCTGTTTCTACCTTTCCGCTGGTTAAGGACAAATTACTGAAGGGCATGATTAATGCATGCCGGTTGAGAACGGAAAGTGACTCAAAAACTGATGAACCGATTTATAAACGCAATCCTTATACGAATGTAGATATTCTTGTTGGTAGACTGATAGGAAAAGAAACGGTAAGCTATGGTACTACATATACCTTCAGAGATCATGGCTCTGACTGGTCTGTAAAGCTTGATGAGAAAGGCTTAAACCTGACAAACAACAAGAATGGCTCTGAGATATTCCAAAGAGGGATGTTTATAATATATGATTTGGAGAAAAATACCAAAAAGGAATTGAATGAAAAGGTACTGCTACTGGGGTCTGAAGACACTAATTTGTTGCCCTGTACTCTAACTGACAGACAGGTTATATCTATTAAGCTTAGTCATGAAAAAGAGGTCCTATTATTACCTAATTTTATTATTTAAGGATTTAATATACAATTATAGATAAGAGTGTTTCATTGTTCTAAAGTAATGGTCACTTTTGTGTTTATAAGAAAGAGAAGTTGCAAGAACTTGAAAGTCTTGATTCCAAAGGTAAAATAGAACTTTATTATGCTGATGAAAGTAATGTATGTACCGATGGTTATGTACCTTACGGGTGGCAGTTCAAAGATGAGAGGGTCTATATTCCATCCGAGAAAGCTGCAAGATTTAATATCTTTGGCATGATTACCAGAAGGAATCAATATAAACTTTACAACGCAGGAATCCATCAATGCAGACAGGATTGTGGATTATCTTGACAGGTTCTCTTTTGAGGTAAAGAAGAAAACGGTGGTTGTACTTGATAATGCTTCAGTCCATAGGAAACGGAAGGTAAAGGAAATGAGAAAGATATGGGAAAATAGAAGATTGTTCCTTTTCTATCTTCCACCATACTCTCCTGAACTTAAACCTGTCGAGACACTATGGTGTATATTGAAAGGCAAATGGATAAGACCAGCTGATTACAATACTAAGGACTCTAATTTCTATTGTACAAACAGGGCACTTGCATCTGTCGGTAAGAATTTATTTGTGAATTACTCATACATATAAAATTAATTTTGAATAGTTACTTATAAACAAAAAAATATGAAAATTAAAAGTGCCAACTATTTTAGGCAAAAATATCATACTGATATAAGAGGCTTCAAAGAAGGCTCTGGATATGATGTGGACTATATCGGTAGCTCACATACTTTAAGTACTGGTGAGCGAGTAAAGGGCTTTTTTGATCTCTATCATGGAGACAAAGAGTCAATCGAAGGGTTGCTCAGTACATTCCTCAAAATTGCAGAAGATGGACAGGCAATCTATGAGTTCTTACAAAATGCAGCGGATTGCGGTTCTTCGCTGTTTTATCTGTTTTATGACGAGAAGTATCTTATTGCTGTAAATAATGGAGAAGCCTTTAATCAGAAGGGGCTTCGCTCAATTCTAAATATTAGCCAATCTGTAAAACAGAGCGCAAGCGAAATCGGTCGTTTTGGAATTGGTTTCAAATTAGTCCACCGTTTAGTGGGTAAAGGTGATGGTAAGGACGAACTGGTAAAGGATCTCAAAGGACCTATCATGTTCAGTTGGAGCAAGAAAATAGACCTTCTTTCACTTATGAATGGTGAAAACATAGAAGCAGTTGACAACATTTCTGATGATAGCGACCTTCCTTATTTGTTAAAACTGATTCTAACCAACTTCCCTGCAGGACCTAATGAAACAGTTAAAAATCTTCAATATGAGGATACTGTTCTTTTTACTCAAGAAGAATATCTTGAGATGGGAAGCAAAATTAAAGAATACCTCTCTCCTCACCTTGAACAAGACGATTTCAATCAGGGTAGTATTTTCTTCATCCGTTTAGGTGAAGGAAAGAAGGAACTATTGGACAAGGATTATGAAGAAAATTTTAAAACTGGTGTTGAATACTCCTTGAACACCTTAAAAGGCTTAAAGAATGTAAAGGTAAACAGCAACCAGTTGGTTGAGGTTCCTCTCAAAATGGAGAAGGGGGAAATTGCTCAAGAATCGGAAGAGTTCATACGTATATCTCCTGAGTACAAGGATGCTCCAATTCATTACGCCTTTGGGTATGATCAAATAGACTTCAACTCAGAAAACCCTTTTGCTGGTGTTGAAAGGCTAAAAGTATCCCCAACTTTCTACAAGTATTTCCCATTAGGTGATGAGACTCACAATTCTGCCATTTTTGTACATTGTGATAGCATTAGCAACCAGGCTAATCGTCGAAAATTGCAGGATGATAGCGTAAACAAGGAACTCTTGCCTGAAATAGCAAAGTTTATTATAAAGAAACTTGATGAATATAAAGATGTTAATAATAGGACAGCATACCTTCAACTATTTTCAAGTATCTTATTGTGTGGCAACGTTCCATCTAACAGCGCGTGGGTAAATCAATACTTTTATAATGCTCTTTTAGAGCACATAAAAGTCAATGTTCCAACCACTAATGGATATTGTGACAATTCATCTTTTGTAAAAATTCGCAGGTTGAAGTGCAACATCCCATTAGCAATTGCCAACGATAAATATTGCTGGTTTGAGTGGAATGCTGACATAGACAGTCTTAAACCTATCTTTGATGCGGCAAAAACAAAACTTGGTATTAAGGAGTATGGTATTGTAGACTTTATCAAGGATGCAGACACTGAAAAACTAAATCTTTGGATTCAAAATGCTGATGCAGAAACATATACTGGATTTATGACAGAACTGAATAGCCATTCTTTATTAGATGTTTCTTCTAAGATAAAATCCATAAAGTTATTCAAGTTCTCAGACGGATCTTTTTATTCCTATGACGATATAATCACGAGCCAATATAATTACACATATAGAAGAACTGATTATTTGTATAAAACGGATTCAGTCTGCTTATTCTCTTCTTCAAAAACAGAGAATATTCAGCAAGAATTGAAGACGATTGGTTTTGTTGTCTCTGAATCGAACCTTGATAAATATACCAATATCAAGGTTCGATTCAACATGCCAACAGATGCACATGTATTTGAGAGAATTTCAAATAAATTAAATCCGAATAATCTCTCGTTAGCAGAGAAAAAGAAACTTATACTACATTTTGCTACTACGGATTCAACCATAAAATTTGAAGGTATTGGTGAATCTTCCATAAAAGGATTATGCCTTTGCCGTAACAACAATGGTGAGTATGTAAAATTGGGAAACATGCTCAGTAGAAGTTATGTGGTTCCAAGTTGGCTTAGTGCTTTTCAAATATGTACAGAAGACTATTTCTCAGAACTTGATACTTATCTTATTCAAGAAAAAAATATTTATCATGATGTTGTTTTTGAAAAATGGGATGAGATTAAACCAACTGAAGGTGTGGATTTGTTCTATCAAAAGGTTAAATCTTTGTATGACTTAGATGCAGAACATAATAAATCATTAACAGGTAAGAAGTATATTTTTGGTGAATCGGGAGATTATGTTGATACAAGTTACTTATTCTACAACGATTGTCTCGCATCTATTTCTAGTAAATACGCATGTTTGCAAAATGCAATGACTACTTTATTTGGAATGACATTACCACAAAAAAGTATATTGTCATATCTAAATGAAGCGCCATTTGTTACAAGTCAAAAGTCTCTGTGCAATCTAAGCTTAAAGAGCGAAGCTGGAGAAGTTGACAAAGACGACATTGTAAGTATTTTGCAGTTATGCGCTTTGCATAAGGAAACATTCTTTACTTCTTTTGTCATTGTAAATACTGATAACGGATATAAATTGTGTGCGCATGGTAATGATTGTTACCAAGTCTATTCTCAGTCAAAAACTACTCGTGAGTTTATTGAAAAGAATTGTGCTGGAACGATGTATCTGTTACCAGACGATTTTGACGATTATAAAAAATCCGAAGGCATTGTGAGCGGTGAAGATTTACATTCTGCTTTACTAACATATATAGAGGACGTTGATGAACATAAAGGTATTCTCATAGATATTGTCAAAGGTGAATCTAGAGCACAGTTCGTAAAGAAGCTTTCATCTGTAACTATTGACCTTAACAAGACAACAGATACGGAAAGTTTTGAATTCAAGATTCTTGACTTGGCTTCTAAAGTTCTAAAAAAGGATGAATGTAGAGCTTTCTATGAGAAAATGATTATCATTAAGGGAACTGATGAATATACTTATAAGGATATACCTGATACAGTGGCAGATAAGTTTACTGTTGAAGGTGGCAAACAACCTTTTGAATTATCATCAATATTACCAAATGAAAATCAGAATGCAGCTATTGTAAATGAGGTTGTTGATAAGTTTACTAAACTTGGTGCCGACAGAGATAAACTTAAAGCTCTTTTGGGAATTACAAGTGAAGCTGACGTTAATGCAATTCTCAAGAATGTACAAGATAATTATCCAGTTTTACAAAATGCCCAACAGCTTGCTTTTGTATTACTTATGTTCTCAAAAGAATCCAAGTCAAGCAGTTCAATCAAAGTGATAAATGCTGAAGGGAAAGAAGACTTTGGATTGTTCTATCTTGTTGATAAACCTTTTATTTCCAAGAATTATTTGCTTGATGGAAAGTATGCGGGAATTGAAAAATTCATGGAGATTCCTACGTCAGGTTCATTCGTCAAACTACCTTTGATTTCAGAAGGAAAATTCAATACCAAAGGGATATGTACTAAGGGAGAAGATGAGAAATATGATTATCAGAAAGTTATTTCTTTGTTAGATTACTTACGGTCATTGTATTTGTCTAATAAAGAAGCCTTTGCTAACGTAAATTGGAACGATTATAGTAATGAACTAGGCTTTTCTCCTAAGTGCTGTATATATCCTTGTATATACGCATTAGAAAACGAAAAGCTGCCATCAGAGGTAGAAAACTGGTGCAAAATAGATGCACAAAATTTAGCTACTATGGAAGCAATGGGTGTATTGATAGACTCTAGCACTATAGTTACTGTGCGAAAGCATTTCGTAAGCACTTCAAATGATATTATTGATGCAGGCAAAGTATCTGCCTGTGACAACAAGATGTTCTTGCAAAATACACTGGAGTGGCTTAATACTAACACAAGTTTTCCTCTTACTGAAGAGAACTATTCCATTGTTGAAACTATCGTAAATCGTATAAACACCTTGCGAGGAAATGCTGCAGGTATCAAAATTTCAGATACTTTCGACATAGAATTGTTGAATGATGAAAGCATTCAATACGGAGAAGATGGATATAAAGAATGGAAAGAAGAATCTAACATATCAATATATCTTTATGATGGTACCTTGCCAAAGATGATTTCCTTGAACGAATACATTAATCATGTTGTATATAGATATGTTGACGCTGATATTTGCGATAATGGTTCAGATATTATTTATGCAAATAAAGCAGGGGAGCTTCAGAAGCTACTTCACCTACATGCGGCAAACAATAATATAGGTCTTACAACTGAGCTTGTTTATAAGTTGTTTAACAGAAACATTTCTGATCTTCAAAAGGAAATTATGAAACTTAAAAAAGAGAACGAATGTTTGCGAAACAACCTTCCTGTACCTAAAGATGATGTGGATATGAAGTCGAATTCTCGTAATGATGTAGATAGTGACGAAAGACCGGAATACAATGAAGTCGCTCGTAAAAAAGTGAAAAGATTGTTAGAGGCTCAAGGTTATTTATTTACACAAGGCATTGGCGAATTTTCAATTATCCCAGGTGTATTTGATCCTGAAGGAAATAATCGACCATTGGTCGTGAAGAGCTGTAAATGGGGACGATTATATATTAGTCCTATGGAATGGGGAGTTTTACTGCGCCCCGATGCGATGCTATGGGTTTTTGATGGTCGTGACGTTACACCGTTACATCTACGCTCTTTGATTATGGGGCAAGATAAGTTGGTGTTAACAATGGATACAACAAACCTTGATGATATTGATAAGGTTTCTAAGTTTGCCCAAATTCTACAATTCTTTAAACAGGTAAACTTTGAGTTTAATAGCGTTAAGCCTTCAACAATTGCATCAACCTACAAGGAATATGCATTTGATGATAGACCTCAAGACGAGAAACTCACTTCAGACGAATTTGAATAATGATATACGACAGACAGAAACATTGGCAGTTTCTAGAAGATGAACTGAAAGCAGAAGTTGACGAGTTTAACGAAAAATTAAACACGTCAGCTTCTTACATGCTATTAGAAACTGCAGAATTATTCACTGCACAGTTTCTCTCTTTCAATGAAAGTGGAGAAATGATTTGCAAATTATCCCGAAAGAGACCAACACCTAGAAAGGGAGAGTATCTGTATTGTATGACTCTTCATAAAGAACTTCGTAATTATAAAAATTGGGGAGATCGAACATATGGTGATTTGGTAAAGAATAAAACAAACTATACCGAAGCAATTTGCATTTGGATGTCTACATCAAATGACCCCGATTTTATCCTTGCTGGATTTAAGGGAGTTGATTTTGAATTTGCGGAATGGATAAAAGATACTCCAGGAGTTGTATTAGTGCTTGGACCTAATAGACCTCCATACGAGTATTTAGCCCACCTTCAGCAGCTGGTTCTTAATAATCACACTTTATCTTGTTCAAGCATTATTGATCAAGATTTTGAAGAAACAAAGTCTATAGAACCCATCCTTCTAGATGGTAGCAGGGATGTGGCATCATTTATTGATACACAGCTTAACCTATCACCTGTTTTGGCGTTACAAGGACCTCCGGGAACGGGAAAAACATATCAGATTGCAAAACTTTGTAAGTACTTATGTGCTAAAGGTAAATCTGTGCTTGTTACAGCACTTACAAATCGTGCTTTGATGGAAGTTGCAGGAAAAAGCAGTCTTTCAGAAATGATCCAGAACAAGCAAGTATATAAAACAAAAATCACTTCAGATGAAAGTAAAGAAATACCTTCACTTCAATTGGAAAAAGATGTTACGCCAAAGAAAGGTTGTATAGTGTTAGCAACTTTTTTCGTTTCAAGTGGTGTCGCAGCGGAACTTGCAAGTGAAACCCCATTTGATTATGTTATTGTTGATGAAGCTAGCCAGGCACTACTTGCAATGTTAGGTGCTGCTCGACTTCTAGGTAAACAAGTTGTCTTCGTTGGTGATACGAACCAGCTACCGCCTGTTGTCCAGTTGAAAAAGTCAAAGATTCGCGACAATAATTATTTAAGGTTAGTAGAAGGGTTAGATGCAGTCACAAACAATGGGGCGATGCCTCTTTATCAGCTAACAGAATCCTTTCGTTTGTGCAATAGAGCTGTTTCGTATACAAACTTTTTTTATAACGGAAATCTATCATCAAAATCAAAGATGAGATTCACCGATATTCCAAACTTGTTTTTTATGCACAAAGAAGGAGGGCCATCCCTTATAAAAACAGATATGGGAATAGGGGATCTAGCCCCGGAATCTGCGTTAAAGCTCACTTTGGCAGTTGTTGCATCATTAGTTTCCTATAATTCAAAAATGGAAATAGCAGTTCTGTCATGCATGAGGAAAACTGTGCGCGAATTGCAAAAAACAATAAACTCACATATCAAGAATACGAATCTCATTATAGATACTGTCGCTAGAGTTCAAGGGCTAACGACAGATGTTTGTATTTTTGTAATTCCCAATACAAACTATCTTAGATCATTAGAACCAAGATTGTTTAACGTCGCTACAAGTCGTTCCATTATTCAAACCATCATTATTACTGACAAAGAAATTTTAGATTATTCGAGGATGAACATTAATGTAAGGCAATACTTGGAAAAATTGGAACAAGACTATTCTTTCTATTGTCCATATAACGGCAACAAAGTATTGAAACTTCCAACAGATAACATAAAAATAATTAATTAATTACATCTTGTATGAATATATTAGAACGTGCAGACAAATTTGCTGAAGGCAAGGCAAATGAAGCTATAACAAAAGCAATAGCACAAGCTTTTGTTGAAGGTTATAAGGCAGGTTATCATGACCGAGAAATGGAAATCCCTGCCGACTTACGTGATGAAAAAACGGAGTATGTTGATTTAGGGCTTCCTAGTGGAACTTTATGGGCAGCTGATTATGAAAAAGCAGATGGCAAGTACAAAGACTATACTTATGACGAGCTCTTATATGTAAAGCTTCCCACTGAAGAACAATGTAAAGAATTGTTTAATTGTTGTAAAATAGAATACGATATAAACAATTACTATGATTTTTGTAAAGTAACATTCTTGGGGCCAAATGGCAATAGGCTTGTTTTTAATAGAACTGGGTATATCTCTGTTACAGGTAACGTAGATACATGGCATGCATATATATGGATTTCAGATGATTCTTCGACTGCAAATACGTTACATATATATAATACATGGAAATACAGAAATGCAAAATACGGAGGATATGAGTTTAAGCAAATGTTTTCCGGTTTCCGTATGAAAGTTAGAACAGTAAGATAACATTAAAACGCATCGTCAGTATAGAATAGCTGGCGATGCGCTTTGGCTTTTAAGTCCTGAATGGAAAAGCTATAAGTTCAAAGTCTTAACGATATTTAAACATATGAGGTATAAGATTTAATTGCTCGTATATTGATATTGGCGGACATAAAGCAATGAAAAACAACAACCTTCACACCCGGGCTTTTCATTTCTTGTAATAAACCAGGGATTGTCTTGAGTATAAATCCAATATGTAAACGGCTGCATCCAACTACCAGTTATCTTTCCAATGTAAGAAGACGCAGAATAAACAAATCCTGAGCACTTTATAGTAAGAGAACCAAAACAATTAATGTTTACACGTTCTTTTTTGTATAAGTCATCAAGCGAATTATTCATGCCCAGTATGTCTTCAGGTGTAATCAACATTTCATCTATTAGGCTTGTAGATCGTTCATTGTGTGATATGATTGGTGTAAAGAATACCGGGTATGTCACCTTGGAGTGGGAAAAAGCATTACAAAGAATTCTTGGAAGATATGATTTCCAATATTAATATTAAAGAGGATGAAATTGAAGTAACTCAATATTTTATGTGGACAATGCTTTGTTGTATGCCCTCAAAATGCTAAAGAAATTGCAAATGATGTTGAAAAAGTTAAAGTAATGCTTGCTGGCGATGAACCTGTTGTTGTAAGTTTAGCTCCGTCTTTTATTGCGAATTATGATGGTATTGGTATTGAAGAAATGGAAAAGGCTTTGAAAAAATTAGGTTTTCATACTGTTGAAGAAACCGCAATAGGGGCAACTATTGTTAAAACACAATATGAAGAAATTTTGAAGTCTAAGCGGCAAAATATTTTAATTTCTTCTTGTTGTCATTCTGTTAATTTATTAATTCAAAAATATTTTCCTCATGTACTTAAATATCTTGCTAATGTAAAATCACCAATGCAAGCACATGCTTTAGACATAAAAAAAAGAATACCTAATGCTAAAGTTGTTTTTATC
>OGUM01001475.1_pt1 | contig 16898 bp, 20 predicted proteins | sample 1553631 | NCBI WGS metagenome assembly OGUM01 (sample SAMEA2580228, study PRJEB22360) | human gut metagenome | biome: human gut; feature: human-associated habitat; material: faeces | place: Denmark | collected 2008/2010 | reverse complement strand
TCAACGAAGGAATGCTGATGGAAAACATTGTTGCACAGATGCTTCGCCATAGCCGTTCGCGCCTGTACTTTTACTCTCGTTCCGACAGCCAAAACCGGGAAAACCACATGGAAATCGACTTTCTAATTACCGAAGGGAAAAAGATTGCTCCGGTAGAAGTTAAATCCGGCAATTATCGCTCCCATTCCTCTTTAGATAAATTTCGAAAGCACTTCTCATCTGTAATTGGCAATTCCTATATTCTCTACACCAAAGATGTTATGATCAAAGACGGCATCATTCATCTGCCTCTTTACATGGCAGAATTGTTATGATGTGAAGGGGCCTTGTAAATTTTTGCAAGGCTCCTTCCGCATATAACGAGTTGCTTTTGCACCTTCTGAATTACCTTGCCAGCCTCAGAATCAGTTCCTCTACATCCTCCGTAGGCTTTCCGGCATTCAGCAGCTTATTGCGCCAGCGGAGAAGGATGCTGCGGGCATAGCGGGCTTCCTGCGGCGTCAGGGTCAGGACAACTTTGTCACACTTGCGAAAGAACATAGCGGGCACCTCCGTTTTTTCTCCAGTGTAGCCGGAGGGGACGGCGGCGTCAACTGTGCGAATCAGCGTTCCCGATCCCGTTCCTTCTGCTTCACCTCCAGCACGGACCCGCAGGCCTGTTCATACTCCTTGTCGGTGATGAGCCCGGCCTTGTAGTCCATATAGGTGGCTGCCGCCTGTGCGTCCTTGATGGCACGGATCAGGGTCTCGGGCTTGTCCCGAATGGACTGGATCCAGGCCTGAACGTAGGCCTTGTGATTGTCGATGTGCTGGGGCGTGGCCGTTACGTCCAGATCCACACCCATGAAGCAGGAACACATTACTCCGGTATGGAACTGGCAAAGATGTTTTCTCTCAACGAAACCTTGACCAACAGACTGGGTGCCGCTGTTTTAATGCCGCCTTTCCTGGTGGGCCGAGCGTTGAAAAAGTATAACAACGGGCAGCCGATCGTCTACTATACCGAAGGCGTCTTTGCGCCGGATACAAAGATCAAACTTCAGTCCATGTCGGATGCGCTTGGCGTATCTTATTCGGCACTTATCAACCGGCTCAGAGAACTGAGGCTGCTGGAATGCAGACCGATCGAAGAATATATTGACCACGCTCTTTTCCCGAAGGCATCAATATGATTCAGTATGACGCACGTTTCGGTACACCCAGCGACGAGGTGCTCCGAAAATTGGAACTGTCACGCATGGAAGTAGAATCCATGGAAAAGAGGAACCTTAACTGCCCAATCTGCGGCTTTCGCATCCTTGGTGTGTACGCTGACCGAAACGGTCATGCGGAAGTGAAATGCCGCAAATGTAAGTTTGAAGGTCCCATCAACCTGGCCTACTTCAGAAGGCAGCATCGGCACCATATGTGTATCCGCTTCGATAAACGCAAGCGGAACGTCACCAGATAACCTATAACTGAATATCTGAAAACAATACGATTTCTAATCGTGCAAGCGGAGCAGGACCCGTAAAGGGCTGAAAAACTTCCAAGCGCCGTACGAAGCCGGATTGAGACAAATTGCAGGATCACTGTATCCTGATGTCTCTTTCCGATTTCTGCGGCGCTTTTTTTGCACGGTTTTGCTTCGTACTGCGTTAGAAGGTCTTTTCTCAAAGCTCGCGCTTGGGAAAGGCCCTTTATGTTTTATGCCTGGCTTTGCTACATAGGCCGATATCCGTAGCTCCGAAATTTGGATTTCAACCAACAAACCAAATTTCAAAACAAGGAGCTACGAATCATGAAGAAAGAATTTTGGATCAAGAAGGATCCTGTCAAGGATGGTCAGGACAACTGGAAAAAGCTGAGCAGCTATGAGTTTGCCCGTTTTATGGAAACGGCAGACGGAAAGTCCCGCAAGGAGAATATCGCTAGGATTCCCGGCGGCGAGCCCGGCGAACCGATCATCTATATGGAAGTTGACAGCCAAACCGCAAAAGAGTGGAAGCGTGAAAACAACAGAGCCTGTTATCTACAGAAAACCATGAATGCATTGGGCATCGAGGTGATCTCCTACAATGTTTCTCCTAACGTTGAGGATTGGGAAGTAAATGGAGAGGCCTTGCTGGAGGACCCTGATTGCCATGTGGAGGACGATGTCCTTCGCAGCATTCTCACGGAGAATATGCTCGATGCAATGTGCCATTTGTCGGAGATTGAGCAGAAAGTAATCACCCATCTGTATTTATCAGATGAGCCTATGACCGAGCACGAGTTTGAAAAGGCTTTTGGTGTCAAGAGGTGTACGGTCCACTATTACAAAGTAAGTGCGTTAGAGAAACTCAGAGAAATGCTGGGTGAAAATGTTTAAGGCAGTTACTAACAATTCACGGAAAAATTCAGCAACTGGTTAGTAGAAGGACTATTTTCATATCTGTCTACATACGCACCGAAAAACACGCATAAATTGAAGCAGGAAACGCTCCGGAAAGGAGGGCAGCCATGGACGTATTTCTGATCTTCCCGAAATCAAAGCAGGCGCAGCAGGAGCTTGGGCAGGAGCTGTCGAAGTTCCAGTCCGAGCAGGCACTGAAATCCATCCAGAAGCTGCCCTGCTCCACGGAGCAGAAGCTGGAGCTGGTAGACGCCGCCGTGAAGCATCTGAAAGCGCAGCAATAATACATAGCAAACGGGCAGACCAGCCTCAACAGCCGGTCTGCTCGTTTACTGCTATGGTTATGTCTGCTTGAAATACTTCTCCCATGTGGATTTGAAAATCTGCTTGCGGTTTTGCTCCCAATGCTTGAGATTTCCAAGGCTGACGCCCAGCTTGTCCGCATATTGTCTCTGCGTCAGCCCCAGTTTCGTTCGGATCGCCTCGATCTGGTTGCCTTGACCATTCCTCAGAAATAGATTGTAGTCATCCAGAAGCATATCGACCGGCACTTCAAAAAGCTGCGCAATTTTCTCCATGTGCTCCGGCGGATAGAGGTCCTTGCCGTATTCCTCATAGTGGACGTAGGTGCTCCGGTCTATCCCAGCGTAGTCTGCAACGTCTCTCTGCCGCAGTCCTTTCTGGTAGCGAAGCCAGCGCAGCTTGTCCGCTGTTTCGGTGATTTCTGAGAAGTCCGAGAACTGCAAATTGAACTTCTCCGCGTCCTGAAACTTGTGCGGCAGTATCACCGGAAATTGAAGAATTTGCAGCGGGGCTACCTTTACTGCACCCGATACATTGGAAATCAGAATATAGCAGCGGACTTCCACTTGCGCCAGCAGGCGCCATTTTGCCTCAAAAGGCACCCGTTCCGCCACCTGCAAGGCCGTTTCTTCTGTTAGGTTAGTATAGCATTTGCGATACTTGTAGGAGTATATGATATCTCCCAAATTTTTAGGGACAGCAATTTTCAACTGATGGGCTTTCGCTGCTAAGTCTTTACGCTCGAATCGAACAGAAGCTGCGCCAGCTTCGTACCGGTCAAAGAATATTCCGTTGATAATATCATCATACTTTGCCATGTCAATCTCCTTTATATTTCAAAACTAAGACATCCTCATTAAGCCACGTTTCTGTGGCTGTAGCAAAACGCTTTCTAAAGGTATCAACTCGATCAACTCTATATCCGCCGATACTCTCCGCAACTTCGCCTAGAAGGACAGAGGTGCGAATTGGAATCTGGAAGTATGATGCCTGATCTCCAACTACATAGGCAAGTGATGCACCATTGCGAAGATATGGTTTTAATTCGGAAAGATGTCTCGCCATCCCTCCAAAATACTGTTTTACAACAGAAGCGTATAGTTTTTCAAAACCAGATGTCTTTCCAAGTTCTAAACGTCGTTCTTCTATTTCGTTGCTCAATTTGTTTATCGATCCAATATTTGATATGTATTGAGCGTCATTATCACTGCGATAAACATTTTTTGAATTGGAACGAATGAACCCTTTCTTAATATTTCTAAGATCATCTTTAGTATTTATAAAGCCTAAAATAACCGATTCGAGCCTTGTCGTCCTAGAATAATCCTTCTCGTTTGGATAAGGAGGTGAGGTAATTACACAATCCACCTTGCCGATGTAATCCCTTTTGGGAATACTTCTTGCGTCTCCTAAAGAAATATCAGCAAAAGTTGAAGAATGGTGCTTCCAATATTCTAAATCAGTTTCCATTCGCTCAATCTCCGAAAGCCATATTTCGACTACATCAACAGATTCTTTTTTCTTTCGACTTATCCCTACCTCAGGTCCGAATTTCAAGTTGCTGTATGAATAGACGATGTGTTTTGCCAATGCAAGCAAATAGTAATCCTCAAAAGGAGAATTTGCTGCTCGAATAGAATCTCTCAATACTAATGTACTACTCAATGGTTGCTCGCAGATGGAATTTTTCAAAATTAAAGAAGTTTGCTCCTCGGAAAGTGTTCTCGGCTTTGATAATGAATTTATCGTCCGTGCTGCTGCCAATGCGATTTGTTTTGCTGTGTTCAAAAAATTGAAAGTATCGTTCGCCCATACGCACTTTGTCTTACTTACAAAATGTGTCAGAGGACTTGCTTCTATGCCCCAAGAAGAAACTCCGTGCTTTTTGCACTCAACATTAGTTGTTCCTGTCCCGCAAAAGGGATCCAAAACAAACGATGTCTGATCAACACAAAAAGTTTCCAAATACTGCTGAACTAAATGCGGTGGAAACGACAGAACAAATCGATACCAGTCATGAATAGAAGAATCTTCAACCCTTAATTTATTTTCAACATTCCCCATTGCTATCCTCATCTTGCGTGTGATCGATTACATCAACTACCTGATCAATGTTACAACCTAACGCACAACATATTTTTTCAATGCTTTCAAGCGAAACATACTCATCCTTGCCCAACTTTGCAAGCGTACTGCTACTTATACCAGCTATATTCTTTAGATCGGTTCGCTTCATCTTTTTGTCCAAAAGCAACTTCCATAATTTTGTATAGGTAACCGCCACGTTATCGCCCCCTTGATGCCTTTAATTATATCACATATTTAAGAGAAATCAAGGCAGATGCAGATAAAAAGTTCGCATAATCAAACTTAAAATACATTTATATAGATATTGCATCTGATTTGAAATACTTCCCGTTCTGTGCAGCTTAATTTGTTAAGTAGTGGTCGATTATTCTCTTTTCCGCGAAAACAACTGCCATAGTGCAACCAAATTCCACTAAACCGTGTTTTTATATTCCGCGTAAGCTAATGTGCTGAATAATGGACACTTTTGCGTATGCAAACCAAATTGAGTGAACAAGTGATAGAAGATATGCCAACATCCGTACAATAACCTTACAGAACCCCAAATAAGAGATTTTCGACCCTTAGATGTACAAAAACAGGCGACACCCAACCGAAGCTGAGTGCCGCCTGTTTTGTTGTCCAATCCTGCTTAGCAGATGCCGATTTTGTAGTTTTCTCAAATTACTGTCTTATCGGCACACGCCAAAAGGGCTCCATCTTATAGGGAAACGAAATGACCCCCCAGGGGCACTACCGGTACGGAACAAGTGAAATAGCCGCAAGCCATCATTCGATGGCTTGCGGCTATTTTCGTTTATGTCCAATATCATGTACATGGATAAATTGCGTGATTGTAAACGCGATAGCAGTAGCCTTTTTACTATTGTAGCGCAATCGGCAGCATGATGCAAAAACATATTCTTTTTGCTCTTGATTTCTTTCTAATAATCGTTATAATAATTATTAGAAAGTTTGTTAGAGCGGGGGTCGTTTTATGATTGAGAATAAGACCACGGAATTTAAGCGTGAGTACATGGACGACATCAAATATGCTATAGTTGCCTTTGCAAATACGGATGGCGGAAAGATTTATATTGGCGTGAATGATGATGGAAGTGTCCGTGGTATTGAAAACACCGATGCAGTCATGCTTCGGATCACAAATATGATTCGAGATTCCATTCGTCCGGATGTTACCATGTTTACTGAGTGTGCCATCGAAACCATCGAAGAAAAGCCTGTTGTGGTTTTGACAGTGCAGCGAGGTACTGCCCGTCCCTATTACCTCGCAGGGAAGGGCATCCGCCCAGAGGGCGTGTATGTTCGCCAGAGCGCATCCTCTGTTCCGGCTTCTGAGACAGCCATACTGAATATGATTAAGGAGACCAGCGGTGACCGTTACGAGGATGCTCGCTCCATTAATCAGCAGTTGACTTTTGAAAAAACGGAAAGCTATTTTGCAAAGCGTAGTCTTCCTTTCGGAGATCAGCAGAAGCGAACGCTGAATATCATCGGCTCCGATGGTACCTACACCAACCTTGGTATGTTGCTATCTGATCAATGCGTTCACACCATCAAGCTGGCTGTATTTGATGGCAGCAAGAAAAGCGTGTTCCGTGACCGCAAGGAGTTGAGTGGCTCTTTGCTCACGCAGTTGGAGGATGCCTATTCCTACATTGATCAGTTCAACCATACCCGTGCGGAATTTGTAGGGCTGGAACGCATTGACAGGCGAGATTACCCCAGCGAAGCGTTACGCGAAGCATTGCTCAACGCCATCACCCATCGTGATTACAGCTTCAGCGGCTCCACACTGATCAGCATCTTCGATGACCGCATTGAGTTCGTGACTATTGGCGGTCTGGTTCGCGGCCTTACTTTTGACGATATTATGCTCGGTGTATCTGCGCTCCGTAATCCAAATTTGGCCAATGTATTTTATCGGCTGAAACTAATTGAAGCTTACGGCACTGGTATTCTAAAAATTAATGAGAGTTACGCCGACTGCGCTGTAAAGCCGCAGTTTGAGGCTACAGATAACGCCTTCAAAATTACACTACCTAACATCAACTATGCAGGTACTCGAAAAGATGTAACCGCTACAGCCCCATTGAAGGTCGCCGATAAAGCAGAACGGCAGGAAATGCTGCTCCGTTTGACCGAAAAGCAGGGATACATCATTCGCAAAGATGTGGAAGCTGAGTTGAACGTTTCTCAGGCTACCGCCATTCTGATCCTGCGGGATATGGTCGAAAAAGGTCTCTTGATCAAGGAAGGCTCCGGTAAGCAGCAGAAGTACCGCATTGCGGAATAACACCCATGCCGAAGTGGAGGTTAAGAGGTTAATATGTATATTGAATTAAAATGCCGGTCCTGCGGCAAAGATTTCCGTGTGGATTTCACCAGCAATGAGTATGATGTAGATAAGTGTCCTAAGTGCGGAAGCTATCTTAGCTTTAGTGATGTGACTCGAATTAGGGCAATTACGGATCCGTTCTATACAAATGTTAGCAGGATCGATAGCGTGAGTGTGTGCGGAATTCATACAGAAGAAAACTGTGCCGCCGGAACTGCAATTATCGCTGCTGACTTGTTCTCCTCTGATATAGAGCAGCTGAACGAAGTGTATCAATCTTCATCGCCGGAGGTGAAGAGCAAACTTGCAGCTTTAATCGATAAGTTCTATCTTTTGGTCAACAGTGATGCCCAAGATGGAAATATCGATAAACTGGATCTGACATTAGACAGCTTGCGTGCGTTGTTTCTGGAGAAAGCAAATGAAAACCACAAGGAAATGGCGCATATACTTGGCCTTGCGCAGGAGGGATAAGAATGCCTAACCTTTCGCAATTAAAACGAGAACGTATGTTAGCGTTCTTGCAAAAGATAAAGGACGAGCACCGGGACGATGACGATATGCTCATCGCCCTGGGCGAGATTGAGAGTGAGCTGACCTCCAAGAAGTATGGCCTTGTCTGGGAGCAGCATGAGGAAGCCGTGGATGTGATGATGCGGGATAATGTTCCTGTGTTCACGGAAGTTCCGGAGCGGGAAATCACTGCGGCACCCGGTCAGGGCTATAACTTCATCCTGGAGGGCGATAATCTCCACTCCCTGCGGCTGTTGGAGAAAACCCATAAGGGAAAGATCGATATTATTTACATTGACCCTCCCTACAACAGAGGCGGTAATGACTTTAGATATGAGGACACCTTTGTTGAAAAACAAGATGGTTTCAGGCACAGCAAATGGCTCTCTTTTATGGAATCTTGGCTTCGTATTGCATGGCAACTTCTAAAGTCAGACGGCGTTATCTTTATTTCTATTGATGATTTTGAGATGGGTGCTCTGCGGATGCTTTGCGACGATGTGTTTGGCGAAGCTTTTTTCCTGTGCAATATCGTATGGCAGAAACGCTATTCCAGAGAAAATCGTGAAGCGATTGGCGATGCACACGAGTATATTCTTGTGTATGCCAAGGATAAGCTGAAGTTTAAGGAGAATAGACACCTTGTCCCCATGAGCGAAGAACAGGCAAAGGTGTATAAGAACCCCAATAATGATCCCAAGGGCAGATGGAGAGCAGTTCCTATGACCGCCCAGGGATATCGGCCAAATCAGATGTATCCAATTGTCGATCCAAAGGGTGGAGTTCATTATCCACCCGAAGGTCGTTGCTGGAGCACTATTGAGCCTGAATTCAAAAAGCTTTTGGCGCAGGGGCGGATTTACTTCGGCAAAAATAACGACTCTCAGCCCAATACTATCCGCTACTTATCTGAAGTTGAGGGGGTTGTTCCCTGGACATGGTGGAACAACGAGGATGTTGGTCACACCGACGAAGCGAAGAAGGAATTGTACGCAATCCTCGGAAAGACCAATAACTTTGAAACCCCGAAGCCAGTTCGTCTCATAAAGCGGATATTGGAAATTGCTTCTAACCCCGATTCTCTTGTTCTGGACTTCTTTGCTGGTTCTGGTACCACAGGCCAGGCGGTGTTGGAAATGAACAAGAGAGATAACGGCAATCGTAGATTCATTCTGTGTACCAATAACGAAGTAAATATCTGTGAGGAAGTTACATACGAGCGCATTTGCCGTGTTATCAACGGGTATGGTAAGCAGGCTGGCTTACCTGCGAATCTACAATATTACCGTACTGACTTTGTTCCGATGGACGATGAATACCTGTCCGACACCCTTCTGGAACACATCCGGGAAATGATCCAGTTGGAGCATGGTGTTAAGATTGACGGTAGCCAGTATTTGATGGTTATGAGTGACGAGGAAGCTGATGAACTACAGACACATTGGGGCGAGTACAAGGGTGTAAAGGCCATCTATGCATCCAAGGAAGTTCTGTTCACTACGGAGCAGAACGCGCTCTTTGCCGGTGTGGAGATCCACACCATTCCCGACTATTACTTTAACTTTGAACTGAAGGAGGTGGGCGAAACATGGTAAACGGTATCAACATCAATCTGTTTGATTTTCAGGAAAAGGCGGTCATCAAGCTGATGGATATTGTGACCGACAGCCGATCCAAGCAGACCGTTATTGTGAAATCTCCCACCGGCTCCGGTAAGACCATCATTCTGATCGATTTTATCGAAGAATACCTGACCAAGATCAATAGCCGCACCGCCTTTATCTGGCTGTGTCCCGGCAAGGGTGATCTGGAAGAACAGAGCCGCCAGAAGATGTGTAAATTTGCGCCCCACCGCTATACTCAGAATCTGTTCGATGCCCTCCAGAATGGTTTCGATGCCGAAAGCACCACATTCATCAATTGGGAATTGGTGACTAAAAAAGGCAACACTGCCATCCGGGACAGCGAGAGGAAGAACCTCTTTGACCGGATTGCGGAAGCACACCGGGCAGGAACGGAATTTATCGTCATCATCGACGAGGAACACTCCAATAACACCGCAAAGGCAAAGGCCATCATTGATGCATTCTCTGCCAAGAATATCATTCGTGTAAGTGCCACTGCCGTGGAAAACAAGCGGTATGAGTATTTTGAGATTGATGAAGTGGATGTCATCAATGCCGGCCTGATCACCAAGGCTCTCTATGTGAATGAGGGATTGGTGGACGGCATGGAGATCACCAATGACTATGAGTGCCTGTTGGATCTGGCAGATGCCAAACGCAAGGCGATCGCTGCCCGGTACAAAGAACTGGGCAAGGCCATTCGCCCTCTTGTGTTGATCCAGTTTCCCAATGGTCAGCCGGAAACCATCCGTGCGGTGGAAGTCAAGCTGGAAGGCATGGGCTATACCTATGACAATGGAATGGTCAGCATTTGGATGAGCGAGGACAAGCGGGATCTTCCCGACAATCTCACCGAGAATGATGCTACCCCGGTATTCCTTCTGATGAAGCAGGCAATCAGCACTGGCTGGGACTGCCCTCGTGCCAAGATCCTGGTGAAACTGCGCGAGGGTATGAATGAGGGTTTTGAAATTCAGACCATTGGCCGCATCCGCCGTATGCCTGAAGCGAAGCACTACGAAGATGATCTGCTTGACTTCTGCTATGTGTATACCTTTGACGAGAAATACAAGGCCGGTCTGCTGTCCAGCATTGATCGGGCTTATGAAACCCGCCGCCTGTTCCTGAAGGATAAGTGTAAGACCTTCACTCTGCAAAAGGAAATCCGAGATATGGACTTCGATGGTCTGGGTGAGCGCGAGGTGCTGATTAAGATCCACGAAGCATTGGTTGCCAAGTACCATCTGGGCAGCGATAAGAAGCAGAACCAGATGCTACTGGCGGATGCCGGATATATCTTCGGTGCGGAAATCCATGGACAAGCTTTGCAGGGTGAATTTGTGCGCACGTCTGCCTTGACGGAAAGCCATAACTATATCACGACCCATAAGCGCGTCGATACCCATAAGCACGTCGATACCCATAAGCACGGCATGCAGCTCATGCACAGTATCGATGCCATTAAAAGTTCCATTGGCATGGCACAGAACAAGGTCAAAACTATTCTGGAGCGGCTGTTCCGCAAGGGCGGCAATCCCGGCCGGAAGCTGATTGCACTGGAAACAGCCGAATTCTATGCTTTCGTCATCAATAACCAACACAAACTGAAAGAAGAATTCCGGGAAGTTACATCACAGATGGCTATTCAAATGAGTATGCAACTGCATCCGAAGAAAAGCGCATTCCATATTCCGGAACAAGATTTCTTCCGTTATGACCCCAATGTGAAGAACGAAGTAGAGTACCTCTCCAATGCCTACCATGAGTATACTTCTGGTTTTGCTACCAGTCTTGTCCGCAGTACCTGTGAAATGTTGTTTGAACAGTATTGCGAAAGACCAGATAATGATATTGAGTGGGTGTACAAAAACGGCGATACCGGACAGCAGTATTTCTCCATCGTATATGTGGATGGCATTCAGAAGCAGTGGCTATTCTACGCTGACTACATTGTGATGAAAAAGGATGGCACCGTCTGGGTTATCGAAACTAAGGGCGGTGAGTTCAAGGGCCAGGACAAAAACATCGACCGTCAGATCGAGAACAAGTTCAATGCATTCAAGGCTTATGCTGCCAAGCATAACCTTCATTGGGGTTTCGTGCGGGACAAGGATAATCAGCTTTATATCAACAACACAGAATTTGCCGCTGATATGGCTGATAAGCCTTGGGTGCCGCTAACGCAGGAGTTTTAAGCGCATAGGGGGTGAATTCCTTGGAACAACCTGAAAAAAAGAAATCACATGATTTTAATATCTACTATCTGAATTTTAGTAAGGTATATGAAATTGCAATGATGATTAACAATGTTATCCTTACGAAAATTGAAACCGATAAATCAAGTAGTTTCGAAGAGCAGTATGGATATACATCATCCATCTCAGCGCAAGGTACAAAACAGTTTCTGGACGGAATTAAGGCCTCTATCTCTGCAGATGCGAGGGAAACTTCTACATCCTCGTCCAAAGTAGTGGAAAGCTTGGATGTAAAGACAACCAAATCCATTCTTTTGCGTAGGGTCATTGAGCAGTGTGCATCTGTGACTGTGTTGGATAGCTCGGCAGAGGGCGATCTTGTAAAAGTAGATCGTGTTAAATTAGAGTTGCTAAACGAAGAAAGTCTGCGGCAATTCCTTATTCTACGTCGTGATGCATTAAAGGGTATGCGGGTGGAAGGTATGGAAGTAAATAATCTGATCAGTTCGATGTTGCAAGACTATGCCTACATTTTGAAGGGCCTTGTATATGATGAAAGTATGGAAAAACCTGTATCTGAAATCATCATTAAAATTCCTATGGAGATTCAATCGGAGTTTGAGAATAAGTACAATATCAACGATTTGCTTATTGGTCATGTATCCATTGTTGGCATCTACAAAGGCATCGTAGGCGAAGAATTTATTACTTCAAATACATTCACTTATTTCCAAGAAGCAGGCGCTCGTAAGGAAAAGCAGGAGGCAACCGCCAGCAAAATAATCAAAAGTAATACACAACCTGTATCACACGACACAGAAACAAAAAAGAGTGATGATGACTATCATTTCGTTGATACGCTGGCAATAATTCAAGATGTTGCATTCAAACTGGAAGAAGTCCCTACTCCAAAACTTCACTGGTGGAACCGTTTTGGTATTTGGCTGAGTAAACTGTGGAGGAAATAACTATGGGCCATACCTTGTTTACTTACCGCGATCTTAAGGAATTGAGAAAAATCCAAGAAGAAAGAGAAGTATTTGCCTTTATATTTGGAGAAACAAAGGATATGCTCGATTCCTGTTCTGATGTTTGTGTTGATATATCTGCTTTGGTTCATTTTCTGTTGAGCAATAAGAACAATATAGAAACGACATATATAAATTTCACCAGTATAGCGGAGGATACAGTTGTAATTACAGAAGCAGCGATTGCAGAAAGCGCCATGGAGCTACTGCCTCTTTTGTTCTCTGATTACGAATGCTATTTCGGGGCAAATGATGAGGAGGATTCTACCCCTGAAGAAACACACGAATTTAAACCGTATCCCAGACAAAAGATATACAAATACAACAACGCACAGGATTTGGACAGAATCATTCGATATGCAGAAACGAATGACATTCCGATTGCAACTTTTTCTCGTGCAAATGGTGAGCTGCGAAAAGAATTCGAAAAATTCAATAACTCTTCTAAATTAGCCCTGTTGGATTTGACTTCCGTTTCATATGCGATTGAGGACAATAAAGCCCTGATTTATGCACTTGAACAGTTTCTTAGTATTATGCCAAATATCAGAGTTATTGCACAAACTGCTCAGATTGATGTGTTGTTGAAATATTTTCCGTTGTTTTTAGATGGACAAGAGCCTGTCTGCAAGTTGCTTCCTGATTTATCCGGTTTGGGAGAGAAAGAGCCTGAAGAAAGCGAACTTGCAAAAGTTACAGACTTGAGCGGAGAGAGTTTCGAGACCTTCATCGATGCATTTGATCATAATTTGATAGGCCATAGATATTTCAAAGACAGGCTACGGTATTCCTTAAAGAATTTTATTTCCTTAAACAAAGCAAAGGAGCAGAAAGTTCTTTCAATTTTTCTGTTTGGTGCATCTGGTATTGGAAAAACTGAGGTTGCAAGGCTGATTGCAAATGGACTTCAAAATGATTGTTATTTGGCCAAAATCAATTTCCAGAATTACAGCAGTCAAGATGCGTTGAATAGTTTAATTGGCAGCCCGGCAGGTTATGTTGGCTGTAATCACGGAGAATTAAGTGAAAAAATTCAAAAGAGTAAAGTCGGCGTACTGCTTTGCGATGAGTTTGAAAAGACCACTCGCCCAGTTTTCTCATTCTTTCTGGAGTTGCTGGAAGAAGGACGTTTTACAGACTCCATGGCAAGAGAATATGACATGGATGGATATGTTATTATCTTCACTTCCAATCTTCTCAGCGAAGCAGAATATAAAAAGGTTATTCCTCCCGAACTTCAGACACGTTTTGATTTAGTGTGCGAATTTGAGGAACCCACAACGGCAGAAAAGACAGCGTTTCTGGATTTGCTATTGGAGATGGCCAAAACCAAATATTCTGAGCAATTTGCAAAGATTGAAATTACTGAAGATGATAAGAAACGGTTATATGCCTTTGATTACTCCTCGCTTTCGGCACTGAGGGATATTAAGCGAGTCTTCAACAATCGTCTAATGGATTATTTCGTAGAGAAAGACGTTTTATAACTCAAAAAGATATAGCTATTCTCGTCGTTCTGTGGTAATGTGTGTTGCTACCAGGAGGTGCAACACATGAACAAACTACTCAAAGACCTGTACGACTGCTTTTACTTCCCACCGGAACTCCCGGCGCAGAAGCAGGAAATCGAGGAATGCCATCAGGCACTCATTGAAGTGTTGGAAAAGCCGGAACGGCGGCTGGTGTTGCAGATCATCGACGCCAAAGACCGCATTGTGGAAGAAACATCCATCGACAGCTTTATCTCTGGATTTGCGCTGGCGTGGCGGATCTCCGCAGAACTGAATCAATACGAAAAAGAGCGTTCGTTCTCTCGCTATACAGCGAAGAGGTCGGGCGCTCTTTCCATGTCCGGAAAGGAAGAAACAAAATGAAGAAGCGAATCATTACTTCCACGGCATTCGCCGCCTGTCTGGCCCTGTGTGCCGCTATGTGGCCGCAGAACGATCCAGCCGTGGAAACATCCGTACTACCCACACCGCCCGCCGTAATCGCCGCACAGCCTGAAGTTTCGGAGATGCCAGAAATCGAAGAAATCATAATGCCAGAGGAAGAAAAGTCGGATGTAACGCAACCGGAGCCAATCGAAGAAGCTGACGCCGCTCTGGAACCAATACCCGTCCAAACACCTCTGGTAAGTGAAGTACAGACCGCCCCCAAACAGAGCGCCACACCACTGCAAGAACGGGGGCCTGCCCCGACATCACTTGACAGAACTCCGGACAACATGGTCTATGTGCCGGGCTTCGGCTGGCTGGAAAGTCAAGGCCCCAACCATGTCGAATACGCCGAGGACATGTACGAGAACGGTAATAAAATCGGCATTATGGGATAAACAAAAGCAGTACGGTATCAGGCCAAGCCTGGTGCCGTACTGCTTATTCTGTTTCGTTCTCCAATGCGTCGCTGAATATCTCGTGGACACGGATCAGCGAAACGACCTCGCAGATAAACCGCTCCGCTAACACCTTTTCATCCAGCCATGTTCTCTGCGGCGTTGTGCGCTGCCCCGTCTCCTGCTCCGCTTCCGCTTTGGCGGCGCGGATGGCTTTCTGTGCGGAGAGCCACCGTCCATAGGCTCCGCCGTATAAGTCCCTTTTCAGTTTCCACAGCGCGGCCTTGTACGCCTTCTCCGCTCCGCTGGGGCCATTGTAGTTGAGCCGGATTGCCAGCTCCTGAAAGGTCAAGCCAACCTCGTCCGGCTGACCGGTGCCGAGGTAGCTTCGCACCAGATTCAGCTCTCTGGGCGTCAGCACCTCCTCCATCCGCTGCATCAGCAGCGTCCGACGCATCATGCGGTCATAGGGATGCGTATGATCCCGACGCAGAATCTCAGAAACTCCGTCTGGAACTCCGAATCGGGCATCCGTATTTGGGGAAGTGCGCTCTCGTCAAACAGGATATTGATCCGGCGCATTTCCTTCTCATAGTCATTGTAGCAAAAGGGCGGATACTTCCAAAGCAGTTCGGTCAGATACAATATCCGTTCCCGCAGCTGCGGGAATACCGCCGCAGCCTCCTCATCGCTGCCCTGTCCCATATCTGTTTTGTAACCGTCCTGCGATATTCTCATTCTACCAAAAAATACAGAATAATCAAGTGAAAGGGTTAGAGCCTCAACTGCAGCGAGGTCTCTGCCCTTATCCTTTTACGCCCCCGGTGCAGAGGTCGTGGCAGATGGAAAAATGTATGTCAGCCGTTATATTCGCAAAATGCCGGGCAAAAATGCGGATGCCGCATGGGAGAAAGGCTTCTACTGCCCCAAGTGTCCTGCTTGCGGCCAGCCAAACTTCACTAAAGATTCTGTTACTGGCAGTGGTCGCGAATGCGTTTCCTGCCATACACCCATCAAACGCCTGTCTTGGAGAAAAATGTTGGAACCGCGCATGGGGTTCTGTGCAGAAAAAGAAGCCAGACCAGTTCCTATGCACCGCCCCGAACACGATTTTAAGACAGACGATTACTACATTGGAGACCCGCATCGTAATCTAATCGCCAAGCAAATATTTGAAGTAAACGGTCAAGCTTTGCAAATTGAATCTACTTCAAATGACTCTCTCGTAGTCATTGGCCAGACTGATTACAAGGTTTGTCCTGCTTGCGGATATGCAAGCGAAACCGGAATCCCCCTTGAGCACAAGAACTCCAGAGGATACCATTGTGTTAATAAAGAGGGCAACTCGGCAGAATACCGTTTGTCGCATAATTTCAAGACAGATGCGGCAAAAATCACCTTTGCGACACAAGAGGCGGCAGATATAAATGTGATGCTGTCAGTACTCTATGCCCTGTTAGAGGGATTGTCCCGCGAGATGGGGATAGAGCGCACCGACATCAAAGGATGTTTGTTCTACACATCTGTGGATGGGTGTATGATCTTTTCTGTAGTTTTATATGATGCAGTCGCTGGTGGTGCAGGCCATGTTCGCAGAATTGTGACAGCGGACGGGCAAGCATTCCAACGAGTCCTCGCAAAAGCAATTTCCGTTGTAGACAACTGCGATTGCGACTCGTCTTGCTACAGATGCCTAAGAAACTACTACAACCAAAAAATCCACGACAATCTGAATCGAAACCAAGCTTCCGCGTTTTTACACCAGTGGGTGGGAAACATGAACCCATTACCGGTGGAAACAATTGAATAAAATATTTTCCCCCTGCCATAGCAGGGGGAAAATATTTTGGTATGCCCGATGCGATTCGAACGCACGACCTTCAGAGTCGGAGTCTGACACTCTATCCAACTGAGCTACGGGCACATATTCAGCTTATCTATTATATCGGGTATTTGCGGCTTTTGCAAGGGGAAACAAGAAAAACAAAAAAATATTCAAAATTTGCGAAAAAAGCTGTTGACATTTTGCGAACAAGGTGATAAGATAAACAAGCTGTCACCTACGGGGAGGCAGCGGAGATGCACCTTGAAAATTGAAC
>OGUM01001458.1_pt1 | contig 16996 bp, 15 predicted proteins | sample 1553631 | NCBI WGS metagenome assembly OGUM01 (sample SAMEA2580228, study PRJEB22360) | human gut metagenome | biome: human gut; feature: human-associated habitat; material: faeces | place: Denmark | collected 2008/2010 | reverse complement strand
GTAAAACGGCTATTGTAGAAGGCCTGGCCCGCCGCATTATGGACGGGGATGTGCCGGAATCGCTGAAAAATAAAACCCTGTATGCGCTGGATTTGGCTGCCCTGGTGGCAGGGGCCAAATACCGGGGCGAATTTGAAGAACGGTTGAAAAAAGTTTTGAAGGCGGTGTCGGAAAGCGCCGGGCAGATCATCATGTTTATTGATGAACTGCATACAGTGGTAGGGGCGCCGGCGCGGCGGAAGGTTCCATGGATGCGGGGAACATTCTGAAACCCATGCTGGCCCGAGGCGAACTGCGTTGCATCGGGGCAACTACCCTGAACGAATATCACAAATATATTGAAAAAGACAGTGCGCTGGAACGGCGTTTCCAGCCGGTCATGGTGAATGAGCCGGGGGTAGAGGATACCATTTCCATTCTCCGCGGCTTGAAAGACAGTTATGAAAATCATCATGGCGTCCGGATCAAAGATGCGGCGCTGGTAGCTGCTGCAGTGATGAGCAGCCGTTATATCAACGACCGTTTCCTGCCGGATAAAGCCATCGACCTGGTGGATGAAGCGGCGGCCCGTCTGCGGACGGAAATCGACTCTTCCCCGACGGAGATCGATGAAAGCAAACGCAAGATCCTGCAGTTGGAAATTGAGGAACAGGCCCTGAAAAAAGAAGATGACCCTGCGACGGCGGACCGTCTGGCAAAACTGCAGGAGCAGTTGGCGAAACTGCGGGAAGAAAACGCCGCTTTGATCCGGCGTTGGGATCAGGAAAAAGCCGGAATCGTCAAAGTCCGGGAAGTAAAACAGGAAATCGGCGCCGTGAAGCAGGAAATGGAAAAAGCGGAACGGGATTACGATTTGAACAAACTGGCGGAACTGAAGTACGGCCGTTTGCCTGAACTGCAGAAACAACTGCAGGAGCTGGAAAATAAAGGCGGCGCGGAAGATGCGCTGTTGAAAGAAGAAGTGGATGAAGACGACATTGCCCGGGTGGTAAGTACCTGGACGGGGATCCCTGTGCAGCGGTTGGGCACTGGGGAACGGGATAAGCTGGTGCACCTGGAAGAAACCCTGCACGAGCATGTGATCGGGCAGGACGAGGCGGTGAAAGCGGTGGCGGATGCGGTGATCCGTGCCCGGGCCGGCATTAAAGATCCTAATCGCCCCATCGGTTCTTTCATCTTCCTGGGACCTACCGGCGTAGGTAAGACCGAACTGGCTAAAACCCTGGCGGAAGTTCTCTTTGACGATGTGAAGAACATGATCCGCATCGATATGAGCGAATACATGGAAAAACATACGGTATCCCGCCTGATTGGGGCGCCTCCCGGCTATGTAGGCTACGATGAGGGGGGGCAGCTTACCGAAGCGGTACGGCGTCACCCTTACTCGGTCATTTTGTTTGATGAAGTTGAAAAAGCGCATCCCGATGTGTTCAATGCCCTGTTGCAGGTACTGGATGACGGGCGGCTTACCGATGGTCAGGGGCGCAGCGTGGACTTCAAGAATACCCTGATCATCATGACCAGTAATATCGGCAGCCAGCAGATCATGGAAGCCGGAGACAGGATGAGCAAAGAAGAAGTACGGCAGATGCTGCTGACCCGTTTCCGTCCGGAATTTTTAAACCGGGTGGACGATATTGTGACCTTTAAAGGATTGCAGTCGGAACAGATTAAGGACATTGTGAAACTGATCCTGAAAGAATTGGCCGACCGGGTGGAAAAACAGTTGGAAATCAAAGTGACCTGCACGGATGAAGCGGCGGCTTATCTGGCAAAAGAAGGCTTTGACCCGCAGTTTGGCGCCCGTCCTTTGAAACGGCTGATCGTGCACAGCGTAGAAAATGTGCTGTCCCACAAAATCGTCAAAGGAGAGATACAAAGCGGCGACAAAGTGGAAATCTGCTTGCATAACGGGCAGATTGATGTAAAATAAAGCGAGGCTTTTCTACGGCGTTTCTGAATCCTATTGCGGATTGAAGAAACGCCGTTTTTTCTGTTTGTTGCGCATTGCGTTTTTTGCTTGTGAAAGATTAGACTTTGGTTTGTTGCATACCGGGTTGTCAATTTTTTGTGCATTGCGTTTTCGATTTACTGCGGGTCTGCCGGATTCGCTGTTTATCTATAGGGATATTTATGTTACAATAAAATATATACCTTTAACATATTTTGTCTTGCCATACATAAAAAGCAACGCGATATACGAGGCATTGCGCGTATCGGCACAAAGGAGGTCAGACCATGGGTAAGATGAAAAAAATTATGGTTGCAGGCGCTGTCTGCTATGTAGCGTATAAACTGGGGAAAAAATACCTGCGGGAAAATAATCTGACAGTGGGCGATGTGGCGGATCGGGTCAAGGCGAAGGCGGAGGAATTTGTCAAACAGGCCGTAGGCATTGTACCCGACACCGGAGAAGAATACACGACAGGCCGTAAGATTTACACCTTTGGCACAGAAAAACGCATTGCCCTGGTACATCTTTCCGAGGGAGTGACCGGTCTGTATGATAATAAAAAGAACTATCCCATTGAAAAAAAGGTAAAAAGCTACAGCGAAGAAGGGGACAAGCTGTATGTGTACAGCGATCAGGCGGATTATGTGCTTCACGATGCGCCTTTCTTTATGAATGTGTATGTAAAAGAAGCGGCAGAGGCGGAAACGATTGCGGCAGAGTTAGGCGCGCAATATGATCCGGCAGAAGCAGCGGTGTATCGGTATGGTTCCGATGAAAAACTGGACATAAAGGGACTGGCGGCGCAGGCAGCCGCAGCGAAGATCGCGGAAGAACAGGCCGCTGCCGCTAAAATTGCGGAAGAAATGGCGGCGGCTAAAATTGCAGAAGAACAGGCGACTGCAGCGGAACAGGGCTGAGCCTGATAAAACAAGGTGTCGGAATGACTCGATCCCGGAAGGGATTGCTGCTTTCGGCGGGAAAATGAAACCGTCAGCAGAGCCCATCCGGCGCCTTTCTTATTTTGGGTGGGGGATATATGGTACTGGGGTTAGGTTGCGATCTTACCGATGTGGAACGCATCAAAAAAGCGTTGAAGCAAAAGGGCTTTAAAGAACGTGTTTTTACTGCGGAAGAAATTGCGTATTGTACGGGGACGCACGGGGATAAAAACGAAAGCTATGCGGCCCGGTTTGCGGCGAAAGAAGCTTTCCTGAAAGCCCTGGGGACAGGGCTCCGCGGCGGCAGACTCACAGAGATCACGGTGACGAATGATGCGCTAGGCAAACCACAAATCAAACTGACCGGCTATTTTGCCGAGCTGGCGGCGGAAAAAGGCGTGACGGCGATTCAGGTTTCCCTGAGCCACATAAAAACTACGGCCATGGCTGTGGTGCTGCTGGAAACACAGTAAGAAGCGGAGCAGAAGAAAACAAAAAATAAAAAGCAGAGCAATAAAAGTAGAATAGTAAATAGCCAAACAGTAAAAAGTGGGGCCATAAAAAGCAGGACAGCAAGAAACAGGATGCTAAAAAGCAGGAGGGAGAGCAATGCGCGTATTATTGGCAAAAGAGATGCGGGCGCTGGACAGAGCGGCGGAAGAAGAAATCGGTATCCCCGGTATTGTGCTAATGGAAAATGCCGGGCGCGCGGTAGCTGACGCGGCAGAAAAAATGCTGGGCTCCTGCAGGGGTAAAACTATTGTTATTTTTGCCGGGAAAGGCAATAACGGCGGCGACGGCAGCGGTGCGGGGCGCTGGCTGCTGAACCGGGGCGCCCGGGTCAGTCTGATCCTGGCAGCGACGATGGAGGAGTTGAGCGGCAGCGCGGCAGATCAACTGCAATATTTCTTTGCCTGCGGCGGCGAAGTTCTGACCATCCAAGGCGATGAAGAAGAAAGTTTCTGGGAGCAGCTAAAAGTAAGGGCTTCCCGAGCGGATCTTTTTATTGACGCTTTACTGGGAACCGGCTTTGCCGGAAACCTGCAGCCGACACTGCGCCGTTTGTGCGACTGTATCAATGAGCTGAAAGCCCGGTCGGAGGGACGCTGCAGGGTGCTGTCCGTAGATATTCCTACCGGTGTAAATGCAGATGACGGAAGCGCTTCCGCTTCGGCTGTAGCGGCTGACGAGACTGTGACCATGGCTTTGCCGAAACCGGGACTGTATTTGTATCCGGGGGCACGACAGGCGGGCAAAGTCACGGTAGCGGATATCGGTATGCCGGCCACTTTACTGGAAAGCGCCGGCAGCGACCGCTTTCTGCTGACGGGGGAAATGGTAAAAGCCATGCTGCCGACGCGCCCGAAAAATGCCCATAAAGGTATGGCGGGCAGAGCTTTTGTACTGGCCGGATCGTACGGTTATTTAGGGGCCGCGGCCTTAAGCAGTTTTGCGGCAATCAAGGGCGGCGCCGGTCTGGTCACGCTGTATACGCCGGAACCTTCCCGGGAAGCGCTGGCGATAAAATTGACGGAAGTTATGGTGAAAGGCCTTGCCGTAGATGCCGCGGGACACCTGGCTTCCGAGGCTGAAGAAGAAATGCTGGAGGCTGTTCATCAGGGGGCTGTGCTGGCGCTGGGACCGGGGCTGGGCGTTTCTGAAGCTACCGGCGCGGTGGTGCGCAGACTGCTTGGCAGCGCCGAGCTTCCCTGTGTCATTGATGCCGACGCGTTGCGGGCGTTGGAGGATCATACGGAAATATTGCCGCATATGGCGGCGGAGAAAGTGTTGACGCCGCATCCGGGAGAAATGGCCCGCATTACGGGGCTCACGGTAGAGGAAACGGATCGGGACCGCCTGGAGATCGCCCGGGTCTATGCGGAAAAATGGCAGGCTGTGGTCGTCTTAAAAGGCGTTCCTACGGTGATTGCCCTGCCGGACGGAAGCGTCTATCTGAATCCGACCGGAACGCCGGCGATGGCCACCGCCGGCTGCGGCGATGTGCTTACCGGTCTGATCGCGGCGCTGATCGCGCAAGGCGCTTCTGTCAGAGAAGCAGCCCTGGCAGGCGTCTATCTGCATGGTCTGGCCGGAGAGATCGCGGCGCGAAACGGGATCGGCATGACGGCCTCCGAACTGGTTGAGGCGCTTCCGGAAGCAAGAAACCGCGTCATATCTGAATTTTTATGAGAAAACATAGCTGTTGTGCGGTTTGTGAATTTCATATGAAATTAAGATAAACGGGCTGCATAAGGTTTACATTCCCTGTCCGGGCATGATAAAATAAATTATTATCAATAAATGAAATGTTTCAGGAAGCCCGTGGGGGTTCAGAGAGAATGTGAGGAGGGAAGCAGCTTGCGCCGAAAGATTATCTTGTTCCTGGTTACGTTGATGTGCATGTTAACGGCCTGTACTGCTTCAGCAGCGGCCACCGTTACCGATGTGAACTGGGGCGTAGATCAATATAATGTGCTGCGTTTTGTGGTGGATCTGACGGAATCCGCCCGCTATAATGTGAACGTGCAGCCGAAAGAACTGCAGATCAAAATCTATGGCAGTTTGGGTAATCAGGTGTTTCGCAAGAGCACGATCAAAAGCGACCTGGCGAAAGTTATGTATGTAGAGCGGGCGAAGGATGCTGTAGTGATCCGTGTGCCTGTGACCAGGACGATTCAAAGGGCGGACGCTAAAAGCTTTATCTTGCGAAAAGACAATGCTACGGGCAGACCGCCGCGTATTGTAGTGGATCTGGTCACGAACAAGACGGAGAATCCTTCCCTGAAATATGGCGCTACTTCGGTGCGCCGTCCTCAGGTTAAGCCTTCCGGCGTTGGCGTTCCGCCAATAGGCCCCCGGATCAATTTCCGAACCGGGGGGGGAATCGCAGGGAAGCGGATCACCATCGATCCCGGCCATGGCGGTACAGACCCCGGCGCGATCGGGCTGAAAGGACATAAAGAAAAAGACTCGGCGTTTCTCATCGCCAAATATGTGCAGGCAAATCTGGTTGCGGCAGGAGCTCAGGTCACCCTGACCCGTACCTCCGATAAAGATGTGTACGGACCGTATGCTTCCGGTAAGGATGAACTGCAGGCCCGCGTCGATGTGAGTACCCGTACCCGGGCGGATGTCTTTGTCAGCATTCATCACAATGCAAGCAACAATCGCAGCGTGGGCGGGGTGGCAACCTACTATTTCCCCAAGACGGGGAATGATTACCGTCTGGCATCCAAGGTACAATGCCGCCTGATAGAGGCTTCTAAGCTGGACGATTTCGGCACGCGCCAGGCTAATTTTTATGTACTGAAACGCTCGTACATGCCGGCGATTTTATGTGAAATCGGTTTCTTAAGCAACCCGAAGGAAGAAGAATTGATTGCTTCACCGGATTTTCAAAAAGCTGTCGCGAAAGCGATCAGTGACGGACTGATTGCGTATTTTGCCGGATAAGGATGGGAGGCATGACAATGATGAAGAAATTATGTACATTGTTGCTGCTGATCCTGTTTGTAGTGATGGCAGGGTGCAGCCCAACAGAAAAAATCACCGGCAAGACCGGCGATGTGACGGATGTGACAGGGAAAAGTTCGCCTGTGATCACCGACACGAATAACCCTGAATTGAAGCGGGTGGAAATTGTGGTATACCGTGTCCCCAAAAACGGGGATATGAACCTGGTGCCGGAAAAAGTGAAATATGCCATGGGCAAAAAAACACCGGCCGAAGCAGCTTTGGATGCGCTGGTCAATACCGACCCGGTGGCTAAGACACTGACAAACCTGTTTCCGTCCGGCACGAAGATCCGCAGCGTAACAGTAAAGGGCGATACGGCCCGGGTGGATTTTAATCAGGCTTTTGCGGCAAAAGGGCAGGGTTCTTATAGCGAATATATGATGGTCAATGCAGTGGTCTGTACCTTGACGGAGATACCGGAAATCAAGAAAGTAAAGTTTCTGGTAGACGGTAAGGACATCGATACCATCAGCGGCCATATGGATCTTACGGAACCGTTGACGCGGAATCCGGATGTATTAAAAAAGAAATAACGAAGGAGAAAGATATTTTATGGACGTTCACTCGTGCAGGAAAACCCAGGAAAAAGAAGCCGTTCCCGATGGCGCCGGACCTCTTCCCGACAGGCAGCCGGATCTGACCGGTATTACGTTTCTGACAGGTACATTCCGCAAAGCCGTACAGCTTTGCCTGGCAGACTCTGCCGCCACGGAGGCGCTGGGACACTTACTGGGCGGTTTGGCACAGGACGGAGATGTATTTTGTCTGAGCGGTGATCTTGGCGCGGGCAAAACTTTGTTGAGCAAAGGTGTGGCGGTGGCCCTGGGCGCCCGGAAAGAAGATGTGACGAGTCCTACTTTTTCCCTGATGAATGTATATAATGGAAAATCTTTGGAAATACGTCATTTCGATTTATATCGGTTAAATTCGCCGGAAGAACTGGCGGATATCGGTTTCTACGAGTATGCAGGCGGCGAAGGCGTGACGCTTATTGAATGGGCGGATCTGTTCACCTCGGAGTTACCTCCGGAATATCTGCAGATCACGCTGGAAATTGCCCCGGAAGGGAGACAGGTGGAATTATTCCCTGTGGGCCCCCGGTACGAAGCATTGTGTGAGGAAGTGTTGCGATATGTTGACTCTGGCATTGGACACAGCCACTAAAGTGTGCGCCGTGGGTCTGGTGAAAGATGGTCGGGTAGTGGCAGAATATGATATCAGTGTGGGTCTGACCCACTCCGAAGGGCTGATCCCACAAGTGGATCAGCTTTTTTCCCGTACCGGGTTTAAAAAAGAACAGATCGACCGGATCGCGGTCAGTATCGGTCCCGGTTCTTTTACGGGACTGCGGATCGGTTTGGCTGCGGCGGAAGCGATGGCTTATGCCTGGCAGTGTGATATCTGCGGGGTAAACACGCTGACCGCGCTGGCGTATAATCTGCCCGTGGAGGGAATGCTGCTGGCGCCGGTCCTGGACGCTCAGAAAGGCAACTATTATACGGCTTTTTACACCTGGGAACAGGGGCAGCTGCAAGAATTGCATTCCATTGAGATGGTAGATCCCGAGGCTTTGTTTTCCCAGGCGGAACAGTTCGGTATGCCGGTGCTGTTATTAGGCGAAGCGGAAAAGTTGGCGAAAAAAACGTTGCCGGAAGGCATCTCGCCGGCTCCGGAACAGGTGCGCCTGCCCAAGGCGTCTTCTGTAGCGCTGGCCGGTGAGAAGGAAAAGTCTGTGCAGGGGGAAGCTGTGTTTACTCTGCGGCCCTATTATGTCCGCAAATCAGAGGCGGAAGAGTTATGGGAACAACGTCATCCGCAAACCGGAGCAGGGCGATGAACCAAAAGAACGCTGCGGATACGCCGGCGGAAGTAACGGAAAAAAACACTGTGAGGCAGACAGAAAATCCTGCGGTCCTGGCCGTACGTTTGCTGGAAGAAAGAGACCTTCCTGTCCTGCTGGCGTTGGAGCAGGAAGCTTTTCCCGATCCCTGGAGTATGGCTACCTGGCAGAGAGAACGGCAAAACGCCCTGGCCACCTGGTTGGTGGCGGAAACCGCAGACGGCACGACGCCGCAGATCATCGGCTATGCGGGGGTCTGGCTGGTAGCCGGCGAAGCGCAGGTCATGCGTGTGGCGGTACGGAAAAATTTACGCGGATGCGGACTGGGGCTGCGCCTGACCCGGGCGCTTCTAGCAAAAGCTTGGGAATTGGGCGCCGAAGCGATCACGTTAGAAGTGCGGGAAAGCAATCAGGCGGCCCGGGCAGTCTACGAAAAATGCGGTTTTACATCGGTGGGAATCCGTCCGCATTACTATGAAGATAACCACGAGGGTGCGGTCATTATGTGGCTGCACCGGGAACAACAGACCGGTGCGGCAGATCTGCCGGGAGACGGAGAAAAAGAACCTTGATCGGGCGTACACGGTCCGGATAGTGACCCGGAACATCTATCAGCGCAATAAAGAAAGAAGCAGAGCTATGGAGAATAAAGACATTTATATTTTGGGAATTGAGAGCAGCTGTGATGAAACCGCTGCGGCTGTGGTAAAAAACGGCCGGGAAGTATTGAGTAACATCATCTCTTCCCAAATCGCGATCCATCGAAAATACGGCGGGGTGGTGCCGGAAATCGCTTCCCGTAAGCATATTGAGCATATCCTGCCGGTCATCGATACAGCGCTGGCGGAAGCCAATGTAGCCCTGGCCGATATTGACGGCATTGCCGTGACGTATGGCCCCGGGCTGGCCGGCGCTTTGCTGGTAGGACTTTCTGCGGCAAAATCTTTAGCCTGGGCGACGGGGAAACCCCTGTTAGGCGTAAATCATCTGGAAGGGCATGTGTTTGCCAATTTTCTGAACGACCAAACGCTGGAACCGCCTTTTTTGGCGCTGGTGGTTTCAGGGGGACATACGGCGCTGCTGAAGATCACCGGCTACAATCATTTTGAACTGTTGGGTCAGACCCGGGACGATGCGGCCGGCGAAGCCTTTGACAAGATCGCTCGTGTGATGGGCCTGCCTTACCCGGGCGGTCCGGAAATTGAAAAATTGGCTCTGGCCGGCGACCCGCAGGCCATCGATTTTCCCCGGGCAATGCTGGACGATCCCTTTCAGTTCAGTTTCAGCGGTATGAAATCTGCCGTGATCAATTACCTGCACAACGAAGCGCAGGCAGGGCGTCCTGTAGATAAAGCGGACGTAGCCGCGTCTTTCCAGGCGGCGGTTACGGATGTGCTGGTCCAAAAAAGCGTGGGTGCGATTCAGGCGACCGGGATGAAAGATATTGTGTTGGCGGGCGGCGTTTCCGCTAATAAAACCTTGCAGGAAAAGCTGGCAGCGGCCGCCGAAAAAGTGGGAGCCCGACTGGCACACCCGACGCCCATCCTCTGCACGGATAACGCCGTGATGATCGCCTGTCGGGGCTATTATCTGTATACGGCAGGAGAAATAGCGCCCTGGGACCTGAACGCGGATCCTTCTTTAAAATTTGCCTGACTTAGGATTTTCTTAGTTTAAAATTTGTTTAAGCAGAGCTATTTCTCCGGTTTTCCTTTGCAGGGCCTTGATTAACAGGGGAAACGCTGAAAAAATACGGCGGCAGCATGAATTTGCTGTCACTTTTTTGTTTGATTTACGTTTTTAGAAAAGTAACAGATAAAAGTGGCGTACACAAGCAACGCAAAGGAGCTATCTTTTGGTCGTGCCGCTTTCAGATCTTTCTCTGCGGAAAAAACTGACAAAGAAAAACGATGCAATCGGCAAAGGAACGGCAAAAATAGCACAGTTACATGACAGGACAAAGATAAAGTCAAAAAGTCAGAGATGAAAATTGCAAAAATCGCTATTTTTCTATATTTACCTTTGGTTTTGCGAATTATTGGTCAAAAATAGCTGAAATGAAGGGTGAAATAAAAAAATCAAGTCCGATTATTAAAAAAATGATGAAAAAAATGTAAAATTAATGAATTTTGTCATTTTGACTATTGCAATTTTTTGACGGATGCTTATAATGATAATTGGAGTTAGCACTCGGAATATTTGAGTGCTAATAAATGAAGTTTGGAAAGCCTCAAATAAATCTGAGGCATAGCAGTAGAATGAATATTGGCAAATGAGAAAGGAGAAATTTAAATGTTAAGACCGTTAGGCGCAAATGTAGTGGTAAAGGCTGATGAAGTTGAAGAAAAGACAAAAAGCGGTATTTTTATTCCGGACACCGCATCGAAAGAAAAACCCATGCAGGGGACTGTACGGGCAGTAGGCGGCGGTGCGCTGGTAGAAGGTAAACGCGTGCCGGTCGATGTAAAAGTCGGGGATTCCGTTATTTTCGCGAAATACTGCGGTACCCAGATCAAATATGAAGGCGAAGACCTCCTGATCCTGGCCGAACGCGATATTTTAGCAGTAGTTGAGCCGGATAAGAAAAAGAAATAAGGCGAATTTAACAGTGTTCGTAACGCAACGAAGCATGACAAAAGCTTGAATAAGAGACAAGAACGGTCAAAGTAAAGTAAGAATCGGAACAAGAGCATAAAAAAGACGACTTGTTGCATGTGTATAACTTACTTACTGATGAACGAAATGAACTATGAAGGAGAGAATATAATGGCTAAACAAATTCTGTTTAATGAAGAAGCTCGCCGCAGCCTGGAACGCGGTGTTGACGCACTGGCTGATGCTGTAAAAGTTACCTTGGGCCCGAAAGGTCGTAACGTAGTATTGGATAAGAAATTCGGGGCTCCCACCATCACCAACGACGGTGTGACCATTGCCCGGGATATTGAGCTGGAAGACCCGTTTGAAAATATGGGTGCGCAGCTGGTAAAAGAAGTAGCCACTAAGACGAACGATGTGGCCGGTGACGGCACCACTACCGCTACTTTGCTGGCCCAGGCCATGATTCATGAAGGCATGAAAAACGTAGCTGCCGGCGCTAATCCCATGATTCTGAAAAAAGGGATCAGGAGTGCAGTAGATGCGTTGGTCGAAGCGCTGAAGAAAGATTCCAAGAAGGTAGTAACCAAATCTGCAAAGGCGCAGGTGGCGTCCATTTCTGCCGGCGACGAAGAAATCGGCGGCCTGATTGCGGACGCGATGGAAAAAGTTGGCGATGACGGAGTTATCACTGTAGAAGAATCCAAGACCATGGAAACTCATCTGGAAACGGTGGAAGGCATGCAGTTTGACCGTGGTTACATTTCGCCCTATATGGCTACCGATGCGGAAAAAATGGAAGCGGTCATGAGCAATCCGCTGGTATTAATTACGGACCGCAAGATCAATGTGATCCAGGACATTATGCCCGTACTGGAAAAAGTGGTACAGGCCGGTCGCGAACTGCTGATCATTGCGGAAGACGTGGAAGGCGAAGCGCTGGCTACCCTGGTCGTAAACAAACTGCGCGGCACCTTTAAGGCTGTAGCTGTAAAGGCTCCCGGCTTCGGCGATCGCCGCAAAGCCATGCTGCAGGATATTGCCATCCTCACCGGCGCTACCGTGATCAGCGAAGAAATGGGCCGTAAGCTGGACAGCACTACCATGGAAGATCTGGGTAGCGCAGGCCAGGTTCGCGTCAGCAAAGAACTGACCACCATCGTTGATGGCGGCGGCAAAAAGGCGGAAATCAAAGCCCGCGTAGAACAGATCAAGGCACAGATCCCTGACACCACTTCCCAGTTTGATAAAGAAAAACTGCAGGAACGTCTGGCAAAACTGGCTGGTGGCGTAGCCGTGATCAAAGTCGGCGCTGCCACTGAAGTCGAACTGAAAGACAAAAAACTGCGTCTGGAAGATGCGCTGAACGCGACCCGCGCAGCGGTAGAAGAAGGCATCGTACCCGGCGGCGGCACCGCACTACTGGAAGCACAAACTGTGCTGGATAAGATCAAAGCCGTTGGCGATGAAAAGACCGGCGTGATGATCGTGCGCCGCGCGATTGAAGAACCGGTACGTCAGATTGCCATAAACTCCGGTCTGGAAGGCGCTGTGATCGTAGATAAAGTAAAACATTCCAAGAAGGGTGTAGGCTTTGATGCCCTGAACGAAAAATACGTAGATATGATCGAAGCCGGTATCGTAGATCCGACCAAAGTAACCCGCAGCGCGCTGCAGAACGCAGCCTCCATCGCCGCAATGGTACTGACCACGGAAACCCTGGTAGCAGATAAACCGGAAGAAAAATCTGCTATGCCTCCCATGCCTGCAGGCGGAATGCCGGGCATGATGTAAGATAAGCTTTCTAATTTCCCCCTTTAAGAAATCCGGGATCGGTTCTAAAGAATCGGTTCCGGATTTTGTGCTATAATGAATGAAACAGTAAAAAACAGAGTGGTTTGTGGTAAGTAAACATAACAGGCGTGCAAGTAAGAGAATTACGCCTACATCTACATAGTTAATAAAGTACATAGTTACTAAAGGAGGTATCCGGATGGATATTCGTTATTCTGCCAATCCCAACGATATGAAGCGCTATACTACGGAGGAACTGCGCCGGGAATTTCATATCAGCGGGCTGTTTCAACCTGATCGCGTCACCGCTACCTATTCTCATGTAGACCGGATGGTGGTATTTGGCTGTATGCCGGTAAAAAAGGAAGTCTTTCTGGATGAGGGAATCGATGTGATGCACAATTTCGGCACCCATTATATCCTGGAACGCAGGGAGATCGGTATTTTTAACGTAGGGGGCAACGGCAGCATTGTCTGTGACGGCGAAGTGTACAAGCTGGGCTACAAAGACTGTCTGTACGTGACCATGGGTACGAAAGAAGTAGCTTTTACCAGTGAAAGCGCGGACAAACCGGCGAAGTTTTACATGGTTTCCGCTCCGGCGCATAAACCCTGTCAGACAAAGTTACTGACTATTAAGGACGCACGCAAGGTCCCCTGTGGCAGTTCGGACACGGCAAACCAGCGGGTGATCAACCAGTTCATCCATCCGGATGTATTGGAAACCTGCCAGCTTTCCATGGGGATGACGGCGTTACAGACCGGCAGCGTGTGGAATACCATGCCGGTGCATACCCATGAACGGCGCATGGAAGTATACTACTATTTTGAGATCCCGGAAGATAATGTGGTCTTTCATATGATGGGGCAGCCTCAGGAGACCCGTCATATCGTCATGCAGAATGATGAAGCGGTGATCAGCCCCAGCTGGAGCATTCATGCAGGCTGCGGCACGGCCAACTACACCTTTATCTGGGCCATGGGCGGGGAAAATAAAACCTTTACCGATATGGATGATATCAAAACGCCGGATCTGCGCTAAATTCATAGTAAGAGCGGCGTACGTTGTGATTCGACTCGCAAATTAATTAAAAACGCAAGGTGCGCATACCTTTTTCGCAACATGGTAACAGAAGGAGAGGCCGTAAGGCTGCACAGTGAAGTGGCAACAATGAAATAGGGTGGGATAAAACATAAGTAAAAGCATACATATTACGATCACTGCGTATTATGCTATGGAAGACAGAGTTACAGGAGGTATGGAATATGGCATATTTAGATAAATTTTCGTTGGCAGGTAAAGTGGCGCTTGTCACCGGCGGCGCTTACGGAATTGGTTTTGCTATTGCCAGGGCGTTGGCAAAAGCCGGCGCGCAGATTGCCTTTAACTGCCGGAGGCAGGCCCATTTGGAACAGGCACTGGCGGACTATCGGGCGGAGGGTATCGAAGCCCACGGCTATATCGCCGATGTAACGGACGAGGCCCAGGTCACAGAACTGGTTAAGACCATCGAAAAAGAGCTCGGCGTGGTTGATATTCTGGTCAATAATGCAGGGATCATCAAACGGATCCCCATGATAGAAATGAGCGTGGCCGATTTCCGCCAGGTGGTGGATATTGATTTGACGGCCCCGTTCATCGTAGCCAAAGCGGTGCTGCCCGGCATGATCCAAAAAGGTCATGGGAAAATCATCAATATCTGCTCCATGATGAGCGAGTTAGGCAGAGAGACCGTATCGGCTTATGCGGCGGCTAAGGGCGGTTTAAAAATGCTGACCCGGAATATTTGCTCCGAATACGGAGGGGCGAATATCCAGTGCAACGGCATCGGACCGGGCTATATTGCGACGCCCCAGACCGCACCTTTGCGGGAAAAACAACCGGATGGCAGCCCCCATCCTTTCGATCAGTTCATTATTGCCAAAACGCCGGCGGCCCGTTGGGGCACACCGGAAGACCTGGAAGGCCCGGCTGTCTTTCTGGCATCGGACGCTTCCGACTTTGTAAACGGCCACATCCTTTATGTGGACGGGGGCATCCTGGCCTATATCGGCAAGCAGCCCTGAGGACAAAGTAAATCGTTTTCTCCTGCGGAAAGCGTAAAACACCTGACGGCGGCGCTTACCGCTTCCTGACGGAAAATGCGCGGGGAACCCGGAAAAGTAACGAAGCAAAAAGTAAAACAGCCTCGATCGAAAGATTCGAGGCTGTTTGTGTGTGCAGATGTACAGAGTGTTTGGTAAGCAGTGTGAGGATCAAAGGATGCCCAGTACTGTCCAATATGTCTTGGCAAAAACCAGCAGCAATAAGTAACCGATGATGGTAATGGGAAGACCAACTTTTATGCAGTCTTTGACGGAGAACGTCTCGGTTGCATAGGCCAGGATCCCCTGCGGAGAGTTAACCGGAAGGATGAAACCGAAGCTGACAACGAACTGGAGCAGCATCGTGATATCCACCATGTTAAGCCCCTGGATGTTCAGGTTTTTCAGCACGGCGATCATGATCGGGATCATGGACGAAGCTACCGCAGTGGCGCTGGCAAAGCCCAGATGTACGATGATCAGGAATGCGGCTAAAATTGCAAAGACTGCGAAAACACCCATGTTTACAAGCCCCATCTCCGTAACGAGCTTATTGGCTATCCACATGGCTGCTTTCGTATTTAAAAGTGCGGAACCCATGCTGATGCCGATGCCGAACAGTACGAGCGTACCCCAGGAAACTTTTGCCTGTGCTTCTTTCCAGGTCATGATGTTAATGCCGGGCATGAACATCAGGGTAATCGCGATGACGGTAGAAGCGGTAGTGGAAACCGGGTGCAGGATTTTTTCCGTGACCCAGAAGAAAATCAACAGAAGGGAGATGATAAGGAGCTTTTTCTCCTTCGGACTCATGGAACCCATCTCCAGCATGGCTTTTTTAACCGTTTCGTCGCCGCCTTTTACTTCGCTGATTTCCGCCGGCAGCATTTTCATGCAGACGAAATACAGGATAACGGACATAATCGCTGCATAAGGCGCAGCTGTGATAAACCAGTGCAGCCAGGTGATGCTGGCGCCGAATTCTTTTTCAATGAAGCCAAGCGCTACCATGTTCTGTGCTGCGGCGGTCTTTATGCCGATGTTCCAAATGCTGGCCGCATGAATAGTGGCGACCATTAACAGAGCGGAAAAACGGCTTTGCAGCGGCAGGTTAAACGCTGCGATGATACCGAGTACGATAGGGATGATGCAGCCGACGCGCGCTGTAGTGCTCGGAACGAAGAAGGCGAGTACGAATCCGACAAAAATCATACCGGCCACGATGCGGTTTGTTTTAGAACCGACCTTGGATAAAATCGTCAATGCGATACGTTTATCCAGTCCGGTGTTGGTCATTGCCGCAGCTAAGAACATAGCAGCGCCTACTAATACAGTACCGCTGGCGCTGATCCCGCTGAAAGTCATGGCAATGGCTTTGCCGAACCCGATGGTCTTGCCGGCGGCCGGTTCCAGCGCCGGGGCCGTGCCAAGCAACAACAGCATCAGAGAAGCGATGACCGTGGCGCTGACGGGATACGTAACGGCTTCCGTGATCCAGGTGATTACTGCGAAAAGCAGGATTGCCAACATCCGGTGACCGGCTACCGAAAGACCGGCAGGCATCGGCATGAGAAGCACGGCCACCAATACGGCCAGAGCAATCAACAAACCGTATTTTTTGGCAAACGGTGTATGACCTTCAGGAGCAACAAGGTTTGATTTTTTGATATCCTCAGACATAAAAATACCCCCTTACGCAAGTTCTGAAACATTGTCTGATTGATACATCGACACTACACATCCGCACTATTTTATGTCCCAATTATATACCCGTTAAGTAGGGAATAGCAATATATCTTTAAGTGCTTATTGATAAAGAGAAACAGGGGGATCTTGCCGGATTTTGAAAAGGAGGATAATAAATTGACGGTACCTTTTTTTAGTGTTAAAATGAAAATGATTTAAATTTAAAAAAACGGTTCGTGTCGGTTGCGGCCGGCTCATTTTGTTTTATTTTTTCTTAACATTGTTGCGGTCCCGGGGTACCCTAAGGGAGATCCCGGTATCAGGTATAGACTATCAATAGCTAAGGAGGAGTATTACATGAAGAAAAAATTAGCAGTAGCATTGGCGTCTGCGCTGAGCGTATCTCTTTTATTGTCCGGCTGTGGCGGCGGCGATAAAAAAGCAGGCGAAAAGAAAGTGGAGTACCCGACTAAAAACATCACCATGATCTGCCCCTGGGGCGCAGGCGGCGGTACTGACGCTATTTTACGGGCACTGTGCAAAGCAGCGGAAAAAGAGACCAAAGGCAAAACCATTACGGTTTCCAAC
>OGUM01001456.1_pt1 | contig 16998 bp, 10 predicted proteins | sample 1553631 | NCBI WGS metagenome assembly OGUM01 (sample SAMEA2580228, study PRJEB22360) | human gut metagenome | biome: human gut; feature: human-associated habitat; material: faeces | place: Denmark | collected 2008/2010 | reverse complement strand
TGGGAGAGGATACCGACCAACCCGAAGAGGAAAAGCCGTGGTATTCCTGGTTTACAGAGGCCTTCAGCTTCGGCAAGAAGGACACGACCCCCACCACGCCCAGCAAGCCTGACAGCGTGGCGGATTTCTATGCCCAGGGCTCCGGAGATGCGCCGCAGGGCAACAAGGGCAATAAGACAGACCAGACGCCTTCTACCACCCCGGAGGAGGATACCGCCAACAAGCCATCCAATTCCGGCGGTAAAAAGGACGACAATAAAAAAGACGACCAGAAGGGCGAGGACAGCAACACCCCCGCGCCTACCCCCGAGCAGAAGCCCGAAAGCAAGAAAAACACCGTCACTATTACCATTCGCTGCGATACGGCGGTGAATAACGGTATGCATCTGGAGAGCAAGTGGGCAGGCATCGTCCCGGCTTCCGGCGTGATCCTGCCGGTGACCACGGTGGAGATCGAGGAGGGTGACACGGTCTTTGACGTCCTGTCCTACGTCTGCGATAAGTACAAGATCCACATGTCCTATCGCGGCGGCACGTCCAGCGGCTGCTATGTGGATGGCATCAATAACCTCTATGAGTTCGACGGCGGCCGCTGGAGCGGCTGGATGTACTGCGTCAACGACTGGTATCCCAACTACGGCTGCGGCGTGTACTTCGTCAAGGCCGGCGAGGTCATTGAGTGGAACTACACCTGCGACCTTGGCTGCGATCTGGAAAACGGAGATCCCTACGGCTACGGCAAGGAATGGAAGGATAACCATGACTGATACCCGGATGCGTTTCTTCGGGAACCTGCATCCGGCGGTCAGTATGGCGTACTTCGTGCTGGTGCTGGGCCTGACACTGGCCTGTATGCACCCGGTCACGGTGGTGCTGTCGTTTCTGGGCGCCAGCTGGTTTTCCATCCGGCTGCGGGGCTGGAGGGCCTACGGCCACACCATGCGGTTTGTGGGGCCTATGTTTCTGCTGATCGCCCTCGCCAATCCGCTGTTCAACCATCGGGGCGTGACCATGCTTTTTACCATCAATCACCTGTGGTACACGCTGGAAGCCGTGTGCTACGGTCTGGTGTCCGGCTGCTCCCTGTGCGCGGTCATTATGTGGTTCACCTGCTATCAGGAGGTCATGACCTCGGATAAGTTCCTGTACCTGTTCGGCAAGCCCTTTCCCGGCACGTCGCTGCTGATCACCATGACGCTGCGGTTCATCCCTCAGCTCCAACAGAACCGCCGCGAGATCCGGCAATCGCAGGCCATGCTGCAGGAGGAGGGCACGCGGCGGCTGCAAAGGCTGGGCAGTGCCCTGCGGAACCTGTCGGTGCTGCTGACCATGAGCATGGAGGCGGCGGTGGAGACAGCGGACAGCATGAAAGCCCGGGGCTATGGTGCCAAGCGGCGCACCACCTTCCACCTGTTCCGCTTCGATGGCCGGGACGCCCGGACGCTGGGTCTTATTCTGGCGGTGGCAGGGGTCTGCATCACTGCCCGCGCCTTCGGTCACGGGTATATGGAGTTCTATCCCGCCATGACGCCGGTGCTGCTGGGCAGTGCCAGCTATACCATGTTTATCTTCTACGCCGTGCTGATGTTCCTGCCCGGTATTCTTGAAACAAAGGAGGCCATCAGATGGCGCTCTTACGGTTTGAACACCTGAGCTTCTCCTACCCGCTGGCTGACACGCGGGCACTGGACGACGTCTCGTTGGAGATACATAAGGGCGAGTATGTGGTGCTGTGCGGCCCCTCCGGCTGCGGCAAGACCACACTGCTGCGCCATGCCAAGCCCGGCCTGCTGCCTGTGGGAGCAAAGGCCGGCGAGACCTTTTATAAGGACGCGCCCCTTTCCCAACTGCCGGAGCTGACCGCCGCGGCGGAGATCGGCTTTGTACAGCAGAATCCGGATAACCAGATCGTCACCGATTTCGTATGGCACGAGCTGGCCTTCGGCCTTGAGAATATGGCGCTGCCGGTTCCGGTGATCCGCCGCCGCGTGGCGGAGATGGCTGCCTTCTTCGGCATGGAGCCGTGGTTCCGCAGTAAGACCACGGAGCTGTCCGGCGGACAGAAGCAGCTGATGAATCTGGCCTCGGCGCTGGCGATGGGGCCGAAGCTGCTGATTTTGGACGAGCCTACCTCCATGCTGGACCCGCTGGCGGCTCGCAATCTGCTTGCCACCGTCCAGCGGATCAACCGTGAGCTGGGCGTAGCTATCCTTTTGACGGAGCATCGGCTGGACGAGGTATTCCCCGCCGCCGACCGTGTGGTGACTATGGATCGGGGGCGTATCCTGTCAGACGGCGCACCGGCTGAGATCGCGTGGCAACTGTCCGGCAGCGCAGAGAAAAGCCGCATCTATTTCGGACTTCCCGCCGCCGTCCGCATCTTCAGCGAGCTGGAGCAGACAGACGATCTGCCCCTGACGGTGCGGGATGGCCGCCGTTGCTTGGAGCGGCTGCTGCCCATCACGGAGGAGACTTCCGTACCTGAAACCACAAAAATCGAAAAAGAAGCAAAGCGCCCTGCCGTTCTGGAGGGCAAGGAGCTTTGGTTCCGCTATACCGAAAAGGGCAAGGACATTCTGCGTGGTACAGACGTGACGCTTCGGGAGGGCGAGCTGCTGTGCCTGCTGGGCGGCAACGGCGCGGGCAAGACCACGCTGCTGCAAACGCTGGCGAATTTCAAGAAACCCTATCGTGGCAAGGTGAAGCTGGCGAAGGGCCAGCGGCTCTGTATGCTGCCCCAGAACGCCCGGTCGCTGTTTGTGGCCGATACGGTGGAGAAGGAGCTGCTGGACAGTGCTGAACAGGACAAAGCCAAGGCCGTGCAGATGGCGGAGAGGCTGGAGCTGACGCCTTTGCTGGCGCGGCATCCCTACGACCTGTCCGGCGGCGAGATCCAGCGTCTTGCCGTAGGCAAGCTGCTGCTGCGGGAGGCCACGGTGCTGCTGCTGGACGAGCCCACCAAGGGGCTGGACGCCTATGCCAAGGCGGAGCTGGCGCAGCTGCTGCTGACGCTGTGCCGGGAGGGCGCGTCTATTCTGGTGGTGACCCACGATGTGGAATTTGCCGCCCGGTACGCCACAGGCTGCGCCTTGATGTTTGACGGGCTGCTGCTCTCTGAGGGCGAGCCCCACGACTTCTTTGCCGGAAACCGGTTCTATACCACCGACGCCAACCGTATCGCGGCAGAGCACTTCCCCATGGACATTACCTGCGAGGAGGTGATCGCGTCGTGTCGAAGCTCTTTGTCAGCCGCCGCACCAGAGCCGCCGCGTGGGTGATCCTGCTGGTGCTGCCTGCCCTGATGGCGGCCTTCGGCTATTACCATAGCCACCGTCCCGCGGTCAATCCGGTGGGATCACGCACCTTCTGGGATTACGTTATCCTCAACTCGGATATTCTGCTGGGGCTTTTCTTCCTGCTGGCCTCCGCCATCCCATTCCTTTTGGTATTTGATAAGAAGAAGCCCCAGGCCCGTGAGCTGGTGCCTATCGCGGTGATGGCGGCCATTGGCGTTGTGGGCCGCACGGTGTTTGAGATCATCCCGCTGCCCAACTTCAAGCCCTGCTCTGCCATCATTATCATCACGGCGGTGGCCTTCGGGCCGGAGGCGGGCTTTCTTACCGGCGCGCTGACCGCCTTTGTCAGCAACTTCATCTTCGGACAGGGGCCATGGACGCCATGGCAGATGTTCACATGGGGGCTGGTGGGCTTTCTGGCGGGTATCCTGCAAAACGCAGGTGTATTCAAGGGCAGAAGCCGCCGTCACTTCGCGGCGCAATGGTGGGACAGGCTGTGTCCGGAGAATACCAACCGGGGCGATTTGCTGCATTTTGTGCGGCAGCTTACCGACCATGCGCCCCTGCGGCTATGCCTTTATGGTTTCCTGTCCGGCTTTCTGTACGGCTGGATCATGAACCTGTATTTCATTATCGGCTACGTCAGCCCCCTTACATGGCAGACGATAGGCGCGGCCTATCTATCCAGCTTCTTCTTCGATTTCTGCCACGGGCTGTGTACGTTCCTGGTGCTGTGGGCACTGGGCGACCCGTGGGTGCGGAAGCTGGAGCGCATCAAGATCAAATTCGGCCTGACGGCGGAGGAGCGGAACTATGTGCTGCCGCCCTCCACATTTGAGATAGCGAGAGAGAACTATGAGTGAACGAAAAACGATCATCAGGACGGTGGGGCTGAAGAAGCACTACACCGTCGGCGGCAACACGGTCCGCGCGCTGGATGGCGTGGACATGTCCGTGCTGCAAGGCGAATTTGTCTGTGTCGCAGGCCGCAGCGGCTCCGGTAAGTCCACCATGCTGAATATGCTGGCAGGTCTTGAGCCGCCCACGGAGGGGGAGATCATTGTCCGAGGCAAGCATCATTTGGAGGCTATGGACGAGGAACAGCGGACAAGGTTCCGCCGCCGCTATATTGGCTTTGTGTTCCAAAGCTACAACAACCTGCCCCAATACACGGCACTGGAGAATGTGGCCCTGCCACTGGCCATCCGAGGCGTACCGGAGGATGAACGGAACTGGCTGGCGTGGCAGGCCTTGAGCCGCGTGGGACTGCGCGGACACGTAGATCACCGGCCTGCGGAGCTGTCAGGCGGTCAGCAGCAGCGCGTCAGCATCGCACGGGCCATTATTACGGAGCCCTCCATCGTGCTGGCGGACGAGCCTACCGGGAATCTGGACAGCCGTACCGGCCAGGAGGTCATGGAGTTGCTGTGCGAGATCTTCCGGGAGCGGAACACCACCTTCATCCTCAGCTCCCATGACCCGCAGATGCAGCGTTACACGGATCGTACCGTCTATTTCAGCGACGGAAAGATAGAGACAGAAAATCACCACACCGGAGAGGAGAACGCACAGTGAAAAGAGAAACGGTAAAACGGGTACTGGCCCTGTTGATCTGCGTATGGATGACAGTATCCCTGCTGCCCGCCGTCGCTATGGCGGAAGAGGTCACAGAGGATGTGATAGATGACAGCACCATTGAGGCTTACACGTCTTACGAAAACGGAGAGGATGCCGGCGTCAGCGGGGTCTCGGTTACGGACGAAAAGCCCAACACGGATATCAAGGTCATACCCAGCGACGCCAACGCCCTGATCCTGATGGATACCGGCGCACAGTCCCCCAAAGGCGTTCCCGGTCAGGTGGTGAAGATCGTGCTGCCGCTGGCGGTCAACAAGGAATATCTGCCCAGCGAGAAATACATGCTGCGCAACATCAACATCTATCCCGATGTGCCTACTGACGCCAGCGTGTCCAACTGGCCCTTTGAGCTGATCTACGCCAGCGATGTGCAGCACTTAAAGGATATGTCCTACAACTCCACGGCGGAGGTGTGGTTCGAGTTCAAGATCAGCGAGTTCGCCAGCAAGGGACGCTATGCCGTGCCCTTTAAGATCAACGCCACTGTGTGGCGGGAGGATGCCGTGAACGGCACCACCATCACCGAGGACGTGACCTTCAAGGTCAGTGCCTATGTGACCGTTACCGACAACGGCAATATGTCCGGCGTCACCACCTCCTTCGGCAGCCTTCAGGTGGCGGGTACCAACGCGGGCGGCTCCTATACCGTGCCTACCGGCACACCCAATCAGACCATCTCCATGCGGATCCCCGTGATCAATGTGGGCGGCACCCTGACCAGCGTGACGGTTTATCCCGTGGTCTCTGCCGCGCTGGACGAGTTCCCCTTTGTGATCGACTCCACCAATTTGGGCAAGTATTTCGACTACTGGGCCAGCGGCGAGGTGAAGTATCTGGACTACACCTTCACGGTGTCGCCCTTTGCCACCTCCGGCAACAAGTCCATTAAATTCAAGGCCAACTATTTCGAGAACAGCGCCCCTGCGGAGGGCTCCTTCTCCACGCAGTTTACTGTGATCGATGGCTATGACGCCTCCGCCATGTCGGTGATGGTGCAGAGCTATAAGCTGTATGTGGACGATACCGAGGTGTCCGGCCTGATGGCAGGCGAGGAGACGGAGCTGCGCCTGACCCTGATCAACAACTCCAAATATGACACGGCCAAGAAGATCATCTCCAGCCTGGTATTCACCAATTCCCCCGGCCTGACGCTGTGCGTAGGCGGCACGGATACCGCCTATGCCGATTCCATCAAGCCGGGCGGCACGACGATCCTGAAATACAAGATCATGGCCAAGCAGGACGCGGAGGTTGGCCCCGCCATGCTGGGCATCAACCTGACCTATGAGACCACCGAGGCAGTGGCCGGTAAGGCGGCGCAGAACATCATGCTGCCGGTCAGCCAGAAGATGGATGTTCTGGCTGGTACGCCGGAGGTGTACGGCACACTCAGCAAGGATAAGGAAGCTACCATCTCCGTGCCGCTGACCAACATGGGCCGCGCCAAGGCTATGAATATCCGGGTGCTGGCCACGGACGGCATGACCGCCTCCACCCCCTGTTATGTGGGTGACCTGCTGGCAGGCGGCTCCACCAGCGCCGATGTGACGGTGGGCTTCTCCAAGATCGGCGCGTTTGTGGGCAAGATGATCCTCCAGTATGAGGATGCCAACGGCGAGACGTATTCTCAGGACATCTCCGTGCCGCTGAGCGTGGCGGAAAGCTCTGCGGATACAGATGCCAACAGCGTCAACACCCAAAAGAGCGGCACAGACAGCCGCTGGTGGCTGTGGCTGCTGATATTGATCCTTGCGCTTATCCTGATCGGCATTGTGGTCTATGTCATCATCCGCTATAAGCGGGGCGAGATCGGACCCGATGCTGAAAACACCGCTGCCTTGGACGATTTTGACGACGACTTTGACGCAGACGGCGGCACGCCGGGCATCGGGGAGAAGCCGCTGACCTACGACGGAAGCAATAAGGACGGGAATGTATGAAGCCAAAAGACCTGTTTCGCTACGGCTGCACCAACCTGTTCCGACGAAAGACCCGCACGGCGCTGACAGCCCTATCCATGGCGGTGGGCGTCATGTGTATCGTGGTGCTGATCTCCGTAGGTCTGGGCTATGAGCAGGCGTACCGCGAGAGCATCGAGGCACTGGGCAGCCTGACAAAGATCGATGTGACGCCTGCCACCGGCGATTACGGACGCAAGGCACTGCTGAATGACAAGGCACTGGAGGCGTTCCGGGGCATTGACGGTGTGGAGGCGGTAACGCCGGTCTATCAGCAGTCCGCCTATATCGTGTCCGGCAACTATGTCAACATGGTGCGCGTTTACGGCATCGACATGACCACGGCGGAAAACTTCATGCTGACGCCGGAGCGGGGCGTTATGGCCGGGGACGGCACGCACCTGCATCCGGAGGTACTGTTCACCGACGATGTGGCAGCCGGACTTGCCAACAAGGCGAAGGACTGGGAGCTGGCGGTGGATGAGAACGGCAACGCCCTCATCGACCTGCTGGAAGTGCCTGTCCGCATGACCTTCGATTCCTCCAGCCTGACCGGCGAGCCGAAGGCCGACACCGACGGACGGGCACTGCCCTCCAGTAACCTCTATACCCTGCGGGTGACAGGCATCTGCTCCACCCTGAACAACAACTTCGCCACCGCCGCGTTCATGTCCTTCGACCGCTTGCAGGAGATGACGCAGGCCAACGCCAATTACATGGGTGCGACTACCCAGACTAAAACAGCGGAGGAGAAGGCCAACGGTCCTACCTACGACCTTGTATGGGTGAGGGCGAAGAACGTCAACGACGTGCAGCGCATTGTCAAGCTGATCCGTGACACGGGGCTGAACACCTATTCGCTCAATGACATGCTGGAGACGGTGCGGACACAGTCCCGGCAGATCCAGGGAATGCTGGGCGCACTGGGCGGCATCGCCGTGCTGATCTCCGCCATCTGCGTGGCAAACACCATGATGATGTCCATTACGGAACGGACGCGGGAGATCGGCGTGCTGAAGGTGCTGGGCACCGTTCGCAGCGACATCTTCAAGATGTTTCTCTCGGAGGCACTGATCGTAGGCGTGATAGGCGGCGCGGCAGGCTTGGTGCTGAGCTTTATCGCCAAGTGGCTGATACCGGTGATCTTCGCGTCCCGTGAGCTGCGGTGCGTGCTGCCCTGGTGGCTGGCGGTCTGCGGCGTGGTGTTTTCCGGCTGCGTGGCCATTGCCGCCGCATGGATGCCGGCCCGCAAGGCAACGCTCATCAGCCCCAACGAAGCCATCCGCTCTGAGTGAGGTAACGATATGAAAAAGACAACACACAATTTCGAAAAAACGCTGCGCCGCGCCCTCGCCATGGCGCTGGCGCTGGTGATGACCCTTTCTCTGACGGTACAGGCTTTCGCAGCAGTTGGTACTTGGCCGGCCACCGGTACGGCCAGCGGTGACAGGTATTTGCAAAACAGTGGTACTTTCTATAACGGCAGTGCTGTAATGGCCCCGCTATATGCCAATTTTGGCGGCTTTATCAATGTATACGGCGTGCCGAAGGGTTCCGATGCAAGCTCCTATGTCATGACGCCGACCTCTATTGACTTTGGCGACAACAAGAGTTCGAAAAATAATACCGCCGACCTGGAGCTGAACAAAGCCTACGACTTCTCGAAGCCGATTTGTTACAACCTTACTGCAGCAGATGGACGGACATTCCCAGTCTATACCTTTGCAGCGGAGGCTACCAGTAAGGAAACGTGGACAGAAGCGGATACCCAGGAACTGCTGGGTATGGCGGAGCTGTTCGCGGATACCTATCATCAGCTCTATCTTGTAATAGATAAGATCATTGCGGCAAAGACCAATATCGGCGCGTATCATCCGGCCAATGCGGATATGCTCGGCACACTGGGCTACTGGCTAGGCATGGATACCGCCTTTTATGACGACGATACTGTCGGCATGGGAGGCAACCGTCTCTTTGACTCCTATGAAGCAAAGTGGCGTGCGGGCGGCGAGGAGGCCGTTCAGTTCATGCGGGAATACCTGCAAAAGTATATTGCTAAAAAAGGTTATAGTCAGGTCAGCCCTGCGGCCCTGCGAATCATCTATGAGCAGATCGTCCCTGAATATCTTTCCTACGTTGAACAGAATCGCATCAAGGAGCCGGTCATTGACCGTGTGACCATCGGCGGCTCGGTGGGCAGCATCAATACCGAAACCCGCACGGTAACGGTGAAGCTGCCGGAGGGCGCAGACCGTTCCCAGTTGACCGTGCAAGTAGAGGTGGGAACCGGGCTGACCGCAAACCAAGTGGCGGGCTCTGTGACCGATGGGATTCTTGCCTATCAGGTAACACCCTATGATCCGGCCTATGGCACAAAGTACGGTGCTTTAGGTGCCACATGGCGTATCATCATCAAAACGGGTGAGCCGGACAATCTGGTCACCTCCTTCGCCGTCACCACAGAGGGCAAAACCCGATACGCCAAAATCGACGAGACCAATAAGACGATCTTCCTGAATTTGCCGGTGGGCACCGACCTGAGCGCTATCACGCCGGTGGTGGTCCATACCGGCACGGCGGTCACCATCAACGGCACCGACTTTACCGGCAGCGATTCTTTTGATTTTACCAACTCCAAAACAGAACCACTTCCATTGGTGGTGACCAACAGCAACTTTGACCTGCGGACGGAATACAAGGTGACCATCACCGCCAGAAAGTCCTCAGAGAATTACATTACCTCCTATAAGCTGGGCGACGCAGAGGGCGTGATCAATGGCGACAGCATTGCCATCACCATCCCTTACGCCATGGATCTGGCGACTGTAAAGCCGGAGATCACCATTTCCGAATTTGCGGCACTCGTCGCGCCTGATACGCTGAAGGTGGGCGGCAACACCTATACCGTCACCTCGGAGGACGGCAGCAAACGCACCTACACCGTGACCATTACCCGCACGCCGGTGGCAACAGGCAGGCAGATCCTGTCCTTCACCTACGGCGCGGTGGCAGGCACGATCGATCAGGTGAATGGTACGATCTCACTGGCGCTGCCCGCCGGTACCGGCACCACCTTTGCGCCGACCATCCGCGTATCAGATTTCGCCACGGTCACACCGGCCTCCGGTGAAGCGCAGGACTTCAGCAAGCCGGTACAGTACAAAGTCACGGCGCAGAACGGCTCCACCAATACCTATACCGTCACTGTTACAGTTTCTCAGGAACAGGCAGAGAATCCTTACAAGGCGAAAATGGAGTCACTGGTCAGCAAGATCAACCAGCGGTACAGCCGGACAACGGCAGGCGCGTGGGAGGACTGGGAATGGATGAACTTGGGCTTCTACCAGAAGAAGCTGGGTAATCTTGACGACGGCTTCTCCATCGCGGAGTGCATCAAGCGGCTGGACACCACCACCAATGTGGCCATGACCAACATTGACCGTAAGATCATGACACTGACCGCCCGCGGCATCGACTGCTCCAAGCTGTCCAAGTACAACAACGGCGAGCCCTTCATTGACGCCAAGGGAAACAAGGTAGACGACCTTGCCGCAATCCTCTATAACTACAGCGGCGGATATACCATCAACGGTCCCATTTTTGCCCTGAACGCCCTGGATATGGGCAACTATACTATCCCTGAAAACGCCGTGTGGACGCGGGAAAAGCTGCTGGAGACGATCCTGAACCACAAGTATCTGTCGGACGGCTTCGGCTTGGATATGGTCACCATGCTGATGCAGTCTATCGCGCCCTATCAGAACGATCCAGTGTACGGCGAGCGGGTCAAGGCTAAGCTGTGGGAGGGCTTTGACATTGTTATGAACAGCTTTGGCACCGACCCCTTTGACAACCCCTTCGGCGTTCAGTGGGGCGGCGTGTATACCTCTGAGGGCGCGTCCCAGATCATCTGCGCTCTTTCCGCTATGGGCATTGACGTCCACACGGATGTGCGCCTCAATAACGGAAAGGACAGCGTGCTGACCTCGTTCCTCAACTACGCTGACTTTGACGAGGGCTATTTTGCCCACAGCAACACGACGCCCAAGAACGCCATGGCCACCTATCAGGGCTGCTATGCCACACAGTGGTATCTGGGCTTCCTGAATGGCGGCGGCGCGGGACATCCCTATTCTCTGTATTACCAACGCTTCGATTTCTCCCGTAAGCTGTCCACCGAGGCGGACATTACCTCCTTTACACTGGAGGGCAAGCAGGGCGTGTTTACCACGGAGGGCGGAGACAACATCATCACCGTGACCCTGCCTGCCGGTACGCCGCTGAACGATATGCACCCGCAGCTTCAGCTGTCTGACTATGCCACGCTCCTTGCACCGGATCTTACCGGCGGCATCACCTTTGTGAAGGATACCAAGACCGCCTTCACCGTGCAGGCGGAGGACGGCAAGACCACTAAGACCTACTATGTGGTAGTCAAGCTCTCGGATGAAGAAAAGCCCTCCGGCGCGGAGATCTACACCGATACCATTATGCTGAAGGACGCCAATATCCTGCGGGATCTGGATATTCTGGGCAAGAATATTACAACTGGCGCGGACAGCACGGATATTGAGCTGCTGCTTGACGCAGGAAAGGACACCTCAAATCTGATGATCTACGCCCGCCTCTCCTATGGAGCCACCGCCTCGCCGGCACTGGACGGGAAGAAGGGCATGAACCTGTCGGATTGGACGACCTTCACCATCACTTCCGGCGACGGGACGAATGCCCGGACGTACCGCATTAAGGCCACGGCACGGACGCAGGCGTCTATCTCCGCCTTCAGCCTTACCATCGGCGGCACGGTCTATGAGGGCGTTATCGACGACAAGGCCAACACCATTACCGTGTCCGGTGTGGACGACAGCAAACTGTCAAGCACCTCCTTCGCCCCGGATGTGACGCTTGGACCGGAGACTCTGGTCTGCTCTCCTGCTCCCGGTCTGGCGCAGGACTTCTCCCGCACGGTGCAGTACATCGTTGCGGGCAATGAAAAGGTGCTGTCCCGCACCTACACCGTCTCCGTGCTGAATAAGGCGGGTCAGCTGATCTCCGGCAGCGGCGGTGGAGGCGGCAGCGATCCTGTAACGCCGGCCACCGGCGCGAAGATCACGGCCTTTTCCGTGCTGGGCGTGGACGGCGTCATCAACCAGAGCGCAGGTACTATCACCGTAACGCTGCCTGCCGGTACGAACGTGACGGCGGTAGCCCCCTCAGTTACCGTGACAGCGGGTGCGGTGGTCAGCCCTGTGCCCGGCGAGGTGGTGAACCTTACCGCCCCGGTGGTCTACACCGTGACGCTGGGCGAGGAAACCAGCCGCTATACCGTCACCGTGACCTTCGAGCGCAGCGTTTCCCAGCAGCTTTGGGACGAGCTGGGCAACAACTCGGATGTGGCGGATCACCAGACCAGCCACACCAAGCGGGATTGGAGCTGAGTGCCATGAGGAAAAGAAAAACTGTATTTCTATTGCTGGCGTGCCTGCTGCTGACGCTGGCGGCTGGCTGCGGGAAAGAAACCCAGCAGCCGCAGGAGCGCAGCAGGTGGGATATTCTCTCCGCACGGTGCGGCGAGGCGGAATGTATGGTGTCCGTTACCAAGAATTGGGGCGGACAGGAGACGGGGCTGAGCTGTGTTGTGTTCATCCCCCCCACGGAGGGCATGGACATGACCGCCGTCCCGCTGACACTACAGCTTTCCAAGGGCGCGACGCTGGACGAGACTGAGCCGTGCATCGTATCCATTGGCGGTATGTCGCTGGTGGTGGATCTGACGGTTAGCGACCCCTGCATCACCGTGCAGAACGAGGGCTATACCCGCACCTACTGCCTGCGGCTCAAGGAGGCGGCGGGATGAAGCGTATAGCATGCTTGCTGATCGCCGTGCTGAGCGTAAGCCTGCTGCTGGGCGGCTGCGGCCAAAACAGCGATCCGTTGGCTATCCGGGAGTTTATCATCGGCGACAGCATCGGCACGGTGGAACAGCGCGGCAGCGGCAAGGACGCGGAATACGTCATCTGCATCACACTGCCGATAGAAACGGATTTCCAAAACTGCACAGCCAACATTACGCTGGCGGACGGCGCGTCCGTCAATGGCGATAGTCCCTGCCTGAAGGCGGATTTGGGCGGCCGCATGGTGCTGGATCTGACGCTGGAACATCGGGATCTGATTATAGAGAATGGGTCAAGCAGCCGTTCCTACGGCTTTGAAATAGGGCTGAGCCGGTAACGGCTCATGATAGAAAAGAGGTGATGCATGGGATTACGGCGTTCCCTGCGCAGAAGCGATCAACAAAAAATTAACAGAAGGAGAACGAACATGAAAATGACGAAGAAGATCACCGCATTGTTGTTGGCTCTCGTGATGGCGCTGTCTCTCAGCACCATGGCATTTGCCGACGGCACCACGACGACCACGACCGGGAAAGTAACCCGCACGACCGTCAATTCCATTGACGCCGTGTCCTCCGTCACCATTGGCGGCACCACCGCCTATTATGAGAAGGACAGCAATACCGGCGACCAGATCTATATCCGCGCCATGGTGGCCGGCGGCTCCGAGTATAGCCTGAAGAGCACCAACGTGGTGATCAACCTGAGCAATGCCGGCGCCACCATCAACGGCGACCTTGCCTTCACGGGTGCGGGCAATGTCCGCACGGCGACGAATGTGAACCTGCTCAACAAGGTCTATACCGTGATCATCAGCACCTCCGAGGGCGGCGTCACGACCAGCAAGACCTATAAGCTGGCTGCCGGCTTGCCCAATGGCGCGGTTGCCATTGCTTCCGGCGATCCTCTGCGCATTTCCACACTGCAGTTCGGCGATGTGGAGGCTACGTTCACTGCTACCAACGCGCAGAATCCCCTCATGGGCAACACTGTGTCGAACACGGATGGCAAGTGGACCTTCGTGAGCTACAAGGCCGCTGCCACCATGGACAGTGTTATTAGCAATAGAACTGCGGTTTCTGCCTTCATCGGAGTACCTACCGGAAGCACTGCTTCTGGCGGATGCCTGGGTGAAACGACTGTAAGCGGTGAGGCTGAGGTTACGCTGAATCTCAGTGATGGCACTCCCTTTGTGAATGTGACAAAGGGCAGTGAGACCCGTAAGTACTTTGTTTTTGCCACCGACCCCGGTACTTTCACGGTGAAATATGGTATTGATTTTACCGAGGCCATGGCTGATTCCCACTATACCGGCACCGTAAAGACTGCGGTGGATACTCTGAATACGCAGGCCAAGGAATTCTTCGGTATTACCGATGGCCACGCTTATGGTGAGCGTGTTGTTAATTCCGGCGAGACTGTGATGGATATCATGCACAAGTTTGCTGTCAAGTACAGCTATACTTCCGAGGTCCCCGAGGGCTGCACCTATATGGCGACGCTGAACGGCATCGGTGAGTTTACTTTTGGGCAGTACTCCGGCTGGATGTATACCGATGGTCCCACTTGGGTCAATGGTGCGGCTGACTTTACCAAGTGGAACACTCCCGCTGTGGGTGGCGCCAGCTATACCCTGAGCGCGGGTGACGAGATCTGCTGGTTCATTTGCTGCAACTATATGCATCATCCCTGGGGCTGATGCACAGGTAGAAGATAAAAAATGAACAGTAAGGAGGGCGGGGCTTTCCGCCCCGCTCTCCCTACATTAGAACTGGAGAATGTTTATGAATAAATTGAAGCGCATATTGATTCTCGGCCTGATAGCCATTTTGTGCTTCAGTGTGATCCCGACAACGGTTGCCTATGCGGACTCTCAGCCGTTTTCCATCATAGGAAGTGACGGAACTGCTTATACTCCGGTCAAGACGGACATCAAATATGATCCTGTTGGCGAGATATATCCTACGGTATACTGCCTGCGGGTTCCCGAAGATGTTGCGACCCTGACGATTCGGGCATCGGACACCTATCAAAAATTGCATTGCGCATGTAATAAAGGCGGTACTTCCACGACAGAGAACGGCGAAATAGTACTTTCTCTATCCACGAATAACCACACAAAGCGGTGTTTATCTACAAAATTAAAAAATATCCCTGATGTTGGTAAGTATATTGATTCCAGCAGGGATGTTGCTCATTTGATGCTCGTGAAGCTATATGACGACCAAGCCACGGATATTAGCTACATTCTGATTCAAGCTGGCGGCTCTGTCCCAACAGAGGATACAACGCCTCCGGAACTCAGTTTGATTGCAAACGGTGTGCAGCGCACAGGAGAAACAACAGCCACCGTTAAATTTACCTCCAGCGAGGCCGGTACGGTTTACTATTCTCTCGTTTCTGCTGACGCTGTGGACACGTCCACCGCTGGTACGGCAATGGTCAGCGGCGAGAATACGCTGAATATCACCGGAATTACAGCCGATGCGACAACAGTCTATATCAAGGCGAAAGACGGTTCGGGCAATATTAGCGTATCCACGTTGGAAGCTGCGGTTCCGGCCTATGAAACCACTTATGAGATTTATCTGGGCCTTTGGAGCCATGCACAATATTACGATTTGGGCTATCGGGTCGCCAGTGTGACCGCGGACGGGAGACCTCTTAGCATGAGCGGAATAAGTGAGGTCGAATGCAGCGGCGTAAAGGCGGGACAAACGGTCAAGGTCACGCTTTACATTCCGGAGGCCGGTAAGGAGCTGGCGTCGGTTTCCCTGATCACGAATGACGGAAATAAAACGCCGATCAACGTAACCGTTGACGGCACGGAGAACAGCTTCACCTTTACCATGCCGGCGGCCAATGTGCGCACGGCGATCGGTGAAAGATTTACCCTCAAGGATTCTTCGATTGTGCGGTATAGTCTGAAATCGGGTGTTTCCCTGCTGTACAGCAATGTTGGAGATATCGAATCGAACCGTCAAGGCACCGTGACCTTCACTGATTCCAACGGAGTAACGCTGATGCAGGCACTGCCCGGTCAGCAGGTAACTGTGACTGCGCAGCCGGTGCCGTATACGGCAGGCAATGTGTTCCATCGGAAATTTGTGTGTTGGAAGGACATTGAGGGCATTGAGGTCAGCGCCGAGGATCGGTTGACCCCCTCCTTCACGTTTACCATGCCGGCAAGTGATGTCTATTTGTTTGCGGAAATCAATAATGTCGGCACAGAGGTCACATGGAAAACAAATCCTTTGGACGTGACAAATGTCCAACTGAAAGGACTTAGCAGTAACGACAGTCCGTTTGTCTTTGCTGACGGTGCCACACTGAGTGCTATTCCGTTAGGTGAGGACTGGTGGTACCGATATGAATTCACAGGATGGACAGTGGAGCGTGATGGGGCAACGTTGCCGGACTCCGAAGTGAGCACTTCGCTAGTCAACTCCAGCCGCCCGAAGGGGTCGTTCGGCTATGCGACAAAAGTGGAGTTCAAGGCAAGCGGCGAGAAAATGACCGTCACAGCCAACTTCCGTGAACGCAAGTTCGCCAGCGTGACCGCCGTGGCGGATGCGACCATGGGCAGCGCTACAGTCACCGTTGGTGAGAACACCGGAACCTCTCAATATCCCGTTTACGAGGGTCAGACCGTCACCCTGACAGCCACACCCGGTGACCGCTATTCGCTGAAAGGCTGGGACGTCAAGGACACGGACAACACCGCTGTGGAATACCGCGTTGCAAAGGATGCCAATGTTGCCACCTTCATCATGCCTGATACCGGCAAGGACATCACCGCCAAGGCGATTTTCGAGGTCGATCCCGAAAAGGCCAGCAATGAACGCAACGTAACGGGTGTTAATCTTTACAGTGGCAGCACCGACGGCGCGCCAATCAACCAGGGCTTCGCCAAAGAGGGTACAAAGCTTACCATCACCCTGCCCGCCAATATGGATACGGCAAACCTTGCTGACCTGATCCTGAAATTCACCGTCTCCGATTACGCCACCATCAAGCAGAAAGACGCGAATGAGAACTGGCCCGCTGACGGCAAAGCCTGCGGCATGGCGCTGGATACGCCGGTGACCTTCACCGTCACCGCTGAGAACGGCAAGACGCAGGACTACACCCTGACCATCACCAAGGCAAAGAGCAGCGAGAAGGACATCACCGCCGTCAAGCTGTTGAACGCCGATAAGTCCGTGATCGCCG
>OGUM01001455.1_pt1 | contig 17003 bp, 8 predicted proteins | sample 1553631 | NCBI WGS metagenome assembly OGUM01 (sample SAMEA2580228, study PRJEB22360) | human gut metagenome | biome: human gut; feature: human-associated habitat; material: faeces | place: Denmark | collected 2008/2010 | reverse complement strand
TCCCGGATTAATCTGGAAAAAGTCACCTTTCTTAATTGGAACTTCTCTGATTAATTCATTCCATCTTGCATTATGAATCATATCTGCCAGGGAAAATACGTCCATGCAAATCGTCCTGTCCTGATCAACAGCTGGGAAGCATTTTATTTTGATTTTGATGCTGATACTTACAGTGCTTCTAATAGTAGAGGTGTCGTTATGTTCAATAGCACAGAAGCCGGTATAGTGCAGCAGCCTTATGTTTTCCAATCTTGTACTATAAAAGATCTTCCCGTACCATTATATTACTGTAATAATGGTTATGCTTTGTCGTCATTGTCTATTACTGATTGCTTGGTTAGCATTAATACAGCAAGTACTATATTTATAGCATTCAACGGTCAAGGTTGGATCAAAGATTTGAGCTTTTCAAACAGTACTATTTATTATACGGTTCCCGGATCTGCCTATTTTGTTCAGATGAGAGGACGTACTCCGTCAAACTTTAGCGGATCTGGCTGGAGTACATCGCTTCGGAAAATGAGTAATTGTACGTTCTATCAAATTGGCACTAACAATCGTTTCTTTAATAATGTAATAAACAGTAATAGTGCTGTGTTCTTTTTGGAAATGCAGAATACTATTTTTGCAGACTGTGTCGTAAGTTCGGCCACAGGAACTGAAGGTGTTTTCAGACGGATCTGTAATGCGGGAAATTATGGTAATGTAAATTATACACTTGGATATAATACTTATTATTATAGTGCTGTTCCGGGAGGATTCCTTGATTATGATACTAGTGATGAGAATGGACGAGACCATTCGGGAACAGCTATTAAGGTAGAGCCAAAGTTTGTGAATGCTGCTAACGGTGATTTTACTTTGAGTAGCTCGGAGCATATTGCGAAACGTTGTGGAGATCCACGTTGGCTTCCGACAACAGAATGAATACAATGTATAAACAATAACAGAATACTATGAGTAAAAGATATTTCATTTTAGGCTTATGTATGCTTTTTATACAAGCCTTTGCGCAAATCGTCTATGCCCAAAATGCACGTACGGTGACCGGGGTTGTTGTGGACGAATTTGGTGACCCAATTATTGGGGCTGCAATTAAGATTGTAGATTCTACGGTAGGCACGATAAGTGATATTGATGGTAAATTTAGCCTTCCCGTCCCGGAAGGGGGAAGATTGGCTGTTTCATTTGTAGGATACGTTTCTCAAACAATAACGAATTTGAATAATCCAAAGATTGTATTGAAAGAAGATGTAGCTAATCTGGATGAGGTGGTTATTGTAGGTTATGGTACACAAAAAATGAAAAACATAACGGGGGCGATTGAAACCATTACTCCGGATGAGATTAAAGATCTTTCGGTGGGTAACTTAGGTGATGCATTGAGCGGAATGATGAGTGGTTTGCATGTAAATTCGGGTGGTGGTCGTCCGGGTAGTACCCCAAGTCTACAAATACGCCAAAGTAATATCAATACCAGCATTACTCCCAATTCAACGCGTGGAGGTGATGCAGATCCTAGCCCATTATATGTAATTGACGATTTTATTTCTATAGAGGATGCATTTAATAATTTGGATGTGAGTGAAGTAGAAAGTATTACGGTTTTGAAAGATGCTTCGGCAGCTGTATATGGGGCACGTGCGGCTTACGGTGTCATATTGGTGAAAACCAAGCGCGGTAAGGTAGGTACACCTTCCATATCTTATACAGGGCAATTCGGTTTTACTGATGCTTTGAAAAAAACTAAGATGCTAAGTGCTTATGATTATGGACGTATTTATAATGCCGCACGTGGAGCTGGAACTTCTACCGGTGAATCGGAATCGGATAATAGAAGAACGCAATATTTCCAGGCTGACGAATTGGAAGCAATGAGAGGACTGAACTACGATTTGCTGGATGATGAGTGGAGTGCGGCTTGGACGCAACGCCACAGTTTCAGTATTAATGGCGGTACAGAGAAGGCTACTTATTTTGCGGGTGCATCTTACTATAATCAAGAAGGTAATATGGGACGTTTAGATTATGATCGTTGGAACTTCCGTGCGGGTGTTAATGCTAATATCGGTAAGTGGATTAAAGCCTCCTTACAGTTCTCAGGTGACATGGGTGAACAGAATAACTCACGTAATGGTATAACCAGTGGTGGGACAGATGCTGATTTTAATTCTCTAATGACACATTTGCCTTTTGTGCCCGGATATGTAGGTGGACGTCCTGTTGTATATACAGGTATGGAAAATGTGTCTTCGGGCTTAAGTGCTGTACGACTATTCCATTTTGGAGCAGTTCAGGATTCTCCTGACAATACTCAAAATCAGACAAATAATATGTCCATAAACGGTTCATTGGAATATGATTTTGGTTGGAGCAAATGGTTGAAGGGGCTAAAAGTGAAAGGTTCTTATTCGAGGAGCATTATCAATAATAAGAGTAATAATATCGGTACTAAAATGAATGTCTACAGGCTGCTGGAACGTGGTGGCAGTGGAAATCACCTTTATACTGGCGATGATATAAATATAGATGATAGCAATTTTGGTACTTTTACTTTGGATAATGGTAATTTATTGAGCCGTGCGATGAATAAAACGGATAACTACCAGATGAACTTGACAGTCAGCTACGCACGTCAGTTTGGTTTGCATAATGTGAATGGATTGTTTTCTATTGAAAAGGCAGAATCGGAATATGAATATCTGACCGGTACTGTAACTGATCCTTTCAGCTTTACCGATGGACAATCTAATTCGACAGCTACCGGTGCGGATCAAACGACTACGTTCGGTCGTACGGAATCGGGTATGCTCTCTTATATCGGTCGTCTGAACTACTCGTATGCAGACAAGTATTTGTTTGAGTTCCTGCTTCGTTCGGATGCATCTACCAAATTTGCTCCTAGTAACTACTGGGGAATGTTCCCTTCATGGTCAGCAGGTTGGGTTATCTCGGAAGAAAGCTGGTTTAATAAAGAAAAACTAGGTATTGATTTCTTGAAGATTCGTGGTTCATTCGGTATTTTGGGAAGAGATAATATACAACCTTGGTTGTGGACACAACTTTATAGCCGAAATGCAGATGGAGGTCCTATATTTGGTACAGCCACCAATACCTATAGTGGTGCAACATTCCAAATGCCGCAAAGAGGGGTCAACGCAGATGTACATTGGGATAAAACCTACAAGACCAATTTAGGTATCGATGTCAGGATGCTGGATAGTAGACTGGGTATTACATTAGATGCTTACTATGATATGGGACGTGAGTTGTTCACAACTTTCACGGGTACTTCTTTCTATCCGACTACTGTAGGTACGCAGGCTACTCCTGAGAACTTTGGAGAAGTTGATACGTATGGTTTAGAACTTACTTTGAATTGGAAAGATAAAATCGGTAAAGATTTTTCTTATTGGGTAAAAATGACTACCGGTTACAGTGATAACAAGATTAAAGAAGCCGGATTCCAGGCTACTCCCGGTTTTGATGACATTGTTCGGGGTGAACGTTCCGACCGTGGTGTGTGGGGATACGAATGTATTGGCATGTTCCGCACCTATCAGGATATCGAAGAGTATTTCGCAGTGAATAAGATCACTTCTTATCTTGGGAATACGAAAGATAACATTCATCCGGGTATGTTGATCTATCGTGATGTACGTGGTCAGCGTAATGCCGATGGTACTTATGGTGAAGCAGATGGCGTGATTGATCAGAATGACTATGTGAAGATTTCCAATCGTGCCAATAATCCTTATGGATTGACTTTTAATTTTGGTGCTTCGTATAAGAACTTCTCATTCAGTGCTCAATTTGGTGCAAGCTGGGGTGCTTATGCTCTTGTACAGACAGACTTACGTCAGGAAAAATACGATGATCTGGAATATAAAAATGTATCTGCCATGTGGAAAGATATGTATGTGTATGAAGATGTATTGGATGCCGGTGGTAATGTAGTGGCGCCAATGAACCGGAGTGCTAAATATCCAAACTTAAGATATAGTGCCATAAACGGTCAGGCTTCTACATTTTGGAAAGTTAGCGCAGCCAGCGTTCGATTACGTAATTTGACAGTTGCTTATAGCCTTCCGAAGGAATGGACAAATCGGATCGGCATCAGCAGTTGCCGTCTGAATTTGACTGCTCAGAACCTTTTAAACTTTTACAATCCTTATCCTGATGGTGTTTGGAGTACATGGGGAGGCACTTATGGAAGATATCCTAATTTGCGTAAAGTAACTTTAGGTGTTAATGTCTCATTCTAATATCAAAGAAGATTATGAAAGAAAAGATAAATAAAATATGTTTGACAGCATCGATGGTGACAGGACTAATCTGTTTTACTGGATGCAGCGATGATTTTCTGAAAGACAAGAAAGTATATGGAAGCTATGACGCTTCGGTTGTGTACGAAAATTATGAAACAGCCAAAAGTCGTGTGGACTTTTTATATCAGTCTTTATTGCCTAGTTCTACCGGAGGTTCCAATGCTTTGACCGATATAACCAGTGCGGGTATTGATGACGATTTTTCCAAATGTACGGAGGAATATGGAGACTACTCTATTTTCAATGATCCTACGGCATCTCTTACTATTCAGACTGTTCCCGATTATTTTTATGTAATCAACAGTGAAAGAAGTCCTTGGGGACGTATCCGCGAATGTAATAATGTGATTGAAGGTGTGACGGGAAGTGCGACTCTTTCGCAGACAGAGAAAGAACAATTACTCGGACAAGCTTACTTTTTTCGAGCATGGCGTTATTATCTGTTGGTGAAAATGTATGGTGGTGTTCCCATTGTAGACCACGTCCAGAATCCGGTGATAGGTGATGGTAATGGTGAGAATCTGGTCATTCCTCGTTCCTCGACTAAGGCTTGTATAGACTTTATATGCGATGACTTGGAACTGGCAGCTATCTTCCTGCACGTTGGCAGAATGAAGGGCAGGATTACGGACGCATAACCGCCGGTGCAGCACTTGCTCTAAAAGGTCGTACATTGTTGCTTTATGCTAGTCCACTTTTTAACCGTGCCGATGACGCATCTCGTTGGAAAGATGCTTACGACGCCAATTTTGCTGCCATCACTAAACTGAATGAAGGTAACTTCGGACTTGCTTATGAAGGCAATGGCGGAGAAGACAATGCCAAGAATTGGGCCAGAATGTTCGCCACTTATACAGGTGGAAGCGAAGCCGTATTTGTTACTTTATATAATAATGTGTCTCCTATTGCTTCACAAAACATCAACCGATACAACTTGTGGGAGCAGGGAATCCGACCAGGAAATATAAACGGAGGCGGAGGAAAGACTCCTACAGCGGAAATAATAGACATCTTCCCGATGATTGACGGTAAGAAACCGATGGAATCAGGAGTTCATTATGACCCTAAAAAGTTCTTTCTAAATCGTGACCCGCGTTTCTACCGTACATTTGCATTTCCGGGGGTAGAGTGGAAATTCAACAGTGGCAATGTCGATTTTTCAGGAGCAACGATGTCTGGTTTATGCCCAACCCGTTATACCAGTGGTGCGAACTATGAACTTTGGAATTATTGTTGGTATACTACGGCTGATGAGCGTAATAATCCGAGTAGAAGCGGTTTTGCAGCCGATATGCTGGGCACTAAGAATAGAGGAGTCTATGTTCGTAAACGTTCGGATGATTTTGATTTGGGCACTAGTCTTTATGTGTTTACTGATAACAGCAGTGGTGATCAGCAGGGATTCAGACGATCGGCAGCTCCTTACATGGAGATACGGTATGCGGAAGTATTGCTGAATCTGGCAGAATCAGCTTGTGGTGCGGGCGGCACTTATCATGCGGAAGGGGTCAAGGCGCTGAAAGCCGTACGTGGCAGAGTAGGCTATACGAGTGCAAATAATTATGGCCTGGATGCGGCGATTGAAACTGACCGTGCTAAATTGTTTGAAGCTATATTGTATGAACGTCAGGTAGAGTTGGCTTTTGAAGGTAAACGTGCGTATGATATGCGTCGTTGGATGCTATTTGACGGAGGTGTAGGACAAGGTGCTTTGAATGCAAGTTGGGCATTGAGTGGCTTTGGAGGTAATACTTGTACTTATTTGGGTGTGACTCCGATGAATGAACGTGGTAAGAGATATCGCATAGAAATCAATGTTGAAGGTACCGGGTCTGCAAATAATGACAGTGATCCGATTAAAAACGTAGAGCGACCAGCAGCACTGACATTGAATGAGAAGATTGCTACGGAAGCAGACGGAGAAACGATTCTTGATCCGGCTGTGTCAAGTATATGTACATTCTATGATACCTATTTCTCACGTAAAGATATCAGTCTTGATGGTAATGTGCTGGACATTAATCCTTATTTCCAACCCAGATATTATTTCTTTGGATTGCGTCAAAGTGCACAGCAAACTAATGCGACATTGTATCAGACCATTGGTTGGGAAGATTATGCTCACGGTGGTATGGGTACTTTCGACCCATTGGCAGAATAAAAGATTTTTCTGATTCCCGGAAAAAAGTAATTTAATATAAAAAGGTGGCCTCAAGGCACTTTCCTTTTAATAGGAAAAGTGTCTTGAGGCCTTTTTTTGCATATAATTTCCAATTAACTTCATTTTTGTTCTTTTTATGTGATTACATATCTTTAAATCATACGTCCTTTTTATGTATGAAGAAAAAGAAGAGTGGTATATGTATTTTATGATTATTTAAGTAGTTTACTAACATGTCTTCATTCAAGAGTTCATGGGAAGCTTCTTATAATTTTTATTGAGATGGAAAGCAATTCACAAGATTAACTGACTGTCAAAGTAGGGAACTGAATAATAGGAATCAAACCGAACAAAGAAATAAATCGAAGACTGTAGAAAGAAGCCATTAGTTTTGCAGCCATTACTGCATAAATGTGAATGAAATGTTTAACGGACTATTGTATATAATATTCAACTTAAATATTGATAACATAAGAACGTATTGTTTAATTTAAATTTAATGTATGAAAAGTAATCGTTTATTTTTACGAAGAAGAACACGTGGACTGTTATTCGCTACGTTATTATTTCTTTTAAGTAGCTGTACCATAGGGTATCACGAAGACGAATCTTTTGAGTCGGATGTGAAAAATGCTACACTGGAATCTCCCCAATTGGAGAATGTAAAAGTGGAACTTGATGCCACAGGAGAAAATGCAACTATTGAATGGCCTGTAGTGCATGGAGCAGAAGGTTATGAGTTTTCTTGGTATGTAGTTGATGATCCTGAAAATCCGATAGCTGTAGTTGAAGGAGAGTTTATCGATGGTTGTAGCGTTGAATTGGAAGTAGAAGAAGATACAAAATATAAATTCTTAATTAAAACCATTGGAAATAAACAGTTTAATAACAAAGATGCAGAAAAAGCCTGTGAAATAAGTTTTTCAACTTTACTTGAAACATATGCATCCATTCCTAGTGGAGTAGATTTGACTCAATGGTTTATTGATAATCCGCTTCCAGAGACTGATATGGAACCTAATGAAGATGGCACTTTAAAAGAGTTGGCATATGAATTAGAGGCTAACGGTGAATATACTATATCAGGTCCAATAGATTTTGGAGCACGTAAAGTTACAATTCGTGGAAATAAAATTAATCATTCGAAAATTACATTTGGTCAAAGTGGTAGAATATTAACACAGAATGGTTTGAAGATAAAGTTTATGGATTTCTATTGTAATGCAATGGAGAAAGGTTCTTCTGATGCTTCATTAATTGGATTAAGTAAGACTCCAAATGAACAATTAAAAGTATCTTCTGGAGAATACGTTATTAAAGATCCCATCGTTATTCAGTCTTGTAATGTATATGACCTTAATAGGCATTTATTATATGATTCAGGGAAAAAATATTGTGTAGAAAACTTTACAGTAAAAGCTTCTTTTATTAGATGTAATCAGTCTAATACGATTGTGTATTTTAATAAAGGTAGTTTTATTAATATAACATTTAAAGAGAGTACTCTTTGTAGTACTGTACAGAATGGAAGTTATTTTGCACAGGTAAATGGTAACAGACCTAACAAGATTACTGGATATTCAAATGGAACTTTTAATTTTTATAATTGTACAGTATACAATCTTGCTTATAGCAAAGACTTTACTAATTGGAATAGCTATAGAGGACAAGCATGCTTAACACTAAATTTCTCCAGAACTATTTTTGTAGATTGTGGTAAAGGAGATATGACGAATAAAATAATGGGTAATGCAAATATGTCTAGAAATTTTGAATATAATACTTATTGGTATAATGGTAGTCAAAGTAATGACAAATATGATACAAATACTCTTGATACAGATCCTGGCTTCATTAATGCTGTAAATGGTGATTTTACTGTAACTGGAGCAAGCCAGCTTGAAAAGAGAACCGGTGATCCACGATGGCTTCCACTTGTTGAAGAGTAAGTAAAGTAGTATGATAATAAAAATTAAATACAATGAATAAGAAAAATATTATTCTCAGTTTATTCATCGGTACACTGTTGACTTTTGTTATGCCATTGTGTGCCCAGAATCAGACAGTAACTGGACTTGTTGTAGATGTAAGTGGTGAACCGATAATAGGTGCTACTGTCATGGTGGTAAATGGGACAGTAGGTACAGTGACAGATATTGATGGGAAATTTAATATTAAGGTTGCTCCAAAAAGCAAATTGAAAGTTTCCTTTGTTGGATATACTTCACAAATTATATCTGATTTAAAAAATCCTAGGATTGTACTTTTAGAAGATCAACTGAAATTAGATGAAGTTGTAGTACTTGGTGATTATGGTTCTCAGAAATTACGTAATGCAACAGGTGCCATTGAAACGATTTCCACAGAAGAATTGAAAGATTTGTCAGTGGGTAGTTTGGGTGACGCGTTAGCTGGTAAAATAAATGGTTTACATGTATCACTTAGTGGTGGGCGTCCAGGTAGTACACCAAGCTTACAGATTCGTCAAAGTTCAGTGAATACTACCATTACTCCAAGTTCTGATTTAGGAGGTAATGCAAGCCCTACTCCACTATATGTTATTGATGGCTTTATTGCAGATGAAGGTGCTTTCAATAATTTAGATATAAATGAAGTAGAAAATGTGACTGTTTTAAAGGATGCTGCAGCGGCTGTATATGGAGCACGTGCTGCGTATGGTGTTGTGCTGGTTAAGACTAAACAAGGAAAAGTAGGTGCTCCCAAAATTTCTTATTCAGGACAGTTTGGTTATACAGATGCATTGATGTTACCGAAGATGCTAAATGCCTATGATTACGGTCGTATATACAATGCTGCTCGTGCTGCTAATACTGCTACTAAGGATCAAGAATCCGATGACTTGAGGGTACAACTTTTTCAATCTGATGAGTTGGAGGCAATGAAGGGTATGAATTATAATTTATTAGATAAAGAATGGAGTGCGGCTTTGACGCAGCGTCATAGTGTCAACATTAGCGGGGGAACAGAAAAAGCAACTTATTTCGGTGGTGTTTCGTATTATCAGCAAGAAGGTAATATAGGGCGCTTGGACTATAATCGTTGGAACTATCGTGCTGGTGTAAATGCTAATATTTCAAAATGGATGAAAGCTTCTTTGCAGGTATCTGGTAATTATGGAGAGACAAATAAACCTAAAAATGTAAAAGGTGGTGGCTCTGATGGTGATTTTGAATCTTTAATGTTACATGTACCTTATGTGCCTGATCAAGTAAATGGATATTATATTTTTCATTCAGGTATGGAAAATATAACTAATCCAAGTGATCAGCAGAAGTATAATTTTGCAGCAGTACAGAATGCGTCAGATAATGTTGAGAATCAGAATCAGAATTTTTCTCTTAACGGTTCATTAGAGTATGATTTTGGTTGGAGTAAATACTTACGTGGTTTAAAGGTAAAAGCTTCTTATTCAAAAAATATAAGTACAGGAAAAACAAATACTATCGGTACAAAAATCGATGTATATCGCCTTATATCCCGTGGTGGCAGCGGTGGTCACCTTTATGTTGGTGACGAGATTGAATACAATGCTAATACATTGGGATTGTATGAGTTGAATAATGGCAACTCTTTGGGGCGTAGTATGAATCGCTCAGATAGTTATCAAATGAACTTAACAGTAAGCTATGCACGTCAGTTTGGTAAGCATTATGTCAGTGGTTTGTTCTCTATTGAAAAAGCAGAATCAGAATGGGAAGATTTGAATGGTAGTCTTACAGATCCATTACCTTTTACAGATGGCCAATCTAGTTCTGTGGATTCCAATGCAGAAGGTTTTGCTCAAACTGTAACGTTTAACCGCAGTGAGTCTGGTATGCTTTCTTATGTTGGTCGTGTGAATTATTCATATGATGATAAATATTTGTTTGAGTTTATGCTCCGTTCTGATGCCTCTGCCAAATTTGCTCCTCAGAATTATTGGGGAATGTTCCCTTCATGGTCTGCCGGCTGGGTTATTTCAGATGAAAAATGGTTTGATAAAGACAAGACAAAAATCGACTTTTTGAAGATACGTGGTTCGTTTGGTATTCTTGGTAAAGATAATGTGAATGCTTGGCTTTGGACTCAGCTTTACACCCGTAATCCAGACAAAGGACCGATCTTTGGAACTAATTCTAGTACAAATACAAGTGCTACGATTCGTATGCCGAAACAAGGAGTAAATCCTGATGTACATTGGGATAAGACTTATAAAACTAATTTTGGTATTGATATGGCCTTTTTGAAGAATCGAATGAGCGCTAATTTGGACTTCTATTATGATATGGGCCGTGAAATGTTTGCTTCACATCAAGGAACTTCTTATTATCCGAATACGGTAGGAATACAGCCTGCTCCAGAAAACTTTGGTGAGGTAGATACATATGGTGTTGAATTGTCATTAGGATGGAAGGATAAAATTGGAAAAGACATGTCATATTGGGTAAAGCTTACAACAGGATACAATGATAATAAAATCAGAGAGACAGGTTGGAAGGCTGCATATGATTTTGATAAATTAGTGAGAAATGAACGTTCTGATAGAGGACTATGGGGTTATGAATGTATAGGTATGTTCCGTAGTTATCAGGAAATTAATGAGTACTTTGATAAATATAGTATTACTAAATATTTAGGAAATACAAAAGAAAATGTACATCCTGGTATGCTGATTTATAAGGATGTACGTGGACAATATGATGAATCAACTGGAACTTTTGGTCCGGCAGATGGTATTGTTGATGAACAAGATTATATAAAAATTTCTCACCGTGCTAGTAATCCTTACGGTGGAACTTTAAATTTCGGTTTCTCTTATAAAGATTTTTCTATTAGTGCGCAGTTTGGTGCAAGTTGGGGAGCATATTCCTTAGTTCCTACAACTATGCGTAAAGAAAGTTACTCTGAATATAGTAATGTGTCGGCAATGTGGAAAGATATGTTTGTATATGAGGATATTTATGACGCTAATAATATAGTAACTGTAGCACAAAACAGAAATGCAAAATACCCGAATATTCGCTATAGTAGTGTAAATGGTGCACCCTCTACTTTTTGGAAAGTAAGTGCAGCAACAGTGCAACTTCGTAATATGACAGTAGCTTATGCATTGCCTAAAGAATGGCTAAAAATAATTGGCATTAGTAGTTGCCGTTTCAATCTTACTTGCCAAAATGTATTTAACTTCCTAAACCCTTATCCAGAAGGAGCATGGGCTTCTTGGGCGGGAAGCTATGGATATTATCCGAACTTACGTAAATTCACGTTAGGTGTTAATGTTTCATTTTAATAATTTGAATACAATGATGAAGAAAATAAATAAGTATGGTTCAATTGCATTACTGACCATAACAGTTGCCGTCTTTACAGGTTGTAGTGATCAATTTTTGGAAGACAAAAAATTATATGGAAGTTTTAACGGTACGACTATTTATGAAAATTATGAGTCAGCTGATAACCGTATAGCTTACTTGTATTATATCATGCTGCCGAGTGCGACGGGTGGATCTGATCTGACTGGTTCTATGGGTGATATGCCAAGCACGGGAACAAGTGATCAATATTCGAAATGTACAGAAGAATATGGAGGGATATCAGGTTTGATGAATCCTAATTCTCCTCTAGATTATGAAACTGTTACTGATTATTTTAATCTAGATAACAATTATTCTCCTTGGGTGCGTATTCGTGAGTGTAATGATATGATCGAAGGAGTGATTGGCAGTGAAAGTTTAACTGAACACCAAAAGCAGTTATTGTTGGGACAAGCATTTTTCTTCCGTGCATGGCGTTATTATTTAATGGTAATGATGTATGGTGGTGTACCTATTATTGATAATGTACAAAATCCTATAATTGGAGATAGTGAAGGTATTCATTTGGTAGTTCCACGCTCGTCTACAAAAGAATGTATTGATTTTATTTGCAAAGATTTGCAAACAGCTGCTGATTATCTGCCAGCACGTTGGGAGTCTGAAAATAAGAATTTTGGACGCATAACATCGGGGGCAGCATTGGCTTTAAAAGGTCGTGTGGAATTGTTATATGCCAGTCCGCTTTTTAATAGGGCGGATGATGTTACACGATGGGAAACTGCATATCAAACAAACTTAGCTGCTGTAAAAAAACTGGAAGAAGGTAATTTTGGATTGGCTTATGAAAACAATTCAGGAAAGAATGCAGCAGGTTGGGGAAAGATATTCTCCGATTATATTGGCTCAGAAGGTGGTGGAGGAACTGTTTCTGAGGCAGTATTAGTAACTTTATATAATAATGTATCACCAGCCGAGCACTTACAGCTTGAAAAATGGAATGGATGGGAACATTCTCTTCGCCCAGCTAATGCTGGAGGTGGGGGTGGTATGACTCCCACTGCAGAAATGGTTGATCTTTTTCCAATGGCGGATGGGAAGAAACCAAATGACATGAATGGATCTTATGATTATAATCAAGAACTTTTCTTTTTAAACCGCGATCCAAGATTTTATCGCACTTTTGCGTTCCCTGGTGTAGAATGGAAGTTTGATAGTGATGACTTGAAATCTTTTGGTGAAAAAGGTCAATTACCTTATGGCATTAATGGGTATACTACAGGGAATAATTACAAGTTGTGGAATTATTGTTGGTATGATAATGTAGATGATCGTAATAGTAACTCTAAGTCAGGCTATGCAGCTGATTGTCTAGGTACCAAAAATACGGGGATTTATTTGCGTAAGCGTACAGATGATTTAGCACTCAATTCTAATCCTTTATATATCTTTGAAAAGACTTCAGGTAATGGATTCAGACAGTCTGCTGCTCCATATATGGAAATACGTTTTGCCGAAGTATTATTGAATTATGCGGAGGCTGCTTGTGGGGCAAATCATTTTGACGAGGCAGTGAATGCTCTTAAACGAATTCGTAAGCGTGTAGGATATACAGATAATTGTGGATTAGATCCAGCTATTTTTAATGATCGTGCTAAACTATTTGAGGCTATACTTTATGAACGTCAAATAGAACTTGCTTATGAAGGTAAACGTTTCCACGATGTGCGACGTTGGATGTTATTTGATGGTGGAGTGGGCCAAGAAGCACTGAAATCGACTTGGAAACTTACAGGTTTTAATGGCAATACATGTAACTATTTAGGAGTTGAACCATTGAATGGTCAGAGAAGACATCGGATTGAGGTTTATGCAAAAAATTTTATTGCTGCTAAAAGTAATAATGTCTACAATGAAGATAAAACAATAAAAGAAACCTATGATGAATTATGGAATAAACGTCCGACAGCATTAAGTTTGACTGAAGATATAACTTGTACAGAATCAGCCGATGATGAAATAACATATGCAGATGCAAAGGTAAAGGCATTGGCTCAGTTTTATCAAGAACATTTTAAACGTAAAAATCTTAGTACTGACGGTAATGATGAAACTATTCTTCCAACATTTAAACCTTATTATTATATCTTAGGTTTTAAGAAGAATGCGATGCAAAACAATGTGTCATTAGAACAAAATATAGGATGGGGCGACTATTGGAGAGGTGGAGCTGATGGTACCTTTGATCCTTTGGCAGAGTGAATTCGTTTATCAAAATAATTACTTGATCTGAAGAATGTTCATTCTGAAATAAACCTAAGGACCATTTATCACTTTGATCTTTTGAAAAGAATATTAAGGAATAAGTGGTCCTTTTGTATTTAAAGTTAGAATAGAAAAATATATTATATTTTCTGATTACATATTTCCTTGTTTTACGTCTTATTATTGTATTTTTGAATTAACAATCTCACAAAACCCAATAAAAATGAAGAAGAAACATGTACTTTTAGTAGCTTTTGCAGCTGTAATGTTGACTCCGACCGTTGTATGGGCACAATACCCGCAGATAACTGACGAAGCCAAAGCGAATTATACAAAGATGATGACCGAGGAACGGAAACGTTCTGATGAAGCATGGGAGAAAGCGTTACCTATAGTACTGAAAGAAGCAAAAGAAGGACGTCCTTATATCTCATGGGCTGGTCGTCCCTATGATTTGCCACAAGCTAGAATTCCCTCGTTTCCGGGTGCTGAAGGAGGTGGAATGTATAGTTTTGGTGGTCGTGGAGGTAAAGTAATTACGGTTACTAATCTGAATGATCGTGGTCCGGGTTCATTCCGCGAAGCTTGTGAGACAGGTGGTGCACGTATTATTGTATTCAATGTGGCTGGTATCATTCGTCTGGAATCTCCGATTATTGTTCGAGCACCTTACGTTACTATTGCCGGACAGACAGCACCGGGTGATGGTGTCTGCATTGCCGGAGAATCATTTTGGGTGGATACACACGACGTAGTTGTACGTCATATGAGATTCCGTCGTGGAGAAACAAAAGTATGGCATCGTGATGACTCCTTTGGTGGTAATCCGATTGGTAATATCATGATAGACCACTGTTCATGTACATGGGGACTGGACGAAAATATATCTTTCTACCGTCATATGTATGATCCGAGTGAAGGACAGTATGAGAGCAAAGACGAAAAGCTTGCCACGGTAAATGTAACTATTCAGAATACGATTTCCGCAAAAGCTTTGGATACATATAACCATGCATTCGGCAGTACATTAGGAGGTGAAAACTGTGCATTTATGCGTAACCTTTGGGCTAGTAACTCAGGCCGTAATCCGTCTGTTGGTTGGAATGGAGTATTTAACTTCGTCAATAATGTGATATTTAACTGGGTGCATCGTTCAACTGACGGCGGTGATTATACGGCTATGTTTAACATGATCAATAACTACTATAAACCCGGTCCTGCTACTCCCAAAAACAATACAGTAGGTTGTCGTATCCTGAAACCGGAAGCCGGACGTAGCAAACTGAATTATAAAGTTTATGGTCGTGTATATGCTGATGGTAACGTGATGGAAGGTTATCCGGAAATAACAAAAGATAACTGGAATGGTGGTATACAGATTGAAGGTCAGCCAAATACTGACGGATATACTGAAATGATGCGGAGCTACGAACCGTTTGCAATGCCTTATATTAAAATTACATCTGCCAATGATGCTTATGATTATGTAACGAAACATGTAGGTGCCAATATCCCTTGCCGCGATATTGTAGACGAACGCATTATCGAAGAAGTAAAAACCGGTATTCCTTATTATGACAAGAAAATGGCGAAGGATGCTAACGGTGACCTTACAGGCTTAGCTCCTAAATCAATGGGTGAAGACGGTCAGTTCAGATATCGTCGTTTGCCGAAAGATTCTTATAAGCAAGGTATCATTACTGATATTCGTCAGATGGGTGGTTTCCCCGAATACAAAGGAACTCCGTATGTGGATACGGATGGTGACGGTATGCCGGATGAATGGGAAATTGCTAATGGATTGAATCCGAATGATCCAAGTGATGCTAATAAAGATTGTACAGGTGACGGATATACGAATATTGAAAAGTATATCAATGGAATCAGTACAAAGCACAAAGTAGACTGGAGAGATTTAAAAAACAACTACGATACATTAGCTGAAAAAGGAAAATTAATGTAATCTGCAACCGGTATCGGTATAAGATGCCGGAACTGGGTTTCCTTTTGGCATATGGTATAAAAAATAAGATGAAATGAAAAAGATAGTTTTAATGTCTCTGTTGTTTCTTTGCGGTTGGATATCTGCCGGAGCAGTCGATTTGAACAAAGAGAATCGTGATCCGAAATATGTAGAGTCCATTGTCAATCGTTCGCAGAAAATTGTAGATAAACTAGGACTTACGGATGCGAAAGTAGCCGAAGATGTTTGTAATATTATTGCCAATCGCTATTTCGAACTGAATGATATTTATGAAATACGTGATGCAAAAGTAAAAAACGTTAAGGAATCAGGTTTGACCGGTGATGCGAAAGATGAAGCGTTGAAGGCAGCTGAAAATGAAAAAGATGCAGCTTTGTACCGTTCTCACTTTGCTTTTCCTGCCAGTTTATCTCGCAAGGCATTGCCGTAATTCACGTTGTATGGCGGATCGGTGAAAACCATTTGCGCTTTTTCGCCGTCCATAACTTTTTCAACGTCTGTCTGGCTTGTTGCGTCGCCGCACAATAAACGGTGATCGCCTAAAATCCAAACATCCCCGCGCCGGGCAACCGGTTTTTCCACAAAATCAGGGACTTCGTTTTCAAATTCAAGTTCTTCATCGTTGGTCTCAAATTCATCCCGATAATTTTCAAGCTCTTTGTTGGAAAAGCCCAAAATATCAATGTTGAAATGCGCATCCTCAAGTTTTCCGAGGATTTCAACGATTTTTTCTTCATCCCAACCGGCATTGTCGGCAATTTTATTATCTGCCAGAGACAGAGCCATGCATTGGTTATAGTCAAGATGCGGAAGGCGGATAATCGGAACCGTTTCCAATCCGGCCTTTTTTGCTGCCATCAAACGCCCATGACCGGCAATAATCATATTGTCGACACCGACCAGAATAGGATTTACAAAGTCGAATTCTCCGATGGAATTGACAATCTGTCCGA
>OGUM01001418.1_pt1 | contig 17294 bp, 13 predicted proteins | sample 1553631 | NCBI WGS metagenome assembly OGUM01 (sample SAMEA2580228, study PRJEB22360) | human gut metagenome | biome: human gut; feature: human-associated habitat; material: faeces | place: Denmark | collected 2008/2010 | reverse complement strand
GAATACCGGCGGCGGGAGCCAGCCGGATCACGGCGTCCTGCGAGAAATACTGCCCGCCCACGCCGGTATCGCCGGACCAATCGTCCTTCGCCGCCTGCGGGCTGAGGTCCACGGGGGCAAAGGCCAGCTCATTGAACCAGCCCAGGATGCGGCCCTCCCCGTCCACGTAGCCTGCGGCCTGGCTGGTGCCCATGGCGAGACCCATGACGCAGGTGTCCCGCAGGCTCATGGCTCCCGCCAGTGCCGTGACATCGCCGTCGTTGGCCACCGCTACCGGCACGTTCCCCAGCGCCGCGGCGGCGCGGGTGTAGATGGTGCGGACCAGCTCGTGCTTTTCCGGAGGCACCTGCACGAACAGAGACGACACCATGGGGGAATCATTCAAAATCACACCGGCGGAGGACACGCCGATGGCGTCCACCCGCGGAAGGTGGGCTGCGGCGCGTTCCAGGGAGTCCTGGATGCCTTCAATGTGGTACTGGGGATCCTTCTGGAAATAGGGGTCCCAGACCACTTCTTCGGAATACACCACTTCTCCGTTCACCACGGCGGCGCATTTGCGGTCGGAACCGCCCAGGTCGAAGCCGATGCGGTAGCCGTCCAGGTTGCGGCCCAGGGTCATGGAGCCGGAATATTCCTCAGGCAGTTCTTCCACGGACACCTTCTTCACTTCAATGGGGGAGCCGTAAATCTTCTTGCCGATGAAATCCCAGTCGAATTCGCGGGCGCCGCCCTTGCAGTAGCGGGAGGCCAGCATGTCCGCAATAGCGTCATCCCCGGCGACGAGGATGATATTGCCGCCCTTCTGCCACAGCAGGAATTTCACGATGCGTTCCACATAGGTCTCATTCAGGGCAACGTTTTCTCCGGTGTGGGGAAGGAGCTTGCCGGACCAGCGGAAGCAGGTCCCGTCATTGCGGGTCAGAGCGATGTCCACTTGATGAGAAGCGGGATCGGCGGCGGCTTTGGCCTCAAAGGCTTGATTCCAAAGAACGGCCGGCACGAAGCCGGGGTCCAGCACAGGCGTGATTTTGGGTTGAATATTCATGGCAATAATCCGTTGGAAATGTAGCATACCCGCTTTTCTTTGAAAAGTATTCATTCCCTTCCTTCATGATTTTTTTTGCGGAGTACGGGGCGATAGCTCACTTTCTGCTGGAAAATCACCGTGTTTTCACTAAAGAAGCAGGTGTCCTTATTCCGGCGTGGCGCTCCGGAAGGGCGGCCTATTCCACGCATACCTGTTTCATGAATGAATTAACGGACCAGCTTATTACCCTGTTCTCCTCCGCCCTGATTGCCGTCATGTTCATCGCCGTGGCGGTGGGCATCTTCCGCCAGGCCCATGCGCCGAACATCCAGCGCCCCCTGAAATGGCACATCCCCGTGGACCATCTGGACATGCTGGACATCGCCATGTGCGGCATCATCGTCCTGTACTTCAGCCTGGGCGCCCTGATGGCTGCGGCCACGCCTCCGGGAGCCTCCGCTCCGCCCACCACTACAAACATGGAGCTGGACGGCTACAAGATTTTCAACGGCACCTGCCTGAACCTCATCCTGGCCTTCGTCCTGCTGGTGCGCATGTTCCACACAGGCAGAATGGAGGCGCTAGGGCTGAAAAAACATTCCCTGAAAGCCCTTCTTTATGCCCCCGTGGCGGGCTATCTGCTGGTGCTGGTCATCCACTTCCTGCTGGACAGGGCGGGCCTGTTCCAGTGGATTGAACAGGTCACGCACGCTCCGGCGGAGCAGTCCATCGTCTCCGTGCTGCGGCATTCCAGCGATATTCCCCTGGTTGTGGTCATCTGCTTCAGCGCCGCCATCGCGGCCCCGCTGGTGGAGGAACTCATCTTCCGCGGCTACCTGTACCCAATCATGAAAAAGTACACGGGCGCCTGGTTTGCGCTGGTCACCACGTCCCTGCTCTTCGGCATCATCCACGTCAGCCTGGTGCCCTTCATTCCGCTGGCAATCTTCGGGGCCATGCTGGTGCTGCTGTACGAATACACGGGCTCCATCTGGACGCCCATCATCGCCCACTGCATTTTTAACCCCGCCCCTCTCATCAACATCCTGTATCCCGGCGTTCTCCTTCCCTATGGAACCTGATCCCACCATCCGGCAGACGGGGGAGGACGCGCTGGTGGCCCGGCTCCTGCCCCTGATGCCCTCCAACGCCTTCCTGGTCACGGGACCGGGGGACGATTGCGCCGTGACCCGGAGCTCCGGAAACCGTCAATTGCTCCTGAAAACGGACTGCGTGGTGGAAGGCATGCACTTCCTGCCTGGAACGGATCCCGAACTGATCGGCAGGAAGGCGCTGGCTAGGGCCGTCTCAGACATAGCGGCCATGGGCGGCACACCGCTTCACGCGCTGGTGACCCTGTTCGTGCATGCGGACCGCCCCGTCTCCCAGGTGGAAGGAATTTACCGGGGAATGGGACGGCTGGCACGGCAATTCGGCATCAGCATTGCCGGAGGGGAAAGCTCCGGACTGCCGGAAGACGGCCTCATCATCAGCGTGGCCCTCACCGGAGAGGTTGCGGAAGGGAAAGCCGTCCTGCGCAGCACGGCGCGCGCGGGAGACCTGCTCGCCGTCACGGGCGTGCTCGGCGGCAGCTTTCCCACGGGGCACCATCTTTCCTTCATTCCACGGGTCAGGGAGGGCGGCGTACTGGCCGCCTCCGGCTTGGCCACCGCCATGATGGACCTTTCCGACGGTCTGGGAACCGACCTTCCACGGCTGGCCGCGGCCTCCGGACTGGGATTCCGCATTCATGCAGAACTCCTTCCCGGGCGCCGGGGCTTCCCCCCGGCGCAGGCCGCAGGAGACGGGGAGGATTACGAGCTGCTGGTCACGTTCCGTCCCGGCGACCGGGAGCGGGTTGCCCGGCTGGCCGCGGAGCATTTCCCGGAAACGCCCTTCACCGTTATCGGGGAAATGACGACGGAACCCTCCTCCGCCCTTCCGTCAGGCTACAGGCATTTCAACTAGCCGGATAAGGGAAAAACCGGACCGGAAACCGGCAAAAAACGCCTGCGGAACTATTCCGCCGCCTTCTCCTCTTCCCTCTCCCGCTGCATATAGGGCAGCAGCTGTTCGTACGTGTCCTTCCCCATGTAGCGCTTGATGGAACGCTCCGGAGACTTGAAAATGTCCACCAGGATCAGGCAGTCCAGCACATCGCCGAAATGCTTGTCCACGCTGAAGGACAGGATTTTTCCGTTCAGCTTCAGGTACTGGCGCAGCAGCACGGGAATTCCCTTGCCGTCCTCCTCAATGTCCGCCACGAGCTGGGAGAGCCCCTGGGCGTCCGTCAGGCCAATGGGCAGGATACAGGATTCCGACCTTTTCAGGTCCGCCTTGCGGGGCGGATTGTAGGCTTTCACCTCATGCACCAGCACGGAGTCCATTTCATGCGCCTTCAGGTAGGAGACGATGAGGGCACGGGAAAGGTTGGTGTAATCACGGGAGATGCTTACCGTGCCGAACAGGTAGCGGTAATGGTGGTTGCGGGCCATGAACTGGCCGATGCCCTCCCAGATGAAGCCGAGGGCCAGCGGCCTTTTCTGGTATTCCGGCACGATGAAGGCGCGTCCCATTTCCAGGGAGCGGTCCAGCACCTTCAGGGCGGCGGGGGTAAAGGAGAAATATTCCCCGTTATACAGCCCTTTCACGCCGTAGCGGGCGATGATCTTGTCCGTCTCCCCCATGCGGTAGGCTCCTGCAATCTTCCGGTGGGTCCTGTCCCACAGGAACAGGTGCTTGTAATGGTTGTCGTACGTGTCCAGGTCGCACGCCTTGCCGGAGCCCTCCCCCACCTGGCGGAAGGTGTATTCCCTCAAGCGCCCTATTTCAATCAGGATATTGGGGATTTGCAGGGCGTCCGCCACGTACACGTCCCAGTCTCCGTTCTCCTGGCGGGCATGCAGGCATTCCGCGGGCAGCGCATCAATCTCCGCCTGCATGTCCTGCACGGAAACGGGCGGAATCAGTGCGGCCATCTTCGCCTTCCGGTCCTTCCTGTGCACATGGGGACGGCGGCTCTTTTCATAACTCTTGCCCAGCAGGTAGGTGCGCAGGCGCAGATGGGAAACCAGGGCTTCATCGGAATCATACTGCCCAAGCTGGCTGAACGGAATGGGCTTGCCCACCACGATGCGGTGCGTACGGCGCCCGTCACGCCCCACTTCACGGGGAAGGAAGGCCACGCGCGCCTTGCGGTTGATGAGGGAAACGCCCTGGAACAGCAGGCTGTTGCGCCCCGGAAAATGCACGGGAACCACTGTCGCCTTCGTCATGCGGATGATGGCGGCGATGTTCGCGTTCCAGGGATCGTCCGTCACCCTCTTGTGAGCCAGGGAAAAGCTGGAAGCCGTGCCGGCAGGGAAAATGCCCAGCACGCCGCCCTTCCGCAGCCAGGAGATCATCTTGCGCATGCCGGAGAGATTCTTGCGCTTGGCGTTCTCATCCTCGTACACGTCCACTTTGATCAGCCAGGGTTCCAACTCCTGGCACAGGGAAAGCTGTTCGTTCGCCAGAATGCGGACGTCCTCCCTCACGCGGGTGAGCAGCTCTCCGAACATGATGCCGTCCGACAGGCCGTGCGGATGGTTGGCGACCACGACCACCGGCCCCTTCTTGGGGATATTTTCCAGATCCCCCGGGCGCAGTTGCAGCTTCAGGTTCAAATGTCTGGAAGCAAGCTGGAAGAAATTCTCCGGAGAACCGGATTCCTTGTCGCGCACGATCTTGTCGTACGCCTTGTTCAAGCGTTCCAGGCCCAGCAACTTTTCGGCGGACGCGGCCACCAGGGCGGGAAGGCGCGTATTCTCGTCCAAAATGTCTCTGATGTCCACCATCTTCGGGTGTTTAAGTTGGGCCATGCCCCGCTGTATAACGGATTTACAGGAAAAAGTGAAACTCTTTTTGCACGGGCCGCCGGAACGCAGTCTTGATTTCCACGGGGCGCAAAGCTACAATCCAAGCGGCTTTAGCCCCCATTTCCAACATAGAAGACACTCATGCATCCAGCCATCGCCATTGACGGTCCCGCCGCATCCGGAAAATCCACCGTCGCCAAGCTCATCGCGGACCGCCTCGGCTACACGTTCATCAACACCGGGGCCATGTACCGGGCCGTCACTTGGTACATGCTGGAACAGGGCATCGACCCTGCGGACACGGCCGCCGTGCTGGAAGCGCTGTCCTCCGTTCCCCTCTCCTTCGGAAAGGACGGCAGCCGCTCCGTGGTCCTGTGCGGGAAACGCGTGCTGGGTGAAGAACTCACGCGCCCGCAGGTTAACGACCACGTCTCCACCATCGCGGCCATTCCGGAAGTGCGCTCCCTGCTGGTGGAACGGCAGCGGGAATACAACCGCCGGGAACCCGTGGTGATGGAAGGCAGGGACATAGGCACCGTGGTATTTCCGGACACGCCGTTCAAGTACTTCGTCACCGCCTCCGAGGAAGTGAGGGCCTCCCGCCGCGCCGCGGAAGGCCTGACGGACTCCATTGCGGAACGGGACCGCAAGGACTCCTCCCGCGCCACCGCCCCGCTGGCCCAGGCTCCGGACGCCCTGCTGGTGGATACGTCAGACATGACGATCGACCAGGTCGTCCGTTTCATTACCGACAACATTCAACAAAAACTCTCCGCCAGATGAACTCCTTCTACTGGGTTTTCTACACGCTCTTTAAAAGCATTTCCAAAGCCTTCTTTTCCTGGAAAGTCGTCAACCGGGAAAAGCTCATTGAAGACGGCCCCGTGCTCATCGTCAGCAACCACCAGAGCTTTCTGGACCCGCCCATGCTGGGCATCTCCTATGAGGACGGCATCTATTTCTTTGCCCGCAAGACCCTGTTCCGGGGCATTTTCAAATGGGCGCTTCCGCTTTGCCTGGCCATCCCGATCGACCAGGAAAACCCGGACGCCGCCAGCCTCAAGCACGTCATCCGCCTGCTGAAATCCGGCAAGCGCGTGCTCGTCTTCCCGGAAGGTTCCCGCACTCCGGACGGTGAAATCCACGACGGCATGGGGGGCATCGGCCTCATTCTGAGCAAGACGAAGGTTCCCGTGCAGCCCCTGCGCATCAGCGGAGCCTATGAAGCCTTCCCCATCGGCGCCCGGTTCCCCAAACTCCGCCCCGTCACGGTCACGGTGGGGGACCCAATCCCCTTTACTCCTGCGGAACTTAACGCCAGGGGAAAAGAGGCGTACCAGCATTTGACGGACAGGATCATGGACGCCATCCGCGCCCTCCCTGCGGAATAATCCCTCCTTCCCCTGCCCCATGATCTCCAGGCTGAAATTAATGGACTTCCGCTGCTACGGAAGCTTCTCCTGGCAGATTCCGCAGCAGGGGGCCATCATCCTGGGAAACAACGCGCAGGGAAAAACCAGCCTGCTGGAGGCCGTCTGCTTCCTGCTGCGCCTGCAATCCCCGCGCACCGCCCGGCCCGGCCCGCTGGCCGCTCACGGAAAGCAGGCCTTCGGCATCCGCGGAGAGCTGACGGGGCAGGCCCGGCGCATCCTGTGGACCCCGGACGCTCCGGACCTCCGCGTCAACGGAGAGCCGCGCAAGGACCAGCGCAGCTATCTGGCGGACAGCTACCCCGTGGTATGGATGGGGAATGACGATCTTTCCCTGGTGCAGGCCGGAGCGGACGCCCGCCGGAAATACATGGACTTTCTGGGCAGCCAGTGGCACCCCGGCTACAGGCTGGCCCTGTTCAGCTACCGGAGGGCGCTGAAAACGCGCAACTACCTGCTCAAGCACAGGCACAGGGACAAGCTGCAGCTGGACGCCTACACGCGCCAGCTGGCCCTGCACGGCACGGAACTGAAAAGCCTGCGCGCCAGCCTGCTGACGCTGCTGGCCCCCCACATCACCCTCGCCTACCGCAGCATCGGCGGACGGGAGGAACAGGTGGCCGTGGCCTACCGCGCCTCGGAGGAAGGGGACCTGTATGAACGGCTGTGCGCCGCCGTGGACCGGGACATCCGGTACGGGCAAACCCAGAACGGCCCCCACCGGGACGACCTGGACATCACGCTGAACGGCAGGAGCGCCGCACAGTTCGCCTCTGAAGGGCAGCAGCGCACCGTCGCCATCTCCATGAAGCTGGCCCAATCCTCCCTGCTCACGGAAGAAACGGGGCATACGCCCATCCACCTGATTGACGACGTCTTCGGGGAGCTGGACCCCACGCGCCGGGTGGCCTTTCTGCAATCGCTCCCGGCGGACGCGCAAAGCCTCATCACCACCACCCATCTGGACTGGCTGCACGATACCCCGTGCCCCCTGCCGTCCTTCCGGCTGGAGGATTCCACGCTCAAACCGCTCTAAACAAACTGAGGAGAATCACGATAAACAAGAATTCACCCCGGCGGCATTTCCGGCACGTTATTCCTTCACCCAAACGTTCAGAATCTCCACGATGTACATCTTGTGGAAATCCCGCGCGGCGTACCACTCCGGTACAATGGTCTTGTCCAGAAAGGCTTCCGGATTGAGAGCCTCCGCATAAAGCTTGCGGCATTCCAGCACCAGGCGCGCTTCCGTAAAACTCACGTTGCCGTTCTCCGTTGCGTACGGCGTCAGTCCGGAGGCGGCCACCTTGTCCGTATCCCGTCCGCTCGTGGTGCCGCAAACAGTCAGCGCCTTGTGGTACTCATGGCTGAAGAAGGAAAGCGTGAACTCCTCCCCGGCCTCAATGAAGCCGAAGGTATGGCGCTGGGGACGGATAACCACGAATGCCACGGGCTTCTTCCACATGAAGCCCAGGCCGCCCCAGCTGGCCGTCATCATATTGAAATGCTCCGGCGTTCCAGCCGTCACCAGCATCCAGTCGTGCCCGATCAACTGCATGGCGTTATCCCGAATCTCCTTTGGATCAATCTTTTTCATCGCGGTCTCTAACGTTCGTTCGCGTACCATCCTACACCTCTCCAGCCATATGTCAAAGCCGCGGAGCGGCTGGGATGACGCGGAAAAGGCGTGCCCCGCCCTGCCGGAAACACCCTTCCTTTGGAGTTGCATTTCCGGATTGGCGGCCCTAGCATTTCCGGGATGAACTATACCGCGCTGGAAGACAAGCTGGGTTACCGTTTCAAAAACCCGGACCTGCTCGTGCAGGCCCTCACCCACCCCAGCACGGACAGCAAGCCGGAAACGCGCCGGACATATGAACGGCTGGAATTCCTGGGCGACGCCATTTTACAGCTTGCCGTCACACAGTACCTTTACCGCCACATGCCCCAGTCTCCGGAAGGGGAGCTGACCCAACTGCGCGCCCGCACCGTCAGCCGCGCCAATCTGGGCAAATACGGCTTCATCCTGGGGCTGGACAAATATATTGCCTTGGGAAAAGGGGAGGAACGGGCCGGAGGACGGGGAAAAAACTCCATCATCGCCAACACGTTTGAATCCGTCTTCGGAGCCATGTCGCTGGACTCCGACTATGAAACGGCCAAGGCCGTGGCCCTGCGCGTTCTTCATGAAGCGCTGGACTCCGCGGCCAGCCACCCCAAGGAAATCAACCCCAAGGGGGAACTCCAGGCCATTCTTCAGGACATCCTGCCCGAAACTCCTTCCTATGAAACGGAAGAAAAAGGGCAGAGGGACGCCGAAAACCGTTTTCACTCCCGCGTTTTCTGGCATGGACACGCCATCGGTTCCGGCCATGGAGCCAGCAAGCGGAAGGCGGAAGTGGCCGCCGCCGCGGACGCCCTGGCCGCCAAAGCATGGCTCCGCATTACCGTGTAACCTTCAATGGGACGGGTGGCTATTTTGTCACCCTTAAGCCTTGGACAGCCCTGTGGCTGGTTTGATAGACAGAAGCCGTCTCCGTGAGGAAGAACTTTCCCCGGAAGACCTTCTCACAGACACACACCAACCATAGAAAACAAATGAAAACCTATACTCTCCCCGTCATCGGCATCATGACTCTCGGAGCCGCCGCCTTTGCCGCCGCCACGCCTTCCACGGCATCCACCGGAGACGTTCTGCTGGCCCGCGACAGCTTTTCCACCTGCAAATGGCTCGGCGACCGTTTCAAGTGGTTCAATGCGGAACGGGATCACAAGAATCCCTACATCCAGGAATTCAACGTTTCCCTGCGCATGCAGTACGGACTGGACTGGATTGACCCGAACGGCGAAGGGCGCGTGATGGGTGAAAAGGAAGGCAACGGCCGCCGCTTCAACGACGAATGGCGCCGCTTTCGCGCCGGCTTCAACATGAAGTTCCTGAAAAACTTCAAGCTCAACAACGTCTGGAACATCGGCGGCATGGACGGTCTGGAAAGCTACAACGCGAAAACCAACACCTGGGACACCTCCGACCTGACCTACTCCCTGTATGAACTGAATCTGGAATACAAGGGAGGCCCCGTCACCTACGCCATCGGCAAAATGAAGCCGCGCATCACCGGGGAATACCGCACCTCCTCCTCTGCCATCCTGACCATTGAACGCTCCATGCTGGTCAACCAGCTCCGCTCGGAAACCAACTACGGGTTCCAGGTGAACAATTCCGACAAGAATGACAAGCTCGGCTGGGCCGCGGGCATCTGGATGAACGGCAACGGAGGAACCGGAACCGGCACGTTCAACAACCGCATTGAACCCGCCTTCAACTCCCGGGACAACTGCTTCGTCACCGGCACGCTCAGCTATGATACGTCCAACGACGTTTTCCTGAAAAAAAGCCGCCTGTGGCTGGATTACGCCCATAACTTCACCAACTGGGGCGACGACGCACAAAACAAGGCGTATGAAAAGCTCACCGGCTACGGCTTTAAATCCAAATACCAGGGCACCGGCGCCAAGGACGTGGTGGCGCTGACCTGGGAAGGCTCTCAGGGGGATTTCTCCCTGATGACAGAAGTGATGGCCGGCTTCAACGTCATTGGCATGAAGGCAGGGGCTGAAAACGTCTTCGGCGTGACCATCATGCCGTCCTACAAATTCACCCCCAACTGGGAAGGCGTGGTCCGCTACCAGATGGCGGCGGGCAGCAACGCCGTGAAATGGGAAAAGCGCTATACGCAGAACTCCACCTATTCCGGCACTTCCGACTGCATGCAGGCCCTGTACCTGGGCGTCAACTACTACATTTTCGAATGCAACCCGAACATGGCCAAGATCATGGCGGGCGTTGAATACGCCCATTCCAACGGCACGGACGCCAGCAAGCAGAAAGGCTTCACCGGCTGGAGCTACAACATTGCCTTCCGCACCAATTTCTAAGAAGTTGAGACGCTAAACCACACATTGGGTTCATGGACAGGATGGGAGGCATGGGGTAAAATCCGGCCCATCCTGCCCATTTCTTTTAAAATCACAACCGTGTGTCCGGGAACGTTTCCGATTTCAATGTAATCAGCTTGGGCTGCGCCGTGTATTCGCGGCCTTTTTTCACCAAGCCGCCTGCGCTCACGAGGCCCTGGAGCTTTTCATAAATCCGCAGCCGCAGGATTTCCTCACCGCCCAGGGACATGTGCTTTTGCTTCATCACGATAACGGTACGCTGGAAGATGTCATTGAATTCCAGCATGCCCGCCTCATGAAGAATGATAATAAGCTCATCAGTCACCAAATCCGGTGTCTTGCGCGAGGAACGTGATCTCCTATCCTCCAGCATGATGATAGAATACTATCATGACACACTTCCAGGCGTCAAGTTGATAAGACCTGCGTCATTTTCCGGCAGTATGGGGCGGAAAGGGTATAAAAGGCGGGTGTCCGGAAACCGGATGAGGAAATTTCCCGGAGCGGGAGATGTGTTGTTGATTCGCCCATCCACGGGATTTACTCACCCGGAGGAAGGAAAGAGGCTCTGCAAGAAACGGGGGAAAGGCATGCGTATTATCTGTAATCCGGGCCGTTCGGAACAACAGGCCCTAAATTTCATTTTTGCAGGTATGAATCCGGTCATTTTCAGTCCATACGCAGCCGCGGCGGTTCTTCTGTCTCCTTTTTCCCTGTGGGGCGGGGAAGCCACGTTCATGAGTTACAACGTAAAGAACGGTACCGGCATGGACGGCAAGCGGGATTATGACCGTACGGCGCGGGTGATTGCGGAGGCAAAACCGGATGTCGCGGCCCTTCAGGAACTGGACAGCAAGACAAAAAGGAGCGGCGGCAAGGACACTTTGCAGGAATTGGCCGTAAGGACAAAGTTGACGGGGACGTACGCCAAGGCCATTGATTATTCGGGCGGTTCCTATGGAGTCGGCCTTTTATCCAGGGAGAAGCCTTTGAGCGTGACGCGAATTCCTTTGCCCGGCCGGGAGGAGGCGCGCGTGCTGCTGATGGCCGAGTTCAAGGATTACTGTTTTTGCGTCACGCATTTGTCCCTGACGCGGGAGGATAGCAACGCTTCCATCGACATGATTGCCGCTCTGGCCGCGGAGTGCAGGAAGCCCTTTTTCATTGCGGGAGATTTTAATTTGACGCCAGGCTCGGAACCGATAGCCCGGATGAAGAAGCATTTCATTCCGCTGAGCGATTTTTCCCAAAAAACGTTCCCTGCCGATCAACCGGCGGAATGCATTGATTACATCTGGATGTACAGGGGGAGAAAGGCGGAGGCGTTCAAGATGGCGGAACGCAGGGTGATTGAAGAGCCTGCCGCTTCCGACCACCGCCCGGTCAAGGTGACGGTGCGTTATTAATGCCTTTGGCTCATTAATTGACGGCCCGCGGCGCATTTACGCCGCCCACCAGCAGCACGATTTCCCCCTTGGGGGCACGTTCCGCAAATTCCGCCGCCAGCCGGGAAGCCGGGCCGCGGTGGTAGGTTTCAAAGGTTTTGGTCAGTTCCCTGGCTACGCAGACGGGAACGTCCGGGTCCAGCGCCGCCAGCGCCTGCACGGTTTTGACGATGCGGTGGGGTGATTCATAAAAGATACTGGTATGGGAAGCTTCCACCGCCGCCTGGAGCATGGAGCCCTTCCTGCCGGATTTGACGGGCAGAAAGCCGCCGAAGAAGAAAGCGTCCGTAGGCAGTCCGGACCCCACCAGGGCCGTCACCACGGCAGACGGTCCGGGAAGCACGGTGAAGCTTACTTCCTTTTCCTTGAGCGTCTGAATGAGGCGGTAGCCCGGATCACTCACGCCCGGCATGCCCGCATCGGCTGACAGCGCGCCCATGCCCTGCACAAGTCGCATGCGCGCTTCGTCGGCCGTAATGCTCGATGGCGTCGTGATCTCGCACGTCGCAAGCGGGCATTCCTGCGCCGCGGCCGAATCCTCGGCAAACAGACCAAAGCGAATGAACGTGTTACCCACGTCGACCGTCAATATATATGCGCACCCATTAAGCATCGTCGGCGCTCCTTTCGTCTGCCCAGCAGTATATCGCCTACCTAAACCAGTCATCCCAAAATGACTAGCTTACGGCTATACTGGTGCGCGGTCGCACGCGAGCTCACGCGGCGGCCCTTGGTAACCCGACTTCCCGCGCCGTATCCGTAGCGGCGCTCCCGGGGGAAGCGGATATACGCAAAGGAGTTTTATATGAGCAATCCCTCGAACCGTGCTTCGATGCGCGGGCAACTCACGCTGCGCGGCGTCGTCATCGGCGTCCTTGGCTGCGTAATCATCACGGCAAGCTCGGCCTACACCGCCCTCAAGATGGGCGCTCTCCCCTGGCCGATCGTCTTCGCTGCCGTCATCTCGCTGTTCTTCCTGAAGCTCATGGGCAACGCCAGCCTCAACGAGGCCAACGTCACCCACACCATCATGTCTGCGGGCGCCATGGTCGCTGGCGGCCTGGCGTTTACCATCCCGGGCGCCTGGATGCTGGGCTATGCCGACCAGATCAGCTGGCTCGACATGTTTATCGTGGCGCTCGCCGGCACTATCCTGGGCCTTCTCGCCACGGCACTCATCCACCGTCACTTTATCGTGGACGCCGCGCTTGAGTTCCCCACCGGCAACGCCGCAGCTCAGACCCTACGCGCGACCGAGGCCGGCGGCAAGACCGGCAAGCAGCTCTTTGGTTCCATGGCCATCGCCGGCATCTATAGCGTGCTGCGCGACGCCCTGGGCGTGGTGCCCAGCATGCTATGCACGCTCAACATCCCCGGCGTGATCTTTGGTATCTACAACTCGCCCATGCTGCTCTCCGTCGGCTTCCTCGTGGGCTTCGCCCCCGTCGCCTTCTGGTTTGCCGGCGCGCTGCTGGGCAACTTTGGCATCATCGTGGGTGGCACCGCTGCCGGTCTGTTCGACGTTGTGACTGCGCAGGGCATCGTCAAGTCCCTGGGCATGGGCCTCATGATGGGCTTTGGCGTCGCCGTCGTCCTCAAGGACATCCTGCCGCAGGTCGCCGGTATCGTCCGCGGTCTTGCCGCCGACAGCTCCACCGACACCGACGAGCAGTCGCTCATCTCGGGCTCCCTTAAGCTCGACGCCGGCATCATCGGCCTGGGCGCTGCCGCCATCGCCGTGATCATCGCCATCGTGCTTGACCTTGGTCCCGTTCCGGCCGTCATCGTGACGCTGTTCACCTTTGTCACCACCATCATGAGCGCACAGAGCTGTGGCCAGACGGGCATCGACCCCATGGAGATCTTTGGCCTCATAGTCATGCTCATCGTGGCAGCCTTCGCACAGATCGCTCAGGTCAAGCTGTTCTTTATCGCCGGCATCGTTGCCGTGGCGTGCGGCCTTGCGGGCGACGTCATGAACGACTTTAAGGCCGGCGCCGTGCTGGGTACCAACCCGCGTGCGCAGTGGATCGGCCAAGCCATTGGCGGCATCGTGGGCGCCCTGGTCGCCGCAGCTGTCATGGTCGCGCTCGTCACCGCCTATGGTCCGGACGCCTTCGGCCCCGACAAGGGCTTTGTTGCCGCGCAGGCAAGTGTGGTCGCCACCATGGTCTCGGGCATCCCGAGCGTGCCGTGGTTCGTTGGCGGCTTTATCGCCGGCATCGTCATGTACTGGCTCGGCATTCCGGCCATGATGATCGGCCTGGGCGTGTACCTGCCCTTCTACATGTCACTCACGGCATTCCTGGGCTCCTGCGTCAAGCTCGCCTACGACAAGTGGTCCGCCCACCGCGACGCCACCGCTGGTCTTTCTGACGAGGAGAGGGCTGCCAAGGACGCCGCCTTCCAAGAGCAGGGCCTGGTTGTCGCCAGCGGCCTGCTCGGCGGCGAGTCCATCGTCGGCGTTATCCTGGCGTTTGTCTCCGTGGGCTTGAGCCTGCTGGGCTAAGTCGAGCAGCTGCTCGACAGCAACCATATTGCCTACGGCTTGCCCGGTCGGCAGCTTTTGCGGCTGCTGACCGGGCTTTTTGATATCGAAACAAAGAAAAGCCGGCGCGCTGCGTTTAACAGCGCGCCGGCCTTATCGTTTGGCTAACGAGACGGTCCCGTTATGAATTGAAGTTCGTTGCAGAAACTACGCTCGAAACGCTACATCTGCTTGCGACGACGATCGCTCAGCGTCACACCAGCGGCCACGGGAGGGATACCGCCGATGACGAACACCTCGCCCGCAAGAGCGGAATTGTCGCCAGTCTGGGCGAGCGCGGCAGGCGCAGCCTGTTTCTTGGCAACGGGGGCCTTTGCAGCAGCCTGCGCAACCTGAGGCTTGGCCTGCGGCTCGGCCTTGGGGTGGTACTTGTCGTACTCGGCCTGTGCGGCAGCCAGTGCGTCCTTGGCATCGCCAAGCTCGGCAAGCGCGGCGGCATAGGCGTCGTTGGCATCGGACAGCTTGGCATCGGCATCGCTCAGAGCAGCCTTGAGACCAGCGGCGGCATCGACGGCGGCCTTATAGCGAGCGTAGGCAGCGTTCAGCTTGACCAGCTTCTCGTTGCCCGTCGTGCCCGCGGCAAGGGATGCCTTGTGGTCGACAGCCTCAAGATCGGCCTTGAGCGCCTCGTCGTTGGCAAGCTCGGCCTTGGCCTCGACGATCTCGAAGGTCGCATCGACGACGTCTCCGTTGGCGGCCTCGAGCTGCTTCTGGGCATCGGCGACACCGGCGACGGTAGCGTCATAGGTGGCCTTGGCGTCGTCGACCGCCTTCTGGGCGCCGGCGAAGCGCTCGAAGGCCTTGTTTGCACCGGCCAGCTCGCCCTCGGCAGCCTTGACCTTCGCCTGTGCGTCGGACAGGGCCTGCGTCTTGGCGGCAACTGCCTGCTTGGCGTCCGAAAGAGCGGTCGCGGCGTGCGTATCTGCGGCCTGAGCCTTGTCCACGCCAGCCTGGGCAGTGTCGTCGGCCTTCTTGGCATCGTCAAGCGAGCCCTGCTTATTCGCAAGGTCCGCCTGGGCGGCATCGCGCTTGGCGGCAAGGTCCTTGACCGAAGCCGTGGCGTTGTCATACGCCTCATTGGCCTGTTCGGACTTTGCCTTGGCGGCATCGCGGGCGCTGCGAGCCTTCGCCTTGTGAGCAGCGGCCTCGGCTGCCTTCGTCTTGCTGTCAGCAAGCGTGGCGTTTGCCTTATCGAGAGCTGCCTGGGCAGTAGCGGCCTCGGACTTGGCGGCATCGAGGTTCTGCTTGAGGGACTCGATGTCGATTCCGCCGAGCGCGTCCTTCGCGGCGTTGTATGCCGTCTTCGCGGCGGCGGTGCCGGACTTAGCCTTCTCGTACTCGCCCTTGGCGGTGTTCACGTTCGTGTCGGCTGCGGTATAGGCGTCTTGTGCGCTTTCTTGCTTATCCAATGCGTTAGAATAAGCCGTTCCAGCAGTCCCGAAGTTCTTCTGCGCATCTGCCAGCTTGCTCTGAAGCTGCTTCAGCTGCTCCTTCTGCTCCTGCGTGCCGCCTGCATTGTAGGCGGAATCGATGTAGTCGTTGAGGAGCTTCTTGAACTCGGGGACAGTGAAATCAGCCTCACTGTCAAAAGAGCTGTAATCGAAGATTGTTACCTCGGAATCGGTGTTCTTACCGCTACCGGTCGCGATACCGATGGCTTCCGTGGCTGAATCGATGATGTTGAGATAGTGCCCGCACTCGTGATAGATGCTGTTGTAGTTCTGGTAGATGTAATAGGAATCATATCGGTGGCTGCCGAGTTCGTCGCCATACTGCGCGACGTACTTATCGAATGCCTCCTTCTCCTGTGTGTAGAGGCCGGTGTAGGGCCAACCGAGTGTATCCTCGGTCTCGCCGCCGGTATATGCGCCGCCTCCGCCGGCAAGATTCTCCCCGTTGTCGAAATAGCAGTTCGAGTGTCCCCAGATGTTCGATGAATATGATGTATTAAGGGCTGCCGCCACAGTCATGCGGAGGCTGACGCTGAGCGCCGACTGGCCGTTCGCCTTGCGGAGGTTGTTCTGGGTGTCGAGATATGTCAGGGCGTTGCGCATCTGCTCCAAGGAGAGCGGGTTGGTGTCGCGGGACATGTCCTGATCGACGTACTTGTCATACCATTCGGCCTTGTCAGCGGCGCCGGTCAGCATCGATACGGCGTCCTGGGCGTTCTTTTTCTGCGTGGCTGTGAACTGGCTGCCGCCGATGATGTAGTTCATGAAGCCGAACATACCCTGACTGATGACTTCCTGGTCAACGGTCATGTTGGACTTTAGGTCTGCAATCTGCTGGTTAAGCTTCTCGACCTCGGCGTTTGCGGCGTCGTATGCATTGTGCGCGTCGGTTACTTCAGCACGAGCCTGATCGAACTCGTTGCTCTTCTGCTGACGAATCTCGACGAGTCGGTCGTACTCAGCCTTCTTGTCGGCCTCGGTCTGCTGGGCCTGCTCGTATGCCGTCTTCGCGGCGTCACGCTTACTGGCCGCGTCCTTGTACTCCTTGTTTGCCGCATCGTATGCAGACTGGGCAGATGCCACAGCAGCGTTGGCGGCGTTGGCCTTCTCCTGCGCGGCAGCGACGGCAGCCTGGGCGGCCTGCAGATTTGTCTGTGCGGTGGCGTCGGCATCCGTCGCGGCATTGAGCTCCGCCTGCGCGGTCTTGAGCTCACCAGCAGCAGCGATCTTGGCGGCCTCAAGCGCACTCAGGTCGACACCCGTACCCGAGACGGCAGCATCGAGCGCGGCCTGCGCCTGGTTGAACTTCTGCTGGGCGTTATCGCGCGCGGTGGTTGCGGCTGCGAGCGCAGCGGCAGTCTCCTGCTTCTTGGCCTGGGCAGTCGTCAGAGCGGCCTCAGTGTCCTTCTTTTCCTGCTGGGCGCTAGCCTCGGCAGCCTTGGCCTGGTCCAGATTGGCCTGTGCAGTAGCAACGGCCTTATTGGCGTCATCGAGCTTTGCCTGCGCGTCCTCGACGGCCTTCTTGGCGGCCTCGTACTCGTCCATACCCATGGCCTCGAGCTTGGCCTGGGCA
>OGUM01001415.1_pt1 | contig 17350 bp, 17 predicted proteins | sample 1553631 | NCBI WGS metagenome assembly OGUM01 (sample SAMEA2580228, study PRJEB22360) | human gut metagenome | biome: human gut; feature: human-associated habitat; material: faeces | place: Denmark | collected 2008/2010 | reverse complement strand
GATGATGTCATAAACGCTCAGGATGTTGGCGACGGTAGTCAGCACGCCGGGGATATTGCGGGCGCTCTTGACGATGACGTTGTCCACCTCGGGGGTGACAACGACGGCCTTGCCGTCCACCTTGACAGCGCTCAGGAACTTGCGGAAGTCAGCGGTCTTGATGGCGTCCATCTTGATGGAGTCGATGACCACCAGCTTGCCCTCGGCAGCCTTGGCGGACAGGACGGACTTCAGCGCCAGGCGCTTGACCTTCTTGTTCAGCACATAGCTGTAATCGCGGGGCTTGGGAGCGAACACGATACCGCCGTGCGTCCACTGAGGAGCACGGGTAGAGCCCTGACGGGCGTGGCCGGTACCCTTCTGGCGCCAGGGCTTACGGCCACCGCCGGAAACCTCAGCACGGGTGAGGGCGCTCTGAGTGCCCTGTCTGCAATTGGCGAGGTGGTTCTTCACAACCTCATGCACAGCGACGGGATTGGGCGTGATGCCAAAGATCTCGTCGTTGAGTTCCACAGTACCGACTTCTGCGCCGGCCATGTTCAAAACTTTCATGGAAGACATTCTTTAAGCACCCCTTTCTTACTTGTTTCTCGCGGAAGCCTTCTGCGGGTTGCGGCCGGAAGCCTTCTGCGGGTTCTTGCTGATGTCAGCGCCGGCCTGCTTGACCTTGTGGACCTTAACGGTGCTCTTGATGGTCACCAGACCGCCCTTGGGGCCGGGAACGGCGCCGCGCACAGCGATGAGATTCAGCTCGGGATCGACCTTGACGATGTCCAGGTTCTGGATGGTGACCTGGTCGCAGCCCATCTGGCCAGCGCCGATCTTGCCCTTGAAAATGCGGCTGGGATCGGTGGTGGAGCCCATGGAGCCGGCGTGACGATGCACGGGGCCGCCGCCGTGGCTCATGGGAGTACGGCCGGCGTTCCAGCGCTTCACGACGCCCTGGTAGCCGTGGCCCTTGCTGGTGCCGGTGACGTCCACGAAGTCGCCCTCTTTAAAGGTGTCGGCCTTCACGATGTCGCCCACGTTCAGCTCGGCGGCGTTCTCCAGGTCAAACTCACGCAGATACTTCTTGGGGGCAACGCCGGCCTTGTTCAGGTGGCCCATCTCGGGCTTGGTCAGCTTGCGCTCGGGGACATCCTCGAAGCCCAGCTGCACAGCGGCGTAGCCTTCCTTCTCGGCAGTCTTCTTCTGGACGACGGTGCAGGGGCCCGCCTCGATAACGGTGACGGGGATGACCTTGCCGTTTTCGTCGAAGATCTGAGACATACCGACTTTCTTGCCAATGATTGCCTTCATGTATGATCCTCCTTAAAGGTTATTGGTCGACATAGATTCAATCTCCATTGGGTAGAGACCGCTTGCTCTGCCGACGTAACCCCCGGAACGCCTCACGCAAGTTAGCGCCCCGGCTGGGTAGCAAGCAAATTCGTTTGCGGGATATTATATAAGGTGGGTTACAGCTTGATCTCGATCTCCACGCCGGCGGGCAGATCCAGAGCCATCAGCGCCTCCACGGTCTTGGGGGTGGAGTTGGTGATGTCGATCAGTCTCTTGTGGGTGCGGCGCTCGAACTGCTCACGGCTGTCCTTATACTTGTGGGTAGCGCGCAGGATGGTGACGATCTCTTTCTTGGTGGGCAGAGGAATCGGGCCAGAGACGGAAGCGCCGGTGCGCTTGGCGGTCTCGACGATCTTCTCTGCGGACTGGTCGATGACCTGATGGTCATAGGCCTTCAGACGAATGCGGATCATTTCTTTTGCCATTTGGTTTGTTCCTCCATAAAATTCGTACGGTTTTTGTTGCTTTGACCAATGCCGTACGGCGGGAAATTTCTTATACGCCGTTCCGTGCGTATCATTCCGGCTCATAAGAAACACCGGCAACAGGCCGGTGTCCTTCTGGCGCGGCGATCTACGCCGACGTACAGAGATCTCTCAGCCGCCCGATTATCGGACATACTCCCCGGAAGTTACCTCCTTGCGGAGCAATCTCCCGGTTCATCGCAGTTGCAAACGCCTCCGGGTGTGCAGCACCCTTCGCGCGCGTACCCACATATAATAAAGGAAAAATCCCCTTGTGTCAAGGGGATTTTTCTATTTTGTCTACAAAATTTTCACTTATTTTTTGTGGCTTTCGCCCATCACGCCATCGTGTTCACCGTGCCCACGAACAGGGGGATATTGTTGTAGTCGAAGATCACGAACAGGAACGGTCTGTCCAGGTCCATCTCCACAGTGGGCGGCACTTCCATCATGGCCGAGTCCGCGCAGACGATCTCCGTGTAGGCCGCAGCCTCCACACCCTCCTCGTCGATCTTCACCCGGGCGGCCTGCATGGCGCTGCTGAGGAACGCGCCGTTGTCCGTCAGCGGGGCAAAATCCGCCTCCGCCATGTCAAAAGCATCCGTCACGCCCAGCGATTGCAGCATCTCGTTCAGCTCGGTGGAGGACTTCACGTCGAACTTGGGCACGGACCACACCAGCTCTGCGGCATTGTAGTCCCCGGTCAGCTCCGTCAGGAGCCCCTGCCGCTGCAGCAGGCTCTCCGGCGTCACGCCCTCGTCCGGCAGCACGAACACCATGCGGCCATAGTTCAGCGACCGGGGCGCGGCGGTGTAGCCGTCACCCTTCCGATAGCTGCCGCTCTCCGTCCGGTGCATGAACTCCGTTTTCTGCTTCGCGCCATCGGCGGCGGTGAACGTGTCCTGCTTCGTCTGACTGCTCTTAAAGGCGTCCTGCCAGCCGGACTTGTAGTAGATGGTGTTATACAGCCGCAGCAGGTCGTTCCCATCGGTGCGGATGTTCCCCGTCTCCTCGGACAGCAATCCGCCGGTGTTTTGGTTCAGCCAGCCGGCGATGGCCTTGTCCGCCTCCTCCGTGCCCATGGGCACCCGGTAAGTGGACGCATAGTACCAGTCCACTAGCGCGTCCACCGCCTCCTGCTTCACGTCGGCGTTTTCCCGCAGGAACGCGCCGTTGGCCAGACGGCACACCGACCGCCCGTCGTCCAGATACACGCTCATCCACAGGTCGCGCACCGTCTGCCGCAGCGTCTCGCTGTCAGCCGCGCCCAGCAACTCCATCACCTGCTGCTTCGTCTCTCCGTCGGTCATCTCCGTCAGCATGCTGAGCGCCGCATACAGACTGATGGGCGAATACACCCGGTTCTCGCTGTCGGCGAAGATCTTGCCCAGCGTCCTTTCCGCAAACGCCGTTACCGCGCCGCCGTCCGGCTCCGCATCCAGCTTGCCCAGCTTTTGCAGCGCCTCCCGGTACTCGGTGTACGCCGCGTCGTAGGCGTCCCAGTCGCCCTCACCGTTTTCATCGAAGTAGTCTTCAAACCGCGGCTCTTTGGGATAGGCCGGGTACGCCGCCTCCTTAACGACGTATTTCGTCAGATCCACGGCAGCTCCCCCTCCCCGTTTGTTGTCCGTCTGGGGCTGCACGGCGCAGCCCGCCAGCATCAGCCCCGCCAGCACCGCACAGCATATCGCTCTTACTCGCTTCATGGGAAATACCTCCTTTTCTTCCTTCTGCCCCTTTGACGGATATGCACCGCGATTTGTTCCCAGCTGAAAAAAGACCGCCTGCGGGCGGTCTTTTTATATTCAGATACGTTTCCACTTTGCGCCGCCGGGTACGTCGGTGATCTCGATTCCCTGCGCCTTCAGCTCATCGCGGATACGGTCGGCCTCGGCAAAATTCTTCGCCTTCTTGGCGTCGGCACGGGCACGAATCAGCGCCTCCACCTCTGCGTTGGCCTCACCGTCCTCGCTGATGACGGCGAACTCGCCGGCAGTGGGGGCGGCGGCCTGCTTGGCGCGGAGGGCGGCGGCCTTCTCCAGCAGCTTCAGGCCCAGCACGGTGTCGAAGCTGTCCAGCAGGGCCAGCTTGGTCTTGTCATTGGTCTTGGCCTTCAGCACGTCATACAGCACCGTCACAGCCATAGAGGTGTTCAAGTCGTTGTCCATGGCAGCCATGAACTTGGCCTTGTACTCGTCAAAGGCAGCCCGGTCCACCTCGCCCTCATCCTTCAGCGCCGCGATCTTGCTCAGCAGCTTGTTGTAGGCTACGGTGGCGTTGTCCAGGTTCTCCCAGGTGAACACCAGGCTCTTGCGGTAGTGGCTCTGCAGGCAGAAGAACCGGTAGGCCAGCGGGTCATAGCCCTTCTCCTCCAGCAGCGATACCGTCAGGAACTCACCCTTGGATTTGGACATCTTGCCGTGGTCGGTGTTCAGGTGCGCCACATGGCACCAGTGGGGGCACCAGGGATGGCCCAGATAGCTCTCGCTCTGGGCGATCTCATTGGTATGGTGGGGGAAGGCGTTGTCCACGCCGCCGCAGTGCAGGTCCAGATACTCGCCGTTGTACTTCATGGAAATACCGGAGCACTCAATGTGCCAGCCGGGATAGCCCACGCCCCAGGGAGAGTCCCATTTCAGCGCCTGGTCCTCGAACTTGGACTTGGTGAACCACAGCACAAAGTCGTTCTTGTTGCGCTTGTTGGTGTCCTCCTCCACGCCCTCGCGGACGCCCACAGCCAGATCCTCCTCGTTGTGATCGTTGAAGATGTAGTACCGCTTCAGCTTACTGGTGTCGAAATACACGTTGCCGCCGGCCAGATATGCGTACCCGGTGTCGATGAGTTTGGTGATGATCTTGATATAGTCGTCAATAAGGCCGGTAGCGGGCTGCACCACATCCGGACGCTTGATGTTCAGCTTCCGGCAGTCCTCGAAAAACGCGTCGGTGTAATACTTGGCGATCTCCATGACGGTCTTGTGCTCACGCTTGGCGCCCTTGAGCATCTTATCCTCGCCCTCGTCGGCATCGGAGGTCAGGTGCCCCACGTCGGTGATGTTCATGACGCGGTTCACGTCGTAGCCCGCGTAGCGCAGGTATTTCTCCAGCACGTCCTCCATGATATAGGAGCGCAGGTTACCGATGTGGGCAAAGTGGTACACCGTGGGGCCGCAGGTGTACATCTCCACATGGCCGGGGGTGTGGGTCTTGAACTCCTCTTTCTTGTGGGTGGCGGAATTATACAAATACATATCGGTTCTCCTTCTATCTACATTATATTATTATGCCGAACAAAAACGCCTCCCATGCCGTAGGGCATGAGAGGCGAAAAAGACTTCGCGGTTCCACTCTCGTTTATCACTCAAGTCCGGCCATAACGCAGGCCATGCGGAGGGCATCCACATCCCTCGCGCTCCCGGACGCACTTTCCGCACCGCTCGGCAGGACGGCTTTCAGCCGGTGGCCGTCCCTCTCTTGGCAAAGCTCTGGTGCGTACTCTTTCCGATCAACGCGCTATTCGGTTCAGTTAATAGTAGCAGGAATTTCCCCGCCTGTCAAGTGCTCTGTTTCCGCGGCGGGGACGCCTCCCGCCGGTCTGTCAGCCCCAGTAAGTAGTCAACGCTGACATCGTAATACCGTGCGATCCGTATCAACACATCCGTCGGTATATCTCTTTTTCCCGATTCGTAATAAGAATAGCAGACCTGCGTGCACTGTAAATACTCCGCCATGTCCTGCTGCCGCAAGTCCGCATCCTCCCGGAGATCGCGTATTCGTTGATACATTCTGCACCTCACCGCTTGAGATACAAAAAGTATAGACAAAACATTTTGTTTTATTGACAAATATAACGAACTGTTATACAATATACAAAAACAGAGGGAGGTCTTATTGTGGACAAACAAACCCGCCCCGGCGAAGGCTCTGCCATCGCCAGTCTGGTTCTGGGCATCATCTCCTGCCTTACTATTCTTGTGTATGCTTTTTCGGGCAGGCTGTCACTCGGTGCAATCGCCGTCATTCTGGGGTTTGTCGGCATAGGCGCAGGGAACGCGGCAAAAAACAGCGGCTATCGCGGCGGTTTACGCATCGCTGGGACCGTCGTCTCTTGGGTGGGCGCCGTGTTTGGCGCAATCGTCTGCGGGAAGCTTCTGTTTGTCACAATGCTGTAAAAATTCACGCAAAAAAAGAACGGCCCACGGCCGTTCTTTTTTCATTTCACCTCTTTGAACACATCAGCGTTCTTGGCAAAATACTCAACTCCGGAATACACCGTTGTCACCAAAATGATACCCTGGCATACATAGTTCAGCACCTGAGGGATACCCAGCAGGATCAGGCAGATACACACCATGGTGCTGGCGGTCTTGATCTTTCCCGACCAGCCGGCGGCGATGACGCGCCCCTTCTCCACGGCCACCAAACGCATACCGGACACAGCAAACTCCCGCAGCAGCACGATGGCCAACACCCACGCGAAGAAGGTGCCCTCCTCCACGAACCAGCACAGCGCCGCCATCACCAGACACTTGTCCGCCAGCGGATCCATGAATTTCCCGAAATCGGAGACCTGATTATAGTGCCGGGCAATGTAGCCGTCCAGCAGGTCGGTCAGGCACGCCACGATGTAGATGCCCAGCGCCACATAGCGGCTGCCGGGAAAACCCCAGTACAACACCACCAAGAACGCGGGAATCATCAGCACCCGCAGGATCGTCAGTTTGTTCGCCGTAGTCATATATGTATCCACCTTTCGCTTTTATCTCTCGCAGCATTATAGCACAGTGCCGTGCAAAGGGAAAGCCCCCTTTTACTCCGCCAGTTCGCCGGTCAGCTCACCGTCCATGGCACCAGTGATACGCACCGGCACGAACTCACCCGCCTCCACCTCGTGGTCGGCGGTGAAATAGATGCGCCCGTCAATATCGGGGCTCTCGGCGTAGCTACGCCCCACGAACTGCATGGCCTCCTGGTCGAAGCCATCACACAGCACCTCTGCCACAGTGCCCATACGGCTGTCGTTGAAGTCGTCCATGATCCGGGACTGTACGTCCACCACCAGCTCCGCCCGGCGCTCGGCCTCGGCGGTGTCCACACGGTTCAGCATACGCGCCGCCGGTGTCCCCTCCTCTGGGGAGTAGGGGAACACGCCCGCCCGTTCGATGCGGACCTCCTGTAAAAATTCGCACAGCTCCTCAAACGCCGCCTCATCCTCGAAGGGCAGGCCGGTGATCAGGCTGGTGCGCAGCACCAGACCGGGAATGCGCGCCCGCAGCTCACGGAACAGTGCCAGCAGCTCCGCCTTGTCGCCCCGGCGGTTCATGGCCTTCAGCACCCTGTCATTGCAGTGCTGGATGGGGATATCCAGATAGGGCAGCACCTTCTCCTCTGCGGCAATGGTGTCGATCAGCTCGTCGGTGAACTCGTCCGGATACAGATAGTGCAGCCGGATCCAGCGGAAGTCCAGCTTACACAGCTCCCGCAGCAGCACCGCCAGCTTCTTTTCGCCGTACAGATCAATGCCGTAGCGGGTGATATCCTGGGCGATGACGATGCACTCCTTCACCCCGGCGTCAGCCAGATGCTTCGCCTCGACCAGCACATCCTCCATGCGGCGGCTGCGGTATTTCCCGCGCAGAGAGGGTATCACACAGTATGCACAGCGGTTGTCGCAGCCCTCGGCAATACGCAGATAGGCATAGTGCCCCGGCGTCGTCAGCACCCGGTCGAATTCATCGATCATCCCGTGGATATCGGCAAAGCGCCGGGGCGTACCGCCGGCCATCATTTCCGAGAGCGCCGGCACGATCTCACCGTAGCTGCCGGTGCCCATGATACCGTCCACCTCCGGCAGCTCGTCCAGTATCTCCTGCTGGTAGCGCTGGGTCAGGCACCCCGTCACCAGTATCTTGCCCACCTGTCCCTCGGCCTTCAACGCCGCCACGGACAGTATGGTGTCGATCGCCTCCTCCTTGGCACTGTCGATAAACCCGCAGGTGTTGATGACCACCGCGTCTGCACCGGCGGGTGCCTTCAGCAGCGTATACCCCGCATCGCGGCACAGAGCCATCATCTGCTCTGTGTTCACCAAATTCTTGGCACAGCCAAGGGAAATAAATGCAACCTTCACGTTGTATACCTCACGTCTCGTCTATTTCCTGCCCCCACTCATTGAGCACGGGCCGTATGTCATTCCAGGAAAACCCACGCCGCTGCAATGCCGCGGCCAGCTTCCGGCTTTCCTCCTGTGTCATGGGCCGCCCACGCAGTCTGGCAGCCACCACCTTCCGCACGGCATCCGCCGCCGGGGGCAGCTGTGCCAGCGCCTCGTCCCACAGCTCCCGGGGCACGCCCCGGCGGTGCAGTTCCTGTTTCACCCGGCCTGGGCCATAACCCATGGCCCCGTAATGCCGCACGATAACGCCGGCATAGCCCTCGTCATCCACTGCGCCGAGCGTCTCCAGCCAGTCGGCGGTGTCCGCCGCCTGCTCCTCTGTGGCGCCCTTTTTTGTCAGACGGTGCTGTACCTCTTTTTTGGACAGCATCCGTCCCGACGCCATCCGCGCCGCGGTCTGCTTCAGCTGAGACTGCTGTGCCGCCGCCTGTAATTCTACCACAAGCGCCGGCGACAAGTCCATACCTTTGTATAAACCAAAGCGCAGAAGCTCCGCGCCGGTGATCCGAAGGAGGTCGCCCCCCTCCAGAAACACCAGCACGCGCTCCTGCTTGTGCTTTGATTTTTCAATGCGCTCGATCCGCATCAGTCTTCGTCGTCAAAATCGTCGGCGGACACGTCCACCGCCCGTCCGGCAGCCTTGGCCGCTACCCGGGACTGGCTGCCCATCAGCTTGTGGAAGTTCTCACGCACCGCCGTCTCCAGCTTATCCGCCTCGTCCGGATGGTCACGGAAGTACTGCTTGGCCGCGTCACGGCCCTGTCCCAGGCGCAGCTCACCCATATTGAACCAGGAGCCGCTTTTCTGCACCAGGTCCAGCTTCACCGCCAGATCCAGCAGATCGCCCAGCTTGCTGATGCCCTCACCATACATGATATCGAACTCCGCCTCACGGAACGGAGGCGCCACCTTGTTCTTCACCACCTTGGCCCGGGTACGGTTGCCGATGACCTCGCCGCCGGACTTCAACGTCTCGATACGGCGCACGTCAATGCGGACGGAGGCATAGAACTTCAGCGCACGGCCGCCGGTGGTGACCTCCGGGTTGCCATACATGACGCCCACCTTCTCGCGCAGCTGGTTGATGAAGATAACGATGGAATTAGTCTTGTTGATGATACCCGTCAGCTTGCGCAGCGCCTGGCTCATCAGTCGGGCATGCAGGCCCACAAAGCTGTCGCCCATCTCACCCTCGATCTCCGCCCGGGGCACCAGCGCCGCCACGGAGTCCACCACCACTACGTCGATGGCGCCGCTGCGGACCAGGGCCTCGGTGATCTCCAGCGCCTGCTCGCCGGTGTCCGGCTGGGAGACGAGCATATCCTCGACCTTGACGCCAAGCGCGCGGGCATAGGTGATGTCGAGCGCGTGCTCGGCGTCGATGAACGCGACCTCGCCGCCCGCCTTCTGCGCCTGGGCGAGCACATGCAGCGCCAGCGTCGTCTTACCGGAGGATTCAGGACCGTAGATTTCGATGATACGGCCCTTGGGCAGACCCCCGATACCGAGCGCCAGGTCGAGCGCCAGCGAGCCCGTGGAGATGGCCTCCACATTGCTCACGGTGTTGTCGCCAAAGCGCATGATCGAGCCCTTGCCGAAGTCCTTTTCTATTTTTTCCATCACTGCGTTAAGCACTTTGAGCTTATCCGCGTTTGCCTGTGGTTTTTCTGCCATATCGTTCGTTGTTATTCTGCTTGTTTGTAAGCATCGGCGATCTGCCGATAGTGATTCTTGGTGTCCACCTTGGTGAAAATCTTCTCGATGCGGCCTTCGGCGTCGATGACGAACGTCGTGCGCAGCACACCCATGTACTTGCGGCCGTACATCGACTTTTCGGCCCACACGCCGTAGGCTTCGCACACCGAGTGGTCGGTGTCGGAGAGCAGCGTGAAATTCAGGTCGTGCTTGTCGCAGAAACTGCGGTGCGACTTCTCGCTGTCGGGGCTTACGCCGATGATCCGGAATCCCATCCGTGTCAGTTCGGCCTTGCCGTCGCGCAGGCTTTTGGCTTCGAGCGTACAGCCCGAGGTGTTGTCCTTGGGGTAGAAATAGAGTATCGTGCGCTGTCCTCGCAGATCGGCAAGCGTCAGAGGCTCACCGTCTTGGGTCGTGGACTTGAAATCGGGGGCCATCTCCCCCGCCTGCAACTGTGTCATAGCGTTTTCCGAAAAAGAGATTATTTTCTCAAAGGTATGAATTTTCCGGCGATTTTCATGCTTCCCGGGCGACTTTTTTGCGGCCTAATCCCATTGGTAGGTCACTTCGATCTGCTCGTTGAACTCCTCCTGCGTGGTGTTGAGCCGGTGCAGGCAGGCAGGACACCGGATGGCCGTTTCGGTCTCGACGTATTCGCCGCACCCGACGCACATCGGCAGCAGGCCGTAGCCCGGCTGCATGGAGTGCTCGAACTGCGCTCCGCAGTGCTTGCACCTGATTCTGTAAGCTGTTCCCATTGTCGTTTTGTTTTTGGTTCACGCTGCAAAGGAACGGCTTATGTGTGACAGGTTGTGACACAACGGTGAAAAATGTAAAATAAACCCGCCGACAGCTGTCGGCGGGTCGTTCGGCTAATGGTGGTGTTCGGCCTCCATGGCCTCCTGCCGGGTCTTGTGGACCGTGCCGTGGGGGTGTTCCGCCGGGGCGTAAATCGAGTAGATTTTCAGCGGTTTGTCACCCGTGTTGACGATGTTGTGCCATTTTCCGGCCGGGACCAGGATCGCATAGTCGTCCGAGACCTCGCGCACGAAGTCGAGGTTGTCCTCGCTGTCGCCCATCATCACGCGTGCCGTGCCCTCCTCCACGCGCAGGAACTGGTCGATGTCGTGGTGTTGTTCCAGCCCCACGTCGCCGCCGGCGGGAATCGCCATCAGCGTCACCTGCAGGTTGTGGCCGGTCCACAATGCGGTCCGGAAATTCTCGTTCGCGAGCGTGTGGCTTTCGATGTTCAGCACCGTCGGTTCGGCTCCGTGATCTTTCAGCGAGACGGGTTCGGCGGAGGCTTTTGCCTGCGGGGCCGGAGCTTGCCGGCAGCACGATGCGGCGGCGAGTGCGAGGCACAGCGCGCCGGTCGTCAGGAGGTGATTTCGTTTCATGCGGTTTGCTTTCAAAGTTTGTGGAAATATAGTGAAAAATTTACATTTTCGGGGTGTTTGCCGCAATATATTCGCGGATATAGCCCGTCAGCTCGGGGGAGTCGACGATGCGGATGTCGTCCAGCAGCCCCACGACGAAGCGTCCCACCCCGGCCATTCCGGCCACCTCCGTGTCGAGCGACCAGCGTCCCCGCCCCAGCGGTTTCACATCGCGTTCGGCCAGCGGATACTCCTCGCACAACAGGTTGTAGGCCAGCGTTCCCAGTTCCAGCCGCACGCGGCGGCGCGCCCCGCCGTGCATGCGGAAGGCGTCGATGAATCCCTCGCTGTGGGCTTCTTGGTGCTCCCACGCCGCTTCGGACAGCTCCACGGAGCCGATACGCGAGGTTTTGAAGAGTTTGTTCGTGTGGCTTTCGAGGTCGTAGCACCACACCTGCACGTAGTTGGTCGTGAAGGCGAAAGGCTCTACCCTGCGGTCGCGGACCCCGCCTCCGTGGGCCGACAGGTAGCCGTGCAGCACGGCCTGCCGCTCCTGCTCGATGGCCTCGATCAGCCGCCGGATGTTCGGGGCGTTTTTGCCCCGCACGACGGTGTCGGCCAGCGTCTTGTTGTCGTAGACGGAGTAGAGTTTGCGCTTGAGGTTCTGCTTGAGCATATTGGTGTCGTCGATGTTCTCGATGGCGTTTTTCAGGATCACGGCCTCCTCCTCGGTGAAGTGCACCAGCTGCGAGATGTCGCGGAAGTGCGGCGACTCCTTGTCGAGACGGATGCAGTCGCCCGATTTCTTGATCACGAACCCCGCCTCGCGAAAGGTGTCGATATACCGGTAGACCGTGCGGCGCGACATCTGGAGCCGTTCGGCCAGCTGGTCGACGTTGTAGGTGGTGTTGGCCGTCAGCAGCTTCATTAGCCGCAGCAGGCGTTCGAGTTTGGGTTGGTCCATAATTATTCGGCAGCAGACGGCCGTTCGCCGTGCAGAGGTCGTAAATTAGCCATAAGAAAGTCGGATGTTCTTTTTATGAAGTCATCGAATGCAATCAGCATCGGGTCTTCCTTTCCGCCGTGAGCGGCATTTTCGACAATCATCAACTCTTTGGGTGTCGTTTCGGGCAGCGATTCGATTATTTTCCTGCTCATCCAGACGGGAGTGCGGAAATCGTTCTCGCCTACGATCAGGAACAGAGGTTTTTCGAATTCCGGAGCGATATGTACGGGCATCAGTTCGGTCGGAAAATCATCCGGAACCAGCAATTCATTGCGGGTCTTGTTTTTGTACTGCATGACCAAAGGGATGAAATCGTCGAAATCCGTCGGAAGGGAACGGCCGATGAAAGCATTCACCAGATTGTCGGTGTGTGCCGTAATCATGGACAGATAGGCGCCTGTCGACCAGCCGACGATGGCCGTCGCTCCGTCCAGAACTTCCTCCTGTTCGGAGGTCTTCCGTATGACAGCCCGGTAATCTTCCAGCATTTCCGTATAACACAGGTAGTTGCGATCCATTGCAAAGGGTGAGCTCTTGCCGAATCCGCGCCAGTCGAAAGTCACGACATTGAACCCCCGGGAGGTCCAGTTCTTCGCCAGATAAAGTTGGAAGTAGGACATATTGCCTGCATCGCCATTGCATATGATGATGGTCGGGCGCTTTGCCTCACCCGGCGCTTCGTGGGTTCGGCGGTTTTCGTTCGGATTCCGCAGCTCGCTCTCGGACGGCGGGTTTTGTGCAGGGAAAAACCAGGTTTCGATTTTATAGCCGTCGTTTGTGATGACTTCTAAATTTCTATATATCAGCCCCATGCTTTCCGGCTTCCTGATATATACGGTATCCGGAATAATTGCATGGCAGTTTGCGATTCCTGAAAAGGATGCAACCAAAAGAGTGACGAACGCTTTCATGCTGTTTTCGGCAAATATACGAAAAAGTCGTGACATTGTCTGTCACGACCCGCTTTTGGGTGGTTCATAGGCGGTCAGTCGAGCAGTTCGGAGAGTTTCTGTGCGAGGGCTTCTCCCCGCAGTTGTTTGGCTATGATCTTTTCCGTCGCACAGTCGATCAGGAAGCAGGAAGGGATACCGCCCAGCGTATAGTCGCTCCACGCCTGTGTCTGGCGCGGGTGCAGACCGAATCCCTGATGAATCTGCGTCCAGCGCATGCCGTAGGTCTCGATGCATTCGAGCCACCGTTTGCGGTTGGCGTCGTAGGAGACGCCGAAGATGTCGAATCCCCGGCTGTGGTATTTCTCGTAAAGCGCAGCGAGGTTCGGGAACTCCGCCCGGCAAGGCCCGCACCAGAGGGCGCCGAAGTCGAGCAGCACGTAGCGGTTGCCCGGTTTACGGACTGTCGCGGCGAGTGAAACGGTATCCCCTTCGGGCGTCTGTCCCGTGATGTCGGCATAAGATGTTCCGACATCGGCGCGCATCCCGGCGATCGTCTTGCGCAGTCCGAGCAGGGCGGGATGCTTTTGAAATGCAGCCGGGAACGAATCCAATAATGGCAGAAGCTCGCGTCCGGGACGATTGGTCAGTAATTCGTTCTCCAGCAGGGATAGCGCCAGGGCGTTGCGGTTCTCGAGAACGACCGCGCGGAATAAACTGTCGCAGGCTTCGGCCGTACGCAGCGGGGAAAGGCCTTTTTGCCTCAACCCGGCGACTTTTTGCGGCAGTTCGTTCCTGAACTCGTTCTGCGGCGTTCCGGTCAGGATGAATTCGTCTTCATTGCGCTTTTCAACACGGATCTCGCCGGTTTCGAGGATGAAATCCGAGTCGCTGATTTGTTCTCCGTCGGCGCCTCGTCCCATATAGAGGAAGGCGCTCACCGGATAGGGCCAGCTTCCTTTCATTGCGAAGGACGAGTTGTCGATTCGCGCCGAGTCGATGATGGTCTCCGGGCCTCCGGCATAGGTGATGATGTACATGTATTTTCCGTCGGTAAACGCCGGGTCGCGGCCCGTAAGGGTGAATTTTACGGCTGTCGATTGGCTGCAACCCGCCAGAATCGCGGTTGCGGTGATGATCGAAAGGGGCTTTTTCATGGGTTTGAGGGTTAGTGACTCCAAATATACGAAAAAGTCGTGACATTGTCTGTCACGACCCTCTGTTTGTACCGACGGTATGTGTACCCAATTTATTGGGCGAGCACCTTTTTTTCGATCTCCTCGACCTGGCGGCGGAACGCCTTGTCGGTCTCGATCAGATTCGTCACGGCCTTGCACGAGTGGAGCACCGTGGCGTGGTTGCGGCCTCCGATGGCCGACCCGATCGTCGTCAGCGGCGCCTTGGTGTGCTGCTTGGCCAGATACATGGCGATCTGCCGGGCCTGGGCGATTTCGCGCGTGCGCTCCGTGGAGTTGAAGCGTGCGAAGTCCAGATTGAGGTATTCGCACACGACCTCGATGATGTGGTCGATGGTGATTTCCTTCTGGTAGAGCTTCACGTAGACCTTCAGAATCTCCTTGGCCAGCGACGTGGTGATCTTGCGTCCGAGGAACGAGGCGTTGGCCACCAGCGACGACAATGCGCCTTCGATTTCCCGCACGTTGGCCGAGATGTTGTCCGCCAAGTACGCCACCACGTCGTCCGTGATCTGCGCCCCGAGTTTCTGCGCCTTGGCGCGTATGATCTTGAGCTTCGTGTCGTAGTCCGGCGTGTTGAGCTGGGCCGACAGTCCCCATTTGAAACGGGTCAGCAGTCGCTGCTCGATGTCCTTCAACTCGACGGGCGGCTTGTCCGACGTGAGGATCAGCTGCTTGCCCGCCAGTTGCAGGTGGTTGAAGATGTTGAAAAACGCGTTCTGCGTACCGGTCTTTCCCGTCAACTCCTGGATGTCGTCGATGATCAGCACGTCGATCATCTGGTAGAAGTGGATGAAGTCGGGAATCTCGCCGTTCTTGTAGGCCGTCTGGAACTGCGCCTGGAACTTGTTCATCGAGACGTACAGCACCTGCAACTCCGGGTGGCGCTGGCGCACCTCGTGGCCGATCGACTGCACGATGTGGGTCTTTCCCAGCCCCGAATCCCCATATATATAAAGAGGATTGAAGGGGTTGTTTCCCGGGTTCACCGCTACGGACATGCCCGCCGAGCGGGCCAGCCGGTTGCACTCGCCCTCGATGAAGGTCGCGAACGTGAGGTTCGGATTCAGCTGCGGATCGACGATAAGCTTCTTGACACCCGGAATTACAAAAGGATTTTTTATATTTGCGGTGTTGGTCTGCGCATTGAAACGCGAGATGGCTGTCGTGTCGGCGTCGGCCGCTACGGGAACCGCCGGAGCCGTCGCACGGGGCACGGCGTAGTGCAGTCTCGTCTGCTGCCCGTAGAGCTGCGAGATGATCGGTTTGAGGAACGGGATGTAGTTCTTCTCGATTTGGCGGACGTAGCTTTCGTTGGGAACCCTCAAGCGAAGCGTCGTGCCGTCGAATTCGAGCGGGACGATGGGCTGAAACCACTTTTCGAACTCCTCGGCGGAGGTCCGGGCCTTGATCTGGTCCAAGCAGTTTTGCCATATATCGCTATATGTCCGTGTGTTGTTTAACATGACAGAGGGTTGCACTATTTTTGATGTGACAAAGTTGTGAATAATTTTGCAAAAAGATTCTCGATTTTATGTTGCAGTTCTCCTTTTTTTGTATATAGAAAAACAACGGTTTCCGGGGTCTCAATTTTAACTCCCTGATAGTGAATTATCGAATTTTATTTCGTATATTTGCATATAATTTTTTTGGGACTTCCGAAGTCAAACTATAAATAAAACTAATAAACTTATGGCAAACGAATTGGAACAATTGGTTCTGAAAAAAGCCCAGAGTTGGCTCGACGGCCACTATGACGAGGCGACGAAAAAGCAGGTCAAATACCTGATGGACAACGATATGAAAGAGCTTGTCGAGAGTTTCTACAAAGACCTCGAATTCGGTACGGGCGGCCTGCGCGGCATCATGGGCGTGGGTTCCAACCGCATGAACGTCTATACGGTGGGCGCCGCCACGCAGGGTCTTTCGAACTACCTGAAGAAGAACTTCGCGGGCGAGCGGGTGCGTGTGGCCGTGGCCCACGACAGCCGCAACAATTCGCGCATGTTCGCCGAGCGTGTGGCCGATATTTTCGCCTCGAACGGGTTTCAGGTTTTTCTGTTCGACGCGCTCCGGCCGACGCCGGAATTGAGCTTCGCCATCCGCGAACTGAAGTGTCATTCGGGCGTGGTCGTCACGGCCTCGCACAACCCCAAGGAGTACAACGGTTACAAGGCCTACTGGACCGACGGGGCGCAGGTCACCGAGCCGCACGACAAGAACATCATCGCCGAGGTTGCGAAGATCACCGACGTGGATATGATCGAGACGGGCAAAAATCCCGAAAATATCACCATCCTCGACGAGAAGTTCGATGAAATCTATTTAAATAAGGTGCACGAGCTCTCGCTTTCGCCCGAAAGCGTGAAGAAGCACCACGACATGAAGATCGTCTATTCGCCGATGCACGGTGCGGGCGTGCGGCTGGTTCCGGCGTCGCTGAAGAAATTCGGCTTCACGAACGTGATCATGGTGAAGGAACAGGCTGTCATCGACGGCGACTTCCCCACCGTCGAGTCTCCCAACCCCGAGGAGCGCAAGACGATGGCAATGGCCATTGATCTGGCCGCGAAGGAGGGCGCCGACCTGGTTCTGGCCACCGACCCCGATTCGGACCGCATCGGCGTGGCGCTGCGCAACAAGAAGGGCGAATACGTGCTGCTGAACGGCAACCAGACCCTCGTGCTGCTGTTGAGCTACCAGCTGACCCGCTGGGCCGAGCGCGGCGAGCTGGACGGCAACCAGTATGTCGTGAAGACCATCGTCACCTCGCAGATGGCCAACGCCGTGGCCGAGCATTTCAAGGTGAAGTGCTACGACTGCCTCACGGGCTTCAAGTATATCGCCAAGATCATCCGCGAGAACGAGGGCAAAGCCAAGTACATCGGCGGCGGCGACGAGGCGGCGGAAAAGACCAGACTGAACAAGCTGTCCGGCGACCAGTGGGCCAAGACCACCCGCCGGGCCAAGGCGGCGGCGAAGGATCTGGCCGAGGGGCTGATCAAGCTGTACGCCCAGCGTCAGCGGCGGCCGGGCTTCGCTTTTTCACCGGACTCGCCATGGCAGCAGGAGTTTGAGGAGTCCTTCGACTACACGGAGACGGACGACCAGCTGGCCGCCATCCGGGACATCAAGCGCGACATGGAGAAGCCGGCGCCCATGGACCGGCTGCTGTGGCGGCACCAGGGCTTTGGCAATCGCCAGCAG
>OGUM01001414.1_pt1 | contig 17384 bp, 8 predicted proteins | sample 1553631 | NCBI WGS metagenome assembly OGUM01 (sample SAMEA2580228, study PRJEB22360) | human gut metagenome | biome: human gut; feature: human-associated habitat; material: faeces | place: Denmark | collected 2008/2010 | reverse complement strand
GCGGCCGTGGTGGTAAAGTGTATCATGTGACTTCTTTGGAAGACGATGGTTCGCAGGGGACTTTACGTTGGGCTTTGAAACAAAATGGACCTAAAACGATTGTCTTTGATGTGGCAGGTACGATTCATCTGAAATCGGAATTACGAACAGGGAAAGATCATCTCACCATTGCAGGACAGACTTCTCCCGGAGGAATCTGTCTGGCTGATTATGGCTTTTCTATTAATTCTAATAATGTAATTATCCGTTTTCTTCGTTTCCGCCCCGGAGAAGCCAGTGGGAAAGAACCCGATGGGTTGGACGGCTGTGATAAGAAAGATATTATGGTAGACCATTGCTCTGTCAGTTGGAGTGTAGATGAATGTCTTTCCGTTTATGGTATGGAAAACTCTACGGTACAATGGTGTATTGGCTCTGAAGCATTAAGAAAAGCGACTCATGTAAAAGGGGCACATGGATATGGAGGCAATTGGGGAGGACATAAAGCTTCTTATCACCATAACCTGATCGCTCACTGTGAGAGTCGCGTGCCTCGTCTGGGCCCTCGTCCTTCTACATTAGCTCTTGGCGAATGTGTTGATATCCGGAATAATGTTTTCTACAACTGGGCTGGAAACGGCTGCTATGGCGGGGAAGATCAGCATGTCAATATCGTCAATAACTATTATAAACCGGGACCGGCAACAAAACAGGCTTCCAAACAGGTGCAATATCGTATTGCCAAAGTCGGAGTTTATCCGCAAGCTTATGTTTACGTTGATGGAGAACCCAAAAAGAACTTGGCTTTTCAACCTTACCTGCAGAAATGGGGAACTTTCTATATTGATGGAAATAAGATAGAAGGTAACAACAAAGTTACTGCCGATAACTGGACGGACGGAGTCTATGCCCAGTTGAAGAATGATGAAAAAGTAGATTTCCTCTGGACAGAAGATGCCAAAGAATCTATCCGTCTGAAAGAACCTCTTGATTTTGGAGTAATCACTACTTATTCGGCTGACAAGGCTTATGAACAGGTGATGAATTATGCAGGTTGCTGTAATTATCGTGATGAAGTAGACAAACGTATCATTTCCGACACCCGGAAAGGAACGGCAACTTTCACCGGAGAAGGAAATAAACCCGGATTTATCAATAGCCCCAAAGACACAGGCGATTCTCCCTGGCCGGAATTATCAATAGCAGGTCTTTCGGCACCGGTAGATTCGGACGGTGATGGCATACCTGATGAGTGGGAAATAAAAAACGGACTTGATCCGAATAATCCCGTAGATGGAAATACAAAAACGAAAGATCCGAATGGACAATATACGAATCTTGAGGTATATTTGAATAGTTTGGTGCAACATATAGTCGATGCACAGAACAAATAGGTAATCAGCAATTCCCCGTTCAATGCGGAGAATTTAGATGATATGCCCTTCAGGTGTTTTATGATAACATTTGAAGGGCATATCTTTTTTGTGCATGGCTATACCAGAGGGGCACTTTTTTACCCCAGTCCGTTTTTTACTCCTTTTCTACTAAATCTTACTCTATCTTCTCTTGCTTAATCCTCAATTTTGCACTGGTGAAAGAACAAAGAATTCACTCTAGCGAAAAACATCATTAATGTACAATGAAAATCTAAACAGAATGAGAAACATGAATTTATTATTCCGGAGTATGAATTCTCCTTGAAAAGCGACCCTGTTCTTTGGGTGAAAAGGACCATAAAAAGGTGGTTGTATTTTTATATTGTATATCTTTAAACTGTATAAACTAATATTTATGAGACATCTAACAAGAATTTTATTTTTATTATTTCTCACCTTTTTCTCTTGTTCACAGCAGGTGGAGGATGGATGGGAGTCTGATGAGTTACCTTGTGAGCACGAAACGCATCCTGTAAGCGTTAGTTTTAGCCGTGCAAGTCTTGAAACCTTTACCGAAGAAGGCATAACGTAGATTGGCATTTATGCGTATCTGAAAGATTCTATGGTATATGGAAAGAATCTTTCTTTAAATGATGGAAACTTACAAATAGATCTTCCTCTCGGAGAAAATCTGCAAACTTTCGCTGTAGCAAATGCGGATCATCTGACCGATGTAGACAGCCTCTCTAAAGTAGTAGTGTATCAAGATATCTATGCACAAAAACAGGTGTATATTTCAGATGTTGTAGATCTGACCTCAGACTATTCTGTCAGTAATCTAAGTCTGGAACTGAAACGTTTGGTTGGACAAGCTACATTCCAGCCTAGAGAAACTGCAGATGAACTCAATGCTATTACTCGGTTTGACCAGTTGAATGTCACTTTTACGAATGTCGGTGTCGCCTATAAAGTAAAGACCGGTGCATGTGTTCAACAGGATATAACGATTAGTGTGGATCGGGCTGCAGGCTTTAGTGCATCTGTTTATTCGTTTCCAACAATCAATGCAGACTTAAGAACGTCGGTAGATGTGGTATATTTGAAAGGCGGAGAAGAAGTAAACCGCACAAATAGTCCGCTTGATACAGGCATTGCCTTTGAATCGTCCAAACATTCTATAGTCTATATGCCTATATTAGAGGAAGCGTATTTACAAAATTCGTGGACTCGTAGTCTGGTCATGAGGAAAACTGATATGTTCCCCCAACCATTTACAATAGAAGAATCTGAATTTTAAAACAGGAGTCTTATGAGAAAAAATATAATTTATTCTTTAGTGGGATTGGCACTTCTGCTGGGTACGTATGCTTGCTCTGATGATGATAAGTATTCGACTTCAGTAGTAAATCAAATTGAACTATTTTTGGATGATGAACCGTGGGCAGTGAATACAGGATTGTCAACCAAACCTCTTTTTATATATAAAGATAACGGAGAGTATTTTGCTAATTATACCTCACATTATCGTTTCCAGTTACCTAATGGAAAATATAGGATTTTGTCAACAACACAGACAGATTCGATTCCTTGCCCGAGTAATTTGAATGATATTGTTATTCGGCAAGACCCGGCTGCAAAAGTGAAGTATGCTATTTCAGCTCCTGTGGAATACAGTTCCCCATTCAATGATCCGTTGAGTATTCGTATGTATAACCGGACAGGAGTGATCCGTCTGAAAGCTACAGATAAAAAAGCGGATAAGAGATATTCAACGGTACGCGCTGTGCTTTCATGTCCGATTTCCGGTTATAAAGTATCAGATGCCAGATTCATAGAAACGCCGATAGAAATTATCCGCGATAAAGCTACCAGCAGTGGTGGTGTGAATTATACAGATGATATGGTGTTGTTTGAGACACGGACGATAGGAAAAGAGATAGGTATTCGCATTGATTATTTGGATCAGCATAATAATGTGGTGCAGTCGAAAACTATTGATGGTACATTCCCTATATTGCCCGATGATACTACACAGGTGGCTTTTGCTCTTAATAACGCCGACGAACCGATGATTCAGGATTATAAAGTGACGATAGCGTCGGAAGGATGGGATGAAGAAGAAATAAATCCGGAAGCCCCGATGAGAATACCGGATGGATATAGATATGTGAATCCGGAAGAGAATCTGGAACAGATATGCAAAGCGTTGATGGCGGATGTGACTGTAACTGAAGTGAAGCTGTTCTTGAAAGCAGGGGGAGAGTATAAGTTGGGAAGACAGACTGATTTTGGAAAGAGTCTCTATATTGTAGGACAGAAACCGATAAATGGACAAGAACTGGCCCATATGGAAATGGGTAATATGAGCATATCTACCGGTGATAACAAAATTGATGCTGTTCATTTTGAAAACCTGAATATAAAAACGACAGACTCGGATTTTTTCAAGTTCAAAAATCAACATTTCCATGTGAAAGAGATTTCGCTGAAAGGGTGTGATATTAATGATTTGGGACGCACGATGTGGTATCAGGAAGTAAATGCCAAACTGGCACAAACTGTTGATAACCTTATTATTGAAGATTGCCGTTTCTTCGGCTTAAATTCAGGTAGCAGCGGATTGTTTGGGTTGTCTACTAAACAGGATGCTCCTATTTACAATATTGTGTTCAGAAATTCTACATTCCATGCAAATAATCTGACTAAAGCATTGATAACAGGTTTGAGTTCCATGACCGGTGATTTGAGTATAGCCATAGAGAATTGTACGTTCATCGGAATGGCACCTGTAGGTATGACATTCTTTGATTTGTCGCCGAAGAATACCAGCAGTTTCACATTGACAGTTAAGAATAATCTGTTCAGTGGCATATCCGAAGAAGGAAGTGGTACTTGGTTTAATTTGAGAAATGTAACAGGCAGAACATTTGCAGACAATTATCATACGCAGGGTTTCGTCATGAATACTTGGGGAGTAAACGATAATGAACTTCCGGCTGAAACAACTTCAATGAGTGCACTCTTTACGGATGTTGAGGGAAGGGATCTGACTATTAAGGACAAGAGTTCGGAAGTATATACCAAAGGAATCGGTGATCCGCATTGGATTAAATAATAGTTAAAGTATAAACGAATAAATTATATAGGATATGAGATCATTTCTAATCATATTATTGGCAGGATTGCTTGGGGCTTGTAGTTCGGATGACGAAAAGAACGAAGCAGCATTAGCTAATAACTTGGAAGTATCAAAGAATGAGGTGAAACTCACCAACGTAGGAGGTTCTTTTACTATCAATGTGACTGCAACCGGCGATTGGACAGCTAAAGTCACAGAAAGTAATAGTAGCTGGCTGACTCTTTCGAAAGAAAGTGGAAATGGAAACGGCGATCTTCGTTTATTCTTCACTGAAAACACAGATGACGCGAAGCGTGAAAGTAAGATTAAGGTTACTTTGACGAATGTTAATACGACGATTGAACAGGAAATCTCTGTAGAACAACTGGGTACTGATCCGGATATTTTGCTGGATTATTCAAAGGAAGTGATTCCATTTTTAGGAACTACTCTGATTTGTCAGGTTGTATCCAATGTGGCATGGAAAATAGAGATTGACGATCAAACCGACTGGATCAAGGAAGTCGATCAGTCTGCACAGGAGAGCCGTAGTTTTGTGACAGATAATGTTCACTTTGCTATTGCATTGAACGTGGCAGCGGAGAGAAGAGGGAATATCGTATTTAAGACAGTGGGTGATTACATCATGAGTAAGACTGTGGAGATTGTTCAGGAAGGAGTCAAAACGACTCTGGAAGTAGAGCAGGATGAATATATTATTCCTTATAAGTGTAAGGCACTAACTATTCCCGTCACTCAAGAATATGCAATAGAATATACGATGACTTCAACCGAACCCTGGATTACTTTGGATAAGGAAGCTTCGACAGAAGATGCAATCGTACTGAAAATACAAGATAATACAGATCGTTTTCCACGCACTTCTTCTGTGATCATAAAGAACAGCGTGTTGGAACAGAAGATAGAGATTTTTCAGTATGGTAAACCTGATACGAGTATTGGTGACGACCCATCGGCCGGACAACTTTTGGCTTTCCCCGGTGCGGAGGGAGGTGGACGTTTTACAACCGGAGGCCGTGGCGGTGAAATCTATCGGGTTACTAATTTGGAAGATTATGGCAAAAATGAAACTCCCATCAAAGGAAGTCTGCGTTATGGAATCGAGAAGTCCGACCAGCCTCGGAATATCATCTTTGATGTTTCGGGTATCATAGAACTGAAGCGTGGATTGTTTTTAGTAGATCATCCCAATGTAAGTATCTTGGGACAGACAGCTCCGGGCGATGGTATCACGTTGAAGAACTATAATTTCTCTTTTAATCTGTCGGCAGACAGCAAAGAAATGAATGCAATTATTCGTTTCTTACGTTGCCGTCCCGGTGACAAATACGAGGATTATGCCGAAGATGCTATTGGAGGAAGATATTTCACGAATGCGATTGTCGATCATGTTACTGCCAGTTGGGGAGTTGATGAAACTCTGTCTTTCTATGGTTGTCAGAATTTTACTGCGCAGTGGTGTATGTCAACAGAGAGCTTGAATAATTCCAATCATGCCAAAGGAGCTCATGGGTATGGAGCGATGTTTAGTGGTGATAATGCTTCTTACCATCATATTCTGATGGCACATCATAGTAGCCGTGCTCCCCGAATTTCTGATATGCCGGAACCCGGAACCCAAGGAGCCGGTGACCATATCGGATATTTTGATGTACGAAACAATGTCTATTATAACTGGAGTGAAGCCGGATTTGGCTGTTATGGTGGAAAATATGGAACGTTCAATATTGTCAACTGCTATTATAAAGCAGGACCGGCTACCGGAACAGGAAGTATGTCCTGGAGAGTTCTGTCAAGTGATCCTACCGCCAGAGCATATATCGAGGGCAACCATGTGACTGCCAGTGCAGAAGTTACGGCAGATAACTGGACGAATGGAATCTGGAGTCAATTTTGGCGCGATTTGCATCCTACAGAAGAAGAAATGCATGCAATGAGAATGGCGGAACCGCAGCCATTTAGTAAGGTGACCAGCCATACACCCGAGCAAGCCTATGAAAAGGTATTGCAATATGCCGGCGCCTCTTTGCGCAGAGATATTATTGATCAACGTATCGTGAAAGAGGTCAGAGAAGGTACTTCTACATGGACTGGTTCGAAGGATGAAAAACCGCGCCCTGGAATTATTGATACGGTGGGGGATACAGAAGGATATCCTGAAGTTAAATCGTTGAAAGCCTGGCCAGATACGGATGGCGATGGAATTCCTGATATTTGGGAAGAAGCTTACGGACTTGATCCGAATAATCCGGATGATGCTGCACAGATAAGTACGTCAGTAGATCCCAACGGGCGTTATTCCAATCTGGAAGTTTATTTTCATAACCTGGTTCAGCATATTGTTTACAATCAGAATCTGGGCGGTCAGGTTATCGAGAAGAAATAGTAAACCGTATATTTTGTAACAAAAAACTTTAGTATAATGAATAAACTAATTATAAGTATATTCACCCTGTTATTGGTGGCGGTCAGTGGTTTTGCACAGACCGTAACCGGTACGGTGACAGATAACTACGGGCCGGTAATAGGTGCCGCAGTAATGGTGCAAGGCACAAAAATAGGTACTACTACCGATATGGACGGAAACTTTACACTGACCAATGTTCCTGATGTGAATAAAGCTGTGTTGACTATCCGTTATGTCGGAATGAATGAAGTGAAAGAACCGTTGAAAGGACGTACTTCCGGAATTCATATTCAGATGACGGAAGCCGTCGGACAACTGGATGATGTGGTCGTAATCGGTTATGGTACACAGAAAAGAGGAAATCTGACTGGTTCGGTATCGAGTGTATCGGGCAAGGTTCTCGAAAAAGTACCGACTGCTTCCGTTGCAGAGGCTATTGTCGGTAAAATGCCGGGTGTGCAGGTGACAGCAGTGGATGGTTCACCGGATGCGGAAATTAAAATATTGGTGCGTGGTGGAGGTTCGATCACGCAGGACAACAGTCCGCTGATTTTGGTAGACGGATTTGAAGTGGGGAGTTTAAATGATATTCCACCGACAGATGTAGAGTCCATCGATGTCTTGAAAGATGCTGCTTCTACGGCAGTTTATGGAGCTCGCGGTGCTAATGGTGTCATTCTGGTGACTACCAAACAAGCAAAGGAAGGACGCGTATCTATCAATTTGAATACTTACTTGCAGACAAGCACATTATCAAACAAGCTGGACGTGATGGATCCCTACGAATATGTTTTGATGCAATATGAGAATGCCCGTCAAAAGAATTCCATACCCGACGATTTCTTTAATAAGTATGGACAAGCATATGAATTCTATATTTATCAGGGAGATAAAGGAACGGACTGGCAGGATGAAATTTTTGGAACGAATCCGGTATCTAAATATGTAGACCTTAGTATCAATGGCGGTACAGAGAAAACGAAGTATAAAGTGGCATTTATCCATCAAGACCGTCCTAGTGTGATGGTGGGGAACGGGTTGAAACAGAACAACCTGAATGTGAGTCTGAATACCCAGCTCTTTAAATTCCTGACTTTTGAATACCGCACCCGTTTGTTGCATAAAGAAGTGGACGGTTCCGGTACGGATGGGGTGAGTCTTTTGGATGCACTCCGTCAGGCACCTACTGAAGGATTGGATGAATATATGAAATTGCCGGAAGATGATACTTATTATGACCCTGATTTATTGGATGAGATAACCCGCTTTAACCCGAAAGAAGAATCTGAAAAGAATTATAAGAAAAGAATTAATAAGTCTCTCAATACGATAGGTGCTCTGACTTGGAATATAATGAAAGGCATGACTTTCCGTACGGAATTCGGCTTTGAAAATAATGCAGAGGAGTCTCGACGTTTTTGGGGCACTGATACATCTAACGCCAAGAATAATAATAACCAGCCAATGGCTGAGTGGAGTATGTCTCAAGGTTCCAAATGGCAATTATCCAATGTGTTTAACTACAACTTTATGTTGGATGATACGCATGATATCCAATTGATGGTCGGACAAGAAATGAAGAGTTCCCAATCCAGCCGTAAGACCTATACTACCCGCTATTTTCCGGTGAATACAACTGCGGAAAAGGCATTTGATAACCTGTCTTTGGGTACTCCTTACGAAAATAAGTCTTCTGCCGGTTCGCCCACACGCATTTCTTCTTTTTTCGGTCGTGCTTACTATGGATATAAGGATAAATATCTCGCTACTGTGACCTTGCGTGCCGATGGTTCATCGAAGTTTGCTTCAGGCAATCGTTGGGGATTTTTCCCGGCAGCGGCTGTTGCATGGCGTATGTCTAATGAGGACTTTTTGAAAGAGAGTGAAGTGGTGTCGAATCTTAAATTGAGAGTAAGTTATGGTGCTTCTGGAAATGACCGTATCTCTTCCGATATTTATCAGAAATTGTATGGTATCAGCAGCAGCCGGCCTGCGGGTTGGGAAGAAACGAGCCGGTACTATTATCAATTTTATAACACGAAAGAACTGTATAATCCCCATGTAAAATGGGAGACTACCATTACCCGTAACCTTGCCGTTGACTTCGGCTTTTTCAGAGAACGGTTAAGCGGATCATTGGAATTCTATTGGAACACGGTGAAAGACTTACTGCTTTCTTCTACTATTCCCGGCTATACAGGCTACACACATCTTATGGAGAATGTGGGGCAGACTTCAAACCGAGGGGTTGAGTTGTCTCTGACCGGTTATATCATGGACCGTCCGGACTTTACATTGAACGCGACGTTTAATATCGGTCGTAATAAAAACAAGATCGACAAACTGGCAAGTGGTGAAAAGGAAATGGTGCTTTCTTCTGGCTGGGCTGGCTCTCAACTCTTGAATTCAGATGATTATCGTGCCTACGTAGGAGGTACTACCGGTTTGATCTATGGATTTGTGAATGACGGTTTCTATACAGTGGATGATTTCAAGCCATTTGATTCAAAATCCAGAACATGGACATTGAAAGACGGAGTCGTAAACTCCAGCCCGTTGTCCGGTGACCCGCGTCCGGGTAATGCCAAATTTAAAAAACTCACTCCGGTGGATGAAAATAGTGCCAACCCGTATACGTTGACGGATGACGACCGTACTGTGATCGGTAATACTACTCCGAAGTTTTCGGGAGGATTTGGATTAAATGCAACTTTTAAAGGTTTTGATGTAAGTGCATTCTTTAATTTCATGTATGATTTCGATGTGTTCAATGCTAATAAAGTAATGATGACTACATGGGCAAGCAATAATTACAACAATTTCAGTATGGATATTTCTGCTGCGAAGCGTTGGCGTAATTTTGACGATATGGGTAATGAAATTCGTTACAGTCCGGAAATTCTTGCAGAGTTTAATAAGAATGCGACGATGTGGAATCCGACTTCTATCGGACGTCCCATTGCAATGTCATATGCAGTGGAAGACGGTTCTTTCCTGCGTCTCAATACGGCTACTATCGGCTATACACTGCCACGTGCATGGACCTATAAAGTGGGTTTGAGCAGAGTACGTTTCTATGCGTCAGGTTACAACCTCTTTACGATTACCGGATATAGCGGTTATGATCCGGAGGTAGATATTGCTACCGGATTAACGCCGAATATCGATAATAACAGATATCCGAGAAGCCGCACATACACGTTCGGTGTGCAATTGACCTTTTAATAAACTAACTAAAATGAAAGAACAATGAATAAGAAGTTATTATATTCAACCATAGCCTGCGCGATGCTCTCTTTCACATCTTGTAATGACTTTCTGGATGTGGAGCCTCCTTCAGGATTTACCCCCGGATATGTTTTTACTTCAGAAGAGGAAGCCAAAGCCTTGATGACTAAAATGTATTCTGCAATGACAGAAGACGGTATGTATGGCAGTACGCTTGCCAACAGCCTGAATACGAATACGGATGTAGAAATGTCTTCCTTTAAGAATAATACCGTAGCGGCCACCGGTGCGGATATCGGTTGTTTCGATTCCAAACCCTACTGGAATACGTTGAATAGTACATGGAACAATATGTATTCCGTGATCAATTATGCGAACGACTTCCTGCATGAAATGGAAAATTCCTCTTTGTTCTCCTTACAGATAAAAGAGGAGGGACCGACTGAAATACAACAGATGTACGGAGAGGTGAAAACACTTCGTGCGATGCTTTATCTGGATTTGATTCGTACATGGGGAGATGTCGTCTTTGTGACCGAACCTTCGAAATCCACAGATGATTTCTTTTCAGTCGGTGTGACGGAACGGAACAAGATACTGGAATACCTGATTGACGAGTTGATTGATGTAGAGCCGATGATGAAATATGCCGCCGATCTGGATTACGGGGTAGAGCGTGCTTCCCGCGAATATTGCCAGGCACTTATCGGACAACTGGCTTTGTATCGTGGAGGATGGTCTTTACGTCCCGATAAAGAGAATCCGGACAACGTGGGATATATGGAACGTGGTGACAATTTCGAGCATTATTATGATATCGCTATCACCTATCTGGGTAAAGTAATCAAGGAAAACAAGCATGATTTGAAACAGAGTTACGAAGAACTTTGGTACAATGAATGCAATTGGACGACGGCGAATAATGACGATGTGATTTTTGCTAACCCTATGCTGAAAAGTGTGACCAGCCGTTACGGGTATAATGTAGGTGTAACGATTGCCGGTGACAAGCACGAGTACGGAAGTGCCAGCAATTATCTGCATTATTGTGGTACGTATATGTTTACATTTGATGGGGATGATTTGCGTCGTGACGTTACGTGTGCTCCTTACAAATACGATAAGAACCTGAATCAGGAGATGGATATGGGAATCGCCGGCATGGGAGTAGGTAAATGGTCGAAACTTAAAATGAAGTCTCCGTTAGGCTCTTCCAGTGGTGCGGGAACGGGTATCAATAGCATACGCATGAGGTTTGCAGATGTGTTGTTGATGTATGCTGAAGCGGTGAACGAGCGGTTCGGACCGCGTGATGATGCAAAGGAAGCGATGAAGAGGGTAAGGCGGCGTGCGTTTGATTCTTCTTTGTGGGCTTCGAAAGTAGAATCTTACGTAGAAAGCCTGAATAGTGAAGACGATTTCTTCAAAGCAATCATGGACGAACGAAAATGGGAATTTGGGGGTGAAAGTATCCGTAAATATGACTTGGCCCGTTGGAATAAGTACAGTGAGGTGATCTATAATCTCTATTTTGAAATGATTAATTGGGGGTTGGTTGCCAATGGTACCTATATACCGGGTATTGATAAAGTACCTGAAAATATTTATTATAAGTCAGTCCCTGATCCGGAACATCCGGACAGAACCATTCTGGATATAGTCGGCATTGAGAAAGAAGAATTCGGAACGGGTAAACCTGCCGGTTATCAAACGTTGGCATACGCTATTGGATGGAGAGTCCTGAACTCGGAAACGCAGCAATTTGAGACCTTGAAAGAGATTTCCTGGAGTTTCAGAGGATTTATCAATCTGAATAACGACAAGAGTGTGAAACCTTCTGATCCGTTGAGATATTTGTGTCCTTATCCTTCACAAGTAATTACAGACCATAGAGGGGCTATTCAAAACTATTATGGATATTAACCAGTAAAAATGAATGTTATGATGAAGTTACTATATAGATTGACAACAGTCTTATTGCCTGCTTTGTTGTGGGGAGCGCTTTTCACAAGTTGCCAAGACGACCAATATAACAAAATAGACGATCTGTTTCAGCCCAGATTCGTATTGGAGAAACCGGAGGTGAAGAGTAATTCTATTACTTTGGTGTGGTATAAAGTAAATGATGCATCATCCTATACGGTAGAGTTGCATCAGGATACGTATTACAAAAGTTTGTTTATGTCGGTAGATACAACTGAACCATTTGTCTTTCTGGACGATATCCCTTATGGAACAACGTTCTATATTCGTGTGCGTTCGAATGCGGCAAATGCAGTCAATAATTCTCAATGGACTTATACGAATGCTTCTACAGAGGCCAGACCGGAATATGCGAAGTTATTGGAAGACGTATCAAAAACAGAGATAACAGAAAACTCTGCTATCATTCGTTGGAAAGTAGATGTACAGAATCCGGTGGACAGTATCAGCGTGATGCCGATGATGGACAAAACTTTAGCGAATGTATCCCGTTATCTGACTGAAGAGGAAAAAGCACAGGGACGTGCCGAAGTGACTGGTCTGGATAAGAATACACTGTATGCGGTTAATATTTACGATACAAGTAAGCCGAGGAAATATGACAAACCTTATAATCAGGCTACTTTCCGTACAGCGGGACCGGCTGCCGAATCTATTACGGTAGGTTGGGATGATGATTTGACGAAACTTCTGACTGATAATAATGATAATGCGGAGATTCCGGAGGGTACCGAATATTTCTTGCCGGCTGGCTCTTCTTATCGTTTGAGTCCATTTGCAATAAAGAAAGGTTTCCGTCTGGTCGGTAGCACGGAAGGCATTAAGCCTATTGTCACTATGGAATCTTCATGGAATGTGGTTGCCGGATCTTATATTTCCGGTATAGAGTTTGTAAATGTTGAATTCCGGCAGGAGATATTGAACAGTTATTTCTTTAATAGTGGTAATGCATACACGCTGGAGAATATCAGTTTCGTTAATTGCGACTTCTATGGATTCGGACGTGGATTCTGGCGTCATCAGGGAGCTAACAATAAACATCTGATGAACTTCGAAATGGAAGGCTGCAAGTTTGAACAATGCGGTTGGCAGACAGGTGCATACGGTACGTTCCATCTTGGATCGACCGATAAGGAAGGTAACTCTTATGATCATCTGGAAAGAGTTATTTTCAGGAACTGCACATTTAGTAGAGATAACAACAGTACAGACGGCTGGGGCTGGGGTAACATCTTCTATGCGCCCAATCTGGACAAACCTATTCATCTGGAATATAAAAATGTAACCTTCTACAGCTTCTGTCGCAATCAGCGTATGATTAATATACAGTCTGCTGTTGGTTCGGAATTGGTGTTGGAAGGAGTAGTCTTGGCTTCACCGTGTGGTGAAATTTATTCAATCGGTGCCAATACTACCACTAGCTTCTCTAACAATTATACAACGAAAGATTATGCGTTGGGTGGTAGTAAGATCAATGCAACCGATTTGGATATGACTGCTGCCGAACTGTTTGTTGACCCGGAAAAGGGCGATCTGACAATCAAGGATTCGAATTCTCCGATTGTCACTAATCGTTCCGGTGATACTCGTTGGATTCCATAACCGGATCATTGTCAGGACCATACTGGTTATGAACAGGTAATCGTTTTTCTGAAAACAAATGGCCCTTGGGAAAAGAAACCGGGGGCTGTTTTTTCCTCTATATAAAATTTACACAATTGAAGTATGAAGAAGATACAATGCATTTTACAGGGAGTCATCTTGCTGTTCTCCTTGTGTTCCCCAGTCTGGGGTGCTGATGGGAGGGGGCTTATAGATAGGAATCATTCCGGTGAAAGTAATTCTCCTTTTCAGGCTGTAGTGGCAAGAGATGGCAGTGGTGATTACAGAACGGTGCAAGAGGCTGTAAATGCCGCACCCGAAAATTCAAAAACACCTTGGTGCATATTTGTGAAGAATGGGTCTTATCGAGAGTACCTATTTATACCAAAGACAAAAACATTCATTCATTTGATAGGACAGGACAAAGATAAAACCATCATTCACCACAGTCTGAATGTGGGTGGCAAACCAGAGGCTACTTCGACAGATATCGACTATTGGAGATATTCTGTTCATAATCCGGAATCGGATGTCTATAAATACGATGGTAGTGTAGTGAAGATTGAAGCGCCTGATTTCTATTCGGAAAACATCTCTTATGTTAACGACTGGGGAGTGGATAGCCAGAAAGGGCCGCAAGCTTTGGCAATGAGCAGTCAGGCGGATCGTATCGCATTTAATAATTGTAACTTCCGTTCTTTTCAGGATACATGGATGACTACAGGCAATGATACTGCACGACATTACGTCAAAGATTGTTGGATTGAAGGAGCGGTAGATTATTTCTATGGCGGAGGAAATGTATTGGCGGAAAATTGTACTTTCTATAATACTCGTAGCGGTGCTATTATTGTAGCTCCTTGTCATAAGGAAGCGAAATGGGGGTATGTTTTCAGAGACTGCACGATAGATGGTAACGAAGCGGCGGCTAATGTTAAGAAGTGGGGGGGGAAACTGGGACGTCCGTGGCATAATTCGCCAAAAACGGTTTATATTCACACTACTATGAACATTCCCATTTCTCCTGAAGGTTGGGCAAATATGGGTGCGATCCCTACTTTGTTTGCCGAATATAACAGTCGGGATGCCGCGGGTAATGTCCTGCAACTGGATCAGCGTAAGACGGAATATGAGGGACGTGGTGAAAATGCTCCGAAAGGAACCAGTCGTGCGGTGATAACGGCAGAAGAGGCTGCTACTTATACTTATGAGAATATAATTCCCGGAACAGATCAGTGGAATCCCCGTATGATGATGAAAAAACTTCCTGCTCCCGAGGGGCTTAAAATAAAGGACCGGAGACTGGAGTGGAAAAGTGTGAAGGATGCGACGGGGTATATTGTTTTCAGTGGGGACAGGGTAGTAGGTATGACACGTGGAATGTATCTAACTCTTCCTCAATATCCGGTGATGATATTGCAGGTTTGTGCTGTGAATCAGTATGGTTCTTTGGGAAATAAGGCGATTCTTTCCCGTTGAAAATAAATAGTATATTTCAATAGGTTTTGATACATAATAAAGATAAGTATGAATAGATTTTTGAAAAAGGATTTCAGAGTAATGCTGGTGGGACTCTTGTTATTGGCATCTTGTCAGGCATATTCAGACTCGGAGGATAAAACGATAGAAATGGAAGATTTATATAAAGACCTTCCTTTCTCCATGCCCGCCATAGAGCGTCCCGTCTTCCCCGATTATCAGGTGAATATTTGCGATTTCGGAGCAAAAAGTAATGGCGTGACGTTGAATACGGAGGCTATTAATAATGCAATCAAAGCGGTGCATGATAAGGGAGGTGGCAAGGTAGTCATTCCGGAAGGCTTGTGGTTGACAGGACCTATTGTTTTGCAGAGTAACGTCAATTTGCATGCGGAAAAGAATGCGTTGATTGTATTTAGTAGTGATACTTCATTATATCCGATCATCACCACTTCGTTTGAGGGACTGGATGTCAAACGTTGCCAGTCGCCTATCTCGGCAATGAATGCGGAGAACATAGCCATCACCGGTTATGGTGTTTTTGATGGGGCGGGGGATAGATGGCGTCCTGTGAAGAAGGATAAGATGACGGACAGGCAATGGAAGAATCTGGTGAACTCCGGCGGCAAGGTGGATGAGAACGGAAAGGTGTGGTATCCTAATGAAGGAGCGCTGAAAGCCTCTGTTCTCATGGCCGGCAGCGAAGATAAACGGACTGAAATCACGAGTGAAGAATGGGAAGATATGAAGAGTTGGTTGCGTCCCGTATTGCTAAGTATCGTGAAGAGCAAAAAGATTCTTCTGGAAGGTGTGACCTTCAAAAACTCTCCGAGTTGGTGTCTGCATCCCTTGTCGTGCGAATCTTTGATATTGAATGATGTAAAAGTATTCAATCCCTGGTATTCGCAAAACGGTGACGCGCTGGATGTGGAATCATGCAAGAATGTATTGATTGCCAACTGTTTTTTTGATGCGGGGGATGATGCTATCTGTCTGAAGTCGGGCAAAGACGAGGATGGCCGCAGAAGGGGCGAACCTTGTGAGAATGTGATTGTGAGAAACAACACCGTTTTACATGGGCATGGCGGATTCGTGATTGGCAGTGAGATGTCCGGTGGTGTGAAGAATGTGTATGTGTCTGAATGTTCTTTTATCGGTACGGATGTCGGCTTACGGTTTAAAAGTGCCCGTGGACGCGGTGGTGTTGTGGAGAATATTTATATCAATAATATAAATATGATTGATATTCCTAATGATGCTTTGATTGCCGACTTGTATTACGCGGTCAAAAGTGCTCCCGGTGAACCGGTTCCGAGTGTGAGTGAGGAGACGCCTGCTTTCAGAAACATCTATATCTCGGATGTGTTTTGCAGGGGAGCAGGACGGGCAGCTTATCTGAACGGACTTCCCGAAATGCCGATTGAGAATATTTCCATCAAGAATATGGTGGTTACAGGTGCTAAAGAGGGTATTGTAGTGAATAAAGTGGCAAAGCTCAACATTGAGAATGTGGAAATTGACACTCCCGATCAATCTATGATACAGATAGAAAATACGACGGATATCACCATTAACGGAAAAGAGTTGGGAACGATTTCGGAGAAGCGGTTGCTGACCAAGAACTAACTGTATCATCTGTTTTTATACTGTTTTTATTGTCAATCTGTCAGAGCGGCAGTTAAAGAAATGAATTACAGTATAATACATGCTGACAATAGAAGCTGACAATAGAAGCTGACAATAGGCTGACAATAAGAATTAAGTATTCTATTGTCAGCCTGTTTTTTATTGTTTGGCAAGTAAGGATACAAGTCTGTCCATTCGTACATTATAGCATTGATAGGCTGATGAGGCTATATCAATATGCCTATATCGTTCATTGATACTCTCATATCTTTATTAATATACCGATATAGTTATGCTGGCATCTTGGAATTATTGTTTCAAGGTTTTGATGTAGTTGCATTAATATGCCTGTACAGTTGAGTAAGTATGTCTGTATCGTTTGGTTAGTGTGCCTGTATAGTTGAGTTAGTGTGCCTGCATAGTTGGGCAAAGGTGCCGTTATCTTTACCTTCCCACGGTCGTGGTAACATCTTCTCACGGCCGTGGGAAGATCCTACCACAGCCGTGGAGCAGGGCAGACGCATTATATTTTTTACTATATTCTCGTTTGTAATTTCCTTACTAT
>OGUM01001392.1_pt1 | contig 17600 bp, 23 predicted proteins | sample 1553631 | NCBI WGS metagenome assembly OGUM01 (sample SAMEA2580228, study PRJEB22360) | human gut metagenome | biome: human gut; feature: human-associated habitat; material: faeces | place: Denmark | collected 2008/2010 | reverse complement strand
AAAACTCAGCTCACCGTCGAACACTTTCCCGCAGAAACAGGCTCTGCAGGCCCGGCGTCCTCTGCCTGTTCAGGGGCATTATTCACCACAAACTCAGACATTCCGGACAGACGTAACACCACGTTTTCAGCCTGAGCAATTGCCTCCGTGGGCCAGGTGGTAAGCACTTCCTGCTCAATCTGCGTAATGGCTTCATTCATGGACAGCAGCTTTGTCTTCTGCGGATGGTTATGCCACAGAGACATCGCCACCAGAAACGCCCCGCCTCTGATAAGATCCTCTACAGACACCTGCAGGTTGCCACTGGATTCAGCCTTTTTTTCCTGCTCTTTCAACCAGGCAAGATGCTCAATACGCTGCAGGGCTGACAGTTCAGAAAGCGTGACGGTCACGCCGTTATGTTCAAATGATTCGGTTTTCAGGAACATCGCTGACTCTCCGGATTAACTGGCGGTGACGGTGATTTCTGCAACCGCAGCAAACTCACCATTACCGGATACAACCGGAATGTTGACCTTGCCTGCAGCAACGCCGTTCACGGTGATGGTCATACCACTGACCGACACGGTGGCTTTTGTTTTATCCGCTGACACCGCACGGAAGCTCTTGTCGGTTGCGCCTTCCGGCTGGAATGCCACGGTCAGCGTGGTGCTCTGCCCTTTCACTACGGAAGCACTGGCTGGCGTTACCGTCATGCCGGTTGCCGCTGTTACCGTGCTGCGATCTTCTGCCATCGACGGACGTCCCACATTGGTGACTTTCACCGTACGGGTGATCACTTCCTTCGCCGTCACCGCCTTACCGATACTGCTGACCCAGCCACGGAACACATCGACCGTGCCGTTCGGGAAGCGGATTTTATAGGCACGGGTATCACCTTCATTAAACCACGCCAGCAGCGCCTGCTGCCCCTGCTCTCCGGGCATCCACGCCAGCGTGAAGCTGGTATCTCCGGCGGATTTCTGCCCCTGCCCGGTCGCGGTCCAGTCCGCATCTTCATCATCGAGATAACTGTCGTCATAGGACTCAGCGGTCAGTTCGCCGGGCGTCAGGTCTTTAACTTTTGCCAGACGCGACCAGTCAACGTCTGAAAGCGGGTTCGCATAAGGGTCGCCGCTCCCGTTATAAACCCACAGGGTGGTCCCGGCACCTTTCACCGGCATTGTAGGATTTGGTACAGGCATAGCGTCCTCACATTTCATAGGTAATGACATAAGTCAGATCGGCTGAACTCCACAGGCCCGCATCATCGTCGCGCCGGTAGTCATAGCCACTGGCCACCATACTGGTGATCAAATCTGACAGTGCCGGGATATCGCTCATCACCGGATAAATCCGGGACTCCATCCACGAATCCAGCTCTGAATCCGGCACCTGAGCAGGCAGGAAAACTTCAATATGCAGCTCCGCCTGCCAGGTATCGTTGTCCAGCTCTTCGCCCGTGTATTCAGCGCCGGTGAGATAAACGGCAATTGCCGGAAAATCTTCCTCATCAAAAACAGCGGGGCGACCATCAAAAAGCGTCGCCCCGGTGTCATGCTTCTCCAGTGCATCCAGTACGGCTGCACGTAGTTCAGTATGTTTCATCGCTTTATCACAATCCTCAGTTGTTGTTTCAGCGCATAGCCCAGTTCTTTTGGCAGACGTTCTCGCCGGATACGGTTAACGTTCTCATCAAAAGCCTGCTTCAGTGGGGCCGCCATCGGAATTTTCACCACCTGAATGGGAAGACGATTACGCTTTTTCCTTCCCTTATCGTCATTGCCCTTCGCATACCGGGCTTCTGGCAAACGTTGCATAACATGCCAGCGCCCATTATTTAATCGCTGGATGAATGCCCGCTGATAACGATGCTGACCGGCTTTGAGTATGCTGTTCGGACGATGACCAAGCATCCTGATCCCCAGCTTAATAGCAGGGAGATCACCGCGGTTAACGATAATTTTTGCGTTCGGATTTCTTACCGTAGCCCGTTTCAGTCTGGATCGCTCTTTAACAAGTTTTCTCGGCACCCGGGTTTCACGGGCGACCTGAGACGAAGACTGATTAATCGCCGTTGTGGCCACGCGGTTAATGGCAATTGCTGACGCACCAGGCACCGCCGTTTTGCTGATACGGCTGAGGTTTTCAACAGCCTGCTCAAGACCTTTTATGGCCATACATCCCCCTTTCAGCGGCGACGATTAAGGACAGGCGGCACGCCCCGTCCAAGCCAGAGATGACAGCTTCCGCCATCATCCGGCGTAACCCGATCTACCCAGAAGTTTTCCTCACCGATGGTCAGCGTATCTCCACGCCGCAGTTGCCGCACATCATCAGTCCGGACAAACAGGGACGGGCTGGAGCCTTCAACGCGCACGCCCTGTCCGGCATAGCTGATATGTTCAGGGTCATCAAAAACACCACGTATTACTGCGCCGGACTGCTCACCGGATGTCATGGTGGCTGACGTTCCCATGTACCCGCGTATCGTTTCATCGGCGCGGGCAATGGCAGCATCGAACAGGTTATCGAAATCAACCACAGCGCCTCCCGTTATTGCATTCTGGCCAGGCCACGTTCTGTCATTTCGGCTGCCACACCGGCAGAGACACGGAACGCCGTTCCCGGCAGCACAAATGCCACAGGTTCATCCCGCGTGGCGTGAAGTGCATCGGTATGCAGCGTCACCAGTGCCACGACCGTGACCAGTTCAGCCTTATCCTGAATCACGGTGTCCGGCTGCGCTGATACCACCTCATTTTCATGCCCGGTCAGCGCATTTTCCTGGCTGAGAGGGGTGTCCTGACCGGCAATGTCATCCGTGTCATCAAGCTCCTCTTCCAGCTCTGCCACACGGAGCGCCAGTTCTTCTTTCGTCCCCGTCAGGCTGACATCACGGTTCAGTTGTTCACCCAGCGAGCGGAGACGGGCAATCAGTTCATCTTTCGTCATGGACTCCTCCACAGAGAGAAAATGGCCCCGAAGGGCCACGATTACGCCAGTTGTACAGACACGAATTCATCAGGGTCAGCCAGCAGCATCAGCGGTGCTGACTGAATCATGGTGAACTCACGCGCCGGATCGCCGGTGGTCACCCAGTTTTTCGGGTAACGGGCAGAGGCGTTAATGCCTTCGCGCTGTGCGTCCGCATCCTGAATGCAACCATAGGTGCGCAGACCGCGTGCCTGAGTGTTCCCCAGCACCATCGTGTTGTCCGGCAGGAAGTTCTTTTTGACGCCGTTTTCCACGTACTGTCCGGAATACACGACGATGGCCACATCGCCATACATTCCCTTATAAGACACCGCTTTGCCCAGGTCTTTTACCGCTGTCTCCAGTTCGGAATGAGAGCCGCGACGGGTATCCAGCTTCTCCCTGACGGCTTTGAAGGAACGGAACAGCGCCCAGCCTTTCGGATCAAACACGATGATATTCACCACGCCGCTGGCGTTCAGCGCGTAGGCTTCGATATCGTCGGTCGGGTCATACGTGGACTTGTCACGCTTGCTCCACTCCGTACCACCGGACTGCGTGATGTTGTTGGCCGCACTGCGGCCCATATCCACCTCAACCGGATCGAAGGCTTCACCGGTCATGGTGTATTTGCCCTTAAGCACGGCAGAAACTGCCTGCATCTCTTCCACCTGGGCAATGGCCAGCTCTTCGTCACGCATGTTCTGCATGATGATGCGACGGCGACGGTAAGCCGGGTCCGCCAGATTCTGCGGATCTTCATCCGGCAGGCGACGCAGGGTCATCTGCGGATTCACTTCATGCTTGGGTTTGACATATCCCGGCGTAAATTCAGAGGTGGAGCCGCCACGGGAGCGGATAACCTCACCGGAAACAATCGGCGAAACGTACAGCGCCATGTTTACCAGTCCCGGAATTTGTGAGAGATAGACTTTCTCCGTGGTGAAGGGATAGCTCTCACGGAAAAAGAGACGCAGAAACAGCGGATCAAACTTAAATTTCTGCTCATTTGCCGCCAGCAGCTGGGCGGTTGTGTACATCGACATAAAAAAATCCCGTAAAAAAAGCCGCACAGGCGGCCTTTAGTGATGAAGGGTAAGGTTAAACGATGCTGATTGCCGTTCCGGCAAACGCGGTCCGTTTTTTCGTCTCGTCGCTGGCAGCCTCCGGCCAGAGCACATCCTCATAACGGAACGTGCCGGACTTGTAGAACGTCAGCGTGGTGCTGGTCTGGTCAGCAGCAACCGCCAGAATGCCAACGGCAGCACCGTCGGTGGTGCCATCCCACGCAACCAGCTTACGGGTGGCGGTGTCCGGCATCAGCGGGGTCATTGCAGGCGCTTTCGCACTCAATCCGCCGGGCGCGGTTGCGGTATGAGCCGGGTCACTGTTGCCCAGCGGCTGGTAATGGGTAAAGGTTTCTTTGCTCGTCATAAACATCCCTTACACTGGTGTGTTCAGCAAATCGTTAACGGCATCAGATGCCGGGTTACCTGCAGCCAGCGGTGCCGGGGCACCCTGCATCAGACGATCCAGCGCAGTGTCACTGCGCGCCTGTGCACTCTGTGGTGCTGCGGCCAGAATGCGGCGGGCCGTTTCCACGGTCATACCGGGGGTTTCAGCCAGCACGCGTGCCTGTTCTTCGCGTCCGTGAGCCTCCTCACAGTTGAGGATCCCCATAATGCGGCTGTTTTCTGCCGCAACCGCTGCGGTGATCTGCGCGTTCACGTCCGGTTGCGCCGCGTTGGCGTTTTCGCCCTCCGTCGCTGGCACCACGTCAGTAACGTCAGCCTGCGAAGCAGTGGCTGAAACAGTTGTTGATTGAGTCTCTTTGGTCATTCGCCCTCCTGAGAGACGGGATTTACGTGCATCCAGTGCCTCACGCATAACGGTGATCGCATCGGTGCTGTTAACAAGTTCATCAGCCAGTCCGGCATCAATGGCCTCCTGACCGCTGTACACTGCAGCCTCGGTATCCAGCACAGCCTGCACGGACAGGCCGGTATATGCCGACACCTTCTGCGCAAACATCCGGCGGGTTGCATCCATCCGGGACTGCAGTGTCTCCCGGACGTCATCCGGAAGATGGCTGTAAGGGTTGCCATCCACCTTATGGCTGCCGCTGTAAATCAGCGTGATTTCCACGCCCTGTTTCTCCAGCGCAGCACCGTAATTACTGTGTGCCATCATGACGCCGATGGAGCCTGTCCGGGCGGTCTGCGTGACCAGACGCCGGGAAGCGGCGCTGGCAAGCAGCTGCCCTGAACTGCAGTTCATGTCATTGGCCAGCGCCCATACCGGCTTTATGTCACGCACACGGGCGATGATGTCAGCGCAGTCAAATGCCCCTGCCACCATCCCGCCGGGCGTGTCCATATCGAGCAGAATGCCGTCCACCATCGGGTCGCTGGCAGCCTGTTGCAGACGGGCGATAATGCCGTTGTAACCGGTCATCCCCGAATACGGCTGCAGCGCCCGCGTCCGGCTGACCAGCGTGCCGGACACCGGCAGAACGGCGATGCCGTTCATGACCTGATAACTGCGGGCCTGTCGTGGTCCGTCATCATCACCGGATAACGCCAGCGTCGCGGGTGCCTCTCCGGCAGTCAGGCTGTCACCGGATACTGCATCCGTCAGGCGGCTGATCCCAAGCTGGCCTGCAAGCGCACAAAAGAAAACCCGCGCATAGGCGGGTTCAAGCATCAGCGGCTCATTAAAAGCCATGCTGGCAATATGCGGGAGATTACGCAGCTCTGCTGTCACTCTTCTCCTCCTCTGTTGATTGTCGCAGCCCGGATTCAAATGCTGCAGCCGCCCAGGCGGGCGGTTTAAGACCAGCCGCGCGGCGCTCCATCGTTTCACGGACCTGCTGGGCAAAAATTTCCTGATAGTCGTCGCCGCGTTTTGCGCACTCTTTCTCGTAGGTGCTCAGTCCGGCTTCTATCAGCATCACCGCTTCCTGTACTTCTTTCAGACCATCGATGGCCATACGACCGGAGCCTATCCAGTCGCAGTTCCCCCAGGCACTGCGGGCTTCCTGAAAACTGAAGCGCGCTTTTGAAGGTAACGTCACCACGCGGCGAACGATGGCCTCTTCCAGCCAGCACAGAAACATCTGGCTCGCCTGACAGGATGCGACGAATTTTCGCCGCCCCATAAAGTGCGCCCACGACTCGTTCGCGCTGGCCCGTGCCGTGGAGTAGCTCATCTGGGCGTAATTCCGGGAAAGCTGCTCATACGAGACACCCAGCCCGGCTGCGATATACCGCAGCAGTGACTGCTCAAAAACGGAGTAGCCGTTATCCGTGTCCTGAGCCGTCTGCAGGTTCAGTGAGTCACCCGGCATCAGGTGTGGCACTTTTGCGCCTCCCAGCCGGACCGGCGCGGCGGCGTAATACGCGGCAATTTCACCAATCCAGCCGGTCAGCCTTTCCCGCTGCTCCTGACTGTTCGCGCCCAGAATAAAATCCATCGCTGACTGCGTATCCAGCTCACTCTCAATGGTGGCGGCATACATCGCCTTCACAATGGCGCTCTGCAGCTGCGTGTTCTGCAGCGTGTCGAGCATCTTCATCTGCTCCATCACGCTGTAAAACACATTTGCACCGCGGGTCTGCCCGTCCTCCACGGGTTCAAAAACGTGAATGAACGAGGCGCGCCCGCCGGGTAACTCACGGGGTATCCATGTCCATTTCTGCGGCATCCAGCCAGGATACCCGTCCTCGCTGACGTAATATCCCAGCGCCGCACCGCTGTCATTAATCTGCACACCGGCACGGCAGTTCCGGCTGTCGCCGGTATTGTTCGGGTTGCTGATGCGCTTCGGGCTGACCATCCGGAACTGTGTCCGGAACAGCCGCGACGAACTGGTATCCCAGGTGGCCTGAACGAACAGTTCACCGTTAAAGGCGTGCATGGCCACACCTTCCCGAATCATCATGGTAAACGTGCGTTTTCGCTCAACGTCAATGCAGCAGCAGTCATCCTCGGCAAACTCTTTCCATGCCGCTTCAACCTCGCGGGAAAAGGCACGGGCTTCTTCCTCCCCGATGCCAAGATAACGCCAGCTTGGGCGATGACTGAGCCGGAAAAAAGACCCGACGATATGATCCTGATGCAGCTGGATGGCGTTGGCGGCATAGCCGTTATTGCGTACCAGATCGTCTGCGCGGGCATTGCCACGGGTAAAGTTGGGCAGCAGGGCTGCATCCACACTTTCACTCGGTGGGTTCCACGCCCGCAACTGCCCACCAAATCCGCTGCCACCGCCGTGATAACCGGCATATTCACGCAGCGATGTCATGCCGTCCGGCCCCAGAAGGGTGGGAATGGTGGACGTTTTCATACATAAAATCCTGCAGGTCCCCTGCGCCGCTGTGTCATGCCGGTCTGCACTTCCAGCTCCGCAATGTATTTTTTCAGGTCAGACACGGAAGTGGCCGTAAACTCCACTCGCCGTCCGTCTTTCTGTACTGTTGCCACCCGTTTACCTGTCATCAGGTCATGCAGTGCCGCACGGGCAGCGGCAAGTTCTTCCTGTCGCGTCATTCATCCTCTCCGGATAAGGCACGGGCGTAATCTGCCAGTGTTTTCTTGTTGGTTGCTGCACCCTCCTCTTCCTGCAGGCTCGCCAGCAGTGCACTGAGATCCAGCTGCCAGCGGGAAATACTGATGCGCAGCGCCGCCAGCGCATAAACAAAGCAGTCGAGCGCCTCATTGCGTCGCTTTTTGCTGTCCCACAGTATTTTTTTCCTGCCATCCACCCATTTTTCGACCTGCTCTTCAGCAGTCAGCTGCTGCGCTTCGGTCAGATCAAAAATATCCGGGTTATTCGGGAAGTGAACGGCACCGGGAAGCGGTTCATCCCCTTCCGGCGTCAGTGTGAAGCGGTTATAAATCTGCTCTTTCGCGGTATCCGTACCGATTTCGGTAAGGTAAACCCCGTTTTTGTTTCGCTTACGTGGCATGCTGGCCACCGGCTTTCCGTAGACGGATGCCCCTTTAATGGGGATTACCCGGAACAGCCCATGTTTTTTCGAGCGTTCATACACAATAGTCGGGTCAATCCCGCCAATATCCCAGCAGATACGGGATACCGACATTTCTGCACCATTCCGGCGGGTATAGGTTTTATTGATGGCCTCATCCACACGCAGCAGCGTCTGTTCATCATCGTGGCGGCCCATAATAATCTGCCGGTCAATCAGCCAGCTTTCCTCACCCGGCCCCCATCCCCATACGCGCATTTCGTAGCGGTCCAGCTGGGAGTCGATACCGGCGGTCAGGTAAGCCACACGGTCGGGAACGGGCGCTGAATAATGCTCTTTCCGCTCTGCCATCACTTCAGCATCCGGACGTTCGCCGATTTTCGCTTCCCACGTCTCACCGAGCGTGGTGTTCACGAAGGTTTTACGTTTTCCCGTATCCCCTTTCGTTTTCATCCAGTCTTTGACAATCTGCACCCAGGTGGTGAACGGGCTGTACGCTGTCCAGATGTGAAAGGTCACACTGTCAGGCGGCTCAATCTCTTCACCGGATGACGAAAACCAGAGAATGCCATCACGGGTCCAGATCCCGGTCTTTTCGCAGATATAACGGGCATCAGTAAAGTCCAGCTCCTGCTGGCGGATGACGCAGGCATTATGCTCGCAGAGATAAAACACGCTGGAGGGATCATCCGGCGTCCATTTGAGGCCAAACGGCGTCTCTTTATCGCCAAATTTAAGGTACTGCTCCTCCCCGCAGTGCGGGCAGGCAACATGAAAACGCATAAAATGCGGGGATTCACTGGCTGCACGCTCAATCTGGCAGGTGCCTCTCACTTTGGGCGTGGAGCCACGGATGGACTTTGGCCAGACCGAGCCTTCAATACGCTTATCGCCCAGGAACGTCGGAGAGCCTTCCTGTTCAATATCATCATCAAAGGCAGCAAGTTCATCATAACCCGCCACATCCACCGACTTTTCACGGTAGTTTTTTGCCGCTTTACCGCCCAGGCACCAGAAGCCACGACCATTGGTAAAACGCTTCATGGTGAGCGTGTTATCCCGGTGCTTTTTGCCATACCACGGTGCCAGCGCCAGCAGCGACGGAATATCACGGATAGTCGGCTCAACGTGGGTTTTCATAAAGTTTTCGGCATCGCCATCCGTCGGCAACCAGATAAGGGTGTTACGCTGCTTATGCTCTATGAAGTAGGCATAAACACCCAGCAGCATTTTGGAATAACCAACACGGGCAGACTTCACCACATTCACCTCGCGGATGTAGTCGCTGCCCATCGCATTCATGATGGCCCGCTGAAAGGGCAGTGTTTCCCAGCGCCCTTCCTGGTATGCGGATTCTTTCGGGAGATAGTAATTGGCATCCGCCCATTCAACGGCGGTCTGTGGCTCCGGCCTGAACAGTGAGCGAAGCCCGGCGCGGACAAAATGCCGCAGCCTGTTAACCTGACTGTTCGATATATTCACTCAGCAACCCCGGTATCAGTTCATCCAGTGCGGCTGCTTTGTTCATGGCTTTGATGATATCCCGTTTCAGGAAATCAACATGTCGGTTTTCCAGTTCCGGAAAACGCCGCTGCACCGACAGGGGGATCCCGTCGAGAATACTGGCAATTTCACCTGCGATCCGCGACAGCACGAAAGTACAGAATGCGGTTTCCACCACTTCAGCGGAGTCTCTGGCATTCTTCAGCTCCTGTGCGTCGGCCTGCGCACGCGTAAGTCGATGGCGTTCGTACTCAATAGTCCCTGGCTGGAGATCTGTCTCGCTGTCCTGCCTCAGTTCTTCAACTTCCCGGCGCAGCTTTTCGTTCTCAATTTCAGCATCCCTTTCGGCATACCATTTTATGGCGGCGGCAGAGTCATAAAGTACCTCATTACCCTTGCCACCACCCCGCAGAACGGGCATTCCCTGCTCCTGCCAGTTCTGAATGGTACGGATACTCGCGCCGAAAATGTCAGCCAGCTGCTTTTTGTTGACTTCCATTGTTCATTCCACGGACAAAAACAGAGAAAGGAAACGACAGAGACCAAAAAGCCCGTTTTCAGCACCTGTCGTTTCCTTTCTTTTCAGGGGGTGTTTTAAATAAAAACATTAGGTTACGGCGAAGAAGAACGGAAACGCCTTAAACCGGAAAATTTTCATAAATAGTGAAAAACCGCGAGGTCGCCGCCCCGTAACCTGTCGGATCGCCGGAAAGGACCCGCAAAATGATAATAATTATCATCTACATGTCACAACGTGCATCTACGCCATCAAACCACGTCAAATAATCAATTATGACGCAGGTATCGTATTAATTGATCTGCATCAACTTAACGTAAAAACAACTTCAGACAATACAAATCAGCGACACTGAATACGGGGCAACCTCATGTCAACGAAGAACAGAACCTGCAGAACAACAACCCGCAACATCCGCTTTCCTAACCAAATGATTGAACAAATTAACATCGCTCTTGAGCAAAAAGGGTCTGGGAATTTCTCAGCCTGGGTCATTGAAGCCTGCCGTCGGAGACTAACGTCAGAAAAGAGAGCATATACATCAATCCAAAGTGATGATGGATGAACATCCCGGTTTCTTTACCTCCCCTCCCACCCCGCACAGGACTGGCGAGCGTGTGGGACAAATATGTGAGTCATAAACGCCTTATCCTCAGAAATGCAGTTGGCATCCGAACAGGACGATATTGTAAATTCACCTAATTACGAGGCATTGCAGTAGTTGAATTGTAGTTCTGTATTAGCCTGACAGTGACAGAATGCGATATTGACTCTGTCACAGGTGAAATAGTTTGAATGGTTAGCAGTTATGGTGATCAGTCAACCACCAGGGAATAATCCTTCGAATTCTTATCGTGCTTCACCAACGCTGCCTCAATTGCCCTGAATGCTTCCAGAGACACTTGATGTTCTATACATGCAATTACAACATCCGGATAACTCATAGAAATGGTGCTAGTGAGCATAGTTTTTACACGGACCTGATCCAGGGATGAGTCATCAGTGTATTGATCTTTATGCATTTTGTCGCTCCATGCGTTTGCTCTTCACTTGCGGCTAAAAATATAACGTCAAATCACTCAGCATGAAAGTGTGAAAGTTTCAGCGCGTTTCCCTTACATAATCTGTCGTTTGTATTCTCTCCAGGCATACCGAAAAGACTAGGTATTGTCACACAACCAATACCACCGACTATCGAGATTTATATCTATTCGGTAATGTTTAAATATAACAAAACCCCGTAAAAACGAGGTTTATGGGTAAATTGTATTGTTGAATAGCATCTAACAAGAAATTGATGCTAATACTATAAACAGACTAGATTAAATCAATCTTGATATCATAGCTTTCAAGACCAGTCATTTTTTCCCGTGCAGTAAACTGGATACTGGTAACTTCTTTCCCGGTCTTTTTCTTAAGCTCAATGATTTTTTTTGTTATATATTCAGAAATATCTGCTTCTGTTTTTGTTTTTAACTCTTCAATGTTCATCATTTCCTCTTTTAGTCTGTTATGACTTTCCTGGTACACAGTAGTGTCAATTATATGGAGCAAACGTATAAAAGATAAGATGAAACATCGCAATAATCAACATACGACGGTCTAAATTTCACACAAACAGATAAAGATGATTATCATTTATTATCAATGCATTAGAATCAAATCAATTCAAGAGTCTCATTGCTGCTTCCAGAATTTCTTCTGAAGTTACATGTCGATCCGCTGCTACATAAATGACTTTATGATCTCCGGTCAGAGATGGAAACCCTGCAGCCATTACAGTGAGGTGTGTTGTTTCGCCATTTGGATATTCACGCATGATGGTGTTAACTCCGGTCATCACTGGCACTACCATTGCTGGTTCAGAGTTAAAAAAAACTATTATTTTTTTCATAATGTTACCGTAATATGTGAGTATCCATCGACTAGACACTAAGCAAAAAAGCTCCCGAAGGAGCCTTCATTTTCACTTTCTTAAATCTAACGACAGACGGCTAACATTTAAGTATTGTGAAATATTATCAAATGTAATCATCATTGATTTACAAAAGATACATTTTGCCCCGAAAGGATTCCTGTCAGAAACATCAAAAGATGATGTTCTATACTGAGAACCATGGCAACACGGGCATCTAAAGTGAATATGGTTTGTAATATTTTCTACCTCAAAGTGCCACAACATGAACAGCCGCGGGGCCTTTAGGTCCGTTCTCAATACCAAATTCGACTTCCTGATTCTCAGTTAACGTTTTGAAATCGTTGCTCTGAATAGCTGAGAAATGGACAAACACATCTTTGCTACCATCTTTCGGCGTGATGAAACCAAAACCTTTTTCAGGGTTAAACCATTTCACTAAACCAGTCATTTTGTTAGACATCATTATTACCTTTTGAAGAAGTTAGCCCTTGGGCAGAATGGTCCGAAAAAAAATATCAGAGAGAAAAACCAACAAGGAAATCTCAAGAGGTACAAATAATAAAATTATAACAATGACTGCTTCAGATAATTTTGTAACAAACCAGAACACCATTAACGCATGATTAACCAACCATAGCAAGGATTACTTTTGTAAAGAAAAACACACGAATGAAACAATAGCTTTATTTATTAATAAAACGTGTCATTCTGTCTAATGACCTTTTATCTTACCCTTAAGATTTCAAGGGTTTTGACTCATGGAAGAGTCCTTTTTATTTAAATTTCACATTCAGCGCTAAAAATAATCCGATTTAATATTAATCTACATCTGATATTTTTTATCTCTTAAAGATTCATAAATCCGTTGACAAGTCACTCCTGCGATATAGCGTTTGTCAGCAATTTCAGCATAAAGCTGAGCTTCTGCTGCAATATCTCCGAGCATGTTGGTGAGCATTCCTTCGGCGGCTTTGGTTGTTTTGCCTCTGACGGCAGCGGCAAGATTTGCGGTATGCTGCGCTGCGTCAAGGCGTATGGCATATTTTGTTGCTTCGGCACGCAGCTGGTTAACACTATCAGACAGATCAGCAGCCCTGGCAGAAATTTCAGCGGCTTTCTGTTGTGCATCTTTAACAGCCTCATCACGGGATATAGTTCGCCCCTGTTCAATTATTCGAGCAGCAAATTGGACATTTACCTCTTGAGATAATTCGGCAGCATCACGCTCCGCCCATTTTTTTTGCCATCCTCTGTCGCTCCAGACATTACCTACGACAAATCCTACCAACACGAGCAAAATCACCGTGAATATCTGATTCAATGTTCTATCCCCCAGCAGGTTAATGCACTCTCCTGGTCACGACGAATAACCTGACCGTAACAATTATTTGAACGAATGCGGCAATCACGTCCACCGTCCTTTATCCACCAGCGAATCGCCTCGCATGCGCCTTTACGATCACCGGCATTAAGCCGCTTATAAAACGTCGACGGAAAACACTTACCAGGGCCAATGTTATAGGGACAGAATGACGCGATACCGGCTTTCTGTGGCTCGGTCAGTGGAACTTTTATATTGCGCTCCACCCATGCCAGCGCCTTATCCCGCTCAATGGCGTTAACCTGGGCGCATTTTTCCTTCGACAGTTTCATTCCCGGAATAACAGGTTTACCGTCCACCATCGTTGCTCCCCGACAGATGGTCCATATGCCGGAGCCATCGCGGTATGCAGTGGTGTGATTCCCCTCTTTTTCATCCAGAAACTGATCGAGAATGTCAGGGGCAGGAGCACTGGCGGCAATCAGTGCCAGAACAGCAGCCGACAGGCTGTATCTGATTTTTACGTTCATGGATATTTATCAGGATTTATCGGCTTCAAATCCCCGGATATGTTAAATCTTACCTCACCAGTGATGGGCACTGGCGGGAGGAGGATGTCAATCTGATAAACACAGAGGTGACTATGGATTACACAAATCTACCAAAACAAACTTTTGCTGATTTAATCGCACTCAGGTAAGCAGTCGTAGCTCTAATCAACTTGTTGCCGGAGAAGGAAAAGGAATTAGTTAAAGCGCTTCTTAACAGAACTGCCGCCGATTTTTCATCATATCCACTGACAGATGACCTTGCGGACCTTCCTGAATTAATTGCAGCGTCCGCCATTAAGCTTACTGAAGAGATTTACCCTCCTCAAAAATCTTCACAAAATTCCTGCGAGTAACTTCAATGCAATAATCGTAAAACGCCGCAAACTGCTCATCGCGGCGTTTTTTTTCATCTTCAGAAGGGATCAGCACCGACAATTTTTTATTCAGATCAGCGACGCTGCCCTCCAGTTTTTCAATGGGCGATTCAATATCATCTTTTTCTGACCGCAATGCCGTCGGTGGCGTCTTCAGAGAACCAGTAATTCTTCCCGGTAGCTTTCCTTTGTAGGTTATCCACACATTCTGCGCCTCTAAAATTATGGGGCGCTTTTCCGGCGACTGCTCATCCCCTACACATAACCCGGCAGCAACATCCAGGAATACCTGTCTGATTCTCATTCTGGCTGCTGCCTCATAAAACTCCAGCGCGGCACCTTCAACACGGTCCAGCGAGATGTCCAGGTCAAAAATTTCACCGTCAAAGCGTTTTTTGTCCCGTAAGGCTACAGTTACCGCCACTTTATTCTCAAAATTGCGGACTCCTTTCACAACCAGTTCATAGTCTTGTGTCATTGGATTACTCTCTTCTCGCAACCTTACGCCTGTCTTCTTTAATCTTGAAATAAAGGTTTGTCAGATACGTCAGCAGGCCAAAAACCAGACTACCCAGCACACCGATTGCAGCCCACTGTGACGGAGTTACTTTATCGAGTAACTGCAATGCCCAGAAACCAGCATTACCAGCCGATGTGCCATAGGCGATACCTGTTGTTAACTTATCCATTGATTTCATATCCTCACCCCGATGTACACAGATGGTGCAATATGTTTGAAAAGATCGGAGTCTATGGGTTAGTTTTTATAGCAAACGTTGTTCTCAACGGCGCTAAAAAACAGACACATTAAAAATGTGGGTAATTATTTTAAAAGAAAATCATATATTAAATAATAATACGAGATATGTTTTCATATTTAGTGTACTGTATACGGCTATTTATACAGGAAAAGCCTATGTCAGAACGTAAAGACTCAAAATCACGCCGTAATTATCTCGTTAAATGTTCCTGCCCAAACTGCACCCAAGAGTCAGAACACAGTTTTTCAAGAGTACAAAAAGGTGCCCTTTTGATCTGCCCTCATTGCAACAAAGTATTCCAGACAAATCTTAAAGCTGTAGCTTGATTGATTTTATTCGTAACAAGTATTTTTTATATTTTAATAACATATTTAAAGCAGATAATAAAAAACCCGCCTGAGCGGGTTTAATATTGTGGTGCTTTTTGTGGGAGTCATCCACTTACGCACTTTGTTTTGCTATGCCAGCAGTTAGCTTCTGCTGTAAAACTATTCATGCAGCAAACCTGCACTTCACCACAATGGTTAGCATACTTTTCCTGATTAAGTTATTGCCAAATATGCTGGCCATTGTTTCATGTATTGGACCTCCTTACTATTTATTAAAGAGATCCAATATTCACCACTCTGTCTGTATCTCCACTCAGGCATCAGCCTTCTTCGTTATCGTATACAGACAAACTATGAATTTTAATCAGTAATTATGACATTTGCTGCTGCAGGACCTTTAGCACCACTCTCTACAGAGAAGGTAACCTTTTGACCTTCAAATAAGGTTCGAAAATTATCATTCTGAATCGCAGAAAAATGCACAAACACATCTTTACTACCATCAACAGGAGAAATAAAGCCAAAACCTTTATCAGCGTTAAACCATTTTACTAAACCAGTCATTTTATTTGACATTCTACATTCCTTAACTTGAGCCTTTCGGCATAAATGGCTTGTATAACAGAAACGACTTCGTACTTAATTGGAGAGACTCAAAGAAGGAATAAGTGAATAACACCTGAAATGAGAACTGCTTTAGTAAACTACTTCGTATATCGTCTGTTCTTCAAACCGACGCAATCATTAACGCATAGTTGAACATATGAAGCAATGTTTATTTTAGACATCCAGCCATCTTCAACCCCATAAAAAAACTATAGCTTTCTTCAGGAAGGTGTGTATAGTGCGCCCAGTTATCAGTATTAAGGAATTTTTTTGTCCCGTAAAATGACAGGAATTGTCAAAACCTTTGACGGCAAAAGCGGCAAGGGTCTTATCACCCCATCCGATGGTCGTATCGATGTCCAGCTTCATGTTTCAGCGCTCAATCTCCGCGATGCAGAAGAAATTGCCACCGGATTACGCGTGGAATTTTGCCGGATAAATGGTCTGCGTGGCCCTTCAGCTGCCAATGTTTACCTTTCATGAGCTATATTAAAGCTTTAATTTCAGGCCCCATCGAATCAAACATGGAGAGTTTTCATGAATAACCCCGTCTGTCTTGATGACTGGTTGATTGGCTTTAAAAGCTTATGCTGTACTTTGACCGTAATAGCTCTGCTAATAATGTAATAAGCAGACTCATTGTATCTAGGGACATTGTACTGGAAGAAAACATTTTAAACATCAGGCAGAAAACAAAGTCACCCGATAAATAATAAGTAAACAAACATGAATCCCGAAATGAGATTCAACATCTCTATTACCCTATTTAAAGCACAAAAACCCGCTCATCAGCGGGTTTTCTACTTTTTCTTAACGTCGGGTATACAAAGCCCATTGTTGAAAAAATTTTATCCATATTTTTTGAAAAATGCAAGCATTACGTCGCCATCTTCGGCGAAAATCATTTATCTCGTCACTTTTCTTAATTGCACCTCAGCATATGCTTCTTCCTGCCAGCACTTTGTAACCAGTTTATCAATGACATCTGCATATCCTTTGTACCACTGATAATCAGTCAGGGCTGGTACCAGCTTCTGGACATGACACCGCGCCAGTGTCGTTGGTAAACGACTAAACCGGTTTCCATTGCAACGCCCACAAATCTTATAAACAGGCGCGCCATGAAGCCGGGTCCTTTTTTCATCCAGGACAATACCTTTACCCTTACACCCTCTGCACGCTGTGCTGACTTCTCCCTTACCATGGCAATGCTGACATAGTTCCTTCACCCACTCTTCCTTGATAACAGATTCCCCGCTTCTGGAGTGTTTCACCACTTCGCGCAATACATTATGAAATCCAGTACCTGCACAATGCTCACAGCGAGCCTTACTTGCCGCAGACCTGGAATAATCAGCAAAGGCAAAATTCACAAGGTAAGGGATGATCTGTAACCGGATTTCTTCACTCAATTTATTCAATGTCGGGTTATCCAGTGCCATCGCGTAATTGAGCAGACCTTCAATCGCAAACTGAGGATCCTGAACACCAACTTTTGCCAGGAATAAGGCAAAACCCAGTGGTGCTTTCGACTGCACCATCCCCTGCGCAGCCATCACATCCGTAATCGTTAAACCACCCGAGCCTGTCGCCGGTGCGTCATCACTCAATTTTGGAGATTTTGGGGAGTAATATTTTGGTAAGGCTTCAAGGTTCATGCTCGTTCTCCACTTACGCCAGTACGCCTGTTGCCAGCGCACGATCGATAAAACGAAATATCAGCTCCAGCTGGGAGCCATACTTCTCTTCAAATGCCACGGTATCCGCATGCAGCTCG
>OGUM01001378.1_pt1 | contig 17731 bp, 15 predicted proteins | sample 1553631 | NCBI WGS metagenome assembly OGUM01 (sample SAMEA2580228, study PRJEB22360) | human gut metagenome | biome: human gut; feature: human-associated habitat; material: faeces | place: Denmark | collected 2008/2010 | reverse complement strand
TCACCCCCCCCCCATGCCTATAACACACTGATAACCATGGCATTTGCCGCGGTTATTTTCATTGCGCCGCAGGCCGGAGCGCAATCGCAAAACCTGTATTTCAACGACATCTCCGGCAACGATTCGTCGTACATTAACAATCCCGCAAATTGGTTTACAAACCCCGAAAAGACGGAGCGTTTCGACGGAACTCTCGACGGCACGCACGACGCCTATATTTCGGGCGGCGGCGCAACTCCGGTAAAAGTCGCCGCAAACCAGAAGCCTGTCTTTGACAGTCTCACCTATTCCGAAACCGACCTATCTTCCGGCGGACAATTTATGGTACTGGGGAACGACTCCGTTCTCCGGACATCCGGCGACTTCGTCACGAGCTTCACGCTTTTGAACGACTCTTCCGTGACGACCGGCAACCAGATAACCCGCCGCATAAACATGTGGAACAAATCCTCGGTGCAAATCGGAGGCGACTGGATTATCAATTCAAACAGAAACGGCTCCAAAAACTACCTCTCCTTGATGATAGACGACAGCGAGGGAACGCCCGACGAAGTAAGATTCCAAGTGGACGGGAACGTAGTCTCCGCCGGCGCAAGCACCCTCATATTCACCACAAACAACAAGAGCTTTACAGTCGGGGGCTCAATGAACCTCAACGGCTCGCAGTGGAACATTCTCAGAGACAATTCGCGTTCCGACACTTTCATACGCTCCGTCGGGGGCATAAGCGGAAGCGCCAGGCTGAACATCACCAAAGAATCCTGGGTCTCTGTCGAATCCCGGACGGTAAACCTTGTGCTCACAAACGGCAGCGCATTCGACCTCGCCACATCCTTTGCGTCGCCGGAGAACAACGACGACAAGCTCAACATCACAATGACAGCCTCCGACGCCCGAAACGGCAGGCAGGCTTTGCGGTTCGACTCCATAGGGAGCTCCTCTTACTGGTGCAACGGCATGCAGGTGTTCGACGCAAATATAAACAATGTCGAAGTAAACAGCGGCAGGCTCGACATCGGAATGCACGGCGGAATGAAGGGCGCCAACCTCGGCATCTACGGATACAGCGGCAACGCCGCCGACGCCGTGTTCAGCGCGGCGGGGCTCTCCTCGGGACAGGAAATCGGAAGGGTTCAGTTCGACTCCATGACCTTCTACGAAGGCACGATAGTTTTCGACCTCGGCGAGGTTGAAAACGACTTCATTCAGATAAACGGCGGTGTGACGAAATCTTCCGCGGGTTCGCAAATAACGTTCGACATGAACATAACGAAGGACGACCTGCAAATGTACCTCGAAGCCCTCGGCGCGGAGACGATGGAATGGGATTTGATGAGCTTCAAAACCGACGATTCCGACTTTGCGCTAACGGACATAATCCTCAAAACGCAGGCGGGAATAGACGGCGAATTGAGCTTCCTCGCCGACGATTCCTCGGGGCTCACGACGGTGCAACTCTCCCTCGGCGTCATTCCCGAACCCGCGGCGATAGCGGCAATTATCGGAGCAATCGCGCTTTCGCTCGCCGCATGGCGCAGGAGAAGATAAAACCATTCCGGAAAGCGCAGAATCCGAAACCAAAAGAACGCTAAAATTTCGGGCGGCCCTCCCTTTGCGGCGGGCCGTTTTTATGCGCCCATGCGGGGCGGCAAGGGAATTTTGTTTTGCGATTTTCCCGAAAACGGCGCATAGTTCGGGAAAATGGGAATTTCAATAACATCGCTCGCTTACTCTTTGCCGCCGGAAAAAATAACCGGCGCGGAGCTCTCCGCGCGCTTCGGCGGGGCTGCGATGAGAAAAATCGAAGCCGTCTCCGGCATACTCGAACGCAGGCGCGCGGGAGCGGGCGTATGCGCCTCCGACCTCGCCGCCGGCGCCGCCCGCCTGCTCTTCTCCGGAGCGGGATATTCGCCGAAAGACTTTGATTTGCTGATTTTCGCCTCGCAAACCCCCGACTACCTGATTCCGACAACCGCATGTATCCTCCAAGACAGGCTCGGAATGGACAATTCCTGCGCGGCTTTCGACCTGAACCTCGGGTGCTCGCAGTTCGTTTATGCGCTCGCGACGGCGCGCGCGTGGATTGAGGGCGGGCTTGCCGGAAAGGCCCTCGTGCTTGCGGTAGGCCAGGAATACCGGTTCCGTCTGGGCGGAACAGGCGTCAAAGTGCTCAATGCGGTCCAGCTCTTTTTCCCTGCGGGTCAGTTCATGCTTTTTGATGACGCCGCTGGCGTATTCATCCACGGAGGCGCAGCCGACGATGCCCGTCTGCACGCGGCCCCACATGATCTGGCGGTAAATGTAGAAGGAAGGTTTTTCATCCCGGACGAGGTAGCCCTTGCGGACGAATGCTTCCAGGTTTTCCCGCGCCTTGGCATAGGTTTCCGGGGCGTGGATGGAGGTTTCGCTCGTGTCGATGTCGGAGCGGCAGATGTGGAGGAAGGAGGCGTCGTTTCCGGCGGCCATTTCCCTGGCCTCCCGGTGGTTCATGACGTCATAGGGGAGGGAGGAAACCCGCGCGGCCAGTTCCCGGGGCGGACGGAGGGCGGGGAAAGGATGGAGTGTGGACATGGAAAAATGAGAGAGTACAGAAGGTTAATGACGGAGGGAGCAATGATATAGCGCACGGATGCCGGAGACAAGCCCCGCCAAAATACATGCCGCAATGAACAGCAGCAGGTACCGCATGGGCGCTCCTGCCGCTTTGAGAAAATCCAGGGGCTTGAACAGGAGAAGCCGGACAAACTCTCCGCCTCCCGGAATGCTGTTCAACAGCAGGAGCATCCCGATGAGCAGCAGGAACAGGCTTGCCGCGGCGGCCATGCTCCATGTGCAGGAGCGTGCCATTTCCCCCGCCTGTTCCCGGTCCAGGCGTTTTTTCACCAGGATCAGGTAGTACGGAACGAGCATTAGAAAGAAGGCTCCGGACCAGGGGCGCATGACTTCATTCAAGGCTCCGGCGATGATGAGGGCCGTCAGGACGCAGGCGGAGGCGATGATGAATAGAGCCTGGAGCGCCGTGTGAAGAACCTTGTTCATGGCGGCTGTTCCGTTCATTCTCCGGAGGAGGCGTTCTTCCCTCTTTCCCGGGCGGGGCCGGAAAAGAGGGAAGGGAAAACGCTTACTTGAGTTTCAGGATGTCCACGATGTTGGACGTGATGGAGCGCATGTCGTCCATCGTCAGCTCACCCATGTGGGCGATGCGGAAGGTCTTGTTCTTCAAATCCCCGTAACCGTTGCCGAGCTGCATGCCGCGTTCGATCAGCACGTTGTTCAGGGCGGCGATGTCAATGTCCCTCGTGTTGCTGATGACCGTCAGGGTGCGGGAAAGATGATCCCGGTTGGCGAAGACGCTGAAATATTCATCCGCCCAGGAGCGCACGAATTCCGCCATGGCTTCATGGCGCGCAAAGCGGTTTTCCACGCCTTCCTGCATGATGCGCTGGAGCTGGAGGTCCATGGCGTACATGATGGAGACGCAGGGGGTGTTCGTGTACTGGTAGTCCTTTTTCTGGATAGTGTCGTAAATGGAGCGCAGGTCAAAGTAGCAACCGCGGTTGGGGACGGAGGCGGTGCGTTCATAAGCCTTTTGGGACAGCGTGCAGACAGCCATGCCGGGGGGGAGCGCCAGCGCCTTCTGGGTGGAGGTCACCAGCACGTCCACGCCCAGCCTGTCCGTTTCAATCCGGGAGCCGGCGGCGGAACTTACCGCGTCCATGCACCATACGACGTCCGGGTATTTTTTGAGTACTTCCGCAATTTCCTCCACCGGGTTCTGGACGCCGGTGGACGTTTCATTATGGGTGATGCAGATAGTGTCGTACTTGCCGGTGGAGAGGGCGGCGTCCACCATTTCCGGGGTGGTGGGCTGGCCGAGTTCGCTCTTGAAAATGTCGGAGGGAACGCCGTTGCCCGTGGCAATCTTGTACCATTTGTCGCCGAAGGCGCCCACGGAAAAAATGGCGGCTCGCTTGGCGGTGCAGGAACGCACGGCGCCTTCCATCAAGCCCGTACCGGAGGAAGTGGAGAGCAGGATTTCCTGTTCCGTCAGCAGAATGCGGCGCAGATTGTTGGAAATGCGGCGCTGCAGGGCGGAAGCCGCCTTGGATCGGTGCCCCATCATCGGGCCGCTCATGGCGGCAAGTACTTCAGGTGCTACTTCAGTGGGTCCGGGAATGAATAATTTGGTTGCCATTTGTTTTAAAAACTGGGTACGTGTACTATAGCGTCTCCAAACGGTTTGGCTATGAATTTTTGTTGGGGCAGGCTGGGAAAACCTGCCGCAGCAGCGGGAATAGGAGCGGTTTACTGCCCGGATCCGCCGGGAAACGAATGATAAATCCGGAATCAGGGGCTGCTTTTTATCTCAAGGAACTCATGTTGAGTAGCCGTTTCTCTGTTGGAAACCGTTCCGTTGCGGATGAAACGGCCTTTTTGCTTCCGTACGGGGAGGAAACGCGGATGCATGCTCCCCCCGCAGGCGAAAGGTCTGTGAAGTTTAGAAGCTGATGAGCTTGACCAGCCAGTAGCCGCCGAAGAAGAGCCAGACGTACAGGAGGCCCGCAAGCAGGAAGGGGCGCGCTCCGGCTTTCTTGAACTTCTCAAAGCTGGATTCTGCGCCCAGAGCCGTCATCGCCATGGTCAGCAGGAACGTGTCCAGGGTGTTGATGGCGTCCACCAGTTCGGCAGGCAGCAGGTGCAGGGAATTGAAGCCGATGACGGCGAGGAACAGGAACGCGAACCAGGGGATGGTGATTTTACGTTTTTCGCTGTTTCCTCCGGCGGCGGAGTCCCGCCGCGCCAGGATGATGCTCAGGATGACCAGCACCGGGGCCAGCATCATCACGCGGATCATCTTGACGATGATGGCCGGGTCGGAGATGGCCTGCCCCATGGCGTTGCCGGCGCCCACCACGTGGGCCACTTCATGAAGGGTGCCTCCGGTAAAGAGGCCCATCTGTTCCGTCGTCAGGTTCAGCATTCCGGCCCGGTACAGGGCCGGATACAGGAACATGGATAGCGTGCCGAAGATGACGACGGTGGAAACGGCCACGGCCGCCTTGTAAGGCTTGCTTTTCACGACGGGTTCCGCGCCCAGGACGGCCGCCGCCCCGCAGATGGAACTGCCGATGGAGGTCAGAAGGGCCGTGTCCCGGTCCATTTTCAGCAGCCGCCCCAGTCCCGCGCCCAGCAGAATGGTGAGGGAGACCACAATGAGGTCGATCAGAAGAGCCGCGCCCCCGATGTCGATCACGCTCTGGAAAGTCAGCTTGAACCCGTACAGGACGATGCCTGTTCTCAGCACCTGCTTGGTGCAGAACTGGATGCCGGGCACCCACGCTTCCGGAAGGTGGTTGCGCAGGCTGTTGGCGTAAAGCATCCCCAGCACGATGCCGACGATCAGCGGACTGAAGGAGAGGTGTTTCACCCATTCAAAGTCCGCAATGTAGAAGGCGGAAAAGGAGAACAGGACGATGAGCAGGATGCCGTGGAGCGGATTGGCGAGATGTTTGGGGGACATGGGCTGTAGAATGATGGCTGCGGCCGCCCGTCTTGTCCGGAGGGGGAACGTGCCGGAACGGCTGCGTGGGAGATATACTCCACAATCATCATAAAATCTAATCAGAAATTGTTATAGGCGATTAGATTTTGTTATAATAATTCCGGCAGAATTTGATGAATAATTCATTGATTCTGCTGTAGTCTCCGTGCCCGTTGGCAAAGTGGAAGGAACGGCGGATTTCCAGATGGCGGAGATGGATTTTTTTCAAATCCCCGCGTTTGAGCTCTTCCCGCACGGCGAGGGAGGAGAGAAAAGAGCATGCCGGAGAATGCGCCAGATACATCTTGATGCTTTCCGTATTGCCCAGCGTCATCAGGACGTGGAGGCCGGAAGCGGCGATTCCGTGTTTCTTCAGGACTTCCTCTACCACCCGGCGCGTGCCGGACCCCGGTTCCCGCATGATCAGGGGAACATGGGAGAGCTGCGGGAGGGAGAGGCCTTCCCGCGGGGCGGCGGCATGAGAACCGCCCGCCAGAATGATTTCATCCTCCATGAAGGGCAGGTAATGCAGGTCCGTACGCCTTGCGGTGCCTTCCACGATGCCGAGCTGCACGGCTTCATCCTGCACGGCCTGTTCGATTTCCTCCGTATTGCCGCTTTTCAGCCGTATGCGTATTTCCGGATAATGGCGGTTGAACAGGGCCAGCAGCGGAGGCAGGACGTACTGGGACATGGTGGAGCTGGCTCCCAGGCTCAATTCACCGGAAACGGGCGTATTCCGGCCGGAAGACATGTCTTCCGCCAGCGTTTCATATTCCTTGAGGATGCGGCGGGAATGGACCAGCAGGCGCACGCCTTCCGCCGTCAGGGCGATGCCGCGGCCTTCCCTTTTGAACAGGCGGGCGTCCAGCAGGCGTTCCAGCTCCTTGATATGCCGGGTGACGGCCGGCTGCGTGATGAACAGCTCCTCCGCCGCGCGCGTGAAGTTCAGGCGCCGCGCGACGGTCTCAAACACTTTCAGCCGGAAATCCGTAATCATGGAGAAGGCATGCATTCAACCACGCCTCCGCGTTCCCGGCAAGCTCCTTTCCTTCATGCGGTTGCCCGTTGAAAAGAAAAGGCCGTGAAATCCGGATGATGACATGATGGCGGCTCGTGCGGGGAAGCCGGAAGGAAGAGAACAGGAGCAGCATGGGCATGAGATGGCGGATTATGGCCGCGGCGGCATTTTGCGTGGCCGGGTGGGCTTCCGGGGATGTGCCGTCCGATCCTTCCAGGGAGTTTTTACTGCCTTCCGGAACGTTGAAGGCGTTCGCCGAATATATACCAGCCTATGGAAAAGGTGCGGTTCCTGGTCCGGAGGGGACGGAGCCTGTCCGTCTGGAACAAGCGATAGACGCCACCCGGGCGGCGAAGGATGCTCGTGCGCTGAAGGAAGCCGCCGCACTGGACGCCTATTGGCAGTCCCGGCTGGATGCTCTTTATGCTCCCGTAGCCGCCTGGTTGGCTTCACGGTGGTTTGTAAAGTCGGAATTGATTGAACATCAATCAAAGTGGTTTAAGGAAATGCCTCTTCAGGAATTGCAGGATGAAATAGTGATGGAATCCTGGGTGCAGGCGCAGGTGGCTTGGGAGGCATTTTTAAGAGCGGATGAGAGGTTTTACAGGGCGTGGATGCTGGCCGACCAAAACCGGCGCTCTGCCATGAAGGGGGAGGGCGTACCCGATGCCGGGTCATTGGGAGAGCTGGAGGAGGCGGAAGTCCATGTGCGCCGGGCCTTCAAAAAGATGGAGCGGATGATGGCTATTGCGGATACGGCCTGCGCGACGAATGCCTACCCTCTGGTGGACGTTGCGCCCGTTGATCCCGGCTGGCAGGAGAATGACCCCGTGCTGCAAAAGGTGGAACAGGCCGTTTGTTCTTCTGAATATCCCTTCGTCAAGTTCCTGCTGGGCTCCTACCGGATTTACTGGAAGGCCCGGTTGTCCGGTATCCGGACGGCTTTCTTGCCGGAGAATGGCTGCAGTTTCATGCGTACCGGATGGGAGGACAGGCTCCGGGAGGCGGACCGGGCGTGGCGGCGTTATGTGGTTTTTTCCGTGGAGTATGAAATTCAGCCCGGCATTTATTTCTGGAGTTCCGGGATAGGCATTTACATGACGGCGCATGAGTCGTGGCTGTACCGCCAGAGGTGCCGGGATTTGCTGGCCGTCGCGGGGCTGGTACCGGAGAGAAGATCAGAGGGCTTCACCAGCCCGGCCCGGAATTTTGCCGGCTTTGGGGAAGCGCGTCTGATCGCGGAGCGCATGGCAGCAGCCGGAGGATCGTCCGCTGCGGCTTACCGAAAATTATCTGAAAACCTGGAAAGGCTGCGCACGGATTTATTCAGTTCGGTTTCTCCCTGGCCAGCCGTTTTTTTTGGCCGTGGAAACGGGGGATGAGAGCATGCTTCGTTTTCTGATGTCCCGGCTTCGCCTGTCCGGGGAGGATATGCTTCCGGGCGGTACGACGACTCCCCTGATGAAGGCCGTTGCCTCCCGATCCGTTCCCCTGGCGGATATTCTGGTTTCGTGCCGGGAGCTGCTCAATGCGGTGGATGCCAGGGGCCGTACGGCGCTGGACATGGCGCTGGAGCGCGGGGATGGGGAGATGGCCGCGTTGCTGCGGCGTCACGGAGGCATCACCGGAGAAGAACGGAAAAAGGAGAGAGAACATTCCTCCCCTTCCTCTCCGCCTGCGTATGACTGAGCCGGAGCCGGGAACGTTTTTCAGAGCTGGTGCGGGAGGTCATTCCCGGCAGGTTTTTTTGTTGGAAGGGGAATGGTTTTTGTTAATGCCGCCTTACCTGCCCGGAGCATGGTTGTCCGGAATATTCCGGAGGGTGCAAGGGCTGGAAGAGGTCCCGATGGTTTCCGGCGTGCAGCAACGCGTTCAAGACGGAGATAAGACAAACGGGCGGAAGTTCTGTCATTCATAAACGTTTCTGTTTGAAAATAAGTGAATTTGGAAAGTTTTCACGGCATAGTGGAAGTTCCCGGAACCGTGCATCGTCTGAACGGAACGAGACGGGAGGGAATCAAATGCCTATATGAAACTGCATTCCATGATCATTGTCGGCGGAGCCGGCCTTTTGCTGTTGGGGGCCTGTTCCCCTTCTTCCTATCAGACCACGTTCCCGGAACCGGCCTATGTGAAGGTTTCCACCAATAACGGAGCCTATGCGCCTTATCCGGACAACCCCATCGGCCAGCAGGAACTGGTGTACTGGTATGATTCCCTTACTACCCCCATGACGGTGGTGGCGGAAGTACCGCCCACTCCCATCGTCACCAAGGGCCCCGGCCCGGTGATCCTTGATTCCAACGATTTCTCCGCGAAGCTGTACCGGGACAGAACGGAAATCAAGAAGAAGGACAAGGATGGCAACTGGGTCACCAGCGTGCGCCCCACCACTCCCGCTGACCAGCGCATGAGGAATTATGTGATGGCTTCCAAGAAAGCCCGTTAATCTTTTCCTCCGTTAAATTCAGGAAAACCTGTCCGGCCTGCTTTCCTCTCCGGAGGAAGCAGGCCCGGCTTGTTTACAGGCAGGTTTTTCTTCCCATTCATCCGCGGAAACGAGACGGCGGCGAACGCTTTTCCCCGGCCATGGGAGATAGGCGTCCGTATAAAAGGAGGAGCCGCAGCCCCGGCATTCCAGCATGATGCCTGTATCCGGCCTTCCCTGTTCCTCCGGCGTCTGCGAGGCGGGGCGAAGCCCGGCATGCCCGCAGTGCGGGCAGCGGATGGGGAGAGGGGCGGCATATTGAATCATCAGAACTGCCGTGCAGACGAGCGCCCAGGCAATGTAACCGGCCCAGAAAGGCCATTCCGGATTCAGCAGCCAGATTGCCGTGACGACGGGAATGGAGCACAGGGCATATAGCAGGGTGCGCTTCTGCCTCGTGGCCAGGAGGTGGAAGCAGTAGATCGTATCCTGCATGAAAGAGGGGGAAGGAAACGGTTACAGATCCTTCAGGGTCCATTCATCCTTCCATTCCAGAATGATCTGGTCGCCGTCCCATTTCATGGGAAGCCACATGTGGCGGCCGTCAATGGCGTTTTTAGGCCGCCAGATGTCCGCCATGAAGATGAATTTGCCGGGCTTGCCCTGTACGGGCAGGATGTAGGTGCTTTGTCCGCCGAAGGTGATATTGGCCTTGGGCCCCACGCAGGGATTTTTGAGCTCCGTCCACGGTCCGGCAATGCGGGGAGCCACGGCGCTGCGGGCGGCGTTGGGCGCCCAGCCCGTGCATCCGGAGGCGATGAAGTAGTATTTGCCCTTGTGCTTGAAGATGGCGGGAGCTTCCATGAAGCGGCCGGGGAAGACGCGGACGAATTTGCCGGTGTGCTCCGTGTAGTCCGGAGTCAGTTCCGCGATGTGGGTAGTGCTGTTTTCCTCGGAGGAATAGATGTGGTAGGCCTTGCCGTCATCATCCACAAAGATGGTCATGTCACGGCTCATCTGTCCTTTTTCAAAGTCTTTCTTGAACATGTCCTCGGAACGCACGCCTTCCGGCAGGGCGCTGGAGGTCAGGCCGGGCACTCCCTTGAACGTTTTCATGGTCTGGTCCTTCTTGTCCATGTTCAGGGGCCATTTGCCCGGATTGACGCGCCCGGCTTTCAGGAACGTGAACGGTCCGGTGGGCTTTGTGGCCGTAGCCACGCCCGCATAGGCCGCGCCATAGCCTTTTCCCTTGAGCTCCAGATGGAACCACATCACGTACCTACCCGTCTTTTTATTGAAAATAACCTTTGGCCGCTCCAGAATGCAACCTTTCACGATCGGACTCGACTCGTCATCCGAAACAGACAAAGCGATTCCTTCGTCTTTCCAGTTATATAAGTCTTTGGAAGAATAGCAATGAACGCCGACCTGGGCTACATTTCCCCCTTCGCCTTCCGTCTTATGCTCGCCGAACCAATAATAGGTATCGCCCTGCTGCAACATACCGCCGCCATGAGCATTGATGTGCACGCCGTTATTGTCCGGCCAGATTTCACCGGGTTTAAAAACATTCCCGGCCTGTGAAGTCCCGGTTTTCCCTTTACATCCGCACAAAGCGAAGAGCAACAGCAGAGGATAAATAGCAATTCGTTTCATACTTGGCTGTTTATACATCGCAGATACGGATACATTTCTCAAGCGAGGCGATTTTGTCTTCCTGCTTCGGGACAAATTCCTGTCCGACAAACCCTTTATAGCCGGTTTCCACAATCGCTTTCATGATAGCCGGATAGTAGAGTTCCTGCGTTTCGTCGATCTCCGCACGGCCGGGAACGCCTCCGGTATGGATATGAGAGAAATACTGGTGATATTTCCGGATATGCTCGATCACGTTTCCTTCCATGATCTGCATATGGTAGATATCATACAACAGCTTGAAGTTCGGCGAACCGATACGGCGGCACAGTTCCGCTCCCCAAACGGTATGGTCGCACAAGTAATCCTTATGACCGACACTGTTCAGAAGCTCCATCGTGAGGACGACATTATACTTTTCGGCTATCGGCATCAGACGCTTCAGGCCTTTCTCGCAGTTTTCCCAACCTTGCAAGTCGGTCACACCGTTCCGGCGCCCGGCGAAACAGATCAGGTTCGTCAGTCCGGCCTCGGCCACCATCGGAATGACTTGTTCATAACTGGCAACCAGCTCGTCATGCAACTTGGGATCATTGAACCCCCTGTCGATACCTAAGCCCGCACCCTGCGCCATCGCAACCGTCAAACCATGTTTCTGCACGATAGGCCAGTCTTTCGGGTCGAGCAGTTCTATCGATTCGATTCCTATGTTTTTACAAATCTCACAAAATTCATCCAACGGATAACTGCCGAAGCACCACTTACTTACAGAATGGCGGATATTGCCTTTCAGCGGCTCCGGTTTCTCCACTTTCTTCTTCTTTGCGGGAGCTGCTGCTTCCATACCGGATACAGCCATCGCTGCACTTCCGGCCAATACTGTCTTAATGGCGGTTCTTCTCGAAATGTTTTTCATACTATTCTTGTTCTTACGTTAATAAATTATTTAATCAGCTCCCATTTGCCTTGCAAATAAGCCTTGTCGATTACGCTTGCCAACGCCTTGTCGTTTGTCCGTTCGGCCAAATCTTTCAGGTCATTGTACAGATAGAACTGCAACCAAAAACCATAATGATAGCGTTCGCGAATGGATTTCGGCTGCAACATCAAAGCATACCATTTGGTATTCAGTTTTTTGGTTTTTGCCACTTCGACCGCTTTCTCGGCATTCTTCCACATGGTGTCGGAAACTTTCGATTCGAGATCGACAAAATCTTCGTACTTCATGGAAGCGGTATTGATCACCAGACAACGGTCGTCCAGCCCCAGTTCTTTCATGGAAAGGCGTTGTTCGAACACCTTGTCGCCATCCAGGTCGAATTCCATCAGATCGAAGAAACCGTTATTGTCCGTATCCGTATATTTGACAGTCGGAAACACGGTCGGCTCGGTCTCGATGCGTTTCGGACCGTAACCGTCATAGATTCCGCCCATTCCCTGATAGTAACGGGCATTTTGGTCGATGCGCCAGCAACCCCATTCGGCTCCGTACAGGTGGATCTTGCCGTCTATCGGGCTGACATACAACTGCCCGTGGCCGGAATTGTCTTCATCCCATTCACCCCGGTCACCCGCCGGATCGGCCTGTCCGTTATTGTCTATTCCGCCTTGGTTCTTTCCTACCTTGAACGGATCTCGCGGCTGATACAACTCCACACGTTCCCAACGATTGCAATCGTCGTCCTCATCGTAAGTAAACCAAACTTTATCCCATTTACCTTCTTTGAATGTCAGATCCCAGGCGGCATCATGATCCGGATACAACAGTTCCGGAAGCTTACGCCAACGGGCATCGAGGAAGAACGTATCGGCTTCGGGAAGTCCGCGCAGGTTCTTGTTGATATGTTTCTGGTTTTCGTAGTTGAAGCCGGGACCTGTAAAATGGATGGTCATATCGAAATCGAACTCATTGCCCGGCGCATTGTCGTTATCCGTATCCATCGAAACGGAAACCCAGTCGATATTACCTGAGAGGACGGAATTTGCCTGTCCGTTCTCTTTCACGATCTTAGGAGAGTCGCAGAAACGGATCGCCATCTCTGTCAGCCCGTCATTGTCGGGATCATAGAACAGGAAAGGGTTTTCCCAGTTCATACGGACATCGTTCACACGTTCGGTCGTGCTGTGTATCTTCATGAAAGTGCTCTTCCCGTTATAATCTTCGTAGAAATCCGACAGGCCGTTATGTATCCAACAGCGGAGGGTGAACGTGTTCCAGTCGATATAGTTGAACACGTCGTCCTTGTCCGTATCCACCACCCACATATAATGCCCGTTACCGGTCTTCATCCGATTTGCTTCGGGGATATTGTCGACTACGACCTGCATGGCCGGATTACCGTCTTCATCTTCGCCCACCCAGTCGATGATAAGGTCACCGTAACCACCGTAGACACCGTCCTTATTACGGTCTATCATCAGGCAGTCGTTATCGGTATCGCCCTCCAGATCGCCGTACTGCATATCGTCGTCGTCATCGATCCATTGCACCGGAATACCGTTGGCCGTCACCGTACGCAGGATATCCGGATCACCGTCACCATCCAAGTCTATATAGGTAGGCTTATACCCTGCGGGAGCAGGTGGCAGCCGATAAGGGATCAAGAGGGTATTTGCATTCCAATATTCCTTTTTCCCGGAACCGTCCGTCTGTGCGGAAAGTCCTTGTGCACTCAGCAGCAGGGAACCTGCTGCCAGCAATAGCGTAATCGGTTTCATGATATCGGTAGATTAATCAGTGATTTTTATGTAGGTAAGCCATTTCTGTATCAGGTCTTTCACTTCCTGATAGTAGGTGAAGTCATACCGGAATCCCCAACCGTGTCCTCCACTGGGGAACATATAGAGAGAAGCCGGGATATGGTCAGCGCCGTATAATAAAGGATAGCGTTCAACGGCGGAACGGTCTGATCGTCATCGCTCAGCAGAAGCAAAGTCTTCGGTGTCTTATCATCCACCTGTTTCTGCAAGGAATAGCGGTCTACCAACTCCTTATTCTCGATATCTGTACCTAAAAGGTTCTTCTTGGAACCGCCATGTGTCGTCATATTATCGAAGCTGATCACCGGATAATAAAGGATCGCAAAGTCCGGCCGGTTGGCATCTGCTGCAAGCGTACTGAGTGAAGCAGCCAAATGTCCGCCTGCCGACGAGCCGATCACTCCGACCTTATTCGCATCCAGGTTCCATTTGGCTGCATTGCCCCGAATAACAGACATCGCTTTCTCCGCATCGCTCAGCGGGATCGTATGTACACCTTCCGGCATCCTGTATTTCAAAACGACTGCAACAAACCCATTCGAAGCGTACCATTTCGCCATATCATGCCCTTCATGATTCATCGCCAGCCCTCTATATCCGCCACCCGGACATATCAGCACCGCCGGCGCCGCTTTCCCGCCCTTCGCCGGATGATAAACAAAGATTTCCGCCTCGCCCGCTTCCGGCTTATCCGGCCAGAGCTTGAACTGTTCTACCTGCTGCCCCCATACCACGGGTACAAAGAACGATAAGAGAAGTAAAAGAATGTGTTTCATAAGGTATTAATTCTTAATCATTAACTGAGTTATTAAAAACAGGTGCTAATGTAACGAAAAAAAACAAATCCACCTATAGAGGGGGACAAAAAGAAATAATACCCCAAAAGCAGCAGTCTACAAAATTCAAAAATCATACCCAACCATATTCTATTACTTCTTTGCTCATATATAAATTGGACAAACTATTACTTTTTAAATTAATGTATATACAATTCATTCATCCGGATACAAAAATATTTATTTCTTTTTATCCACACAAAAACTCAATAATACACCTACACTCAACACGCTACCTATACCAAGACTTGCTGCCTCAAATAAGAAACCACATCTTGTTAACATTATATTAGATGCCATAAATTATTTCTCCCTATTTCAGTTTACTCAATTTTTTTTGTGCTTGCTTCTCCGCCTTTTCAAATGTTTGCTTCATTGAAACAGGTTTCCCCCCTAACCGCTTACTTTCATTAGATGCTGCCATAAAAGTAAAAAGTTCAAGAGTCTCAGTTGCACTTACAGGAACCAGTTTCGTTTTAAAGAATTTCAAAATCTCTGTTAACAAACAAGCATAGCCCTCATAACCACCAGCAATAACTGCCCCGGAATCACAAATGGCAGTACCACCATAGATATGTTTCCCCGTTCTATTACCTCTAAAAGTACCAAGTCGTCCATCTTCCCAAAGTCCAGTTACAACATCTGTGCCTTCTGAAGACATACGAGCTACTTCTTTACAGCCTGTTCCCATAATTGTATATAAAATTTCCACACCATGAATACCATACCAAGAAAAATCAGGATGTGAAGGTTCACTCGGAGCAGGGGAATAACAATCAGCACCTAATACTTTTCCATACTTTCCATTTCTTAAATCCACGTTTTTAGGGACAAAACGCAAAGCTGAAGAAGAGAAAATCGGAACATTATATTGATCTGCCAATTTAAATATTGCTATTGCATCGACCAGATCAGCAGCGACAGGTTTATCTATGAACATCGGTTTCCCGCTTTTCAAAACCTCAATAGCTTGCTCTAAATGTAAATTACCATCATTAGTTTCCAACATGACACAGTCCACCTTTTCTAACAATTCCGTAATAGAAGAGACTATTTCTACCCCATTCTCTTTAGCTTTCTCTGTATATACTGGAATACGCTTAAAACTGTTTTCTATAGTTTTCGATCCATAAGGATAAGCTGCAACAACTCTGAATCCTTCATGTTCAGGTTTAGGATCTTCACTATTAAGCAATCCTATAAATGCAGGAGAATGAGATGTGTCTAACCCAATTATACCAATTTTTATAACTTTTTGTGCCTGTATTGCAAACGAAGCAATACACATCAGACAAATCATTACTAATTTTTCAGTTTTCATATCATTACATTTTTTCAGTTTACACTTTTATTCAATAACTCAGAGCTATCTGAATCCAAATACAGAATCGCATTTTCTTTTTTTCGCAAGATACTTGCCGGACATGATTCCGATATTGGTCCATTAATTGTATTAAAAACTGCTATATTCTTCGTTTTAGAGGGAACAATGCAAAACATATATTTAGCAGCAATTAACGCTGGAATCGTTAAAGTAAATGCACTCATTGGGACTCTTTCCAATGTCGAAAAACAACCGTCATGAACTTGCTGCATTCTACATTTGTTATCCAGTGAAACAATTTTAACCCTTTCACTATCATTAAAACGAGCTACATGAGGATCATTAAATGCAATATGTCCGTTTTCTCCAATCCCTAAACAAACAATATCGGCAGGATATGAATCCAATAGCCCAGCGTATCGTTCACATTCTTCCTGCAAATTATCCGATTGACCATTTATATAAAACTTGGATTTAAAAGGGACTTTATCAAAAATACGTTCTTTCAAAAAATTGCCAAATCCTTGAAGAGCATTCGACTCCAATCCAATATACTCATCCATATGGAAAGCATTAATGTGTTCCCATTCTATAGTTTTATCATCAATCAAAGCTTCTAAAAAATCATTCTGAGAAGGAGCTGCCGCAAAAATCATATTAATACATTCTTTTTGAGCTAACAATTTTTTTATACAAAACGCAACATCATCAGCAGCAGCTCTTCCCATCCGTTCACGAGTATCAAATATTTTTATCTTCAATTCATCTTTTACCAACTCCATAATTGATCTATTTATAAAACATTATACACTATATTCCCTTCAACAATTGTCATACAAATATTGATATTATCGTCAAATAGTACCAAGTCTGCATCCATCCCCACAGATATAGCACCTTTTTTATGATCTATCCCTATAATCCGAGCTGGCGTTTCGGTCATCATTCTAACGGCATCCGTCAGAGGGACTTCTGCAACTTGAATCATTGTTCGGACCAATCTGTCCGCTGTTGCAACACTTCCTGCAAACGCGGTTCTATCCAAAAGTTTTGCTACTCCATCTTCTACAATTACCGGCTGGCCATCCTTTACACTCCCTAAAATCGAAGGTCCATCTGGCATTCCTGCTCCCCGCATAGAATCTGTAATCAAAGCAATCCGTTCGGGACCTTTAAACTTATACACATATTGCAATAAGCTCTTAGGCAAATGAACTCCATCCGCAATTATTTCAACAGTCATATCATCTAGCATGTAAGCTGCTTCGAGAACACCTGCGTATCGAAATGCATTCCTACGAATAATAGTAGACATCCCTGAATATAAATGCGTAATATGTCGGAATCCAACCTGATATGCTTTTATTGTTTCTTCATAAATGGCATCCGTATGAGCAATAGAAGGAAGTATCTTTCTACGACAAAGTTCCCGACCCATATCCAAGGCCCCATCTAATTCTGGAGCCAAACTCCAACGAACAATATCGTCAGAAGCATCTAATATCTTTATATACTCCTCAGGAGAAGGTTTTTTCAGATATTTTGGGTCTTGAGCTCCTCGCTGATTAAACGAAAAATAAGGACCTTCCAAATGCAAACCCACAAAACTGGCTCCGATATGATTACAAGACTTAGCAATTTTATAGATCTCAAACATTAAATATAATTCTTCATTAGTACTTGTCAATGTCGTGGGCAGTAAAGACGTTGTACCATGCTTAGCATGCATTTCTGCAGATTTTAAAAAGGCCTCAACTGTCCCATCCATAAAATCATATCCTCCGCCACCATGCGTATGTAAATCGATAAATCCTGGAGAAAGATACAAATCCATTCCATCGATTACCTGATCTTCTACAGAAGATAATATTTCACCTTCCGATACAGATACAATTTTTCCTTTATCCCACTTAATAGTCCCCCTAATAATTTTCCCTTTAGGAAGAACCAATTTTACATTTTTGATGACCGTCCCCATTTTTATTTCTTTTTTATTAATGACCACGCTTCTATTTTATATCCATATACAGCGAAAAAAATCAGATACAAATAGCATGGAACCAATACCCAATAGGCCTGCTTAACAGAAAATAAGTCTGCAAAATACCCATATACCAAAGGCAATATGGCATTTCCACATAAACCCATTACCAATAAAGAGGAGCCTATCTTAGTGAATCGTCCC
>OGUM01001373.1_pt1 | contig 17854 bp, 19 predicted proteins | sample 1553631 | NCBI WGS metagenome assembly OGUM01 (sample SAMEA2580228, study PRJEB22360) | human gut metagenome | biome: human gut; feature: human-associated habitat; material: faeces | place: Denmark | collected 2008/2010 | reverse complement strand
AATAGGAAGCACATTTATGTGCAACGCATTGCGACTATATTTCAGACGGGAGAACGAGGTTCGCCGCTACATTGCATTGTAGAAAAGGTAACAATTTTACACGCGGGCATAATTTGTGTTAAGTCGCACCGATTTTACAATCGGTACGATTGGCGGTCACTGACTGCCGCTACAGATTATACACAGTTTTCATCACATCAAAAATTATGTGAATAAACAAATAATTTCATCAAAGCGGGCGTCCGATGAACGCCCCTACTGATTAACAATAAAAACAGACTGACAGATTATCAGTCTGTTTTTTAATGCAATCATCATTTTCTTGCAATGTTAAGAATATTTTCCCACCATTCATTAGATGATATTATTGAATAGGTTGTGAGAAAACTTTCCGCTATTAGCAAACGAATGAGTATGACAAATAGTATTGTTAAAAATAAATCCAATGCCATTACTAAACAGATATTTAAAATATTACCGTATTCTGCATATTTTATAAATGTCGGTACTACACATATACAACTAATGAACATTAAGTCAAGAGGTATCACAAGCAACGATATAATTGAATTCAGCACATCATTATGACAAACAAAATCTATTGACCAAGTAACAAGTAACAAATAAAAAATTAACACCTTTGCAAAATCAAGTATTGTAAACCCAATCGTAGCTGTAACTTTTACTGATTTGAATGAATTTTTCCGAACTAAATAGAAAGATATAAGAAAAGTAATAATTAATAAAACCGCAAATATTAAATAGCAATTGTTAACAATGAAATCAGCAAATACTTCGGCTACTCCATTACTTCCACACAGATAAAATAAAAATGCAATAATTGCAAAACCACAATTACTAAATAAAATAATCATTGCGTACTCCTTAAATTATTTCTAATTAAAAAATCACTTAATGCAAAAGCAAGTTCTATAATTTTATATACTTTATTCACTTGAATTATACCTATATTGTATAAAATTGTCAACAAAAAGTTATAATATTATACTCACAAAGTATAATTTATGGAGCGGGTACGACAAATGCAAAGAATTAAGGAACTACGAAAAGAAAAATCTATGAACCAAATTGCATTGGGAATGGAACTTAACTTTTCGCAAAAGATAATCAGCGAATATGAAAACGGAAAGGTTGAACCGAGCATTACAACGCTCAAAAAGCTTGCGTCAATCTTTAATACATCTGTTGATTATATAATTGAATATACGAACATCAGACAGCCGATTGACAAAATTGCTCAGTCGGGACTTTCGGAAACGGAATGCAAACTTCTTAACGAATTTCGTTGTCTGCCAAAAGAAAAACAAAACATTGCCCTTGGTATCATTATGGGATTAAAGCACAGTTAATTGTAGCCAATATAATTTTATTCGTATCGTGTTTGCACACGAAATGATTGGCAGCCTTGCGACCGCCGCCGGTGGCGGAAAAAGGGAACAATGCGCTGTCTGAAATAACGAGCAATAGGAAGCACATTTATGTGCAACGCATTGCGACTATATTTCAGACGGGAGAACGAGGTTCGCCGCTACATTGCATTGTAGAAAAGGTAACAATTTTACACGCGGGCATAATTTGTGTTAAGTCGCACCGATTTTACAATCGGTACGATTGGCGGTCACTGACTGCCGCTACAGATTATACACAGTTTTCATCACATCAAAAATTATGTGAATAAACAAATAATTTCATCAAAGCGGGCGTCCGATGAACGCCCCTACTGATTAACAATAACATTCACATAAAAAACAGGCTGACAGGTTATAAAAAATCTGTCAGCCTGTTTTTTAATTATAACTTAGATTAAATCAATAATATGCCTTTTCAACATTTGATTTGTCGGCAAAATCAGCAAAATGCTCATCTGCGTATGAGCCCTTTTTAACATAGATTGTAAGTTTATCAGAATCGACACAAGTCAAGAAACTACTTTCTATTGAGGTAAGTGATTCCGGAAGATAGAGTGTTTCAAGTTTTGTCCATGCAAAAACAGAATCACCGACAGTTGTTACTGATTCGGGAAGTTTAATCTCCTTGATTCCTGAATACTGGAACGCAGATTCCTTGATTTCGGTTACCTTATCAGGAATTTCAATAGTTTCAAGCGACTCGCAATTGCTAAAACAGAATTCTGAAATTCTCTTTAGGTTTTTCGGAAGCTGAACCGTTTTCAGGCTTTTATCATGTACAAACAAACCGTCAGGAAGATTTTTGATGTTTTCAGACTCAAACACAACACTTTCAAGGTTATCGTTTTCTGAAAAATAGTTATCCTCGCCGCTTGCCCAATCATCAATTCTTAAATCAATACAATTTTTTGGAATTACGATTTCGCTCTTCTTTGCTGCTTCTTTTGAAAGATTGACAATGCAACTGTTTTCATCCCACACGAAGTCACCGTCAACTGCATCTCCGACTTCAGCAGTACTTGAATCATCAGCTGATGAATCATTCACGGACTCAACCTTGCTTGAAGATTTGTCGGTTGAAGATGAATTGTTACCGCCCGAACAACCCGTTGCAACCGCACCAAGCGCAACCGTCAAAGCCAAAAGTGAAACTATAAATATTCTTTTCATTTTTACTCTCCTCATGTTTGCTTTATATCATTGCTTAATACAGCAAGGTCATTATATTATTAAAACAAGATTTTGTCAACAAGTCAAAATCTCATTCTCTAATATCAACAAAGAACAACTTTTTCGGTACAAAAATTATATTAATTTATATCAAAATCATAATTTATTATTAAACCGCTACATCATAAAATAAGGCTGACAGGTTATTAAAAATCTGTCAGCCTTAATTATTTTATCAAGTTTTCACTACGGATTAAAATCAATAAACAACAACACGGGTTCCTGAGGAAATGTTGTTATAGATTTTCTTAGCTGCGTTGTACGGTGTGTTTACACAGCCGTGTGAGCCGTGACCCTTGTACCTTGTTCCGCCGTATTCCCAGCTTGAACGCCATGATGCGTCATGGATTCCGCAGCCGTCTGATGTGAACGGAAGCCAGAAAGTTACATGGGAATTCTGCATAAGTGTTGCAGGAGATGCCTTGTAAATAATTGAATATGCACCCTTTGGCGTATCGTTTGTACCGTAGTTGCCGGTTACAACATTTGTTTCAACAACGAGCTTACCGTTCTTGTAGTACCACATATGCTGCTGATTGATGCTGATTTCAACATATGTGCCGCCGACTGAAACACCGTAGGCATTCTTACTGATTTTTACACCCTTTGTTTGATATGTTCCGAGTATCTTGTATTTCTTTGGATTGCTGCTTGAACCGACATATCTGTATGCACGAACACGGAAGTAGTAGGTTTTGCCTGCTGTGAGCTTTTTTGTGTTATAAAATGCATTCTTTGTTTCACCGAGTTTCTTATATTTGCCATTCTTTGAGGTTGAATAGAAAATCTCATAGGCTGTAGGAGTAACAGGCGTCTTTTTCCATGTGAGATTTGCCCTTGAAAGCTTTGAACCGATTGAAATGGAAGGGGCGCTGAGGCCTGCCATACATCTTATTGTTGACGGTGACGAATAGTAAGTGTTCTTTTTGATTGCACGGTAAGCCTTAATCTGATAATAATAAGCCTTGCCCTGCTTGACGCCGGTATCCCTGTATGATGTTGTTGAGTTTGAAGTGATTGTCTTATAAAGAACATATTTTCCGTTTGTGTTCCTGCTCATACGGTAAATCTTGTAGCCTGTTGCCTGCGGAATCTTATTCCACGAAAGCTTGATGGCAGAGCCTGATTCTTTGAGCGAAACGCTTACGGAGTTCGGCAATGTTGCTGTTCTGTATGTTTGGCTCTTGCCCTCATACTTTACGCCGCCCTGTTTAACATAAGCGGCAATTTTAACATCATACCATGTGCCTGACTTAAGCTTTTTGACTGTACAGGCATTTGACTTTACATATGTAAGTCTTGAAAAATTCTTGTGTGCGTCATTGTTGCGGTAATAGATTACATAGCCCGTTGCACCTTTTACCTTATTCCACTTGAACGAAAGTGAGTTTGTTGTAGATTTCGTTCTTGTGAGGTTCTTAATTGCACCGACGCTCGGCTTGATAGGCTTAGTCGGAGGAACTACGGAAGGCTTTGAAGTGGGTTTTGTTGACGGCTGTGAGGGCTTGGCAGTTTCCGTTGCCTTGGTGGATTCAGTATCCATATCCGCTACATCAGATGAAACGGTGTTTTCTGTTGAATACCGAGTGCCTGTTTCTGCGGCAGAAACAGCTATTGTTCCGACAATGGAACAAGCTACGGTGATTGCTGCGAGCATTACAGCCAAAGCGTGTTTGAATTTGAATGTCATTTATTCCATCCCCAATCGTATTTGATAATTAGATTATATATGTTTTTTTCAAAAAAATAAAGAGTATTTAGTAAAAAAATTCAAAAATCTTCCACCAATTACTCTTACTTTATCTTGTCATTTTTATTAAGTTTTGAAAGGCGTTCACACTCGGCAATCAGCTTACTTTGTTTAAGCCGTCTTTCGTCCTCAAGAACAGACTCACGAACCTGCCTTTGCAGTCTTTCAAAAGGGGTGTCACGGTTGCCTGTTATCTCTTTCGGGCTTAAAATTTTTGGGGCAAGGTTTGAAGCACCGGGACGGGTAAGCATCTGAATCGTAATATGCTCGTGCTGAATGAGAGCGAAAAGCTGACTTAGAGAGGTACATTCGTCAATTGCCTTGACGAGTTCTTCGGTAGTTTTGTGACGGTACCCATGCACCTTTGTTTCCTTCAATTTCGCTCACCGCCCTTTATCGCTCCTGCAAAACACTGTAATCATTAAATTCTCAAATGACTGCCATCGCCTTTTGAGCGAGTGACACTTATACCTTAGATTATACTTAATTTTCACAAAATTTTCAACATTTATTTTCGGCTTCTTTGTTTACATCAACTCTTTTTTATGATATGCTGACTAACAGATACGCAAAATGTCCGTATAATCGACATTTTTCAGCGTTAAAAAATTTTTATCAGGAGCAGAATAATGAAAAAAACTATTTGTGCCGTAACGGCTGCCATGCTTGCACTTACCTCGGTTTTGTGCGGTTGTTCAAACAACGCTGAAAGCAGTTCGCAATCGGGCAGTACGACCTCGGCGACCGTTGCCACAGACACAACGGTCAAGACAACAGGCGAAAAAATACATATAAACGACAGCACTCTCGGAGAAATTTGGATTACCGAGCTTGACGGTGTGCCGAAAAACACACTCAACAATGACAGCTTCACCTCTGACGACACATTCAAATACTACAGCGAAAACGGCAAGCCTGCGTCAATGGAGGGAATTGACATTTCATCATACAGCGGAACAATCGACTGGGACAAGGTTAAAAAGTCCGGTGTGGATTTTGCTATGGTTCGCATCGGCGGAAGAGGTTACGGTTCTGACGGAAAAATGTACTCGGATGACTCTGCCCTTTCATATATAAAGGGTGCCAAAGCGGCAGGTATTAAAGTCGGCGTGTATTTCTTCTCGCAGGCGGTCAATAACGATGAGGCAATTGAAGAGGCTGACTATATAAAGTCACTTCTCGGCGATGAAACAATCGACTTCCCCGTTGCATATGACTGGGAAATCATAAAAGATGATGACGCAAGAACCGACGGCGTTTCGGCTGCTCAGGCAACAGCCTGTGCAAAGGCATTCTGCAACCGTGTAAAGGAGCTTGGCTACACACCGATTATCTATTCTCCGAGCAAAGAGCTTTACTTTAAATATGACCTCACCCAGCTTGCGGATTTTGACATCTGGTACTGCGAATACGCAAATGTTCCGACATTCTATTATCAGTTTTCTATGTGGCAATATTCCTCATCGGGCAAGGTTGACGGAATTGAGGGCGATGTTGATATGAACATCTGTTTCACAAACATAGCCGATTACGATTAAGAAAGGATAATATATATGAAAAAGATAGCAAGCTTTACAATCAACCACAACACACTTATGCCGGGTGTTTACATTTCAAGAATTGACGGCGACATTACAACATATGATATGCGTTTCGTAAAGCCGAACACACCGCCGTATCTTCCAAATCCCGTTATGCACACAATTGAACACCTTTTTGCAACATATGCCCGCAACAGCAAATTTGCCGACAATGTAATCTACTTCGGTCCTATGGGATGCAGAACGGGTTTTTATTTTCTCGTTCGTGATATGTCGGAAGAGGACGCATTACAGCTTATAAAAGACACAATAAAGCAGTGTGCGGAGCACAAGGGAGAAATACCCGGAACAACAGCAATTGAATGCGGAAACTACCTTGAACACGACCTTGACGGCGCTCTGAAAGAGTTAAATAAATATTACTCTCTGTTAAGAAATTACACTGTTGATAACTTAAAGTATAATTAACATAGGGAATTATTGTTGATTTTACCCTGTTTTTTGTAACCTTCTCCCCTATTATATTATTGATTGTGACATTTTTTAATTCTCATATTGCAATTTCGTAACTATTTGGTATAATAAAGGTATCGTGTTTGTTACAGAAATGTAACGGTTAATGAGATAGGAGAAATTATTTTGGAGACAAAGTTCATTGGTTTGGAAGGTTTCAATGAAATCGAGAGTCTTCCGACAAAAAAACGCAAAGCCTGCAAGCGTGAGCTTACAACCGCACAGAAAACCGTTCGCTTTGTAAAAAGAGCAACAACATTTTGTGCAAAATCGGTTGTAAGAGTTTCAAAAAATTCCGCTGCAAAGCTTGCTCAGACGATAAAGAACAGGAAGGGTTCCTTTAAGTCTGCAACAGTCAAATCAGTTAATGTGCCGAAAAAGACAAAAACGGCAAAAACACAAGCGTTGGCAATTGACAGAGCGTTCAGAGAATCAAGAAGCGGCACAACCAAAAGTGCAAGAGAAATTGTATCCGGACTTTCGTTCAAGAGTGAAAAGCAGTACGCGCACCTTGCACCGTCAACAGTCCGTTCACAGAAATTGATTAAAAAGAAGGCTGTGCTTGCGGTTGTTGCGTGTTTCAGCGCAATCACACTTTCGTGCGTTACTGTTGCAAGCGCTCTTGATGTGCAAGAAACAAATACTAACGGAACCGGAACAGAAGCTGCTGCAGTTGTTGCTGCAGCTACAAGTGATGAAGCAGTTCCCGATTACACAGAAATCAGCGATGAATATGCTGACCTCAACACAATTTCACCATCATGCGCAAGTCTTTATATTGACGGCAAGTTCATCGGTGCGACAGAAGAGATTGACGAGCTTAAAGCAGACCTCGATCAAGTTCTTGTTGATTACCGCAAGGATTACGATGACGAAACAACAACCGAATTTGCAAATTCGGTGGAGGTTGTAACAGGCAACCCAAGCGGTACAGACCTTGTGTCGGCAGAAGATGTTATGGCACTTGCAGACGGCAAGTTTTCAATCTCACTTTCAACAGACATTGTTTACACAAGAGATGTAGCTTATGACACTAAGGTTAAGTATGACGAGGACAAGTCTTCTTCATACAAAAAGGTAACTACCGAAGGCGTTAAGGGCGAAGAAGAAGTAACGGTAAGAACTACATTTGTTGACGGTGTTCAGACCGATGCGGTTCAGACTGACGCAAAAACTATTAAAGAGGCAGTTGACGAAGTTGTCGTAAAAGGCAAGGCTGAGGATACTTCATCAAGCACAGGTTCATCATCAACCTCATCAGACAGCAGTTCTTCATCAAGTTCAAATTCATCTTCAAGCTACACAACAGGTTCATCGGGTATGTTTGCATGGCCACTCCCCTACACACATACATTGACAAGTACCTTCGGCACACGCTGGGGCAGACTTCACGGCGGACTTGACATTTCAGCCGGCGGTGTTTACGGACAGCCTATTTATGCATCCGCAAGCGGTACCGTAACATTCTCGGGCGGTGACAACAGCGGCTACGGCAACTATGTTATCATTGACCACGGCAGTGGCTACACAACACTTTACGGCCATTGCAGTTCACTTGTTGCAGTAACAGGTCAGTATGTAAATCAGGGCGACCTCATCGGTTATGTCGGTTCAACAGGCAACTCAACAGGTCCTCACCTCCATTTTGAAATCCGCCTCAACGGTGAAAAAATGGATCCCCTCGGCTACACAAGCTGATTTAATTAAATATAAAATGCAAAATTATAACCCCCTATTCACTTGAATAGGGGGTTTTGTTTACTCATCTTCGGCTGATTCTTCTTTTAAATTTTCAAGAGCTACTCTTACTGCTTCCACAACAAAGGCAGAAAATGTGCAATCCGTACCGACAAGGACAGATTCCACTTCATCAATCACATCGTTTGGAAATCGTATACTTTTGCTTGTTGTTTGGGGAATTTGCGGAATTTTAAACTTTTTCATTGCGTGAACTGCTCCTGTATTACATTATATATTACTATTGTATGCAATTTACACAAAAATTGCGTATTACTTTTGTCTTGCATTTTGTATTACGCAATGTTATAATTGAATCAATGAAGCTTCATATCTAAAAAATTTAATAAGGAGGCAATAAGTGATTACTGTTATTGGGTATATTCTGACAACTCTCGGCTTTGGCGGACTTGCATATTCGTTATTTACTGTGAATACAAACAAAAGATATTCGTGGACATCTCCATTTTCTTCATTTGAAAAAACAATTATTGCAGTTGCTATAATTTCATTTATTATTCTGCTTGTAGGAATTATTATGGTTATATTTTCTTTTGTTAAAAAGAAAAATGAGGATAAGCTTAATTCACTTAAAAATTTAGGAAATAACAATAAATGTCCAAATTGCGGTCTTAATGTTACCGCAGGTATTAACGAATGTCCACGATGCCACCAAAAACTTAATAATATTGACGGAGGTTTTTATAATGGCAAGAACAATTATTAACCTGCCACTGCGAAACAGTGTTGATGAATCATACAACACTGCTGTAAACATTTTGCAGGCAAACGGTTTTAAAGAAGTTTCCTACAACGGCGAAACTGTATGGAAAAAAGGTACAGGACTTTTGACTGCTATGCAATACATAAAAATTGAATTTACAGATACAACGCTCATTGTATCTGGTTGGGTACAAGCAGGTGTCGGTAGTGTTGGCGGAAACGAAATGGCACTTAACGGTATTGTTGCCGCTGTACCAAAAAAATCTGTTATGAAGGTCATTGAACAGATTAAGGCAAGTCTGTAAACAGAGGTAACAATATGATAAAATTAAGAAAAATATCAATGGTGTTATGTATAATTACGATGTTGTTTGCGGTTATGTCATTAAGCGGTTGCAGTAACAACAGCATAACCGGAATATGGGCATTTGTTGACGACGATGGGCAAATTAGCGAAAATTCAAAAATGTATTTTAATGATGACGGTTCTTGCAATGATATTGATTATCATGGTCCGACAAGTGCTGACCCTGTGTCATACAAGGTCATGAGTGATGGAAAACTTGTATTCACAATGGAATGGGACGGCACATCATCATTTGACCTTGCTCAAAGCGAAGAGGAAGCCCTGAATGATTATCACAAATATTATATTTCGGGCGACACATTGATTTTCAGGAAAAGCACATACAAGAGAGTATAAAATTACACCCCGATTCGTTTGAATCGGGGTTTTGTTTATGATGAATATGATTTTATCTGAACATATACTGTGCGGTGTCGAGGACTGACTCCATTGTCTTAAAGGCTTTGTTTGCCTTTTTCTTGAGTTTTGGGTTGCTGTCTACCATATTTTTGCCGACAATACCCATGCAGACGCCTGCCGTCATTCCTATTGCAACGCCTTTCATCACATTCATCATTGGACTTGTATTCATAATCACACCTCCCAATATTGCAAATTCATTGACAAAATGTGTGTTTTTTCATCTTTGTCACACGGCTTTGTCAAAAAAACTTGCATTATTATTGTTTACGATTTAAAATGTATTTAAACAGAAAAAGAATGGAATAATAAAAATTGGAGTGATAACTTTTGGCAACTCTCAACCTTGTGCTTGTTGAACCCGAAATTCCGCAGAACACGGGCAATGTGGCACGAACCTGTGCCGCAACGGGAACAAGACTTCATCTTGTCAAGCCTATGGGTTTTGAACCCGACGATAAAAAACTCAAAAGAGCGGGACTTGACTACTGGCACTTGCTTGACATCACATATTATGAAAACATTGACGATTTTTTTGAAAAAACAAAGGGCGGAAAATACTTTTTCTTTTCAACAAAAGGAACTCACCGCCACAGCGATGTTGAATATCCCGACAACTGCTATCTTCTCTTTGGCAAAGAAACAAAAGGCTTGCCCGAGGAGCTTTTAATGCAGCATCCCGATGACACTTTAAGACTGCCTATGATTGACGAGGCAAGAAGTCTTAATCTTTCAAACTCGGTTGCAATTGCGGCTTATGAAGTTTTAAGGCAATGGGATTATCCTGCTTTGCAGAACAAGGGCGAGCTTCACAACCACAAGTGGAGCGACCTCAACAATATGACATAAGGATAAAAATAATATTCATAAACTTCCTTAAAATCAGTATTTGTAAAGGCAGTGCAAAAAATACCTTTGCAGGCGAAATTTTTAAAGTTTTCTATTGATAAAAAGGGGTTTTTGATATATAATAATGGTGACTGTAAAAATACTAAATTTTTACAAATTTCTTCTTACACGAAAGGAATGTATATTATGCAGCTCAACAAAGTATCTGTTGATGACATCAATGTAAAAGGTAAAAAAGTACTTGTTCGTTGTGACTTCAATGTACCGCTCAAGGACGGCGTAATCACAAACGACAACAGAATTACAGCAGCTCTTCCTACAATCAAGAAGCTTATCGCTGACGGCGGCAAGGTTATCCTTTGCTCACATCTCGGCAAGCCGAAGAACGGTCCCGAAGAAAAGTTCTCACTCGCTCCCGTAGCAGTAAGACTTTCTGAACTCCTCGGTCAGGATGTTGTTTTCGCTAACGATGACGAGGTTGTAGGCGAAAATGCTAAAAAGGCTGTTGCAGAAATGAAAGACGGCGATGTTGTTCTTCTCCAGAACACTCGTTTCAGAAAAGAAGAAACAAAGAATCTTGAGCCATTCTCATCAGAACTTGCTTCACTCGCTGATGTATTTGTAATGGATGCATTCGGTTCGGCTCACCGTGCACACTGCTCAACAGTAGGTGTTACAGACCACATCAAGGACACAGCAGTAGGTTACCTCATGCAGAAGGAAATTAACTACCTCGGCAATGCCGTTGAAACTCCTGTTCGTCCGTTCGTTGCAATCCTCGGCGGTGCTAAGGTTGCTGACAAGCTCAATGTTATTTCAAACCTCCTCGAAAAGTGCGACACACTCATCATCGGCGGCGGTATGGCTTACACATTCCTCAAGGCTCAGGGCAAGGAAGTCGGTCTTTCACTCGTTGATGATACAAAGATTGACTACTGTAAGGAAATGATGGCTAAGGCTGAAAAGCTCGGCAAGAAGCTCCTTCTCCCAATCGACACAACAATCGCTGCAGGCTTCCCTGATCCTATCGACGCTGAAATCGAAGTTAAGGTTGTTGATTCAGACAAGATTCCTGCTGACATGGAAGGTCTTGACATCGGCACAAAGACACAGGAACTCTTTGCCGACGCTGTAAAGAGCGCAAAGACTGTTGTTTGGAACGGTCCTATGGGCGTATTTGAGAACCCGACTCTTGCAAAGGGTACAATTGCTGTTGCTAAGGCTCTTGCCGACACAGACGCAACAACAATCATCGGCGGCGGCGACAGCGCAGCTGCTGTTATTCAGCTTGGTTTTGCTGACAAGATGAGCCACATCTCAACAGGCGGCGGTGCATCTCTTGAATATCTTGAGGGCAAGGTTCTTCCGGGTATCGCAGCAATCGCTGACAAATAATTTAATCAAATAAAAGGGCGGATTTTTCCGCCCTTACTGATTTAATCCTGTTACTTTATTATAATATAAACATATTCTGAAAGGAAAATTATCATGGATAAGTCAAAGAGAAAGGCAATTATCGCAGGCAACTGGAAAATGAACAAAACTCCAAAGGAAGCTAAAGAGCTCCTCAACGCTATTACTCCCCTCGTAAAAGATGCAGGTTGTGAAGTAATCGCTTGTGTTCCTTATGTTGACCTTGCAACAGCACTTGAGGCTACAGAAGGCACAAATGTTAAAATCGGTGCAGAAAACTGTCACTGGGCTGAAAGCGGTGCTTTCACCGGCGAAATCTCAACAGGTATGCTCAAGGAAATGGGCGTTGAATATGTAGTTCTCGGTCACAGCGAGAGAAGACAGTATTTCGGTGAAACAGACGAAACTGTAAACAAGAGAACAAAGGCTGCTCTTGCCGCAGGTCTTAAGCCAATCGTTTGCGTCGGCGAACTCCTCTGGGAGCGTGAGTGCGACATCACAGAAGAAGTTATCGCAAGACAGATTAAGCTTGACCTGTTCAATGTAACAGAAGAAGAACTCAAAAATGTTGTTATCGCTTATGAGCCTGTATGGGCTATCGGCACAGGCAAAACTGCTACAGCTGATCAGGCTGAAGAGGTTTGTGCTTTCATCCGTGCTACAATCGCTAAGCTTTACAATCAGGCTGCTGCTGACGCTGTTACAATTCAGTACGGCGGTTCAATGAATGACGGCAATGCTGACGAGCTTCTCTCAAAGACAAATGTTGACGGTGGTCTTATCGGCGGAGCATCACTCGTTGCCGAGAAGTTTGCCGCAATCGTAAAGGCTGCAAGCAAGTAATTTAAACAGTATATTCAAACACAATGCCGTGTCCTTTTGGGCACGGCACAAAAGTCTGTAATCGGCTTTTGGATTTTGTTTTTTGCATAACAAGATTGTGTATGCTTTATGGAAAGGACACGCAAAATGAAAAAACCGGTAATTTTAATGATTCTTGACGGCTTTGGTATTGCTCCCGAAAAAGGCAACGCTATCAAGGCTGCTAAAAAGCCAAACATTGACAAGCTTTTTGCATCTAATCCGCTCACACAGATTGGTGCGTCGGGTATGGATGTAGGTCTTCCTGACGGTCAGATGGGTAACTCAGAGGTTGGCCATACAAATATGGGCGCAGGCAGAATCGTATATCAGGAGCTTACAAGAATTACAAAAACTATTAATGAAGATAAGCTCAAAGAGAACGAGGCTATTGTAAATGCAATGGATAAGGCTATTGAGAACGGTACAGCACTTCACCTTATGGGTCTTCTTTCAAGCGGCGGCGTTCACAGCCACAATACACACCTTTACGGTATTCTTGAGCTTGCTAAGAAGAAAGGCCTTGAGAATGTATATGTTCACGCATTCCTCGACGGCAGAGATGTTCCGCCATCAAGTGCCGCTGAATTTATGAACGAGCTCCTCGACAAGATGAAAGAAATCGGTGTAGGTAAGGTAGCTACTGTTTCAGGCAGATACTATGCTATGGACCGTGATAATAACTGGGACAGAGTTGAAAAGACATATGCCGCTATGGTTTACGGCGAAGGTGAAAAAGCCGATTGCCCATGCTGTGCTATTGAAAAGTCATATGAAAACGGCGTTACAGACGAGTTTGTAGTTCCTGTTGTAGTTGACGGCGGCGCACAGGTTAAGCCGAACGACAGCGTTATCTTCTTTAACTTCCGTCCTGACAGAGCAAGAGAGATTACAAGAACTTTTGTTGATCCTGAATTTAAGGGATTTGAGAGAAAGAACGGATTTTTCCCTGTAAACTTTGTATGTATGACACAGTATGACGCTACAATGCCAAATGTTGATGTTGCATTTAAGCCGCAGACACTTAAGAATACACTTGGCGAGTATGTTTCAAACAAGGGTATGACACAGCTTAGAATTGCCGAAACAGAGAAGTACGCTCATGTAACATTCTTCTTCAACGGCGGTGTTGAAAAGCAGTATGAGGGCGAGGACAGAATCCTTGTTAAGTCACCTGCTGTTGCAACATATGACTTACAGCCGGAGATGAGCGCTTATGAAGTTACAGATAAGCTTGTTCCTGCTATTGAGAGCGGTAAGTATGATATGATTATCTTAAACTACGCTAACTGTGATATGGTTGGTCATACAGGTGTATTCGAGGCAGCTGTAAAGGCTGTTGAGGCTGTTGACACTTGCGTAGGCAGAGTTGTTGAGGCTATCAAGAAAATGGGCGGTGTTGCTCTTATCACAGCCGACCACGGTAATGCAGATAAGATGGTAGACGCTGACGGTTCACCGTTTACAGCTCATACAACAAATCCTGTTCCTTTCTGTGTAGTAGGCTATGATTGCCAGCTTCGTGAGGGTGGCAGACTTGCTGATATTGCTCCTACTATGCTCCAGATTATGGGCTTAGAGCAGCCTGCAGAAATGGACGGCGTTAGCCTTATTAAGTAATTTTACCTAATAAATTTTGCACAAAATTAAGCTGTACTTGAGTATTCAGGTACAGCTTTCTTGTTTTTATTAGATTTTGGTTAAATGTTGGGATAATGTTTAAATTACAGTTTAGCAAAAATACTTCGCAAAGCAATTATAATTATTTAGGCGAAAGTATGCTAAATCATAATTATTATTTTATAATTCCCGACAAGTTATTAACATTGTTATTACAAATTGTTGAAAAATTCGTCAACTGCCTGTTTTGCAACTGTATTTAAATGTGGGGCAGGTTCGTTGCAAATTTTAAATTCATTATTTACACATTCACTTGCAAGTATTGTAATCTTTTCTTTATCCTTAGGTTTGTATTTTATAATGAATTTTGCGGTTGAAACAACTACAAGAATTTCTGCTATGTTTTCGCTGTTAAAGGCCGCAAAGTATTTATCTTTAATTTCTTCCCACATCTCAAGATAATCAACAATTAAAAGATTAGCTATAATTCTCCATGTGTTCCAAGCTGTAAAATTATCATATCTGTCAAGCGCCTGTATTATGTATTGAAAATACGGATACACCAAGAGAGGTGTTTGTTCGCTAAGGTCGATAAGTATATTTTGCGCACGACAATTATTTTCGTCAAGCATTGCATTTATTAAAATCGGAATTACCATAACTTCCTTTTTCGCAAGCTTTACAACATCGCTGTCATTTTCAGTTTCAATTATTCTTAGATAAACTTCATTAATATTCATTGCAATTACCATTCCAATTCTGATAATTATATATTACTATACTTTGCAATTGTTTTCAAGTAAAAATGTCATTTTATGCTGAAAAAGCGTACACCGTTTTGGTGTACGCTTTATTTTTAGGCATCAAATATTTTTTCGGATAATTCTTTGGCAGGAGTCTGTACATCTTTGAGCTTTCTCTGAATTTGTCTTGTACGCACACCTACGAGTTTGTCAAGTTCCTTATTTGCTTGATCAAGTCTTTGTTGAGTTGCCTCAAGCACATCTCCGAATTTGTCAAATTCCTGCTTTACTGCGCCTAAAATTTCCCATACTTCGGCACTTCTTTTTTGCACGGCAAGAGTTTTAAAGCCCATTTGCAATGAATTGAGTAATGCCGCCATAGTGCTCGGGCCTGCGATGTTTACCTTGTAATCACGCTGTAAAATTTCAACAAGACCTCGGTTTACTGCTTCACTGTACAATCCCTCGAAAGGCAAAAACATAATTGCAAATTCGGTGGTGTAGGGGGGATCTATGTATTTATCGTGAATATCCTTTGCTTCACTTTTTATTCTTGTGATAAGCGCTTTTGCGGCAAGGTCAATTTTTATTTTGTCGCCCTCGTCAATGGCGTCACGCAAAGCCGCATAGGTATCACCCGGGAATTTAGAGTCAATAGGCAGATAAATAAATTTATCATCGTCGGAGGGGAGTTTGACTGCAAATTCAACTACATTTTTTGAACCTTTTTTTGTGGCGACATTTTCTTCGTACTGCTCGGGCGAGAGAATTTCGCTTAAAATTGCGGATAATTGAATTTCTCCGAGAATACCTCGTGTTTTCACATTTGAAAGGACTTTTTTGAGGTCGCCCACACCGACGGCAAGGCTTTGCATTTCTCCAAGACCTTTATAAACCTGCTCAAGTCGCTCATTGACAAGTGAAAATGAGCGGTTCATTTTTTCTTCTATGGATTGCTGTAAACGCTCATCAACGGTTTTTCGCATTTCTTCAAGTTTTTTATTGTTATCTTCTTGAATATAATTAAGTCGGTTTTCAACAGAGTGCCTTATATTATCAAGCTGTTGTTCGTTGGTCAGCGAAAATGTTTTTAATCTTTCCTCAAGTTGAGCAAGGCTCTTACTCTGGCTGATTGCGTATGCATTCTGACTTGCGGCAATCATATCACCGAGATTTTTTACTGACATTTGAGTTGATGAAGAAAGCTCCTGTCGCAATGCCGATTGTTCGTTACGGATAGTTTGCTCAAGTCTTTTAAATTCTTCACTGTTGCTGTTGTCCGATGCTTTTTTTACCTGATTAAGGATAACAATGCCGAGCATAACAACTGCAATAACAAGCAAAACAATTATAATAATATCAAGTGCCGTTTGCATTTTTACACTTCCTTATTCAATTTATACTAATATATTAGCATTTCAAGGCTAAAAAGTCAAACGAATGTTTTATAAATTATGCAAAAACAGACTGCCAAACTGACAGTCTGCTGTGATATGGTTATAAATTCAATTAAATACCGTTTCCACAAGTTTACTGCAACCCTCGGGGGAATATAAGAATCTGTCGATATGATTGCCGTTGCAGTAATACTTAGGTTTTTGCGGATTGTATTTGTAATCAAAAGTGTCAATGATGATGATTTTAATTTTCATTTTTTCGGGAATGATGCTTTTTATGTAAACGCTTGCCTGCTGACCTGCTTTTACGCCGTCCTTACTTTCTGCAAGTCCTGCAAGGTTAGGGGCAAGTTCTACAAACGCACCGTAGTTTTCTACACTGCGTACAATTCCCGCAACGGTTTCGCCTGCACAAAAGCTGTTTGCGTTTTCTTCCCAAGTGCCGAGAAGTTCCTTATGGCTTAGGCTTATTCTGCCGTTTTCGATGGATTTTATTACAGCTCTGATGTCCATTCCGACCGTAAATCTTTCCCGTGGATGTTCTATTCGTGATACGGAAATTGTATCAATCGGCATAAGAGCCACAATTCCGCACCCAATATCGGCAAATGCACCGAAGTTTTCGAGGTGGGTGATACGAGCATCAATTACATCGCCGCAGACAAGGTGAGAAATGTAATTTTTCATACAGCGTTGTTGTGCCTTTTCTCTTGAAAGAACTGCAAAGCGTTCTCCGTTTTCATCAACGGCAAAGTCGGTGATGATAAAACATACAGGGCGGTTTACTCTTGAAATTACCGCAATATCACGCACCGTACCTTCACGAATACCGATTGCACCTTCTTCACGGGGGATAATTCCTTTCATTATGCCGAGGTCAACAATAAGATTATGTTCTGCATCACAAACGCAGGCCCTTGCCTCAAGAATTTTTCCTTCCTTTTTTGCGTCACTTAATAAAGAAAAGCTGTGGAGCGTGTTGATATTATCCTGTGTTAAAATGAGTTTTCCTTCGGGTAAATATTCTGACATTTTACAGCCTCCGTTAATTTTATTGCGCTACTGATTTCTGTTTGTCGCAATGTCAGCGTATGGCTGACTTTTCAGTAAGCATATTTGGTTACAAATATTAGTATGATTTTGCAATAAAAAATATAACCGAAAGAAAATTTTACAGAATATTAATCGGGCAATAAAATTTGAGCAAGATTAAATTATCAGTCACGATTATAAAAGTTTGGTCAACCTTTTCAAAGGTTGTGGGTGTGGGCAAAGCCCACA
>OGUM01001372.1_pt1 | contig 17870 bp, 8 predicted proteins | sample 1553631 | NCBI WGS metagenome assembly OGUM01 (sample SAMEA2580228, study PRJEB22360) | human gut metagenome | biome: human gut; feature: human-associated habitat; material: faeces | place: Denmark | collected 2008/2010 | reverse complement strand
GCGGCATTCACCGAACACCAGTCGAACTCAACGGAAGAACCGATGCGGTAAGCGCCCGATCCCAGAATCACGACGCTCTTGTCGTTCGGATAGTAAGAGATATCGTGCTGGCTGCCGTCGTATGTCATATACAGGTAGTTCGTCAGTTCGGGATGTTCCGATGCGATCGTATTGATGCGTTTTACACTCGGCAGGATACCTAATTTCTTACGTAGGTTGCGCACGCGGATATTTTCCTTTTCCATGTTGCCTTCCGGGTTTTCAACATAACGGGCAATCTGGAAGTCGGAGAATCCCAGGCGTTTTGCTTCCTTCAGCACATCTTCCGGCAGGTCTTCGATCTTATCGTAAGCAGACAATACTTTCGTATAGTCTACGATGTTTTTCAGTTTTTCCAGGAACCACGGAGTGATCTTGGACAGTTCGTGGATGCGGTCTACCGTGTAGCCTTTTTCAAGCGCTTTGGCTACGGCGAAGATACGGAGGTCGGTCGGGTTGGCCAGCGCGTCGTCCAGGTTATCGAATTCCACGTCGTTGTTGCCGACGAAACCGTGCATGCCCTGTCCGATCATACGCAGACCTTTCTGCATGATTTCCTCGAAGCTCTTACCGATCGACATAATCTCGCCGACAGATTTCATGCTCGAACCGATCTGGCGGCTTACACCGACAAACTTAGTCAGGTCCCAACGCGGGATCTTTACAATCATGTAATCTACTTCTGGTGCTTTGTAAGCGGAGTTGGGAGTTCCCATCTCACCGATTTCGTCAAGGCTGTAACCTAATGCCAGCTTGGCAGCCACGAATGCCAGCGGATAACCGCTCGCTTTGGATGCAAGTGCGGAAGAACGGCTTAGGCGGGCGTTTACTTCGATCACACGGTAATCGCAAGTATCGGAGTTGAATGCGTACTGGATGTTACATTCGCCGACGATACCTAAATGGCGGATCGTCTTGATCGAAAGTTCTTTCAATAGGTCCAGTTCTTTGTCTGTCAGTGAACAGGTAGGAGCGACAACGATACTTTCGCCCGTATGTACGCCTAACGGGTCTACATTTTCCATGCTTACAACCGTAAAGCAGTGGTCGTTCTTATCGCGGATTACTTCAAATTCAATTTCCTTCCAGCCTTTCAACGATTCTTCCACCAATACCTGGGGAGAATAGGCGAAAGCGCTTTCTGCCAGCGTACGCAGTTCTGCCTCGTCTTTGCAGATACCGCTACCCATACCGCCCAATGCGTATGCGGAACGGATCATGACCGGGAAGCCGATCTCGTAGGCTGCCTTCACGGCATCTTCCAGGTTTCCGACAGCGTGGCTAACCGGAGTTTTTACTGCTATCTCGTCAAGTTTCTTTACAAACAGGTCACGGTCTTCCGTGTACATGATCGCTTCGACCGAAGTTCCCAGTACCTTTACACCATATTTGGCCAGTGTTCCGCTGGTATACAGTTCGGTTCCGCAGTTCAGGGCAGTCTGTCCGCCAAAAGCCAGCAGGATACCGTCCGGTTGTTCTTTTTTGATCACTTCTTCAACAAAGTAAGGAGTGATCGGCAGGAAATACACCTTGTCGGCTACCCCTTCTGATGTTTGAATGGTTGCAATGTTCGGATTGAGCAATACGGTGCTGATTCCTTCTTCTTTCAGCGCCTTCAGTGCTTGTGAACCAGAGTAGTCAAATTCTCCGGCTTGTCCGATCTTCAGGGCACCCGAGCCCAGAACAATCACCTTTTTGATACCACTTTTCGACATAGTAATTTGGGTTGTTTAATTTATTGATTTTATAGAATGTTATAATTGCCTTACGAGATCACAAGGTGCAAAAAAAATGCGTTAGTAAAAATAACTAACGCATCCTATATAACCAAATGATAATCCTTTAAAATAAAAAAATGAGCTTCATTGTCCGACATATAACCGGAAAAGTACGCTGGATTATCCTTATGTGCTTTCTGTGTCATGAAACTCTATCTTCAAAATTTCGGCAAAGATAAGGCTTATATTTCAAACATGCAAGAGATGTTGGTGCCCTCTTTCTGAAAAATACTTTTCAAGTTGACCGAAATGTCCGGAAGATAATTTTATTTTCCTATCTTTATCCCCATCAATCATTCAAATAATTCTGATATTATGAATAAGACACTTTATCTCATTTTTATTTGTCTCCTTTTATGTGCCGGCACCCATCTTGTTGCCCAGACTTTTGATTATAACCGAGTGAGTGGCCATCCCCGCTTATTGATGAAGCAGGGTGAGGAGCAGCAGATACGAGAAAGCCTGAAAGATAACCCCGAAATGCAGCGCGTCTATAAGCAGATTGTCGGAGAAGCCGACCGGCTGTTGGTCTGTCCGACGTTAACATATAAGAAAGAGGGACGTCGTCTGTTGGCCGTTTCCCGTGAGGCTTTGAAACGTATTTTTGACCTTTCGTTTGTATACCGGATGACCGGCGAAGATAAATACCGCTTGCGTGCCGAGCAGGAGATGGTGTCCGTCTGCTCTTTCGGCGACTGGAACCCGTCTCATTTCTTGGATGTCGGCGAGATGACGATGGCGGTTGCGATCGGTTATGACTGGCTGTTCGATAAGCTGTCTCCGGAAACAAGGAGAGTGGTACGTGAATCGATTCTTCAGAAAGGTTTTGCTCCGTCGAACGACAAACAATATAACTGGTTCCTGAAAGCAGAAAACAACTGGAACCAGGTTTGCAATACCGGGCTGGTATATGGAGCCCTTGCCCTTTTGGATTCGGACAGCAAAGAAGCGGCTGCTGTTATTGAACGGGCTATGTCGTCTGTTCCTCTGTCGATGAAAGTGTACGCGCCTGACGGCAACTATCCGGAAGGGTATAATTATTGGGGATATGGGACGAGTTTCAATGTGATGCTAATCGCCGCTTTGGAATCGGCTCTCGGTTCGGATGGAGGACTGAGTGCGGTGGAGGGCTTTATGTCTTCGGCCCGGTTCATGCAGTATATGGCGGGAACGACCGGTCTTGCCTTCAATTTCAGTGATGCACGCGAAACGACTCAATCTTTTCCGGCCATGTTCTGGTATGCATCCAAATTAGGCGATCCTTCCTTGCTCTGGAACGAAAAAATATTCCTGACACGCGAGGATACGCATTTTACTGCGGAAGAAGAGCGTTTCCTGCCGATTATCTTGATCTATGGTTCCCGCTTCGATATGAAGGAAGTGACGCCTCCTGTCTCGAAAATCTGGACCGGACATGGAAAAGTGCCTGTAGCTCTGATCCGTACCGGATGGGATAAGGGAGAAGGTTTTTATGTCGGGATAAAAGGAGGAACGGCTTCGGCCAACCATGCTCATATGGATGCCGGATCATTTGTGTTCGAAGCTCAGGGAGTACGTTGGGCACAGGATTTGGGTATGCAGGAGTATTATTCTCTGGAAAAGGAAGGCGTACGACTGTGGAACGGTGATCAGGACGGGCAACGTTGGGATGTCTTCCGCTATAATAACTTTGTGCATAATACGTTGACGGTAAACGGAGAAAAGCACCAGGTAAAAGGAACGGTTCCGATTCTCGCTACTTATACGAAAGATGCACGGTTGGGAGCCAGCTTGGATATGACTTCTTTGTTCGGTAGTAATCTGAAGAAAGCGACACGCGAGGTTGTGCTTGTGAAGGAACGGTATTTGCAGGTAACGGATCAGGTGCAGGCTGCCGGCCAACCAGCTTCTGTCCGGTGGACGATGGTCACCTCCGCCACTCCTAAGCTGCTCGATTCCCACACGATAGAATTGACGAAAGAAGGTAAGAAATTACATGTGATTATCGACAGTCCTTCGGCTGCCGCCTTCTCTGTGGTCGATAATGTTCCGTCGCATAGCTACGATGCTCCGAATCCCGGTTCTGTCCGGATTGTTTTTGATGTTGATGTGAAAGCCGGTCGGAAGGAAACATTGAAAGTGCGGCTGGTTCCGGTTGTGGAATAATACATGAATGTACCGATATGCCGGGGTACGACAATACCGTTGAATGGGCATATCGGTATGCTTCAATTTCTATTTGTTATTTGCCGAAATTCCAGTTCCTGATGATTTGCAGTATTTCCTCTTTCATTTTCTTCGTTATGTTGTTTTGTGTACTGGGCTGGAAGGCGAGAAACCTCTTGGCTGCTTTATGGAATTTGTCCGGATGTAAAAAAGAGGGGTTTGTATACAATTTGGCGAGTAGGAAGTAGGTATATCCCTGTTCCGGTAAAATCCGGCTGATTTCCAGCAGGTAACTTTCCGCTTTCTGGTATTGCTTGATCGCCTTTTCGTTTTTTGCAATTGCATAGTATAGTTCGGGGGCTGCACTTAGTTTTAATGCCCTGTCCAACCATTTGATGGCAATATCGTGCTGTCCGATCTTATAGAAACATTCTGCTCCCTCATATAGAAAATCTGTCCGGTGGTATAACTGGACAAACAGACCGGCATACCGGCTGGCTGCTTGTTCGTACTCCTGATTATGATATAATTCCTGAAGCGTCTTCCATTCCCTATAGGTATAGTAGGTATCTTTCTGTCCGTAGAAAAGAATGCAGGTAAGAATGGCGGCGATGGCACTGATATACGGGATACTCCTCTGTGCTCGCTGCTTGTTATGCTTCGGATTGGTCACACATATAGTGGTCAGGAATAAGAGCAGAACCCAGTAGGTCGGGAGTTGAAGCGGATAGGAATAAAGGGCGAAGATTCCGAGTGCCAGAATTCCGCCGGATGCTCCTATCTGTCTGTGTCTGATCCCATAATAAAGGGAAAATGCGAGCCAGAAGATAAAGAACAGCAACCCCGTAATACCTAACTCAAGTCCTATTTGCAGATATTCGTTGTATGCATACTGGGGACAGGTTGCGGTTTGTTTTTCTTTGGAAGAAGCGGTATCGGTTTCGAAATAGGCAGATTGTTCCTTTGCGTATGTGGCTGGAAAGCCGCCTATACCTATGCCGGTTACCGGATGTTCCATGATAGCCTGGGTCGTGATATTCCAGATCAAAAGCCGGCGATCTCCGGCCTGGGCTTTTTGGATATTCCCGACCAAAATGACTGCCGTGATCGCAACAAACAGGATAATCGAAGAGATGGCAAACAGCTGGATGTGTTTCTGTATGGCTTCTTTCGTCTGTTTCCATCCGATCAGCCTCATCCAGCAAACCCAGATTCCGGAAAGGAGGGCTGCAAGCCATACGGGTTGGTCTGTTTTGAATATTAAGGTGGTGATAATCAAAGTAGATCCGAGAATGGAGAAATAGAACAGGAAAGTACGGGATTTCCACAAAGCGATCTTGTCGCAATTCTTAAAACGGAGTAATGTGTTCAGACAGACTGGAAAAATGACTGCGATATAGCCATAGAAAGGCTCTGGTTTCAGCGATGTTTCAAGCAGCCTGAAGACAGGATGGGTGATGGGAGCAGGATTGATGGTATGGCTGATCCCCCAGATGGCCGGAACGATTCCGGTAAATATGATGATCGTAATGAAAAACGGTCGTAATTCCTGATGCGCCTGTAAAGCACCTCTGAGCATAAACCAGAGAGCAACCAGCTGAGCGATGAAAAGGAAACGTTCCGGCTGAAGATTCTCGTCTTTGTCGTAAGAAACCAATACGATACCGAACAGAAGTAATAATAAGGCATCCGGTAATGAAAAGATAAAACGGCTTTTCTTTGTTGTGAATTCCATAAGTAGAACCCCACCGGCTAACAATAGAGATGTGAAATGAAACCAGCAAATTTTTCCGGACAGCGTGCCGTCTGCTAATTCCGGATTCATGGCGAAGATTATACACAATAGTAACATTCCACTCGTTGCGAGTAAAAGTAATCTTAGATAACTAAAAAAATTATTCATAATTATATTTATTAAAATGTGAAAAAACTCTGCTTTCTGTGGGTTGAGAGGCAGAGACCTTCTCACAACTTATCTGTCAGGCATTGCCAAATGGATGGCAAAGAAATGGACCGATACAAGTATACCCTATTTAAACAGAAAGAGAAGCCAGTGTGTTTTCCTTTTGAGAGGAAAGATTTGAACAGGTCTAAAGAGGTCGTAAAAGTATATTTTGCTTTATTGGAGGGTGAATGTTAGAGTTGACATTTTGTTGACAATATGCAAACGGCTGGCATACAAAATATTTTGATGATAAACGGTAATCCTTATTTGAAAGGGGAAAGTTAAGGTTAGGGTTGTTTTTTTAATGTGAAAAGAGGTAAATAGAGGAAGATTCCTAAGATAGACATGGCAAGCCCGCCGATGGTGCCGGCGGCCAGCGGGAACCAAAACGCTTCCTTATCCGGACCTAACATGAATGGGATGAAGCCTAAGATGGTCGAAACGACTGTGAGGAAAATGGGCGTGATCTTAGCATTCCAGGCTTTCAGATATGCCTTGTAGGGCGACATCAACGGTTTGCGTTGCCGGATTTGGTTGTATTCATTCAAAATGTAGATGCTTGCGTTAACGGTTATGCCGCACAACAGGACGAAGGAGGCAAATCCTCCTTGGTCGAAATTCAATTTGAACCAATAGAACGTGAGGAATACGCCAATGTAAGAGATCGGTATTACAAAGATAACGGCCAAGGGCTGTTTCAGCGAATTGAACAGGATACTGGTGGTAAAGAAGATAATGACGATGATCAGCAATAACAGAAGATATTGTTTATTGTCCTTTTTGTCCCAATACCAGTAAGCGCTTTCCGACTTGGCGGTATAACCCATCGGCAGTATGGCATTGATTTCCTTCAGGTCGCGTTCCTGTATCTTATTTCCCTGATTGGAAGCCCCGATATATTCGTATTGCAGACAGAGGCGGTATTGTTGGTTTACTTTGCAAACCTTCTGCGGCATCTGTCCTTTTTCGACACTTGCAAGTTCTGCTAACTTGTAGGGCTTGCCGTCAATAGTTTGTGGAACATACTGCATGCTCCACACATCGTATTCCTGTGACTGGCGGGAGGAGAGTTTCAGTTTCTCTGTCTCTTCGTTGACGACGATCGTCCCGGTATAAATGTCCTTTCCGAAAACGGGATTGATGGAGGCGAACAGGTCGATCGGCTGTATGTCCTCCTGGGTCAGCCGGGCTTTGTTGAGGTTGAAGTAGAACTCCTGGTAATCGTCTTTCCACCACGAGAACTCTGAATTGATCAGCACTTCCTTGATGCGGCGGTGGGTGAGCAACTTGGCTTTCAGCTGTTCGGCCCATTCGTACAGCTCGTCGTAGTTGTAACCATACATCACGATACGGAAAGAACCGGCTCCTTCGCGTACATCGTTACTGAATCCCTGGTCCTGCAAACCGTAGACTTGCCAGCTCCCCCCCCCCAATTCAAGGGCTTTGCTGATGATTTTGCTTTTCAATGTGTACGGGAAACCGCTCCGTTCACTCTCTTTCGTAAAATAGATGCGGATACCGGCCTGGCGTGCGCTGTAGACGTTTGTTTGGAACTGTCGTATTTCTTTGAAGGTGCTGAGATAGGCTTCCATCCGGCTCATCAAGGTATTCATTTGTGGCAAGGTCGTCCCGTTCGGGAGCGATGCGCTGACAGACAGGACCGTTTCTTCGTTGCGGGTGAAGTAACTTCCTTCATAAACTTTTTGTACGAACAGGCGTAGGGTCCCGCCCAACGCCTTATCGACGATGGGTTTGATCTTCTCCTTGTACGTCTCGTTGGAGGCGAATTTATTATATGTATCGATTAGCAGGGTGTCTGTTGCCGTGTAGACCTTCTTTTTGTCTTTCGTGTCGTATTCGATTTTTTCCGGTAACAGGAAAACCGGGATGCCGAATGCTAACAGTAAAATGAAACATGCCAATTTCTTCCATCCGCAAAGGAAATCGATCTGACATTGATAGTACCGGTTGTAGTAGACAGGGAAACGTTTGAGAATGCGGTTCGTTCTTTTTCTGATCCGGCTTTTCCATGTATACTCGGTCTCTTCTCCGGATATGTTCTTTTTTCCGCTTTTTTTCCATTCCAGGTTCATCTTATCGATTAGGGCGGGAACCAGGAAAAGCGCGATCAATAGGGAGACTCCTAAATTGATGATGACGACAGCCGCAAAATCCTGCAGATTGAGGCGTATCTTTTCATCTAAGAAAAAGATAATGACCAGTGCACCTATCGTTGTCAAAGTGGCTGCCAATATGGATAGGATTGCCTTTCGGTTATGTCGGTTCCGGATATGTTCCGTCATGACGATCGTGTTGTCGATCACCAGGCTGAGTGAGATTGTGACGCCTGCCAACGAATAAAGCTGCATTTCCAGTCCTGACAGATAATAAAGGATGACAGCAATACTGAGGTTGATCGAAAGGCTGATGATGATCAGTAACAGATATTTTATCTCGCGTGTGATCAGCAAGACAAACATCAGTAGGATCAGGACGGTGAGCCCCGTACGGACATAAATCTTGTTCAGTTCGTCCTGAATGAATTCGGTCGCGTCATAGCTGGTATGTATTTCATAACCGGGTGGAAGCAAGGTACGGATATGTTCCATTTCGGCTCTTACCCGTTTGGCAAGTTCCAGCTGGTTCGCCGTCTCCTCGGCGCGGATGGACAGATAGATGGAATTCAAGCCGTTGATACGGTAATAACTCTGTGGAGCCTCTTCCTGACGGGTGACTTTTAGCAGTTGGTCCAGGTGGATCAGCTTGCCGTCTTTGTTCAGGACGGTTATAAGCGATGGGTTGAATCCGTCTGTTTCGTTTTCAGGAACCAAAGCGAGACGTATCCACTGGCTACTTTGTCCTTCTTTGCACGAAGTCGCCAACTGGGTTTCCACGTTTCCGGTTCCTAAGAATTCTTTTTGATAATACTGGCTGATCGCTTTCTGTATATCCGGGATGCTGATACCTAACGTTGCCAGCTGACGGCTATCATATTCCAGTCGCCATTCCATCGGGGTGGCACCGCTGACATCGATGCGGTAGATGCCGGGAATCCCGCTTAGGCGAGGTTTTATCTGGTCTTCGGCAAAGCGTTGTATGAATATGGGTGTGGCTGCCGCATTCAGTGTGTAGCTCATGAAAGGCCGTACTTCCTTGTCGTTCGGCCGGCTCATTTCCAGGACTGGATAGCTCAGTCCGTCCGGTAGGCTGGGCCATGTCTGTCGGATGATGGTAGACGCTTCGAAACGGGCGGCATCGATATTGGTATGCTTGTCCAGCTCGAGCGTGACATATCCCCATCCGTTGCCGGACGTGGAATTGATCTCCTTGATCCCCTTGATGCGTGCCAACATCGCTTCGAGCCGCGAGGTCACTTCCATCTCTATCACGCGTGCCGAATTGCCCGGCATGTTATAGCTGATAGTCAACTGTGGCAGCGTGCGTGACGGCGACAGCTTGATCGGCAGCAGCGGTATAAAGGCAATCCCTGCCAGTGCCACGCAAAGGAAGGTGACGATGATGGTGAAAGAGGATATTTTAGGAGATGCACTCATTATTCATTTTTTGTTACAATCCGTATTTATATTCGAACTCGTTCGAAAGGGAAACTCCCGTTTCGAAATCGTGCAACGTCAGTTTTCGGATCTTATAATAGCTCAGCCAGTAGTTCTGTAAAGCCGAAATATAGTTCCGCTGCGCTTCCTGTTGGCGGTTCAGCGACAGAGTAAGACTGTTGATATCCGCTTTTCCGATCATGAAGCGTTGCTTGGTTTCGCTGTAGGCTGTTTCTGCCAGGTCTACCGCTTCTTCGGCACTTCCAATCAGGGCTTGCTGGATATTGAAGTCGCCGACTGTCATAATCACGTCTTCTTCTACTGTCAATTCTTTTTGTTTGGCGGATGTTTCGGTGACAAGCAGGTTGTTCTTGGCAATATTATGCTTCCCTTTTCGTACGCCCCAGTCTACCAACGGGATCGAAACAGACAAAGAGACGATTTCCTGCTGTTGCAGATTTTTGTAGGCGTCCTGTATGTTCTTGGACACTTGGTTGAATCCGACGCTGGCATTGATCTGGGCGTTGAACATCGCTTCTTTCTTGGTTTTGTCTACCTGCTGCTGGGCTTCTAATATTTGCTGGCGCAACTCCAGAAAGGTCGGGTTGTTTGCACGTGCCAATTCGAGTGCTTTGTCGACCGAGATTTCCATATTGCGCGGGCGGCTTGGGAGGCGCAGGCGTATTTCTGTATTCTTGTCGAAGTTCAAGTAAGAGGCGAGGCTGAACATGGCACGTTTCAGGGCGATTTCCGCATTTTTCAACGTGTTGCGTGCGTTTACGGCATCCAATTTCAGTGTCAGCAAATCCGCTTGGCTGATAGAAGCTATCTTATGCCGTTCCTGCCCTGTCCGGTACAGTGTGTCGGTCGTGGCGACATTTTCCTTGGCCAGATCATATTCCACCTGTGCCATTGCCAGAGCGAAGAAATAGGTCGTTGCTTGCTCGCTCATTTGCTCTACATTATATAATAGTTCTTTCTTGACCTTCTCGTATTTCAACGGTTCGATTTTCCGTTCCCATTTAAAAGCGTTATACCCCAATAAGTCTTGCTGGTAGCCGAGGCGGATCGGAACCGATGAGAACTGGTTATAAGTTTGGTCGCCGAAATAGCGCATATAATCCAAGTCTGTATCCAAATAGAATGTACCGCCTAAGAGGTCGAAATTCTGTTCGATCTCCAATTGCCCGCCCGCATAAAACGATTGTTGTTTTCTATATACGTCGATATCAGCCTCCGAGTCATATCGTTGGGTAAAATAACGGCGGTATTGTGCCGGCGTCAGATTTAGGGTAAGGCTTGGCAGACGGCCGGCCTTGTAAGTCCGGTATTCCCAGTAGCCGGCCAGATACATATTTTTGTATCGGAAAGCGTCCAGCGAACTGTCGGCCGCCAGTGTGATAGTTCGTTCCAGCGTCAGTGTGAGCTGCGCTTTTCCTCCGAATACGCATGCAAGCATCAACAACGTGATGACATATCTATAAATGAATTTCCTGTCCATAACTTCCAATTTTCAATTTTCAACATTCAAATTACCAACCTCATGTTTGCGATAAATGAACCAGTATATCAGTGGTATGACAAAAAGGCTGACTGCCGTACCGATCAGCATGGCCGAGATCATGGCGATGGAAAGCGGCTTTTGCAGTTCGCTGCCCATATCGAATGTGAAAAGCAGCGGAACCATTCCGAATATTGTCGTTAATGATGTCATGATGATAGGACGCAGGCGCCGCCGTCCGGCTTCATGTATGGCTTCCATAAGAGGAACCCCTTCTTTGCGTAGTTCGTTGATAGCATCCAGTTTCAGGATGGAGTCGTTGATGATGATACCGCAGGTCACGACGATACCGATGGCACTCATCAGGTTCATGGTATGGCCGCATATCCAGAGCACCAGCAAGGAGGCTGCCACATCGATCGGAATTTCAAGCAGCACGATGAGCGGCTGCAGGAAACTTTCAAACTGGGCTGCCAGGATGAAATACATCAGCAGGATCGAAATGAACAAAATCACGACCAGCTCGTTCAGCATCTGCCGGTTGGAAAAGAAACTTCCTGAAAAATCGATATCCCAGTCAGTATCGATTTCTTTTTTTACATTTTCCATCAACTGTTCGGCATTGTCTATATCATAGAAACTGAATGGAATGTATTCTCCGTTCTTTCCTGCCGTGATCGTTTTCAAGTCCTCTCCCGGAGTGACACGCACCAGCGATTGCAGCGGGATATATCGTACGTTGCCTTCCGTGTCAGGAACAGTGTTTACCAATGTTTTCTGTAAGACCTCGTTAACCGTTTGTTCTTCCCCGGCCAATGCGATTGGCAGATATTGTTGGTAGGAGCGGAGCGTTGCTACTTCATTCTCTTTGAATGCCGTTTTCAGCAACCGGTACACTTCGTTGTAGTCGACGTTATAAAGCAGAAGTTTCTGTCTGTCTATTGTGATATTTAACTGATTGTCGAAGGTGATACCGACAGGAGTATGTCCTGTTTTCGCCTCGATTTGCTGTTCTATTTTATTCAAGACGGAGGCTTCCGGTGCTTCAGATTTATTGCGGGTGTGCAATTCGGCGACAATGTCGGCTTCACCTGTCACAAACAGCTTTTCAAATACTGTTTCGGGAGGCGAGAAGGATATCACTGCCATCGGGTAATGCGTTTTGATCCATTTTTCCACCGATTTTTGCAAAGGAGCGATTCCGGTTGGTTTCTCCGTCTTGAAATATAACTCGCTTTCGGAAACCGACATCTCGCGATCCCGGTTCAACAGGAATTGCTGCTGCCCGACATAGGCCGTGTGTTCTTGTACCTGATTGTCGATAGAGGCGAATAACTGGCTGACACGGCTCTGGTTTTCATCGATATGGATGTTTTCGTTCCATTCCACATGAGCGATCAGTTCGTTCTGGTCTATCTCCGGCATACGGCTTTTCGGTATTTCGTAGAACAGAAAGGCGCAAAGCGGGAGCGTAATGGCAATGAAAATCAGGCTTGCTGTTTTGTGACGGAACACAAAATCCACTCCGGTATCATAGAAGCGGTCCAATGTATGCTCTTTTACCAGATTGTTGATTCGCATATTGAAACCCTTATGTTTGATGTCCGGAATACTGTATACCAGTTTGTAGAGTACCGGCAGCAGCATGATTCCCGTGAAATAGGAAACCATCAGACCGACGGTGACGGCAAAGGCTTGGTCGAAGAAGATCGCTCCTGCTATTCCGCTCATGAACACAAGCGGAACGAAGACGGCAATTGTCGTAAAAGTGGAACTCAGCATCGGAGTAATTACTTCGGTCGTCCCTTTATTGCAAGCCTCTTCCAGCGAGTCTCCTCGTGTCCTGTATTGGGTAATGTTTTCCGTTACGATGATCGAACTGTCGATCATCATACCCAAAGCCAGGATCAACCCGGAGATGGAGATGATATTCAGCGACATCTTGCAGAGGTAGAAAAAAAGGAAACTGATGATCAGGCTCACCACCATACTTAACCCGATCACTGCCGGGCTCTTGATATCCCCTAAGAAAAGGATGGCGACGATACAGATGAAAAGGAAACCCAACGACAGGTTTTGTTTCAGGTTCGAGATGGTATAATCCAGCAATTCCGTCTGGTTGCGGCTGACACTGAAATCGATATCCGGATAGACGGAAGCAAAGTAATCCGTCACTTCTGCCAATACCTCTTTCATGTTATCCATATTTTCATCCGCCTGCTTAATTACAGCCAGCGTTACCGCCCGTTTCCCGTTGGAAAGGGAAGCTCCGGTCTCTTTCTCCGGCACGACGGAGATGCGTGCCAAATCTTTCAGTTGAAAAATATGGTTATTTTTCCTGATATAAATATTCTCGACATCTTCCGGTGTGCGCAGCAGTGTCGAGAACTTGATATTGTACTCGTAATAGCCGTCACGTACGGTCATGCTACCCGGTTCTATATTGTTAGATGTCAGTGCGGCCTCCAGATCGTCAAGTGTGATCTCCGACATTTTCAGCAACTTCATGTCCGGAACAATCTGTAACTGCCGTTTCAGAATTCCGGTCACATCTACCATTGCCACTTCGGGCAACTGTTCGATACGACGTTTGATCACCGTTTCGGCAAACTGGCAAAGGTCGAGGAACGATCCTTCGTTTATTTCACTGTAAGCGCTGTCGCTTTTCAATGTCAGATTCAAGCAGAATACGGGAATATCAGTGGCACTGGCTTTGATTACCCGTGGACGTTCTACTTCACGTGGCAGGTAGTTCATAGCTGCGTCTATCTTTTCGTTGACTTCGATAAAAGCCAGATCCGTATTTGTTCCGAAATCGAAGTTTAGGCGTATGATGGCAGCACCGTCGCGTGTTTCACTGTGGATGTCGCGTAAACTGGCAACCTGCATTAATTGCTGGCGGATGGTTTTTACTACTGTGTTTTCCAATTCGCGTGCCGAAGTGTTCTGGCCGGATACCTGTACGGTGATCTCCGGAATTGCAATATCAGGCAGCAACGACACCGGAATGGTGAAGTAAGTAACCAGTCCCACGATAAAGCAAGCCGTAAAAGCCATCAATACCGCGATAGGGCGTTGTAGTAGAAACTTTATCATGTATTAGAACTATGATTTATAAATTATGATTTCTGAATTGTCAATTGTCCATTTTCAATTGTCAATTACTTTGACCGGTGCTTCGTGAGCCAGGTTAATGTTACCGCTTGTAATCACGATATCCCCTTCTTTCAGTCCGTCAATGATCGTATAGCTGTCGGCATTTTCCAAACCTGTATGTACATAGTTCCAGTATGCTTTGTCTTCCGTTAATGTGAATACAACCTGTTTGCCGGAACGGAGTACGACAGCGCTTTTGGGAACGACCAACTGTTTACCCAGCGAACGATGGATACTTACTCGTACATTCATCCCTTCGAACAACTTACCTTTATCGTTTACGGCAGCTTTCACCTGTACCATCCCGTCTTTGTCTACCAGCGGGTTTATTTCGGATATACGGCCGTCAGCCGTGACATCGGACAAGGCAAAAGGAGCTACCTCTACACGATCGCCTGTTTTGATAAGCGGCAGTTCGCTTTCCAAAACTGTGAAAGCGGCTTCCAATGTGCGGGTATCGATAATGGAACAGAAAACATCGGAGGTAGAAGCCGTGTTGAACTGTTTGTCGAACAGGTAGCGACGACACCGTCGAAAGGGGCGGTCAGGACTGCCTTTCGTTGTTCGTATTCGGCAAGCTGCCAAGAGATCAGTGCCTGGTCATACCCGCTTTTTACCTTGACTAACTGCATGGTTGCGGGCGGTACTTTTGTAGAATCTTCCAGTTTGTAGCCCTGTCCGATTAGTACGTCTTGCAGTTCCAGTTTGGCGCGTTCGAGTGCATCTTTGGCTTGCGCTGTCTTGTTGGCAAGGCGGAAGGTTGAGAGTTCTGCGAGTTTTTGCCCTTTCGTCACGCGATCGCCGTTCTTCACATATATCTTGGCGATCGGTTCTGCCGATTCGAATTTTAGGTCGACAAAGTTTCGGGCTGACAGTTTACCGTTACTGATCAGTTCGTGGTTGAAATCAGTAGTGTTCAACTTCATCACCGTCACCTCGTTTGTCTCATCCGGCAGAACGGTTTCTATGCTTTCTTCGGAACCTTTCTCTTTCTTTTCACCGGAGCAAGCCATCATCCCGGCCAGAATCAGTATAGCAAACAATTTGTAGTATTTCATATTTTATTGTTTTTATCAAAGTTGTTTCGCAAATATACAAACATATTTTAGTTACGAGTCTTTCGTAATTACTTTTTTTCTATTATCTTTTTTACTTCTTCCCGCATCTCCCGGATTGCGGTCGTTTCCACCTTCGGCTTTTTGGTCAGCACAGCTCCGGCGGCAGCCCGCAATTTATCCGCCTGGTAGAACTCCGGCTCTGCATATAGCTTTGCTAACAAATAATATGGATACAATCTCTCCGGCAGTATCCCGATAGCCTGAAGCAATTCTTCTTCCGCCTCCCGGTAATCTCCGAGCGTCTGCCGGTTTTTGGCGATCATGTACCGGATCATCGGGTCTCCGCTCAGCCGCTTCGCCCGTTCCAGCACCCGTATCGCTTCGGCGTGTTGTCCCGTCTTGCTGAGGCATTGCGCCTCTTCGAACAAGAATTCCGGTTTATGCTTCAACTTGTCATGCAGCTCGTGATAATCTTCCGCAACCGATTCATACGCCTTGTTGTTGTAGATCATCTGCATCCGTCCCCATCGTTTATATGCCTCATATTGCCCTTTCTGCAAGATGAACAGACAGACGGAGGCAAGCGACAACAGACTTATCATCGTAATATGGCACACCGGTGATACGGATAGGGCAGATGATCTTGTCCGCGTCCCAGCTTCCGTCACGCATATCGCCCCCAAAAACACCAACGCCACCCAAAACGACGGCAACTGCAACGGATAGGACGACACCGCGAACACCGCTAACGCCAACACGCCACCGGCCGCTCCCTGCTGCCTGTTCCGGATTCCATAGTACGCCATGCTCCCCAGCCATGCCACGAACACGATCAACCCTCCGACCCCCTGTTCCAGCCCGATCTGCAGGTATTCGTTGAACGCATATTCGGGACATCCCGCCACCCGTTTCTCCCGGTCTGTTGCGTTCCCTGTTGCGAAATACCCGCCTTGCGCCTCCGCGTATGCCGCCGGGAATCCGCCTAACCCCGTTCCTGCAAGCGGCTGTCCGGCAATCGCTTTCCCCGTCACTTTCCACATCAGCAATCGCCCGTCCGCCGAATCTTGTTTCATCCCGTAAACCCCGGCAATGGTACATCCCACCAATATCGCCACAATTGCAATAAAAGGAATTGTAGCATTCTTATACCTTCGACATACAGCTTTCGTCTTCTCCCATCCGATCCGTTCCGTCCAGTACACCCATCCGCAAGCCACGACCGCCGCCATCCACGCCGACCGACTCATTCCGGCAGGCAGGACAATCAGGATAGCTCCGGCGCATACCCAACCGAAATAATGCATCCCCTTTTGAAACCGCAACGCCGTCCACAGGCAAACCGGCAGCACGACCGCTAAGTACCCGCAGTAAGGCCCCGGATTAAAGAAAGAACCCGTCAGCCGGAAAAGCGAATGGTTGGAATAGGCATAGCCATGCAATTGCTGCATTCCCCAGACGGCTTCGACCAGTCCGGTGAGCATCAGCACAAATAAGAAAAAGAACTTCAGGCAAGGAGCCTCTGTAAGAAAATAGCGCAACAGAAACCACAACACGACCAACTGCCCGCCGAAAAGCAGTTTTTCGGGTTCGGGATCGAGCTGCCAGTCGTATGTCGCGAGCGTGATCCCGGCAAAGAGGAGCAACAATCCGTCCGGCAATGCAAACGGGATGCTTTTCCTCCCACCAAGCCATGCCGTCACAACCGTCCCGATCGCCATCAGCGCCATCGACAGGTGGAACCAGAAAACTTTTCCCATCACAATGCCGTTCGCCAATGCGCTGTCGCCGACGAGCGGCGTGGCGATCAGCATCGCTCCGAAAACAGATGCCAGTGTAGTCTGGATTCCATGCCTATGCAATTTGAGTTCCATGCCGGTGTATTTTATTTCCATGCTTATCCGTTTTTTATTCGATTTTCTTCATGAACCGATCCCAGCGGAACTGCCCGGTGTACGGATCGACCGATTTCCAGACAAATGCCGCCTTGCCGACGATATATTCTTCCGGCAACAAGCCCCAATAGCGCGAGTCTTGCGAGTTCAGGCCTTTGTCACCCGCCATGAAATAATAGTTTTTCAAGAAGCGGTATTCCCGTATCGGTTCGCCGTTCAGGAAAACGGTTGAATCATTATAGTTGATTTCCGCTTTTTGTTCCCATGCGATCAGCTTGCGGTATAACAGATAATTTTCCCGGTTCATTTCGACCTTGTCACCGGCTTTCGGGACATAGAGCGGTCCGAAATTCCGGATGTTCCAACTGATGACGGAGTCGAACGGGAATGCCTTATAGACACCGTCTGGAAACTCTCCCGGCAACGTCCGCCCGATGCGTTCCTGCGAATCCATGTTTCCGAGCGGTTCGTTCGTGCCGTTTATCCGGAACCTTCCGTTCCGGATGGAAAGCGTGTCGCCCGGCAATCCGATACACCGTTTGATGTAGTATTTCAGGATATGCATCTCGATCTTGTCCCAGCCGTTGGGATGTGGGAAGTTGAAGACCAGCACATCACCCCGCTTGGCTTTCCGAAATCCCGGTGTGCGGTGTATCTCGGTCTGTTCCAGCCGCAGTGTCGCATTGAGGTCGAACAGCCGTGCGCCGAGCGTCGGTTTCCAGACCGCCACGAAATCCCCTTCGACCAGTTCCGGCTCCATCGAGTCGCTGGGGATGCGGAAGGAGGCGAGGAGGAAGACTTG
>OGUM01001365.1_pt1 | contig 17930 bp, 13 predicted proteins | sample 1553631 | NCBI WGS metagenome assembly OGUM01 (sample SAMEA2580228, study PRJEB22360) | human gut metagenome | biome: human gut; feature: human-associated habitat; material: faeces | place: Denmark | collected 2008/2010 | reverse complement strand
TACGCTGTCAGGGGTTGGGGGGGGAGAAGGACCCGCCGCAGGCGGTCAGGGCAGCGGCAGCAGCGGCCACGCCGGAAACTTTCAGAAAATTACGACGAGTGATCTTAGACATTTTGTTTTCCCTCTCTACTTTTACAAAAATGTTTTTGTGCGGTGCGGCACAATCCGCACCCTTTGCACCGGAAGCAAAATAAAAAACGCTTCCGTCCTCAGCGGGCATACACCCACAAGGACGAAAGCGTAAAACTTCCGTGGTACCACCTTGGTTTACTGTCCCCTCACAGAGACAGCCTCACTGCTGCGGCGTTTTGCAACGCGACAACCGGACGCTGTAACGGGCGCTCCCGTCGCAGGCTTAGCACTCTTGCACTTCGCCCCCGCGGCTCCGAGACCATTTTCAGTTCCCTGTTTCCTGCCCTTTTCCACCGCCCGGGCTCTCTGGAAGGATCAATGCGAAAACCTACTCTTCTCTTCACAGCCATTTTTGTGATATTGCATACATAATACCCCACTCTTCCGGGTTTGTCAACCCTTTCAACGAAGTTTTTCAGTAGGGAATTGCCCGTTTACTGCCGGCCGGCATCCTGCTCCGTGCTGTACAGCACCATCAGGTGGTTGGCGCTGGCCTCCAGCTGGGATTTTGCCTGACGGAGGTTCGCTTCTTCGGTCTCGTTCATCTTTTCGGGCTTATCCTTGCGCAGGCAGCGGCGCAGGCTGGCAAGGTCGTTCTTGACTCGGTTCTTCTCGTCCTTGTCCAGTTCCTTTTTGCACTTGGAGAGGGCTTCATCCACCTTGTAAGCCAGCATCTCGGCCTGGTTGTGGAGCTCCAGCCGCTCCCTGCGGCGGGTATCCTCCTCCTCGTAGGCGGCGGCATCGGCCATGGCGCGCTGGATCTCGTTCTCAGAAAGATTGGTGCTGCCGGTGATGGTGATGTTCTGCTCCCGGCCGGTGCCCAGATCCTTTGCGGACACCTTGACCACGCCATTCACATCGATGTCAAAGGTGACCTCGATCTGGGGCTTGGAGGAGAAGCCGGAGCGGATGCCGGTGAGCTTGAATTTGCCCAGACTCTTGTTGTCGCGGGCAAAGTGGCGCTCGCCCTGCAGCACGTTGATCTCCACGCTGGTCTGCATGGGGCGGGCCGTGGTAAAGATCTGGCTCTTGCGGGTGGGAATCATACTGTTGCGGGTGATGAGGGGGGTAGCCACGCCGCCCAGCGTCTCAATGGACAGCGTCAGTGGGGTGACATCCATCAGCACAAGGCCCTGCGCGGCTGCGCCGGTGGCACCGGCCAGCTTTCCGCCGCCCTGCAGCAGGCCGCCCTGCACGGCGGCACCCATGGCCACGCATTCATCGGGGTTCAGGGTGTGGCTGGGCTCACAGCCCAGCAGCTCCCGGACCTGCCGCTCCACAGCAGGCATCCGGGTGCTGCCGCCCACCAGCAGGACTTTGCCCAGCTGGCTGGCGGAAATCCCGGCATCCCGCAGGGCGTTCTGCACCGGCTGAACGGTGCGGGCCAGCAGGTCACCGGTCATCATCTCAAACTGGGGGCGGCCCAAGCTCAGATCCAGATGGTGGGGGCCATCCTTGCCCACCGCGATAAACGGCAGGTTCAGCTGGGCGGAAAGCGCACTGGAAAGCTCCTTCTTGGCCTTTTCCGCTTCCTCCTTCAGGCGGCCCATGGCGGCGGGGTCCTTGGTCAGATCGATGCGGTCAGATCTGCGGAACTCCGCCACAGCCCACTCAACGATGCGCTCGTCAAAGTCATCGCCGCCCAGATGGGTATCGCCGCCGGTGGCCAGCACCGTAAAGGTGCCGTCCTCGATCTCAATGATCGAAACATCAAAGGTGCCGCCGCCCAGATCGTAGACCAGGATCTTCTGGGGGGCTTCGTTGTCCAGGCCGTAGGCCACCGCGGCGGCGGTGGGCTCGTTGATGATGCGCAGAACATTCAGGCCCGCAATGCGGCCCGCGTCCTGAGTGGCCTTGCGCTGGCTGTCGTCAAAATAGGCAGGCACCGTGATGACGGCCTCGGTCACTGGCTCGCCCAGGTAGCTCTCGGCATCGCGGCGGATCTTGGTCAGGATCATGGCGCTGATCTCCTGCGGGGTCAGGTCTCTGCCATCGATATGCACCCGGTGATCAGAACCCATGTACCGCTTGATGCTGGACACCGTGCGGCCTGAGTTTGTGGCGATCTGGCGCTTTGCCGCGCCGCCCACCAGACGCTCGCCATCCTTGGTAAAGGCCACCACGCTGGGGGTGGTGCGCTCGCCTTCGGCGTTGGTGATGACCACCGGCTTGCCGCCCTCCACCACCGCCACGCAGGAGTTGGTGGTGCCAAGGTCAATTCCGATCACTTTGCTCATAGTGCTTGTCCTCTTTTCTTCGGCGCAGAATATTTCCTTGAATATCTTACCGGTTTCCTATGACGATTTCTTAGAACAAATGTAAAGAAACTGTGTTTCAGGCGTTTTTATCGTCGGCCAGCAGCTGATCGGTCAGCAGTTCAGCCTCCCGCAGCCAGTCGGCAGCATCCGTTTCGCCCTCGGCCTGCAGGATCCGAAAGCCCTGCACAGCTTCGGCCACCTGCAGCAGCGCCTTTTTGCGGGAGAGGTACTGGGTCTCGTACTGGGCAAGACGCAGGCAGACCTGCGGGGTGTAGGCGATGTCCGGCACCTCCCGGGCAGCGCTCTGGGCGCGGCGGTAGTATTGCAGGGTCTCAGCCATCTCCCCGCCCGATGCGGCACAGTCATCCCCCAGGGCGATCATGGCCTGCACCTCCCCGGCCTGCGCGGCCTTTTTCCACATCCGCCGGGCCTGGGTCTTATTCTTCCGGGTACCCCGGCCATAATACAGGCAGTCCCCCAGAGCAGAAAGCGCCTCGGCGCTGCCAGCCTCGGCAGCGGCAGTGTATCGGGCCGCCGCTTCCTGCCAATCCCCGGCCCGGGCGGCGGCGTGCCCGGCTTCCAGCTCCTGAGCGCCGGGGTTGTCGCTTCCCCGCTCCGATCTCAGCAGCCCGCTGAGCAGGGAGACATCCAGCGTGGCAGAGCTTGTCCACGGGTCCAGCACCACACCATCGATGCCGTCCGTTTCCAGCGCATACTCCATGGCGCTGCGCAGGCTGCGCTCCACCATGGGGCGGGTGGCGCTGGCCTTTTCCGCCTCGGCGTTCTTTACCGAGGTGAACAGCGGCAGATAGTTCCGCTCTTTCCGGGTGTGGAGCAGCCAGGGCTGCAGGCCCTCGGCCCGCTCCTCCGGGATGGGCAGGTGTGCCCAGGGGGCGGCCCCGCTCTGGGGGTCCACCGCCGCATCCAGCGGCACCAGCACCTTGGTCTGCAATTCCAGCGCATAGTTCAGGGCGTTCATCAGGCTCCAGAAATGTTCCTCGTTCTGCTCCCGGTACAGCCGCGCCACGGCCTCCTCCACAAACGGGCAGCCTGTGCCCACCGGCCCGTACTGCGGCGCAGTCCGCTTTTTTCCGCTGCCCACCGGCCGGAAGCGCCGACCGCCCATGTTGTATGCCATTTATCTCACCCTTCTTTTTCATCAATAGGATAAGTATAGCAGGAATCCGCAAATTTCACAATATTTTCCCGCAGGCAGCCGAACGCAGAAACAGCAGGCGGCTGCACATGGCCGTCTGCTGTTCGGTTCACTCTTCTGCCGGTTTCTCCGCATCGTCCAGATAGTCCTCGATGCTGCCGATGCTGTATCGGTTCTCGTTGGCTTTCACGCTCCGTGCACTGGCATCGTAGCAGGCTTCCAGAATGGGCATCACTGGCTGCTGGCCCTCCGGGTCGGTCAGATGTCCGATGGCCCGGGCCTCATAGTAGTTGTCGATGATCTGGTTCACGATCCGTTTGCGGTCACGGAGCGGAGTCTGCAGGTTGGCCAGCAGCTCCTGCCGGATGCCGCAGCTGTTGCTGCCGTGGTCGCCGAACAGGATGTAATACTCCTGCTCGATCTCCAGCGGTGCAGCCTGATGCAGATAATAATCCGCCAGTGTCCTCCGCTTCTTTTCGGTGCTGAAGCCCTTGATCTCCTCCATGCCGCGCGGAAAGAGTTCCGGATGCAGGATCCACATTTCATAGGGCCCCACCGGCAGGTGCAGAGTATCGAATACATCCAGAAAATCCTCCAGCGCAATGCGGATCTCGCCCCGCTCCCATTTCTGAATGGTGCGCTTGTCCCGCCCCAGCATATCCGCAAGCTCCTGCTGGGATCTGCCCGCCACGTTCCGGGCAAAGGCAATGGCTTCCCCGATTCGGTTCCGGTAGTTGGACATATTCTTTCCCTCCTGACACACACTTGTACACCAGGCATTCCAACGTCTGGCGACATAAAATACTTTCCTCTGATAAAAGGATAATGGTTTGTCCCGCCTTCTGTCAAGAGTTGCAAATTCAATCACTTCACGTAAAATTTTTGTTAAATGTGTCATTCAAGCCGGACAGCCGCCTTTTTTGCAGAGATTTTGCCACTCCGTGGGGCATCCGCCCCCTGTCTTAAACAACATTCGGGCCATTTTGTCCTTTTTCACCTGCCGGAGGCAGCCGGATGTGTCAGGTACACCGCAACACGCAACGCAAAATATTTTTTGCAAAAAATTCCTCTTCGGCAAGTTTTTCCCAGCGCATCCGTTTCCATACACGCAAAAACCGCCCATAGCCGTCTAAAACAGCCATGGGCGGGTACTTTTTCTTTATGCCAGTTTATTCAGCCTTACGGCAACGTAGGGGTCAGGGAGCTTGAGCTCGTCGGCAAGGTCGGCTTCAGATTCGTACTTCTCCGCCGCCATACCCACCACAACGCTGCACACGTCAAAGCGTCCGGCAGGCGAAAGGGCCGTGACCTTGGCTTCTCCATCGGCAATGGCGGTCACCACGCCATCCGCATCCACGGTAACGACACCGGGGTTGCTGCTGACCCATGTAATGGGCACACTGCCGCCGCCTTCCACCGCAACGGTGGCCGTCAGACGTTCCTGGGTGCCCACGGTACGGAGCAGCAGGTCACTCTTGTTCAGGGTCACCTTGCCGATATCCGAAGTCACCGTGACGCTGCACCGCAGAGCCTGGCCGTTGGAGACCATTGCCGTGATGGTGGTGGTGCCCGCCGCCTGAGCCGTGACAAGCCCCTTGTCGCTGACTGTGGCAACCTCAGGGTTGCTGCTCATCCACTGGTAGACATAGAGGAAGGAGTGGTCGCTGTTGGTCAACCGGAGCTGATGGGTGGGGTGCAGGTCATTGTACTGCAGCACAAGGCTCAGGCTGGTGGTATCCAGCGTGGGCTTTTTTCTGGCTGCTTCTTCATTTTTGCGGGTCACGGTCACCTTGCAGGCGGCACGTTCGCCGTGGTCGGAGATGGCGGTGATGATGGCAGTGCCCGCATTGCGGCCCGTCACCTTGCCGTCGCCATCCACCGTGGCAACATTGGAGTTGCTGCTCATCCAGACGATGAAGTAATAATCGCTCTGGCCGCTGGTGTACAGGTAGCCCTTGGGGCGGGGGTCATCATCGGTGATCTCCAGCTCCATCTCGGTCAGCTCCAGTTCCAGCTTGGAGCCGGTTCCGGTCAGGCCTGTCAGCACACCGGGCGCGGCCTGCGCGGGCAAAGGGGCAGCCAGCAGGGCCCCGCTCAGAGCCAGCAGGGCCAGAAGCCGCCCCGCGGTTTGGAATTTCCATTTCATTGGGTCGAACTTCCCTCCTTGTTTCATCCCATGGGATCAAAGGAATGCCGCACACATGGAAAAATTTCGCGTCCATGATTTTTCTCACTATTGATTTATTTTACACGTCCGGCCATTGTGGGTCAAGTTTTTCGCCCAAAGTGCTGTGCTTTCGCACCCGATTTCGTCGGGAATTCCAGTTTTTTCCGATTTTTTTGTGCAGAACATCAGGGCCAAAAAGCGCTCAGTCACCTCCGGTGACAGCTCCCCTGATAGGGAGGCCAGGTTCACGCGCTTTCTTCGGTGTAATACTGTGCCTGGGCGTTCCACAGTTCGTAATACTTTCCATCCGGCTCCCCCAGCAGTTCCTCATGGGTGCCCTGCTGGACGACCTCGCCGTGGTCGAACACGGCGATCTCATCACAGAACTTGCAGGAGGACAGCCGGTGGCTGATATAAATTGCAGTCTTATCGCCCGCGATCTCGTTGAACTTTGCGTAGATCTCCGCTTCAGCCACCGGGTCCAGGGCGGCGGTAGGCTCATCCAGCACGATGAAAGGTGCATCCTTGTACAGGGCCCGGGCAATGGCGATCTTCTGGGCCTCGCCGCCCGAGATGGTCACGCCATCCTCGTCCAAATCTTTATAAAGGCAGGTGTCCAGCCCCTTGGGCATCCGGGCCAACCGGTCGGAAAAGCCCGCTTTTTGCAGGCAGTCGGCGGCACGGGCGACATCATAATGCTGGGCCGTGGCAACATTCTGGCCCAGCGGCAGGGCGAACAGCTTGAAATCCTGGAACACCACCGAGAAGATATCCATGTACTCATCGTAGCGGTACTTACGGATGTCGATGCCGTTGAGCAGGATGACACCCTCGGTGGGGTCGTATAGGCGGCAGAGCAGCTTGATGAAGGTGGTCTTGCCGCTGCCGTTCATGCCCACCACGGCCAGCCGCTCCCCCACCTTGAAGGTCATGCTCAGGTGGCGCAGGGCATATTGCTCGCTGCCGGGGTACCGGAACGAGACATCCAGGAACTCCACGGTATACTGGCGGTCGCTCCGCTTTTCGGTGGTCAGGCTGCCCTTGTACATCTTGTTGGGCAGGTCAAGATAGTCATAGAGCGTTTTCAGGTAGGGGGCGTTGAATCTGCAGTCGCCCACGGCGGTGAACAGCCCGCCGATGCCCACAAAAAAGTTGGTGGCTGCGCCCACATACTGGGTCACAGCGCCCAGACCAAAGGCCCCGCCGTAGGCCTTCAGGCATACAAAGAGGTAGGCAAGACCCATGAGCAGAGCCGAAACGGCGTTGCCCGTGGCATTCAGGATGCCGAATTTCCCCTTGCGGGCCCGCTCAAAGGCAGGCATGGAGACGGCGGCGTGATCTTTCAAAAACTCGAACTGGTCGTACATCCGCACATCCAGCGCCTTTTTGTCATCCCGACATACCCCCATGAGGAAGGCCCAGAGCCGGTTGCCCCAGCGGCCCTCCTCCTCGATATCCGGGCTGCTGATGCCCGCGCTGGAAGCGCACACCGGCGAGAGCCACGCCACGGCCAGGATCAGCACCAGCACTGCCGGAACACAGAGCGGGCTGTTGAGGACTGTCAGCGGGCCGGCGGGCACCCTGGCCGTGAACAGCCCCACCGACAGCACCGCGCCGCCCAGAATACGGAATACCGCCGCGGATACACTGTCCAGCAGCGCCACAGCGTTAGGATTGCCGCCGCTGCAGAAGCTTTCGCTCTGCTGGATGAAATTGTAGAGGTCGTAGACCTGCTGGCTGTCCTCGTCGGCATAATCCATGGACATCTGCTTTTCCATAAAGCAGTCATGGCCCAGCTGCCAGTTCAGCTGTTCCCGCTCCACGCTCTTCCAGTGGAGCAGGACCGACCGCACCAGCGTGAGCAGAGCGGTCACGCCCAGCACCCACGCCACATCCACGGCAAGGGCCTGCGGGTCCCGCGCGTCCGACAGCTCAGCCACCAGCCGGGCCGAGAACCAGACCACGGCATAGGGGCTGACGGCATCCGCCAGTGCCCACAGCACGGTGGACAGCACAAATCGGGGCGTATTTTTCCAGTAAAAGCGCCAGGCCCGCAGGGTCAGCCGGACGCTTTCCTTCAGGGTCATTTTTTCTTCGTTCATACAGCCTTGCCCTCCTTGTAATATTTGCTCTGCACCGCAAACAGCTTGGCATAGCCGCCGTTTTGGGCCATCAGCTGGTCGTGGGTCCCCTCCTCGGCCACACGGCCGTTTTCAAGGAAGAGAATGCGGTCACAGAAACGGGTGGAGGCCAGTCGGTGGCTGATGAACAGGCTGGTGCGGCCCCGGGTCATCTCGTTGTACTTCTGGTAGATATCATCCTCGGCGATGGGGTCAAGGGCGGCAGTGGGCTCATCCAGCACAAGAATAGGCGCGTCTTTATACAGGGCACGGGCCAGCATCAGGCGCTGGGTCTGGCCGCCGGAGAACTCCACGCCGTCCAGATAGACATCCCGGCCCACATGGGTCTTGATACCCGCCGGGAGGGATGTGATTTTTTCCGTCAGCCCTGCCTGGTCAAGACAGTACCGCACCTTTTCCTCGTCGATGCCGTCCATGGCCTGGGCCACATTCTCGGCCACCGTGCAGGAGAGCACGCTGAAATCCTGAAAGACTGCTTCAAACAGCTTGTAGTAATCCCGGCGGTTATACTGCCGGATATCCTGCCCGTTCAGCAGAACACGCCCCCCGGTGGGGTCAAGGAAGCCGCAGATCAGCTTGACCAGTGTCGTCTTGCCAGCGCCATTCAAGCCCACGATGGCCAGGTTCTCGCCGGGGTGCAGTGTCAGGCTCATGTGGGCGATGGTGTTTTTCTCCGCACCGGGGTAGCGGTAGCTCACATCCTCCAGCTGCAGCTCATAGGGCATATCCAGCCGCTTTTCCAGCGGGATGCCCTCCTCAAACCGGAAGGGTTCCGGCAGCTCGAGGAACTCCCGGATGGTGGAGATGTCCAGGCTCTGCTTGCGCAGGAGGGCAAACTGCTCCATCAGGCCTGTGACCCACTGGGCAAAGCCGGAGGCCGCACCGAAGTAGAGCAGGAATTCCGACACCGGCAGGCCCCTGGTCACGGTGAGCCAGAGCAGATAAGCATAGGCCGCACCGTTGCGCACCAGCAGCAGGGCCAGGTCGATGAGGTTGGCGGTCAGGTAGGCGCGCTCCCGCTTTTCGAGAAAGGCATAGTTGAGCCGCAAAGCAGAATCGTACAGGTCAGTGAGCCACTGCCGCAGGCCGAAGATGCGGATATCCTTGCCGAACTCGCGTTCCTCGGCGGTGTTGCGCAGGTAATGCAGGCTCCGGGTGATCTTTGCCCCCTCCTCCCGGTGGCGGTAGCCCCACTCGTTGATATTCCTGGTGGAAAAATAGCTCACCACAGCGGTCAGGGCCGTCAGGACACAGAGCCAGGGGTTCAGCCCGGACAGCAGAGCCAGATACACCCCGAAGCCGATGAGATTTGTCATGATATCCGTCCAACTTTTCCAAAAAGCCTCGCCGGAAGCACGGTTGTTCATACAGGCATCGTGGCCCTTCTGATACATCAGACGGAAGGCTTCATCCAGCAGGTTGGCATAGGCCGTGCGGGTGCGCTTGGTGTTGATGCGCTTCAGCAGCTCCAGCCGCACGCCGCACCGGCCAAACATGGTGAGGTGGTCGATGTAGTAGCACAGCGCGGTCAGGGCAAACAGCAGGATGGTGAACCCGCCGATGGCACCCAGCAGCTGGCCCAGCGGCGCGCCGCTTTCCAGTTTGCCCAGCACCGCCGGGCTGATGAGCATTTCGGCAGTGGTCTTGCCTGCCGTGCAGACGGCCAGCAGCACCACCAGCAGCGGCACGCTCCGTCGGGTGTCCCAGGCCACCGAGAGCATGTAGGCAGTGTTCTGCCAGACATTGTATTTGGGCTTTGGCTTTTTGGTTTTCTCGTTCTTTCCCATTTTGGAATCCCCTTTCACTTGTCTGGCAATGATCCTAACACAAAAAATCGCCCCCGACACATTCCGGGGACGAAACGCCTGATTTGGGGGATGAATTGCAGGGACCTCTCCGTCAATGCTTCGCATTGCCACCTCTCCTAGTAGGAGAGGCAAGCCAGTAGCAGCGTGAACTTGGCTCCCCAATCAGGGGAGCTGGCGCGGAGCGCCTGAGAGGTTTACACCTGTGGAATCAATATCTCCGTCGTGAATGCCCCATCCTCGCTGTTGCGGCTGAGGTAGCCATCCAGCTTTTCCACGATGGCATCAATGCGCACCAGCCCGAAGCCGTGGCCCTCGCCCTTGGTGGTGACAAAACGGCCCGCAAGCTTTTTCTGCTTTTTAGTTGCCGTGAAATTGGTGAAGGAGATATAGAGCTGTGTGCCCTTCATATCCATATATACCCGGATGAGCCGCTCCTCCTCGGGCAGCTCCGCACTGGCATCCATGGCGTTATCAAAAAGGTTGCCCAGGATGCAGCAGAGGTCAAGCTCACTCATTTTCAGTTTGACCGGGATATGGGCATCGATCTGCACCGGGATATTTCGGCTCTTGGCAAGGGAGATCTTGCTGTTGATGATGGCATCAGCCATGGCGTTGCCGGTTTTTACAGCCAGATCAACAGTGTTCAGGTCGGTATCCAATGCATCCAGGTAGGCTTTGATGCCGTCCAGATCCCCCTGTGCCGCCAGCACCTTCATGGTCTGGATGTGTCCCCGGTAATCGTGCCGCCATCCCCGCATCTGGCGGTACATGTTGTCCACCTCTTTGTAGTGGGTCTCGATGAGCTCCCGCTGGTAAGCGGCGATGCGTTTATCGAGGAGCTTTGAAAAGAATTTAAGTTTCATCATTAAGTCCTCTCAATGATTGCCCGGTTCAGGGGCTCATAGGCACCCCGGGGCAATGGGAGGGCGGTACCATCGGCCAGCACGACTTCCTTTTTGGTCACACGGCGGATCTGTTTCAGGTTCAAGATCATCCCCCGCCCCACCCGGAGGAAGCCTTCGTCCAGCTGGGCCTCGAACTCACCAAGCGTCCGCTTGACGGTGTAATCCTGCCTGGCATGAACCGTGACGTAATTCTGGTGCACGTCCAGATACCGCACCTCATACAGCGGCAGGCGCACCAGCTCGCCGGAAAGCTCCAGGTTCAGGCACCGGGCGTTGCAGCGGTGCTTTTCCCAGGCACGGTCGAGAACAGCAAAGAGCTTTTCGCGGCTGACCGGCTTCACCAGGTAGTGGAGGGCGGCCACGTCATAGCCCTCGGCAATGTAATCGGAGTAGCCGGTGATGAACACGATCTGCACGGCTTCATTCTCCTGCCGCACCGTTTTGGCCAGCGTCACACCGTCTGTGCCCGGCATTTCCACGTCCAGAAGTAATAGGTCAAAGCTTTTGTCCTCTGCGTAGCGAAAAAGAAAGGCATCCGCCGAGGCAAAGCGCTCACTCTCCACCTCAATGCCACGCTCTGCGGCCCACTGGTGCAGAATGCTCCCCACAAATTCAGCATCGGTCGTGCTGTCATCACAGATCGCGGCACGGTATGACATAGCGGGCTCCCCTCTCTTTCCGTAAACTCTGGGTAGAAGTATGACACACTTTGTCCGCAATTGCAACAAAAAGAAGCGGCTGACACGACAGCCGCTTCTTTTTGTACGATTTCATTTTATGAATTATTTTCAGTTGTGCTGTTTCAGGGCGCAGACCGCAATGCTCAAAGCGCTCCAAGCTGCCTGATACATCAGGACAGCGGCCACCGACAGGGTGCCGATGCTGCCCGCGTAGGTCAGCAGAACACCGATGACCACCGAGAACCAGACCGAGACCATCTGCACCGTGGTGGCGCTCGTCTCGGCGTTCTGGGCCTTTTCCGCCGCGCGCAGGCCGCCGATCAGGCTGGCAAAGCCCTTATCATGCAGCATACAGCAACGGGCCGTCTCGTCCGGCTGGGCAGGGGTCAGCGCACTGCACTGCTCCTCATCCAGCAGAGTGATCATCCCCTCGGGCAGATGGTAAGCCTCGGTGATGTGGCGGGCCGTCAGGCTGGGGTCCTCACAGGTGACCAGCAGGCGGATGTTCTCCCGCTGCAGCACCTCCAGACCGCGGGCGGCGTTGCGGCCGCCCACATAATGGAGCACGAACATGGCGTGCAGGCTGCCGGAAACAGCCAGATACAGGATCTGCAGCGCGCCGTTTTGGGAGTGCTCATCCTCATACTCCTGCTCGGGCAGGGGCACCCCCTCCCGCTCCATGTACAGCCGGTTGCCGATGAGCACCCGGTTGTTATCGCACCAGGCGGCAAAGCCAAGACCGTGGTGGACCTCCAAGTCCTTCACAGGGTACAGGATCTCGGTGCGGTCCTCGATGATCTGGCGGAACAGACCCCGCAGGGTCTCACAGCTGTGGTTGAGGATGCTGGCCGCATAGAGGATGGCACGGTCGATACGGCCGCCCTTGAAGATGCGGATATCCTCCAGATTCACGCTGTCGGCGGTAAAGAGCTCGTCGGCATCCACCTGCACGGTGTCCACACCGCCCAGCTCCTCAATGGCAGCCCAGCCGGGCACCACGGCACCGGCGGCGGCAGCGGTCTTTTGCAGGCGCAGAGAAGCGATGCCCGCAACCAGGGTGGAGGACAGCGGTGCCCCCATGCAGAGCATGGAGGTCAGGGCTGCGGCCATGCCGTTGGGCCCGCCGCCAAACAGCAGGAACACCAGCCCGCTGAGCACGGCGGCACCCAGCAGGATCAGGGCTGTCTTGCGGGCGCGGCGCTCACTGGCGCGCTCCCCGAAGCTCTGCTCCACCAGTGCTTCGTCCCACTGGACAGGGCGGCTGAGCAGCACCCAGGGGTCTTTCTGATCCAGGCTCCGGGCCAGCACCCGGATCAGGTCCTTATCCCGGACACGGAATGCGCCCTGCAGCCCCTCGGGGGATCGGGCGGCGAGGTCGTAGCCGTTTCTGACGGCAGTCAGCAGGACACGGCTGCCCAGCAGGGCCAGGAACAGGCCCAGTGCGGCCACGCCGGAAAGCAGCGTCCAGCTGGAGTTCTGATAGCTCTGGGCATTGAGCAGGGCGACCGCAGCCTGCACCAGCGCACCGCAGGCGGCCAGCGCCGGCATGGTGTCTGCACTGGGGCGGCCCTTGAGGCCCTGCAAGCCATCCCGCAGGACAGGCCAGCCCACAGCCAGCGCACCGGCCAGAAAGAGCAGGTTGGCGGCATAGAACGCCGCCGGGGCGATCACGGGGTCAAGGGAGGCCACAGGGGCCAGCAGCCCCTCGGCAACAAGGCCAAAGTGGAGCAGTACCACGGCAAGGATGCCCTCCAGCACACACCGCAGCGTCAGCTCCGCGCCCATCCGGCGGAGCTTCTCCCCCACCTGCTCGGGCGTTTCCGGCTCGGCTTCCTCTTCAGGCTTCTCCTCAGCCTCCGGCGCAGCAGAGGCCGCTTCCTCAGCAGGCTGGGCCGGGGCCTCCTCTGCCGGGGCGGCAGGCCGGGCGGGTGCCTCGTCCTCTTCCAGCCCCATCAGCGGCAGGCTCATGCTGTCGTCCTTGCTGGGGGCCTCGGTGCGGGTAGGGGCCTGCGGCTCGTTCTCGTCCGCGCCCTTGCCAAAGAACTGGAAAGCCGTTTCCGGTTCCGGCTCAACCTCTGGCGCGGCTTCCGGGGCAGACTTTGCCTGCTTTACCGACTGATCCTCGGCAAACACCATGGGGATGGCCGGGCCCTCAGGCGCTGCGGGAGCTTCCGGCTCCACGGCCAGCACCTCTTCGGGGGCATCCTGCATTTCCTCCACCGGGGCGGGCTTGGGGGTGCCATAGAGCATGGCCTTGAGTTCGGCCATCTCTGCATCCTCCTGCTGCTCCTGCGGGGTCAGGGGTTCCTGGCGGCGGGGCGGCTCCGGCTTTTTCTCGGGCTGGGGTGCGGGCCGGGGTTCCAGCTTCGGCGCTGCGGGGGCTTCCGGCGCGGTGGGAAGAGCCACAGGCTCTGCTTCCTCCAGCTCTCCGGGCTCCAATGCCAGCTCCAGGCCGGCCTCGGCTTCTTCCTCATGGCCCAGCACGATCTCACCCGTGGGCGGCAGCTCATTCTGCACGGCCGGGGCGGCGGCTGGCTCCTCTTTGTCCTTTTCGCGGTGGAAGAACTTGCCCGGTAGGCTGCCGGTATTCTCCTTTTCCTCATCGCGGCGCTTCATCTCTTCGGGCACCTGTGCCACGCTGGTGCTGAAAAACGTGCGGAACTTCTCGTTCTGCGCATCGATCTCTTCCTGTGTCAGCTCTTTGCGCTTATCATCCTTTGGCATCCTAGTCCCTCCCTGTTCTGGTCACGGCGGTCTGGCCGCTGTTTCTTACTCTGCGGCGCGCTGGCTCTGGATCTCGTACAGGATGATGCCAGCCGCCACCGAGACATTGAAGCTGTCCACACCGGTGCCCTGAGCGGCCATATCCAGCCGCACCACACCATCGCAGAGCTTTTTCACCAGCTGGGATACACCGCTGCCCTCGCTGCCCAGCACCAGTGCGATGGGGCCGGTCAGGTTGTTCTTGCGCAGGGGCACACCGTCCATATCGGCACAGTAGACGAACACCCCCTGATCCTTCAGGCGGCGGATGGTCTCGCCGATGTTGGCCACGCGGGCCACAGGCAGGCGCTCGGCCGCACCGGCGCTGGACTTGATAACGGTGGGGGTCACGGACGCGCCGCCCCGCTTGGGGATGACGATGCCGTGGGCTCCGCACAGCAGAGCAGAGCGCATCACCGCGCCCAGATTGTGGGGGTCCTCGATGCCGTCACTCAGCACCAGGAAAGGGGGCTCCCCCTTCTCTCTGGCAACGTTCAGCAGGTCCTCCACGGTCACATATTCGATCTCGCTGGCAAAGGCGGCCACGCCCTGGTGGCTCTCGGTGCCGGTCATCAGGCGCAGCTTGTTGGGGTGCACCCGCTTGACCGTGGCCCCGGCCTCCTTGGCCATGGCGGTATAGTAAGCTGCCACGGCGGGGGCCATGCCCTCCGCGATCAGCACGGTATCCACGCCGGAACCGCTCTTGAGCAGCTCGGTCACGGGGTTTTTGCCGTAGACCAGGCTCTCATTCTTGGGCTGCTCCTCCGTGCTGCTGCGGCGGGGGCGGCGCGGCATTTTCTGTTCGTCCATTGATGTGTTCTCCTTCCATTCTATGGCAAGGCGGGCCGTTTGAGCCGCGCCATGGTTTCGTTCTGTTTCAGTTTTACTATATTTTGACACTGATACATTCTAAAGTATAGCATACCCCGGCATTCTTCGCAATGTTTACCGAAGGCAAAAGTTTTCCACATTCAGCAGGCTATACAATCGGTAATTCGGCTCAATTTTTTCCACATGTTGAAAACCCGGTGGAAAATGTTCAAAAATCAAGTTTGTACGCCCACTTTCCGGGTGGAATTCCACAGTTTCCACCGAGTTTTCAACCTCCCAGGTTCGACACGCAAACTTTTCGCCGTACTTTTTGTAAAATTCAAGTCGGAATTATGACAATTTTTTGAAGGGAGATCCAGTGGTTTTTGCCAGAATCTCCAACATCAAAATGCCCAATGTGAATTTGTGTTGAAAACGCCGCGGGAACCGCCTTGATTTTATCCTGTAATTGGGGTATACTACCCTTAGGTTCGTTAAAGGATGCGCAATCTTGTATCCAAAACGGCTTTTTCACCCCAAAATGATTTTGCGGAGGTAATGAATAATGTTGGTAAATGCAACCGAAATGCTGATCAAGGCACGCGATGGCCACTACGGTGTGCCCCAGTTCAACATCAACAATCTGGAGTGGACCAAGGCAGTCCTGACCGCCTGCGAGGAAATGAAGAGCCCCGTTATCCTGGGTGTCTCTGAGGGCGCAGGCAAATACATGACCGGTTTCAAGACCGTTGCCGCCATGGTCAGCTCCATGGTGGAGACCATGGGCATCACCGTTCCCGTTGCCCTGCACCTGGACCACGGCACCTACGAAGGCTGCAAGGCCTGCGTTGAGGCTGGCTTCTCCTCCATCATGTTCGACGGCAGCCACTACTCCATCGAGGAGAACGTGGAAAAGACCAAGGAGCTGGTCGCTCTGGCACACTCCAAGGGCCTGAGCATCGAGGCCGAGGTCGGCTCCATCGGCGGCGTTGAGGACGGCGTTGTAGGCGCTGGCGAGATTGCTGATCCCGAGGAGTGCGCAAAGATCACCGCTCTGGGCATCGACTTCCTGGCTGCCGGCATCGGCAACATCCACGGCGTTTACCCCGCCAACTGGAAGGGCCTGGACTTTGAGGCTCTGGACCGCATCCACAAGGCTACCAACAACATTCCTCTGGTCCTGCACGGCGGCACCGGCATCCCCGACGAGATGATCCAGAAGGCCATCAGCCTGGGCGTTTCCAAGATCAACATCAACACCGAGTGCCAGCTGGTCTTTGCTGAGGCCACCCGCAAGTACATCGAGGCTGGCAAGGATCAGCAGGGCAAGGGCTTCGACCCCCGCAAGCTGCTGGCTCCCGGCGCTCAGGCCATCGTTGACAAGTGCAAGGAAAAGATCGAGCTGTTCGGCTGCGCAGGCAAGGCCTGAGTCGAAGCGCATCTCCTGAGCACATTCCCGCCCCATAAATGATACTGCCCCGCTGTTCTGTGCATCACAAAACAGCGGGGCATTTTTTTGTAAGCCAGTCCGCAAAAAGGGGGCTGCTGCACCGGTTTTTCCGTGTGCCGCAGCCCCTCTTCTTTACTGGTTCAATTTTGCAAACGCTTCCCGCACATCGCCGGAGAAGTAGAGCGTGCCCAGCGCGCACACGGGGCCGGTGCCCCCAAGGGCGACCGCCCGGGCCACACCGGCTTCAATGGTGGGAGCAGGCTCGGCCCTGCCGCCCCGGGCGCGGATCTGTTCGGCCAGCGTCTCAGCGGGCATGGCGCGGGGGGTATGGGCCGCCACGGTGACGAACTGCCCGGCCAGCGGCAGGAGCAGTGCCAGCATCTCGTCCACATCCTTGTCCGCCATGATGCTGAGCAGGAACACGAACTTCTGCCCCGGAAAGCGGTCCCGCAGGCTCTGCACGGTGGCCCGCATTCCGTGGGCGTTGTGGCTGCCATCCAGCAAAAAGACGGGCGAATGCCGCAGCAGCTCGAACCGGCCCGGCCAGCGCACCTGTTCCAGACCGGCACGGATGGCGCCGTATGCGCTGGCGTTGATGACGGCGGGGTCGAACATACGGCTCATGGCCAGCGTGCCCAGAATGGCGCAGGTGACCACCATGACGGCCAGCGCGATCATGCCGCGGGGGAAGCCCTTGCTGGGGTTCTCGACCTTATTGACGTAGGGGGAGATCTTCTCGCAGCCGCCCACAGCGAACACCAGAATGGACAGAGACGTGAAGTAGGTGACGTTGAAGTTGGGGATGAGGCTGCTGAAGCTCAGGTTGGCGTGGACGTACTCTGCGGTGGGGTTGATGGCCGGGGCAGCGAACATCATCACGATGTACAGCAGGGACATGACGAAGGTGCAGGTGCCTGCGGCAGTCAGCAGCTTTTTCAGGGGGTTCAGACCCAGGCTTGCAATGTAGCAGCCCAGCAGCAGGATGCAGAAGGTAGCCAGCTGGATGTAGCGGGTGGGGAAGGAATCGTAGGTCTCCGCGTTGCGGAAAACTGCCCAGCTCAGCGCCTTCAGAAAGCCGCTGCCCTTGCTGGCAATGTAGGTGATGTGGCAGGCCCAGTAGGTCCAGCCGGCGTAGTAGGCCAGCTTAGCGTTGGTGGTCTGGTGCAGCCATGAACTGACACCGCCGCCCTCGTTTTTAAAAGCTGAGCCCAGCTCGCCCACCATCAGCGCATAGGGGATGAAGTACAGGGCAAACATGAAGATCCAGCTGAAGATGACCTGCGGACCGTTAAAGTACACAAAGCCGTTGGTAATGTTGCCGAAGCCCCAGACCGTAGAAAAGGCCATGAAGGCAAGGGTAAGCCACGAGATCTTTGTGGCTTTTTCTTTGTTAGACATACGGATAATTCCTCTCTTTCTTCTCCACACAGGGCGGAAGTTCCTGTAAGAAGGCCGATGTTCCGCATACATTTCGCAATTTTTACCAAAAATACAGCAGTACTCGACCAATCACTTTGATAGTATAGCATAATTGCAGATTGTAGACAATCTGCAATTTCCATAAAATGATTGGTCAAAATTTAGACGGTCAGCCAAATTCCCCTTATTTTGCCGTGCCGTCTGCTGCCTGTCCAGCGCTGTTCGCGCTGCGCATCCGCTC
>OGUM01001355.1_pt1 | contig 18028 bp, 9 predicted proteins | sample 1553631 | NCBI WGS metagenome assembly OGUM01 (sample SAMEA2580228, study PRJEB22360) | human gut metagenome | biome: human gut; feature: human-associated habitat; material: faeces | place: Denmark | collected 2008/2010 | reverse complement strand
TCACGTTATCATCAAGCTATTGTAACCATTCGGCAGATGTCCATAAAAACGGTGTTTGTCAAAGATGGGAGCCTTGTTTGGTTTAAAGCGGTTCCTACTGCGCCGGGACAGGAAGCCATTGCTTCCCGGGTGATTGAGGAAGGGCTGCAGGCGCTGCAGGGAGATAAAAATGAGATTGAAGGAATCGCGGCTACCGGTTATGGAAAAAACCTTTTCCACAGTGCCGATAAAGTCATAGACGAAGTTTCCGCCAATGCCCTGGGTATGCATATCCTGAGCGGCGGTGAAGCAAAAATGATTATTAACATAGGAGGACAGGATATCAAAATCATTAAAGTAGATAGTGCAGGAAAATTAATTGAATTTAAGATGAACGATAAATGCGCCGCCGGAACCGGTCGTTTTTTTGAAATGGCTGCCCGCATCCTGGATACTTCGTTGTATCAGTTTGGGGACCTTGCCGCGCAGGCGCCTTTGGCAGCTACGATCAACAGCACCTGCGTTGTCTTTGCTGAAAGTGAGATCGTATCGCTGATTGCAAAGGGAACGCCGAAAGAAGCGATTATTAAAGGGCTGCATGAATCCATTGCCCGGCGTATTTCCGGGATGATTAACGGAGAAGTGGAAGAGGGCGTTTATCTGGACGGAGGCTCGGCTAACAATACCGGCCTGGTGGAAGCTCTGGAAGATGAGCTGTTTACAGATGTGGATGTATTAGCACACCCGCAGTTTACCGTGGCGTTTGGCGCGGCCAGTTCCCTGTAAAACAGGGCGCAGTATAGCGTGGAATAGTGTTCATATTTTATTAAAAATTTCTTATAAATTCAGGAGGAAACAGGATGAAACGCAAAGGAGTGTATCCCTTTACCGCAATTGTAGGACAGGAAGATATGAAGCTGGCTTTGATTTTGAACGTCATCAACCCGGCGTTAGGCGGTGTATTGATCAAAGGTGAAAAAGGCACGGCAAAATCTACGGCTGTAAGAGCGTTGGCAGAGTTATTGCCGGCGATGAACGCAGTAAAAGGCTGTAGTTTTCACTGTGATCCGGAGCAGGAGAACCTCTGGTGTGATGATTGCAGCAAGATGAAAGCCAAGGGCGAACCCTGGCAGATTGAAACCTTGAAAATGAGGGTCGTAGAATTGCCAGTCAGCGCTACGGAAGACAGAGTAGTCGGTACGCTGGACGTAGAGTATGCCATTAAAAAAGGCGAGAAAAAATTTGACCCGGGTTTGCTGGCGCTGGCCAACCGGAATATTCTCTATGTGGACGAGATTAACCTGTTGGATGACCATGTGGTAGACGTGCTGCTGGATGCTGCGGCTATGGGCGTGAACACGGTAGAACGGGAAGGTGTTTCTTATTCCCATCCGGCCCGGTTTGTCCTGGTAGGCACTATGAACCCGGAAGAAGGGGATATTCGCCCCCAGTTGTTGGACCGTTTCGCTTTGTCTGTAACCGTTACAGGGGAACACGATCCCGCCGACCGTAAAGAAGTGATTAAACGCCGTCTGGCCTATGAAGCAGACCCGGATGCTTTTATCGCATCTTACGGGGAAGAGCAGAAAGAACTGGCCGATCAAATCGTCGCCGCCGGGAAATTGCTCCCCTCTGTTCAGGTAGCGGAAGAGATGCTGGACAAGGTGGCCGAACTGGCCATTGCACTGGGAGTAGACGGGCATCGTTCCGATATCACCTTGATTAAAACCGCCATGACACTGGCTGCGTTCCGGGGACGGCAGGAAGTGGAAACAGAAGATTTGAAACAGGCTGCGAAGCTGGCCCTGCCTCATCGTATGCGCCGTCGTCCTTTTGAAGAAGGCACGCTGGACATGGAAAAAGTTTTAACTATATTGGAAAACGGATCTGTGGCTGACATGTGAAGCTTTGGTATAAACAGTATTCAGAAGAAAGATGAGGCATACAATGTCAGTCAATTTTACAGGCTATCCTTTTACCGCAGTGGTGGGGCAGGACACGGTAAAACGGGCAATTTTAATCGTATTGGTAAATCAGAAGGCGGGAGGCCTTTTAATCAGCGGCGCCACCGGCACAGCCAAATCAGTGCTGGTTCGCGCTGCGACGGAGCTGTCCGGTCAACGCAGGATCTTTACACTGCCTTTGAATGTGACCGAGGATATGCTGTTCGGCAGCATTGACATGGAATACGCTGTCAGCAAAGGGAAGCGGCGTTTCGAGCCGGGTCTTCTGGGCCGGGCCGATGAACATATTATTTATATTGATGAAGCGAACCTGCTTCGTCCGGAACTGCTTACCGCCGTGCTGGATATCAACATGGCAGGGGAGAATCGGGTGGAGCGGGATGGGATTTCCTTTACCCATAAAACAGAATATACCGTGATTGGCACCATGGATCCCCGGGAAGGAACACTTCCGGCCCATTTATTGGACCGTTTCGGTCTGTTTGTGGAAACCGAGAAACTGATCGAAAAACCGCAGCGTATGGATATCGTCCGGCGTCAGCTGGATTATGCGTCCGATTGGAAGAGCTTCAGAGAAAAATACGCGGAAGAAACCGAGCTGCTTGCTGAAACAGTAAAAAAAGCGCGGGAACTGCTGCCCCAGGTGGAAGCCGGTGAAGCTATGATGGACCTGGCGGTGCAGTATTGCTCTCAGGCTTACTGTGCCGGTCATCGGGCCGATCTCTATCTGCTGGAAGCGGCGAGAGCCATTGCCGCCTTGGCGGGGCGCGCTTATATTCTGCCCAAGGATATGGAAGAAGCGGCGCAATATGTGTTGCCGCACCGGATGCGCAAACCGCCGGAGCCTCAGCCGGAGGAAGAAGAACCGCAGGAGAATAACGAGCAGGAAGATCAGGACGAAGAACAGGATACGGACGAAAATCAGGAAGAGCCGGAAGAAGAAAACGAGGACGATCAGCAAATGCCACCGCCTCCGCCGCCGGACGCGGAGGATGGAAAGCAGGAAGATGATCAGGAACCGCCGGAGGAGGAAGAGCCACCGGAAAAACAACCGCCGGAACAGGACAATTCGTCCGAAGAAGACAAGGTGGACGGCATCGATATGCACTTCCCCTTACCTAAAATGCTCCTGGATATGGGCCGGGACCGTGTCAATCGCAAAGGCAGCGGCAAACGCAGCCTGACGAAAACCGACCTGAAACAGGGACGCTATGTAAGAGCGGAGATTCCCAAGGTCAAAGTGAACGATCTTGCCTTTGATGCCACGATCCGTGCGGCTGCTCCTTTCCAGCGTCATCGCCCTAAAAATGATTGCGCTATCAATATTCAAAAAGGCGATCTGCGGCAGCGGGTGCGGGAAAAACGTATTGGCACTACCTTCCTGTTTACCGTGGATGCCAGCGGCTCCATGGGCGCCCAGGAACGGATGCGGGCGGTGAAAGGCGCTATTTTTGCCATGCTCCAGGAAGCCTATCAAAAAAGAGATAAGGTGGGGATGATCGCTTTTCGCCGAAAAGCAGCGGAGGAGCTGTTGCCCATTACCCGCAGCGTAGACCTGGCGCAAAAACGTCTGGCAGAACTGCCTACCGGCGGGAAAACACCGCTGGCAGAGGGATTGGCGCAGGCCTTTATTACGCTGGACATGCTGAAACGCAAAGAACCGGATGCGGAGCCGGTCCTGATCCTGGTTACGGACGGACGGGCCAACGCCGTGGTACAGGAAGGTGAGGACCCGGTGGAAAGCGCTATCAAACTGGCTCAGCAAATTCACAAAGCAAAAATCACTTCGGTGGTTATCGATACGGAAACGGATTTCATCAAACTGGGTATCGCAAAGCGAGTTGCCGCAGAAATGGGAGCAAATTACTATAAGCTTCAGCAACTGTCCCAGGGCGAGATTTTACATATTGTACGGAATCTGGGTGTATAGAGACAGGGACGTAGATGGTTGTGCTATCCGTCTGCTTCTCACCTGAAACTGAGCCTGTCAAGGCAGGTTTGAAAAGATGTGCTAAAGGTAAGCAACACAAGGCCCATTGAGTGTGTAAAGGTAAGGGGTTTTCATGGCAGATATTATTATTTTCAGCAATGTGGAACGGCAGTATCAGCGACTGGAACAGGCGCATATCCTTTTAGTAAAAGAAGGTATCCTTCAACCGGGTTGCCGCAGTCTGTTCTTTTCCAGTTCTTCTGTCTGGGACGGTGCGGCTGAAAAAGAAATAAAAGACGCAAAGGCCGTGTTTCTCATTTGGCAGGGAAAGGTATTTCCCAATGCGTTCAGTGAAGAGGCCGAAAAGATTTTGCGAAAAAACCGGATACCCTATGGCATTTTTTCTTCCACGTTAAATGAAATAGAGGCTGCCAGGGATGTCTCGGCAGAAGAAATTGCGCTGGTCAGCCGTTATCTCAGTTACAGTGGTCAGGCGAATTATCGCTCGCTCTGGCTCTGGCTGGAGCGGTTCCGGGGCACAAAACAAACGATCGCACCGCCGGTAAAACTGCCCTGGTATGGTGTGATCACCCGGCCTGAGGGTCAGGTTAAGAGTCGTATTGATAGCAAGCAGGAAGAAGACGTTGCGGATCTTGCTGCGGCGAATCGTAATACAACGGAGCATAATACCGAGGATCACAACGCAACGGATAAAAAGATAAGGGTAGGTATCTTATTTTCCCGGGAAAACTGGCTCTGGCAGGATACAAAATACCTGTGGGTACTGATCGATGCCCTGGAAAACAGAGGCATGGAAGTGCTGCCCATCTATTCCCTGTGGAGCGACAATGCGGCGGAAGAGGCTGCCGGCGTCAGTAAAGCGGTGCAGGCGCTGTTTTATCGGGACGGAAAATGCCTGATCCACGCTTTGGTCAATACCTTTAAGGTGGAAATGACCCGCAGCAGCGGGAACGATCCGGAGTTTCTGAAAAAGTTAAATGTGCCGGTGCTGCAGGGCTATAACCTGTTGGGGGATTACCAGCGTTGGTGGGACTCTTACATCGGCATGGATCCGGTGGAGCTTTCCTGTAACGTAGTAGAACCGGAGTTTGACGGGGTGATTCATGAACTGCCCCTTTCCACCAAAGAATACGGGGAAGACGGCGGGGTTTATTATGCGCCGATTCCCGAACGAATTGAAAAATATGCGGATAAAGTAAAAAAATGGGCCTTGCTTGCGCACAAGGCCAATGCGGAAAAACGGGTGGCCATCATTTTCCATAACTATCCGCCTACGAATGACAGTATCGGCAGCGCTCAGGGATTGGATTCTTTTGCCAGCGTGATTGCTCTGTTGGCGGCGATGAAGGAGGCCGGGTATCAGGTAGAGAAGGTGCCGGAAGATACGGCAGACCTTTGCCAAACCATTACTTCCGGCATCACCAATGACCGTCGTTTTCTGACGGAAGAACAGATGAAGAAAGCCCTTGCCGCTGTGCCGCAAGAAAAGTACGGGGCCTGGTTTGAACAACAGGATCTCTTTCTGCAGAGTGAAATGGAAGAAGAGTGGGGACCGGCTCCGGGCGATGTGTTCCAGCATGAAGGGCGCCTGTTGATCCCCGGTATTCCCAATGGCAATATCTATATCGGCATGCAGCCGCCCCGGGGGTTTGGGGAAGACCCGGGCAAAATTATCCATTCACCGGCCTGTCCGCCGCCACACCATTATCTGGCCTTTTATCAGTGGCTGCGGGAAGACTGGAAAGCGGATGCCGTGATCCATGTGGGAACCCATGGTTCCTTAGAGTGGTTGCCCGGAAAGAACGCCGGCCTGTCCGCCAAATGCTATCCGGATGCTGCTTTAGGCGATCTGCCGGACATTTATCCGTATTATGTTACCATTGTGGGGGAAGGCATACAGGCGAAACGCAGAGGCGCCGCCTGCCTGATCGGGCATCTGAACCCGCCTACCTCCCATGCTGACACCTACGAGGATCTGGCTGAACTGGAAAAGATGCTGGATGAATACTCCCACTATAAGGTGCAGCAGCCCGGCGCAGAAGAAACGATCAAGAACAGGATTTTGACAAAAATAAAAGAAATGCATCTGGAAGAAGATATTCCCAAAGACGACATTTCTGATGATGCGTATATCCTGAAGATCCATACCTATGTGGAACGCCTGAAACATATGCAAATCAGGACCGGTCTGCATATTTTAGGCAAAGCACCGGAGGGAGATACGCTGACCGAATACATTCTGGTGCTGACACGGGTGGAAAACGGCGACATTCCTTCCTTGCCCAAAACCATTGCGGCAGCCTGGGGTTGCGACTACTATCAGTTGGAGCAGGACAGCGGCTGTATTTTGGCCAATGGCGAAAACGGCGCGGCCTTACTGGACAAGATATGGAGAATTTGTACTGCTATTGTAGAAAAATTGCGGGCGGATGCCTTTGCTGCCGCAGCCATAGAAGATCTGTTTTCGCTGCCTGAATGTGAAGATGTGCCCTTTACAGATGAGTTGCGGCAGGATCTGCGGCAAGTCGCCGTCTTTATCTGTACGGTCATCGCTCCAAACCTGGCGCTGACCAAACAGGAGATCACGAACACTCTGCGGGCTTTAAACGGCGAATACATCGAGCCGGGACCCGGCGGCGCGCCGACCAGCGGACGGGTGGATATTTTGCCCACAGGCCGCAACTTTTACGGTGTGGATCCCATGGCGCTGCCCACGCCTACCGCCTGGGAACTGGGCAAGGAGCTGGCAGAGCAAGCCGTTTCCCGCTTTATTCGGGAAGAAGGCCATTATCCGGAAAGCATCGGTATTATTCTGTGGTCCGATTCCAACATGCGAAGCCACGGCCAATGTATTGCCGAGGTACTGTATCTGATGGGGATCCGGCCCGTATGGCAACGGGGCAGCCAGCGAATCTGCGGCCTGGAGGTCATCCCTCTGACAGAATTGCAGCGCCCCCGTATCGACGTGACTATGCGGATCAGCGGTTTGTTCCGGGACTCTTTGTCAGCGGCGGCGGAATTGCTGGAAAAAGCAGTGAACCTGGCTGCGGCACAGGAGGAAACACCGGAGGATAATTTCATTCGCAAACATATTGAAGAAGATACGGATGACCTTATGGAAGAAGGCCTGACCAAAGAAGAAGCTATCCGACAGGCAAGTTACCGCATCTTTGGCTGTCCTCCCGGCAGCTATGGAGCCGGCGTAGCCCATATGTTGGAAGAAAAGAACTGGGAAACGGTGTATGACCTGGGGGATGTGTATGTCCGCTGGGGCGCCCATGTTTACGGTAAAAAAGAAGAAGGACAGTTTTTGCCTAAAATTTTCCGGCGTCGTTTACAAGGCATCGAACTTACCATCAAAAACATTGATAACCACGAAGTGCATTTATTGAACTCCGATGATTTCAACGCCTATTGCGGAGGTATGAACGCAGCAGTACAGAGCATCCGGGGAAAAATGCCCCGGTGCTATATTGGGGACAGTGCGGACCGGGCCTGCGCGGAAACCAGAAGTCTGGGGGAAGAGTTCCGTCGGGTTTTCCGTGGGGAATCCATGAACCCCAAATATATTCAGGGCATGAAACAGCACGGTTATAAAGGCGCTTCTGATCTGGCGAATCTGGTCGTTCATGCCTTTGGCTGGGACGCCACCAGTTCTGTTATGGAAAACTGGATGTACGAAGGCTTTGCGAAAAAATTAGCTCTGGATCAAGAAATCCAGGACTGGATGCGGGAAGTAAATCCCTGGGCACTGCACCGCATGACCGCGAAACTGCTGGAAGCCGAGCAGAGGAACATGTGGGAAGCCCAACCGGAGACTCTTACGCAGCTGAAACAACTGTATATGGAAATTGAAGGCGAGATTGAGGACAGGAGCGATGAGAAATAGATTGAGGCCTATCGATCTGTCCGACCTTAAAAACAGGAAATCGACTTTCCAATATGACTTTTTTTTGTTACAATAAAAAACAAAGGGACATTGTAAAAGTACAAAGATATGTATTTTTAAGAAGTCCCTTTGGCTTTATACTGAGGAGGAGATTAGAATGTCAGATTCCGTAGTTCAGGCAAAAAAGAAGACTTTGATGGATCGTTTCCTGAATACCGTTGAAGCGGCAGGTAACAAGCTGCCCGATCCGGCCACGTTATTTATACTTTTAGCGGCCGTCGTGCTGATCTTATCTGCTGTTTTTGGCAGTATGGGCGTGTCGGCGGTGCATCCCGGCACGCAGAAGGTAATTAAGGTTGTGAATTTATTGACGGTGGACGGTTTCCGCATGATGTGGAGCAAAGCCGTCACCAACTTTTCCGGATTTGCTCCGCTTGGCATGGTGCTGGTTTGTGTGATTGGCGCCGGTGTGGCGGAAAAGAGCGGATTTTTGGCTGCTTTTATGCAAAAGGTATTAGGCAGTGCGGCTCCGGCAATCGTGACCTTTGCTATTATTTTTGTCGGTATCAATGGCAACGTGGCCGGCGATGCGGCTTTTGTCGTACTGCCTCCGGTTGCCGGTGTTATTTTCCTGGGAATGGGACGGCATCCGCTGTTGGGCGTATTTTGCGGTTATGCCAGCGTTGCGGCAGGGTTCTGCGCTAATATCATGCTGGGCATGTCCGACTCCCTTGCCTATGGTTTTACAGAAGCGGCGGCCCGTATGATCAATCCGTCTTACGCCGCTTCTCCGGCCATTAATTATTATTTTCTGGTGGCTTCCTGCGTTGTGCTTTCCATTGCGGGGACGATAGTGACGGAAAAATTTATGGCGCCCCGTTTTGCAGGACAGGACCTGACCAAATATGAGCTGGATTCTGAAGCCTTGCATTTGACTTCGCAAAAGAGCAAAGCCGTTACGGCGGCCTGCATTGCTACGGTGGTTGCCTTATTGATTTTGTTGGGGCTGAGCCTGGGCGAGCAGCCTATACTGGGCGATCCCAAGACCGGTTCTATTATGGATGGCAAGTCTCCGTTTATGGTGGGCATTATCCTGACGGTTACTATGGTTCTGTTTGTTCCGGGCACGGTGTATGGCTTTGTTTCCGGCAAATATAAAAATGATAAAGACCTTTGGGCGGATGTGTCCCAGGCCTTTAAGGACATTTCTTCTTATATATTGCTTTGCTTCTTCTGCGCACAGTTTACCAGCTATTTTGCCTGGTCAAACTTAGGGGCGGTACTGGCGATTAAAGGGGCGGGTCTGCTGAAAGAAATGAGCTTCACCGGTGTACCGTTGATCATCGGGCTCATGCTGGTTTCCTGTATTGTCAATATCTTTATCGGTTCCGCATCCGCAAAATGGGCTATTTTAGCTCCGGTCATGGTACCCATGATGATGATCCTGGGCTATGATCCCGCGATCACACAGGCCGCTTATCGTATCGGCGATTCCATTACGAACCCGCTTTCCCCGTTGTTTTATTACTTTCCGTTAATTTTAGGGTTTGTGCGCCGTTATGAAAAAGATACCGGTATGGGAACGATCATTGCCAATATGTTGCCGTATTCCATTTGCTTTACCATCTGCTGGATCGTCCTGCTGATTGTCTGGGTGGTGTTCAATCTGCCGCTGGGACCTGGCGGGAGCGTATATCTGCCCCATTGATTGAAGCATACAGAGGTCATTATGAATTTTAAAGAAGAAGCGGCGGCTTTACAGCCGTATATAGTGGAGCAGCGACGCTGGCTGCATCAGCATCCGGAACTGACTTTCCGGGAAAAAAATACAACGGAACATATTGAAAACGAATTAAAACAGATGGGAATCCCTACCACACGGTTTCCGGATTTCTATGGGGTCATGGGCACGATCACAGGCAGCAGGCCCGGGAAAACGGTACTGTTGCGGGCGGATATTGACGCGTTGGGCCTTGCGGAGGAAAATGATTTGGCCTTTTGTTCCCAAAATAAAGGCGTGATGCACGCCTGCGGCCATGACTGCCATTCCGGCATGCTGCTGGGCGCCGCCAGTATGCTGCAGGCCCATAGGAAGGAACTGGCAGGGACGGTCAAATTGCTGTTTCAGGCAGCGGAAGAGTCGGGGCACGGCGCCAACTATTATGTGGATAACGGCCATATCGACGGTGTGGATGCCGCTTTTGCCCTGCATCTGATGAATGAGATCCCGGAGGGGTACTTCAGTATAGAAGCCGGGCCGCGGATGAGCAGCTGTACTGATTTTACACTTACTGTAAACGGTGCTTCCGCTCACGGTTCAACGCCGCATCTGGGGAAAGACGCCATTGTGGCGGCCAGCGCCATTATTATGAATCTGCAAACGCTGGTCAGCCGGGAAAACAATCCGCTGGCTCCGCTGGTCGTCACGATTGGCTCCGTGGAGGCAGGCAAGCAGTTTAATATTATCTGTAGCGAAGTCAGGATGACCGGCACCGTACGTACCTTTGCTCCGGAAGTTTTTGCACAGATTCCGGAACGTGTTGAAAAGCTGGTTGCTGTTACGGCGGAAGCGTTGGGCTGCACGACACGGCTTGCGATAGATACCAGGGAACCGGCGGTCATCAACGACCATGAGAAGTTAACGGGACTCGCGCAGCAGGCGGTAAAGAAGTTGTACGGGCAGGAGGCTCTGGCTTCCATGAAGCGGAAAATGGGCTCGGAGGATTTTTCTGTAATTATGCGTGAAGTCCCCGGGATCCTGGGCTTTTTAGGCTATCATAATGAGGTCTGCGGGGCGGTGTATCCGCTGCACTCAAAAAATTTTTATGTGAACGATGCCGTACTCCAAAAAGGGGCGGCATTGTATGCCCAACTTGCCTATGATTCCCTGGCCGGGAAAGGGGAAGGTGCAGATGCGTGATATAAAGGAACTGGCTTTGGCCGAAAAAAACTATATTACGGAACAGCGCCGCTATTTCCATTCCCATCCGGAACTGGGCGGGGAAGAGGTCGAGACGACGAAGCACCTGGTGGAAGAGCTGGAAAAGATGGGTGTTGAGGTACAGACCTTTTCTGATATTACAGGCTGCGTTGGTATCATAAAGGGAAAGCAACCCGGTAAAACCGTTCTGCTGCGTTCCGATATCGATGCGCTTCCCATGCAGGAAGCCGATCTGACAAAACCCTATGCTTCCCAAAATAAAGGCGTGATGCATGCCTGCGGGCATGACTGTCACATGGCTATGCTGCTGGGCGCAGCCCGGATCCTCAGTTCACAGCGGGATGCGATCCATGGAACGGTAAAATTACTGTTCCAAATGGGGGAAGAGATTGGCACGGAATCCCGTCATTATGTGGAAAAAGGTGTATTGGAGGATGTGGATGCTGTTTTCGGCATGCATATCTGGGCTCTTTTAGACTCAGGGACGGCTAATTTTGAAGATGGGGAGCGCATGGCCTGCAGCGACCGTTTTATTATCACGCTACATGGAAAATCCGCCCATGGCAGCGCGCCCCACGAAGGAACAGACGCGATCGTGGCAGCGGCGGCTGTCGTAATGGGACTGCAAACCCTGGTCAGCCGTAAAAATGATCCTCAGAATACATTCGTATTAACCGTCGGTATGATGAATGGGGGGACGCAAAGTAATATTATTGCGGACCGGGTGGAACTGGTGGGAACGACCCGTACCTTTAATAAAGAGTTCCGGAAAACATTGCCGGAGCTGATCGGCGAAACCGCAAAAAGAATTGCATCCGGCTACGGTTGTGAAGCGGAAAGCTCCTATTTCTTCGGCCCGGCCCCTCTGATCAATGAGCATATAAAGCTGAATGACATAGCACGAGGCGCGGTGCAACGGATTATGGGGAAAGAGGCGTTGGTTCCTATGGAAAAACAGATGGGAGCGGAGGATTTTTCCGTGTATATGGAACATACGCCCGGAGTGTACGGCTTTTTAGGTACGCGAAATCTTCGGAAGGGGATTTCCTGCGCTCATCATACTGTCACGTTTGATGTGGACGAGGACGTGTTCCCGGACGGCAGCGGCGTGTATGTGCAGTTTGCCCTGGATTTTTTACAATCGTGACGGCTGTACTTAGGCAGAGTTAGATTGGTTACCCCGCAGGCTTGGCACTTTTGGGAAAGGCGGGTGACGGCTGTACTTAGGCAGATCTGAATTCTCAGATTGGCAAATGCATAGAGATTGCAACAAGATAAAAGAATAAAACAAGCGCGTTTCATAGGCATGTAATCTGCCCTTTGAACGCGCTTTGCTATTTACGTTTTACCTGCATGGAGATCTGGTTGATATATTCCGTGGTATCTGCTGTCATCCAATGATTCTTCAAAGGCATGACGTAGGCATTGCCTGCAGGCTCCAGATTATTTTGCTTAAGAAATTTACGGAACTGTTCTGCAATTCTTTGGTTGTTTTGGTAATACGTCCCTTTAAAACGCACCGTGACATATAGACCGGCAGGGCGCATGAACAGAGTTTTTTCATCCAAATCAGGGCCAATATGACTTGGCTTGATTGTGGAGAAAAACGCAATAGAAAACGGGGATTTTCCTGATAAGAAATCTTTTACCGGAACAATCCAGCCTACGGCTCTCTCTTTAAAATGTTGTTTAGAAAAAACCATATTATTGTGCTGTGCGAATATTTTAAAACGATCTCCCCCTGCTTTGATATTTTCTACCTTGCTGAGACAGAATGTTTTTTCCGGCCGAAAACAAAGTGAAAACTGATTTAAAAATGTGCGGCGAATTTTGCTGATTTGATGGCAGGTAACTAAAATATCTTCTTTAATTCGTTCTTTTTGTGCGATAATCGCATTGCATTCTTCAAATTTCTTTTGCAGCAGTGCTTCCAGATTATCTGTTCCGCGATTCTCTAAATACTCCTTTATTTCAGACATGGGGATATTCATTTTTCTGAGATTAATAATCATCTCTAAGACCATATATTGTTTCACAGAATAATGGCGATATCCGTTTTCAGCAATATATTCCGGTTTTAACGCTCCGATTTTATCATAATATAAAAGAGTTTGTTTAGGGATTTGGAATAAATCAGCTAATTCTCCGGCTGTCATGGTGTTGTTCTTGTCCTGCATCATGGTAAAGCACTCCTTGTAACAGTTGTCAATAAAATAATCAGTATTGACCATATGACGGCTATATACCTTATTATACCATAAATGAGAATAAGTTAAATTATATAACAAAATATAAATAATAATAAATATCAATAAATTGATTGGGAAAAAATTTTAAAAAATAGCGTTAAGAAAATAATGGTGAGGTGTTGTCGTTATGAAGTCGCTTTATAAATTTATAAGAGTTGGTCTGATAGGGCTGATTTTTTTATTTTTACTTGTTCTTTCCGCCGGCTGCATGAATCAAAAGGCGCAAAATCAGCAAACACAGGGTAAAGGTTATGAAGTAGTAGATGACCAGAAAACCGTTGTAAAGCTGCCTCGCAAGCCGCAACGGATTATGACCACACATTTTCATCTTGATAACATGTTGCTTGGCGTGGTGCCCGAAGAACGGGTCGTAGCCGTCAGTGATACGATGGACGATACAGGAGTTTCCTATTCGGCTCCAGGGCAGTTTGCCAAACCGAAACGCTACCATTGGGATATTTCTTTTGAACAGGTGATTGCTTTTAAACCGGATCTTATTATTGCGCGGCCTTCTATCGGGGAAGAACGGATTCAAAGTTATCGGGATATGGGAATCCCTGTTTATGTTTCCGCCATGCCTGTTTCGGTAAAAGAAATAAAGCAAAAAATCACGAATATTGCAGCGGTTTGTGGCGAACCGGAGAATGGGGCGCGACTTAATCAAAAAATCAATATGGAGCTGAAAGAAATTGAGAAAAAGATACCGTCTTCCGTGCAGTTCAGCAAAAGTTGTGTATTGGTTTCCAAGATGAACCCCAGTTATGGAGGCAAAGGCTGTGCCTTCGATGATGTCTGCACTTCCGCCAAAGTGCGAAATGGCATTGCGGATCTGGGGGTAGAAAACGGGCGACTTATCAGCAAAGAGTTAATGATCAAGGCTGATCCCGATTACTTTTTGCTTTCGAGTGGATGGGAACAAAAACACCCCAATGAAAGCGGTAACCGAGATGAATTTTTATTGGACCCGGCTTTGAAAAATCTGCGCGCAGTCAGAGAAAAACACGTCTTGTACATTGAAGATAAATATCTTTATGCCAGCAATCAAAACTGTATTTGGGCAATACGCAAGCTTGCCAATTTGGTCTATGGAAATATTTTACCCGAGGAAAAGGAGATTTTTCTGAAAGGGTATTGAATTTATGAAATAATTTTGATGAAGAGCGGGTGTTTTGCTTGACTGTATGGTATTCATATAGTTTATAGTAAAGATATTAAATTGATAATTAAATATATTTAGTATTAAAATTCATCATGCTTTGATTAAAAATTCTTAAAAAGAGGATGAAGACATGAAAAAAATGAGCTTTGCAATCAAGACGATACTTCTTACTGGTGCTTTAACAAACGTTGTCCTGTTAAGTTATGCTGATAATATGCAGTCTTTTGATTTAGATGCGATTGTAGTAACAGCCAGTAAAATAGAAGAAAAAGAATTCCGCGCAAATGCGGATATACAGGTTATTATGCGGAGCCAGATAGATGCAAAACATTATGATAACCTGAGTAGTGCCTTAAGAGATATACCCGGTGTCTTTATTGCACATTATGGTGGGAATGGCGAGTCTTCATTTTCTAACAACCTATATATTAATGGTTCTTCTAACGTTGTAGTTTTAATTGACGGGCAACGCGCGAATATCAATGGAAGCTGTGGTACTGCAGGTAAAATGGCGTTGGCAGAAATCTCTAATATGGAAGGAATAGAACGGATTGAAATTCTGAAAAGTTCTGCGTCTACTTTATATGGGAGCGACGCCCAAGGAGGCGTAATTAATATTATTACCAGAAAAATGAAAGATGGGCAGATAAGTACACGACTAAGTGCTGTTACAGGCAGTTATGACAGAGAAATGTATAATATTGTCCATAGCGGTGGAAAAAATGGATATTATTGGAACATTTCGGCCCAAAAGAAAAAAATAGGAGATTATAAAGATGGGTGGGGAAGGACAATTCAAGATCGCGTAAATGCAACCAATAATACTTACAAAATTGGTAAAAAATTTAGCGATAAGGCGGAAATATTTGCTAATTATATGACCTATAAGTCTGATTATCTGATTACGAATGGGGGCTGGAGTAAACCGAAACTGGCGGAAGGAACCAGGGATAACTCTCGATTTGAGTTTGTATATGACCAGGTGATCAATACAGATCTGAATAATAGATTTTCTTATTTCAGAAATACAAATCTGCTGTGCGAATCAGCTAGACTCAAAATTAATAATTTCTCGACAGAGGGGTTTAGTGATCAATTAAATTATACAAATGGGAAACATGTTTTAGTGACAGGAATTGATTTTTACCGAGATAAAATTAACCAATATAAAAATGCATCTGCCCATACGACGGGAGAAAAAATAAGTAATAAATCAATTTTTGTTCAAGATGAGTGGAACTTTTCGAATCAATGGAAATTGACAAGTGGTATCCGTTTTGATGATCAATCACGTTTTGGCCGTGCAAATACTCCGAGCTTTGTGTTGGGTTATACTCCTAATGAGAAAGTTAGCGCTTATGTAGGATATAAACGATTCTTTACAGCCCCATATATAGCACATCTGTATAGCGCTGTATATGGTAATCCTGATTTAAGACCGGAGCGAGGCACGTCTCTTGAAGCCGGTGTCAATTATATGTTTGATACAAAAAATCTGGTTAATTTTAATGTATTTAAACGAGATTCGGATGATGCAATGGCTTTTGACAGTACTCCGACAGCAACGCACCCGAAAGGGCAATATGTAAATATAGCTCAGGAACATGCTCGTGGATTATCATTGCGTTTTAAAAAAGATTTAGGCTCAGGGTTTACCACCACTGCTGCCTATAATTATCTATATATTAAACCGGACGGTAAGAAAGCTCCAAACCGAAACGGGGCAATGCCAAGATCCACGTTTAATGTTGGGGTGGATTACAACAGGGATAAATGGGATCTTGGGATTAGTGGTCGTCTTACGGTTGGTAAGGCTCAAAATAGAGCAGATAACCAAACTATTGGGAAACCTTTTAGAACCTATTGGGTGTGGGATGGAATTCTGAATTATAGAATGAACAAGTCAATTAGGATATTCGGGCGTGTTAATAATATGTTTAATCAGATGTTCACGGAAACCAGCTACGAATTGAATCCGAATTCTGCCTGGTTTTCTGCGCCCGGAAGAAACTTTGAGGTAGGCTTGGAATATTTTTTCTAATACTGATTTTATTGACATTAAAAAGCAGGCAGCAGTGTTTCTACTGCTGCCTGTATTCTATATCACTCCTTAAAATTACCAGAGGTACGAGATGAAGCTGATTTATATCACCAATATGGACAGCAATGAACAGGGGATGCTTTCGGCACTGCAGTCGCTGAAACAGGATGGCTTTGTGCTGGACAATATTGAGGTAGTGAAAGCCGGCGACAACACGGAACTCACAAATTTCTGTAAAGAAAAATTGCATGCTTCCGCATTTGTCTTTGTTGCCTGGATGGGCACTAACGGATGTTGTCCCTTTATTACTGCATTAACGGCGTATCTTCAAGGTACGCACCTGCCATATTTGTTTGAGTTTACAGATAAAGCAAGTGATCAGGATTGCGATAAGGTCACAGATGAAGATATTGCGACGATTCGCAGTTTCTTTTCCGCCGGAGGCTTAGTTAATTACAAGCAGTTTTGCCTATGGATAGAAAATCGATTTTGCGGGGCAAAGTTTGAGAATGTACAGCCTGTCGCTATGCCATGGAGCGGTATTTATTATCCGGGCGAAACGCCATTCAAAGAGTATGAAGCCTACTATCACAAACATCTTTTGCCGGAACGTCCGACAATAGGGTTTGTTTATAGCCGTCTGGACTGGCTTTGGGGGCATAATGAACTGGCGGACAGCCTGATTGAATATGGGAATCTTTACGGTTGCAATGTGGTTTGTGTGTTTACCAGTACCGGTTATGAAAATAGCGGTATCAATCTGGGCGATTCACTGCGTCACTACTTTATCTGCAACGGGAAACCTGTGATCCAGGTGCTACTGAATTCGTTCCATTTTGCTTTTACCAATAGAAAGTATGCTTCGTTTGCTGATTTAAAGTTACTGAACGTACCAATCCTGCAAACTTACAATATCTATAAAGCGACGGAAAAATGGGAAGAAGAGAAGTCCGGGCTTAGCGCCAACGAAGTGGCTTATGCGGTAGCGATGCCGGAATTCGATGGTATTATCCACGGCGGCTTAGCCACTACGCAGGATCCGTTCAACAGTACTGTTCTTCAACCGGTAAAAGAACGTGTCGCTATGCTAGTCCGAAAAGCAAAAAAATGGGCGTTGCTGAAATTAAAAGAAAACAAAGATAAACGAGTCGCGATTATTTTTCATAACCATCCGCCTACAAATGCAGGTATTGGTGTTGCCTCTGCATTGGACTCCATAGAAAGTGTACGCCTTTTGTTAAAAGATTTGCAGAACGCAGGTTATAGAGTTGACCATATTCCGGCCAATGCGCAGGATCTGGTGGACGAACTGACTGCACATGTGACCAATGATCGTACGTTTATATCTGACAAACTTTTGACAGCAACTGAAGGTCAAGTCGCCGAAGAAGAATACGGCCGTTATTTTAAAAATCTGCCGATCCGGACACAGCAGCAGATGGAGAAACATTGGGGCGCTGCGCCGGGAGAAGTATTTGTCTATGACCACAAGATCATCGTTCCCGGAATCTGTAATGGTAATATTTTTCTGACGGTGGAACCGCCTCGCGGTTTTGATGATAATCCGGATAAAATCTATCATTCCCCGGACATGCCTCCGACGAATCAGTATCTGGGTTATTACTACTGGCTTAGAGAAGTATGGCAGGCGGATGCTATCGTTTTTATGGGTACGCATGGGACGCTTGAATGGTTGCCCGGCAAAGGGACGGCGCTCTCCAATGCCTGTTATCCGGATATTTGTTTGGGTGATTTACCGGATATTTACCCTTACTGGATTACCAATGTAGGGGAAGGGACGCAGGCAAAACGGCGGGGCTCGCCCCGCTTGATGAGCAGCCGCTCCCGTACTGAT
>OGUM01001351.1_pt1 | contig 18077 bp, 17 predicted proteins | sample 1553631 | NCBI WGS metagenome assembly OGUM01 (sample SAMEA2580228, study PRJEB22360) | human gut metagenome | biome: human gut; feature: human-associated habitat; material: faeces | place: Denmark | collected 2008/2010 | reverse complement strand
CGATTGCAGTACTACCAGCAGCAGAAACGCCGCCAGCAGCAGGAGCAGCCCGCCGGGGTGTTCCTTAATATAGGCGGACACCTTTTCCGTCAACTTACCAGTGACGGACGCCGTGCCCTCGGCGGCCTTGGCGGTCTGTCTGGCAGCCTCCCGCGCCTGCTTTGCGTACTGGCGCTTGATCTTCTGCTTTTGCAGATACCGGGACACCGCGCCGCCATCCTGCATTTCCGGGTGTTCCTCCACGGTCTTGCGGTAGTAATAATCCGCCGTGGCCTTGATGTGCTTGCTCTCGGCACGCTCCACGGCCTTTGCCGGGTGTTCCCGGATGGCCTTGCGGAGCTTGCGCCTGCCAAAGCGGTACACGGACTCTGCTACCAGCTCGGAACGGTGTGCGCCCTCTGTGCCGACATTTTCATGCTCGACCTCATAGAGTTTGCCATGCACAAAGCCGTGGACGCCGTGTCCGGCAGCGTGGGTAAGGCGCTTGACCGCACCGGGCTTTTTCGGCGGCTTCTGCTTTGCCAGCTTCTCCCGGGCGGCGTCCAGCTTCTCGCCCCGGCACTCCATCCGCAGCTTGGACGCCGCCGTTTGCTCTTGCCGGCTTTTCCGCCGAAACTTGGACTTCGGGACATTTTGTCCCGAAGTGGGGTTACTCGTCTGTTCGCTCATGGGCAAGATCCTCCGGGCGGGTAGTCAGCAGGTCATAGATCTCTCCACGGGGGAAACGGTCTACAAACGGGATGGTGACATTTCCATAGAACAGCAAGCCCTCGCCGGAATTGGAGTGCGTGATGTAGGAGAGCTGATGCTCGGAAATACCGAGCTGCTTTGCCAAGATCGCACGGTCGCTCTGCGCCTGCGACAGCAACACCATGAAATCCGTGTTGTCCAGAATGTTTTCGATCTCCCGGCTGGCCAGCAGGTCTTTCACATTCTGCGTCAGAGCCGAGGGGACGCAGCCCTTTTTGCGGAGCATTTTCCAGACCGCCACAAAGTAACTGGCCGTCAACGGATCACGGAGCAGGATATGGAACTCGTCAAAGTAGCACCAAGTCGCCACGCCCTCGGCATGGTTGGCGTTTACCGCCGCCGTGACAAATTCATTGGTGGTGTGCATGGCGATTTTGCGGAGGTTTTCACCCAAGCCCTTTAGGACAATGCAGACCACACGGGAATTGAGGTCAACATTCGTGGGATGGTTGAACAGGTTGAGAGAGCCTGTGCAGTAAAGCTCCAACGCCGTCGCCACCCGCCGCGCCTCCGGCTCGGGCTGGCGCAGCAGCTCCTCATACAGATCTTGCAGCAGCGGCGTTTTCGCTGGTTCCAGTCCCAGCGCCATCTCCCGGTACACCAGCCGCACACAGCGGTCAATGACGGTTTTCTCGATGGGCTGCAAGCCCTCCTTGCCGCCCACGATCAGCTCACACAGGGACAGCAGAAAATCCGCCTTCATGGAAAGCGGACTGTCCTCGTCGTTGATATTCATTTGCAAGTCCATACCGCTGGTATACCTGTTCCACCGCCTTTGCCGCACCGGTACCGGCATGAATAGCCGAACGGATCTCCTCGGAGATCTCTTCATCGTCCACCATATCCAGGTGTGCACTGAAAATCTCCGCCTTATCATCATCCTTACCAGTAAAGGCGGCCTGTATTTCCCGCAGCTTTGCCTGCGCTGCTTGCACCGCGTTTTCATAGCGTTCCAGTTCACATTCCATCGGAAGCACCGGTGCATCCTCCGGAGCAGTCAGAATCTTGGGATCGTACACAAAGGCACTGCCGATTGCTATGCCAGCAGATACCGGATTCCCTTTGTAAATCATTTTGTGTGCTCCTCCCCCTGCGCAATGGCGCAACGAAGTTTTCGATAGTTCTCCTCCAGGGTTCCTTCCTTAGTATATAGGCTGGAAGTCCCCGCTACAAATATATTTGTTCCAGCACGGCGCATTTTCTCCGCATTGATAAAAGACACATTCCCATCCGTTTCGATGAGGACCGTACTTCCAGCCCGCTCCAACAGTTCCTTTGCGCACCGTATTTTATCCAGCGTCTGGGGAACTAGCTTTTGTCCGGCAAATCCCGGATTGATGGTCATTACCAGCAGCAAATCAATATCCGGAAGCATCCAGCGGCAATAATCCAGGGGCGTTGCGGGATTCAGCGCAAGTCCCGCCTTCGCCCCACGCCGGCGTATTTCCGCCAGTGTTTTTTGAATATGCGGTGTGCTTTCGGCATGGATAGTTACATAATCCCCGCTCTCAAATGGGATGAACGACAGCTTTTGGTCGGGACGCTGGATCATCAAATGAATATCCAAGGGGAGCTTTGTTATCCTGTGCAACAAGGGAATAAATTCCGTTCCTAGGCAATAATTTGCCACAAAATCCCCGTCCATAATATCTACATGCAACATCTCTATCCCTAGCTGCTCCAGGCGGTGCACATGCTCTTCCAGGCACTCCAGCGGGCAGCACGCAATTGAAGGTGATATGTAAGCCGGATAATTCATCTGAATTGCCCTCCTCGTTTTTTGTTCTTCCTTTATAATGAAAGCTTTGATAAAGTACTTGTCACATTTTGCGTATTCTTTTCACAAATCCAAGATAGTTTGCAGAATATTTGAGAATTTGCTTGTTTATCTTTCAATTTTGATGTATTCTAATAATATAAATTATCCCACCTTGATTTTGGGGCTCATTGTCCAAAGGAATCTTTTTGAGGCGTTTTGATTTATCGAAAAAGCGCCTGCTGAATATCGGGATCAAAGGAGTTTTTATATGATTGCAACAGAGCGAATGGATTATATCCTGCAAAAGCTGGAGGCCGAAACGACCGTTACCATCAAGGAGATTGCCGCCAGTCTAAATGTATCTGAAGCAACGATCCGGAGAGACTTTGAACGGCTGGAGCAAAAAGGCCTGGCACTGAGAGTGCGTGCAGGCGCAACCAAAACCAGCGGGTCCCCCCTGGGAAATGTTGCACCGCTGATCACCAGCGAAAAACTGACGGAGCATATGGAAGAAAAGAATGTGATCGCCAAAGCCGCCGCAAGCCTAATTCAGGACGGTCAATGTATTTTCCTGGATGGCGGAACTTCCGTCGCCCAGCTTATCGATTTCATTCAAGATAAACGCATTAAAATCGTCACACCCAATCTTCTGATCCCCCGGAAGCTGTATAACATGGATATGGACATCTTCCTGATCGGCGGAAGATACATGCATTTCCACGAAAGCACCGTGGGCACCTACGCCGAAAAAATGATCTCGCAGTTTCACTTTGATTACGCCTTTTTCGGCTGCTCCGGTATCGAGCTAAATAACCAGCTGGCCTATAATGACGATATCGAAACCGTCCCGGTAAAGGAGGTTGCCATGCGGTGTGCCGATAAAAGCGTATTGCTGGCCGACTCCAGTAAAATTGGAAAGACCAGCGTATGTCGCTTCGCCTCGCTAAGCTCGTTTGATAACATCATTATCTACGAGCCGGAAAACCTCTCTATCGGTTTTCCTTCGAATTTTACCATCGTAAAAGAATAACTGTTTTAGGGAATAGGCATCCGGGTTCACCGACCCGGATGCCTGTTTCTTTAATTTACTTTATGCCAGGCCTTCAGAATTTCGGCAACAGCATCCTTTGCGGTAAGCTTGTATGCTTCCTTCAGCAGGTCGACCATACCTACCTGTCCAAAGATCTCAGTAGCGCCGAGCTTCAGCAGCGGCACACCTGCACCGTTCTTGGCCAGCACATCCGCCACAGCGCTACCGATACCATTTACCGTACCGTGGTTCTCGTAGGTAACGACCAGCTTCTTGCCCTTTGTCTCGTTCAGGATCAGCTCCTCATCGAAAGGCTTAATGGTAACCGGATCAACCACTTCCACGCTGATACCCTGCGCTCTCAGCTCTTCCGCCGCAGTCAGGGCATCGCCCATTAGGTAACCGCTGCCGACCAGCAGCACCTCATCACCGGGGATAAGGACCTTGCCCTTGCCCAGCTCGAACTTGGTACCGGGCTCATAGACCTCGGTAACATTCTTGCGGTACGCGCGGATATAATGGATGGCACCATCATTGCGGGAAAGGCACTCCCGAACCATCCAGTCCAGCTGCACCTGATCACAGGGATCGCACACAATGGCATGGGGAATGGTTCTCATAATGGCCAGGTCTTCAAAACAGGTGTGGGTACCGCCATCAAAACCGGAGCAGATGCCGGGATCCGAACCAAATACATTGATGGTATTGTTCTGGTAAGCGCAGGAGATGTACAGCTGATCCAACGCACGGCGGGCCACAAAAGCCGACATGGTGTGTACCACCGGGATATAGCCGCGCAGAGAGAGTCCGGCCGCCACGCCCACCATATTCGCCTCACAAATACCGCAGTCTACAAAGCGGTCGGGATGGGATTTCTTAAAGCGCAGGAAAAAAGAAGCGCCACCCAAATCTGCATCCAGTACCATAATGCGGTCGTCTTTTTCCAGCATTTCCGTTACGGTTGCAACCAGCTGGTTGCGGAGCTCGCCGCCAAGAGTCCTATTTTCCTTCAGCATTGCTTATTCCTCCTCCGTTATTTTTCTCAGTTCAAGAATTGCGGCATCAATTACAGCCCGGCCTTCCTCAAATACCTTCGGTGCATGGTTATCCGGCATTTCCTCATAGTACTTGACACCCTGGCCCTTGATGGTATCCAGAACAATGCAAACCGCCTGGTCTTTTACTGCCTTCGCCTCATTGATGCCATCATCGATGGCTTCCTCACTGGCACCATCAACGGTCTTGCACCAGAAACCGAAAGCCTTCATCTTTTCTTCATAGCTGAAGGGCTTCAGGACCTCATCGCAGTAACCATCGTGCTGGCGCTTGTTATTATCGATGAACACGATGCAGTTGTTCAGCTTATTATGGGCCATAAACTGGAATGCCTCCCAGTTCTGTCCTTCGTTCAGCTCCCCATCACCGATGCATACATAGACATACTGATCGGTGATGCCTGCATGCTTTAGTCCATACACAATACCGGCCGCCACGCTGGCACCCTGTCCCAGAGAACCGCAGGTCACATCGATACCGGGGGTCAGCAGGCGGTCCACATGGCTCGGGATCCTAGTGCCGATATCATCCATTGTCAGCAGCAGCTTTTTATCAAAGAATCCCAGCTCCGCCAAAGCGGCCTCCACCGCCGGCGCGGCATGGCCCTTGCTCATTACCAGGTAGTCACGCCCCTCCCAGTTGGGATTCTTGGGGTCAACCTTCATCTGTTTTCCGTACAGTACACTGATGAGCTCCGTCACGGAAAGGCAGCCGCCGATATGCCCCATCCCGCGCTGCTTGAACATTTCCAGCTGGTCAATGCGCAGCTGGGCAGAAAATTTTTTCAATTTTCTCAGCTCTTTTGCATCCATAATATACCTCCTAAAAATAAGTTTTCGATATTAAGACCGCATCATGTGCAGTCGTATGCCTGGTATGTGGCCGATTTCCCCGAAAGAATCTCCTTATAGTCCTTCATCAGCGGGTGCTGTTTCCAGGTGGAATTGGTTTCCGCCACATAGTACGAGATCAACTGGATGAAAGCCAGTGTATACAGCGGGGTCAGCTTTTCCTTGATGGCATGTGTCACACGCATCACTTCTTTCCCAGTTATCTCGGGGTTATTGCTTAGGATAAACACTCGATCCGTCATGGCCCGTGCCGCCTTATAGGATTGCTGGATCCGCGGGGCGGTTTCATCGCCCGGATCAATAAAAATGAAATTGTAATTGGGGGTCAGCTGGATCTGCGGTCCATGGATGGCCTCGTCCACCTCATAGCCAACGGCTACAATATGTACCGTCTCGCCAATCTTCACCGCGCCTTCCAGGGCCGTGCCGTAGTTCGCGCCCGCCCCAATTACATACACCCGTTCCATCGAGAGCAACTTCTGCTTGTTGGCCTCGAAGTATGCCGGGAAGTTCCTGATCTGCTCTTCATAATTATCTATGCCCAGCAGCATCTGTGCCTTTTCCGTTTCCACCTGTTCGTTGTTTATCCTTCCCTGGGCACGCGCTGCATACAGCGCAAACAACATCAGGAATACCATCAGCGTGACTACACCCTTGGATACAAAGTCCAGCTTTTCTTCTCCCAGGCCATAGTCCACCACATCATCGGCCTCCCGCTCAAAATCGGAATGAACATTTCCTGTCAGGCCTATCGCGGGGACCCCAAGCTTTTTACACAGGCGCAGGGATTCGACAGTATTGGTGCTGCACCCGCTTTGGGAAATACAGACCACAAAGTCGTCCTTGTCCATGTCATGTTCATAGTGGTTAAAGGTAAACGGCGTAATGACCTTTACCTCAACTCCAAGGTATTCCCGCATATAATACCGTGCGCAATGGGCCGCATTACAGCTGGAGCCACAGGCCACCAACCAGACGCTCTTGTAGGGCCTGGCCGCAAAAAGCGATACCATCTTGGCCGTAAGGGACTCGGCATTTTTGATATTGCTGCGGACCTGCGCCGGTGTTTCCATGATGTATTTCAGCATGGAAAGGGCATTGCTATCCATTCAACTTCCGTCCTTTCTGCATCGATTTTTTCAGCTTTTTTAGACTGTTACGGTTTTCTTGCTTACACCCTTTGGGTGGTCCGGGTCGTATTCCCGGGAGAGGCTGCACAAACAGGCAAACATCTGTGAGAATACGGCGCCGGAAAATACCGCCCGAATGCCATCATATTTCACAGGAAGCAGCACACTTGTATCGCCCAACGATAGGTACTTCTCCTTATTCGTCACAACGGTACACCAGATATTGCTCTCCTCCTTTAGGCGGTGCAGCAGTGCCTCCGCACAGTAGTCGGTCTTTTCATCCGCCAGGAAGAACAGATAGGGTACAAACCGCTGGGCTGTCGCAATCGGGCCATGGCGGTAATCCGCCGAGCCGTAGCAGCGAGCATCCAGGTAGCTGGTCTCCTGAATTTTCAACTCCGTTTCATTGGCCAGGGCATCCATCAGCCCACGGCCGAGGACCATCATATGCTCGGTTTCCCGGTAGAACCGCACCACCTCCCGCACCTGGCTTTCCAGCACTGCCAGTGATTCGGAAATGATCTCGGGCGCTATATCCAGGGTATGCAGCAGCTCCGAATCTTCCGAAATATAGGCAGCAATCATCGTCAGCACCATGACCTGTGTCATGTAGGATTTGCCGGCCGTTACGCTGTTTTCGGGCCCGCAGTGGTTATTGATCTTATATTTACCCACCTGCGTCATCAGGGAACCTTCCACATTGGTCACGCTGACACAGATGCCGCCCTGTTCATCGCAGGCCTTCATCACCTCATAGATATCCTGGGCACCGCCGGACTGAGAAACCGCAATCATCAGTACATTGGAATAATCCGGCGCGGATTTGTACGCTGTAACCACACTGGGGGCACTGATGCTGGTTACCATCCCGCACTTAGCCTCAAACAGATACCGTCCCACCAGGTTTGCATGGTCGCTGGAGCCTCGGCCAACCAGCACAACGGTCTTGATATTCCTTTCTTTTACCTCGGCAGCGATCTGTTTACACACCTCACGGTTAGCCGCCAGACAGTTCGCTACCGCCTCTGGTTGCTCAAAAATCTCCTTCCAAAAAATAGAGTTGCTTGTGTCGTTCATTGAAAAACTCCTCCCGAAATTTTTTATTCCACCTCTTGAAAAATGAGGATATCCTGTGGTAGATTGTAAAGCAGCAAAAGAACCGGAAACATTTTGCGATGAAAAGAGGGCTTTATTATGAAATTCGATGGGATCATATTCGACCTGGATGGGACTCTGTGGGATTCCTGCCGCAGTGTTGCCGAAAGCTGGCATCTAACACTTACCCGGCGGTTTGGTATTAAAGAAGCGCCCTCCCTTTCCGAGATCCAAAGCATCATGGGGATGACTGCCTCCGAAATCGCGCGCGCCCTGTTTACCGGCATCGGGGAAGATCCTGCCTATATCTTTGAGGTCTGCGGAAAGGAAGAATGCGATTACCTTTCCACCCACGGCGGCATCGTCTACCCAGGTGTGGAAGAAATGCTCCAAGCGCTTTCCCGCCGGCACCCGTTGTTCCTGGTCAGCAATTGCCAGAATGGTTATATCGAAAGCTTCTTCCGGTTTACTGGGTTTCAGCAGTACTTTACCGACTACGAATGCGAGGGACGCAGCCAAAAACCAAAGGCCGAAAATATCCGGGATATCATCACCCGCCATCAGTTGGCCGCCCCCGTCTATATCGGCGATACCAAAATGGACGAAGCCAGCGCCAAGCTGGCCGGATGTCCCTTCATCCATGCGGCCTATGGGTTTGGTAGTGCCAAAGAACCCCTGGCCACAATAAAAACGCCGTTAGAACTGGTGAGGGCCCTCAATCAGGAAAGTAACTGATCCAGCTCCAAAAGCTCTTCTGCGGTGTTCGCCTGTGCCAGCTTTTCCAGCAGTTCCTCATCGGAAAGAATCAGAAACAGCTGCCGCATGTTCTTCAGATGCTCTTCCTCATCCACCGCCGCCAGGGTAAAAAACAGGGCAGCATCTTTATCCAGGTCGTTTTCATCAAAACGCACCGGTGTTTCAAACTTTGCAAATGCAATCGATGTTTTCTGCACACCGGGGGAGCCTTTGATGGAATGCGGAATCGCCAGTCCCGGCACGATCACGATATAGGGGCCCAGTTCCTCCACACATTCTATAATGCGCTGCGCATATTCCTCTGTGGCACAGTTTGTTGCCACCAGGGGGGAGCAGCTCTTTTTTATGGCATCCTTCCAGTCGGCAGCCTCTTTATAGAATGCATAACGCTTCCCTTCCACAATTTCTTTTAATAGCACTTTCTTCCCTCCATTTTCGCAGTAACTGTCTCCATTATAGGGCATATTGCAAACTATTGCAATACTTTGCAATTAAATAATTATTATTTCCCTTTTCTTTTGTCGTATTATGCAAAAATAGATGTGTTTATTTGGTCAATCTGCGGTTTTTTATGCTTTCTGACTAAAACTGTTGACATTGTATGGATGAAATGTTAATGTGTTTATAAGAAAAAGGGATTCTATTTGTAATTTATTGCAAAATCAGTTGGTGTTCTAGTGTATATCTGCAATATTTTGTTAGATAACACGGCCGGATCCCAATAGGTTATTCCAAAATATAACAAAAAGGAGGTGATTCCAAAGATGCTTAGTATTTTGATGGTGTGTGGCAATGGCTGCGGCAGCAGCCTGGTTTGCCAAATGGCCGTAGAAGCCGTTCTTAAAGAACTGGGTGTACAGGCCAAGGTCGATCACAGCGATATGCTTTCCGCCGCTTCCAAGACCGCTGATATTCTCATCGCCGGTGTCAATTTCAAACCGCACTTTGATAAATTCAATTCTTTTCCCAACAAGATTTATCTGAACAGCCTAATCAGCAAACAGGAAATCAAAACAAAATTACAGCCAATCCTGGAGGAAAACGGCTGGATATAAAATGCCTCAAATGCGGCTTTCCATTCAAAACTGAGGATAAAAAAGGGAGGTTATTATGGCAATTCTTAATTTTATCATTGACAACATTCTTATCAATGCTGCCGTTATCCTGGGCCTCGTTGCCCTGCTCGGCCTCATTCTTCAAAAGAAGCCCTTTGCCGATTGCCTAAGCGGAACATTCAAGACCATGATGGGCTTTATGGTTCTGTCTGCGGGCGCCAATGTAATCGTCGGCGCTCTGGAACCCTTCAGCGTATGGTTTGCTGCCGGCCTCGGCATTGATGGCGCTGTCGCGTCCATCGAAGCAGTTCTGGCTGTTGCCATGCAGAATGAAGTCGTCGGCCGTGATATAGCTCTGGTTTATGCCGGCATCTTTGTGGTAAACCTGATTCTGGCCCGCTTCACCAAGCTCAAATATGTCTTCCTCAATGGTGAAGCGCCCATTTACATCGCTATGGCCAGCATTCTCTTTGGTGTGGGCCTTTGCGGCTTCGGCCACGGTCTCGCCATCGGCATCGGTGCCATCCTGGGTGGTATCTGCTGCGTCGTATTCCCTGCCATGGCACAGCCCTTCGTCCGCAAGATCACCGGCAGCGATGATATCGCTCTTGGTCACTTCTGTACTTTGGGTTATGTTCTCAGTGCCGGCGTTGCCAAGCTGACCGGCGATGCTTCCAAATCCACCGAGGATACCAAGTTCAGCCCCAAGCTGTCCTTCCTGCAGGATACCTACCTTGCAGTCGCCTCCGTCATGGTTCCCCTCTATGTGCTGCTTGCCATCCTGGCCGGTCCCGAGGTAGTAGCGGAAGCCGCCGGCGGAAAGAACTACATCGTCTTCGCTGTCCTCCAGGGTATCACCTTCTGTGTTGGCCTGTTCATTCTGCTCACCGGTGTTCGTCTGCTCATCGCCGAGCTGGTTCCCGCCTTCAATGGCATTGCACAGAAGATCGTCCCCGGTGCCCGTCCCGCACTTGACTGCCCGGTTCTGTTCACCTTCGCGCCCAATGCCGTCGTTTACGGCTTCATCTTCACCACCATTGGCACCGTCATCGGCATGTTCCTGTGGCCCCTTTTCGGTCTGCCCATGGTCATCCCCGGCATCATGTCCAATTTCTTCGCCGGTGGTACCGCCGCCATCTTTGCCAATGCAATGGGCGGTCGCCGCGGCACCATTATCGCCAGCATCGTCCACGGTCTGTTCATCTCCCTGATGCCCGCCATCATCGCACCCTACCTTGGACAGATTGTCATCGAGGGCCTGCCCTCCCTGGCCGCCTACACCATGACCGATGTTGACTGCATCGCGTTCAGCCTCATCTACTCCTGGATTCTGAAGCCCCTTGGCATCTAAGTTCTTGTTCAACCGTAAAAGCCGCACCATAGGCATAGGCCCTGCCGTAACCCGGCAGGGCCTATTTTGCGCACCAAAAAAGGGAACCAACAGGTTCCCTTTTTTCTATCTATCTTCAGCCGGAGATTCCCAATCCCTCAGCCCATGCGGCAACTTCACTTTGCGCAGCACTGCTGCCAAAGCGGTGTCCCTCCTGCCAATCACCGGTACCGGCCAGCTTGGCCAGCAGCTCTCCGCTTTGTCCCAGCGGAGAGGACGCCGAGGTGCAGAATGGGATGACTGTCTTGCCGGTAAAGTCATTGCCGGTTACAAAACCATCTACCGGCCATGCGGCGATCCCCCACCAGATGGGATAACCGATGAATACTGTACCATACTCCTCCCAGTTTTCCACGGCAGCAGCTGTTAGGGCTACCTCCCGCAGCGATTCATCCGCATGTTCTCGGCAAACGCGGCTGTCTGCGCTGCCCCTGACAGGCATAAGTCTACCTGCGCCGGACATCAGCCTGCCTGCGGCCTGCCTTGACCTCCTCTCATTTTCCCCGCCGCCCGCCCATCTCTGCCACAAATTCCCCTATCTGTGCATTGACTTTTCCCCTTCTCTCGCACTAAAATATAATGGAATAGGTGTTTGTTTAGATAGACACCCAAGCTATCCAAACGGAGGAACTGCCCATGAAAGAAGTCAAATCCCCAAAGAAACCGCTTATTTACTATTACTGCATTGTCCTGCTGGTTCTTATGGTGTTCAATTCCTTTATCGTGCCGCTTATCGCCAGGCAGCAGATCAAGGAAGTGGACTACGGCACCTTTATGTCCATGACCGAAAAGGGCGAGATCGGCAAGGTGGAGATCGAAAGCAACCAGATCCTTTTCACAGATAAAGACGGCCAGAATGTCTACAAGACCGGCGTGATGGACGACCCGAACCTCACCGAGCGTCTGTATGCCTCCGGCGCCCAGTTCGCCACCGAGATTGTGGAGGAAGCCTCCCCACTGATGAGCTTTTTCCTGACATGGATCCTGCCGGTCGTGCTTTTTGTCGCCCTCGGCCAGCTCCTCTATAAGAAGATGATCGAAAAGATGGGCGGCGGGCCCAATTCCATGATGTTCGGGCTGGGCAACAACAACGCCAAGGTCTATGTTCCCTCTACCGACGGAGGGATCCGCTTTGCCGATGTGGCAGGTGAGGACGAAGCCAAGGACAATCTTCAAGAAATCGTCAATTACCTGCATGACCCCAGTAAATATAAGGCCATCGGTGCTTCCATGCCCAAAGGGATCCTGCTGGTGGGCCCTCCCGGAACCGGTAAGACCATGCTGGCCAAGGCGGTGGCGGGGGAAGCAAATGTGCCCTTCTTCTCCATTTCCGGCTCGGAATTTGTAGAAATGTTCGTGGGCATGGGCGCTTCCAAGGTGCGCAATCTGTTCGACCAGGCAAAGGAAAAAGCCCCCTGCATCGTTTTCATCGATGAGATCGATGCCATCGGCCAAAAGCGCAGCGGCGGCCAATATGGCGGCAATGATGAGCGCGAGCAGACCCTCAACCAGCTTTTGACCGAAATGGATGGCTTTGAGGGCAACAACGGCGTCATCATTTTGGCGGCTACCAACCGTCCCGAATCCCTTGATCCCGCGCTGACCCGTCCCGGCCGCTTTGACCGCCGGGTACCGGTGGAGCTGCCCGATTTACAGGGCCGCGAAGCCATCCTCAAGGTCCACGCCAAAAAGGTGGAGCACGAGGATAATATAGATTTTCTGGCGGTCGCCCGCATGGCCTCCGGCGCTTCCGGCGCTGAACTGGCCAATATCGTCAATGAAGCTGCCCTGCGCGCTGTACGGGATGGCCGCACTAAGGTCACCCAGTCCGACCTGGAGGAGAGCATCGAGGTCGTCATTGCCGGCTATCAGAAGAAGAATGCCATCCTCACCGACCACGAAAAGTGGATCGTCTCCTACCACGAGATTGGCCACGCCCTGGTGGCTGCCTGCCAAAGCCACTCTGCCCCGGTGCAGAAGATCACCATTATCCCCCGCACCTCCGGCGCTTTGGGCTACACCATGCAGGTGGATGAGGGCAACCACTATCTAATGAACAAAGAGGAGATCGAAAATAAGATTGCTACCCTCACCGGCGGCCGCGCCGCGGAGGAAGTCAAGTTTGGTTCCATCACCACCGGCGCCTCCAATGATATTGAGCAGGCTACCCGCCTGGCCCGTGCCATGCTCACTCAGTACGGCATGAGCGATGAATTTGATATGGTGGCACTGGAAACGGTGAACAACCAGTACCTTGGCGGGGATACCTCCCTGGCCTGCTCCGCCGGCACCCAGGCGGAGATCGACCGGCTGGTCATTTCCATCGTAAAGAAGCAGCATGAAAAGGCCACCGGCATCCTGAACGAAAAGCGGGAGAAGCTGGATGAGCTGGCCAAGTACCTGTACGAAAAGGAAACCATCACCGGCGAGGAATTCATGAAGATCCTGAATGAATGATCCCGCAAAGAGGTACCGCATGAATTTACTGTTTTGCATCAATGGCGGCTACACCGGCCCGCTGCTGGATTGTCTGGATTCCATAGTACTGCATGGGGGCGAAAAACACTATGATGTGTACCTCCTCTCCTCCGATTTAGCGGAAGAAACGCAGCAGCAGCTTTGCCGGCAGGTGCCGGCCGCTGTTGCCCTGCACTTTATCTCGGTTCCGCGGGAACTATTCGAGGACTTCCCGGAAACCGACCGTTATCCGCAGGAAATCTACTACCGGCTGGCCGCGCCCCTGCTGCTTCCCCCGGAACTGGACCGTATCCTGTACCTGGATGCCGATATTGTGGTCATCAACCCACTGGGACCGCTGTACCGCAGTGATTTTGAGGGGAACCTATTTATGGCCTGCACCCACACCCGGGAGCTCCTGACCCGCGCCAACAGCCACCGCCTGGGGCTGGAAGAACCCGTCCCCTATATCAATACCGGTGTGATCCTGATGGAGCTAAACGGCCTGCGGCAGACGATCGATCTTTCAGCAGTGCGGCAGTATGCGCTGGAGCACTTTGACGCCCTGCTGTTGCCGGATCAGGATATCCTTACCGCGCTGTATGGCAGCCGGGTCAAGCTCCTCGATAGTCAGCGGTATAATCTCAGCGACCGCATCCTGGCCTTTTACAATGCCAATCCCCTGCACCCCCACCACAGTCTGGAGTGGGTGCGGCAAAACACCGTCATTATCCACTACTGCGGCCGCAATAAGCCCTGGAAGCCCGGCTATGTTGGTATTTTGAATGTATTCTACCGGGAGCTGAAGGAGCAGCAAACCCACCTGCACCCGGAAAAGAACCGGTAAAAATGTTTCACGTGAAACATTTGTTCTTTTACACCTCCCTGTTTCACCGCAGGGAGGTGTTACTCTTTTTTGCCGGGTTTACTTGACTTATTTCCCCTATGGAAGTAAAATATTATATTATGGTTCTATGCCGAGGAGGAAAGTATAAACATGAAAAATACCGAAAAATCGATGGATACCCTGGTAAACCTGTGTAAGAACCGCGGGTTTGTTTACGCCGGCAGCGAGATTTACGGCGGACTGGCCAACACCTGGGATTACGGCCCCCTGGGCGTGGAGCTGAAGAACAACATCAAGCGCGCCTGGTGGAAGAAATTCATCCAGGAGAACCCCTATAATGTCGGCCAGGATGCCGCCATCCTGATGAACCCCCAGACCTGGGTGGCCTCCGGCCATCTTTCCGGCTTTTCCGACCCTCTGATGGACTGCCGCGAATGCCACGAGCGCTTCCGTGCCGATAAGGTCATTGAGGACTGGTGTGCCCAGAACGGCTTTGAGCTGCCCCGCCCCATCGATGCCTTTACCCAGGCGGAGATGAAAGATTTTGTGGAGGAGCACAATATTCCCTGCCCCACCTGCGGCAAGCACAACTTTACTGATATCCGCCAATTCAACCTGATGTTCAAGACCTTCCAGGGCGTTACCGAGGATGCCAAGAACACCGTTTATCTGCGTCCGGAAACCGCACAGGGCATCTTTGTCAACTTTGTGAATGTCCAGCGCACGACCCGCCGCAAGCTGCCCTTCGGCATTGGTCAGATCGGCAAGAGCTTCCGCAATGAGATCACCCCCGGCAACTTCATCTTCCGTGTGCGTGAGTTTGAGCAGATGGAGCTGGAGTTCTTCTGCCAGCCCAATACCGACCTGGAATGGTTCCAGTACTGGCGCAACTTCTGCCATCAGTGGCTGCTCTCTCTGGGCATGAAGGATGAGAACCTGCGCCTGCGCGACCACGATCCCGAGGAGCTGTGCTTCTACTCCAAGGCCACCACGGACTTCGAGTTCCTGTTCCCCTTCGGCTGGGGCGAGCTGTGGGGCGTGGCGGACCGCACCGACTACGACCTGACCCAGCACCAGAACACCAGCGGCAAGGATCTCACCTATTTCGACCAGGAAAAGAACGAGCACTACATTCCCTATGTCATCGAGCCGTCCCTCGGCGTGGAGCGCAGCTTCCTGGCCTTCCTGTGCGATGCCTACGATGAGGAAGTGCTGGGCCAGGATAAGAACGGCAATGATGATATCCGCACCGTACTGCGTCTGCACCCGGCGCTGGCCCCCTATAAGGCCGCTGTACTGCCCCTTTCCAAGAAGCTGGCAGATAAGGGCCGTGAGATCCAGCAGGAGCTTTCCAAGTACTTCATGGTGGACTACGATGACGCCGGCTCCATCGGCAAGCGCTACCGCCGTGAGGATGAGATCGGTACTCCCCTGTGCATCACCGTGGACTTTGAGACCGTGGGCGATGAGAACACCCCGGCCGATCACTGCGTGACCGTGCGTGACCGCGACACCATGGAGCAGGTTCGCATCCCGATCAGCGAGCTGCGCGGCTACATTGAGAAGAAGCTGGAATTCTGATTTCCCTTATAAACAAAGCGATCCCCCTGCCGAAACGCAGGGGGATTATTTATGTATCGAAATATCAGAATTTTACACCATAAACAGCAAATTGGTGGAAATGCGTCAGGCGGTCCAGCTCGGCATCTCGCCAATAGAAGCCGGTGTGATCGAGGGTAATGGCCTGCCACTCGCCGGTCGTGCCATCTTCCATCCAGTAACCGAACTCCATTGCCTCATAGGTGCCGGTAGAGATGACAGTATCTTTGGAACCGCCGTCGCCGGTATCCTCCGTCCGCGTGATCTCGTAGCGGCCATCGGTGTACATCTGAGCAATGTAAGAGATGTCAGCACTCGCCGCCATATCGGATTGGTACAACCCCGCTACATGCTCCAGGGGCAGCTTTTCTGCCTGCTGGTGGTTGAGGGAAAGCATCAGTGCCAGCACCACGATGATCACTGCGATCCACGCAAGGGCAGGAATGCGGTTCATGGCTGCGTTTGCTTTAGAAAGCCAGTTCATGTTAGTTCCTCCTGTTTGGTCAATCGCTGCTTCTATCTTAACTATATCTTAACTATATTTTACCAAACAGGGGGGGTGAAACAAGTGCCATTGCTCAAAAATGTTATATAAATTTCGTGTCGAATTTTTGTGGGAAATGTCTCAAGCTTGCTCTGTCACTGCAAAGGGCTTACCCATAATAAAAATGACCAGTGCCAGCAGCATGGCACCGCCGCAGATGAAGCAATACACTGGCACGCCGACATTGGCCAACAGATAGCCGCCGACCAGGTTGCCCACGATGCTGCCGATGCCCTGCGTAACCGCCACGCTGATGAGGATAGCCCGCCCGGCATACTGCCGCGGGAATAGTGAGGCGACATAATCGATATTAAAGCGGAGAAAGCCGGCAAAGCCGATGGACATGAGAATCTGCGTGGCCATGACCCCGGCCATACTGCGCAGCACCCCCAGCAGCAGGATGCGTGCGCCCAGCGCGGCGAGGGAAACGATAAACAGTACCGGCAGCGGCAGACCCTTTTGCAGCAGGCGGCTGGCCAGGCGCATCAGGAGGAACTCACCCACACAGTAGAGGAACACCGAAAGGCCGTAGGTGGAGGCATCGCCGCCGATGTAATTGATAATGACTTGCATAAAGCCATTGACCGAACGGGTAGCAAAGTAGTACAGCGTGCCGCAGATGAGGAAAATCACATAGGGGCGGCAGCCCAACAGCTTCCTAAAGCTGGCCCACAGGGACTCCTTTCGCAGATCTGCACTGGTTTCCGGGTCACTTTCCGGATGGAGAAGGGGAAGTTTATTGGGATCAGACAGTGGGAGGGCCAGCAGAATGGAAAGGCCCAGCGCCCCCATGTGCAGCCAAAAGAGGAAATTGATCCCCAAAGGGGCAATAAGGTAGCCGGAGATCAGGGCCGTGGTGGCATAAAAGATAGAACCGGCGCTGCGGATATTGCCGTAATCAATGGTGCTATCCCGCAAGGTCATCTGGTTGGTCCAGGTATCAAAAACACTGGAAGCACAGTAATCCAGCGCCGAAATAAGACTGAAGGAGAGCATCGTCCAAAGAAAGCCGCGGCCAAAACAGAAGGGCAGCAGCGGTGTGACGATCATCCCACCCGCTACCAATATAATGAACAACCATTTGGGGGAAATCGAACGGTCAATCAACCGGCCGTAAATAGGGCCGGCGATCATCATAACCAGGTACTGCAGCATAGTGATGTAACCACATTGTACCTCAGTGTAGCCATAATCCAGCAGGATGGTGACCGTATAGGCGTACAGCGAACAAAAGCTGACGAAATAAGCGCCCTCCAACAGGAACATATGGTGGCTCCGGCTCATGCTGCTTTCCCCCCTTGCCATTTACTTTAATATATATGGAAAAACCACCCTATTGGGTGGTTCATCCTAAGTGCCGGCATCAACCTATTTTCCCGGGCCGCTTCCAGCCAAGTATCTTCGGCGCCAATGAGCTTAACTTCTGTGTTCGGGATGGGAACAGGTGGGACCTCATCGCAATCAACACCGACTATTGGGTTTAGAAACACACCCTGAAAATTGAACAACGAAAGTGCGGAACAAAGATCGACTTGCTTGGTCAAGCCCTCGACCGATTAGTACACGCTAGCTTAACATGTCACCATGCTTACACATTGTGCCTATCTACCTTGTAGTCTTCAAGGGGTCTTACCTGATTGACTCAGTGGGATATCTTATCTTAAGGCCGGTTTCACGCTTAGATGCCTTCAGCGTTTATCCGATCCGCACATAGCTGCCCAGCTGTGCCACTGGCGTGACAACTGGTGCACCAGAGGT
>OGUM01001350.1_pt1 | contig 18080 bp, 15 predicted proteins | sample 1553631 | NCBI WGS metagenome assembly OGUM01 (sample SAMEA2580228, study PRJEB22360) | human gut metagenome | biome: human gut; feature: human-associated habitat; material: faeces | place: Denmark | collected 2008/2010 | reverse complement strand
GACCGCTACGGCCGCTACAAGATGGCCTTTTCCGGCATTCACCTGAACTACTCTTTCGGCGAGGCGCTGCTGCGTGCCGACTACGAGCTCGCCCGCGCGGAGAGTCCCGACGCCCCCGCCGCCTTCGAGGCCTACCGCGACCAGTTCTACGTGCGCCTGGCCGAGAACTGCGTGGCCTACAGTTGGATTCTCACCGCGGTCATGGCCGCGAGCCCGGTGTGCGACTCCTCCTTCGTGGAGAAGGGCCGCATCGGCGGCGACCTCTTCCAGGGCCTGGCCACCGTACGCTGTTCGGAGCTCGGTTACTGGAACTTCTTCGCGCCCATTCTCGATTATACGAGTGCGGCGGCCTACGCCGATTCCATCCAGTCCTACATCGACAGCGGCATGATTCGCTACCCCTCCGAGCTCTATTACCCCATCCGGCTGAAAAACTTCGGCCCCTACAGCCTGGAGGGCTTAAAAGAGGGCATCAGCCACATCGAGCTGCGCATGGTGGATTTGAACCCGCTCGTGCGCGCCGGCATCGACGAGCGCGACGTGCTGTTCAGCCAGCTGTTTTTGGTATGGGCCGCCGCCCAAGCGCCGGCGAACCTCACGGTGAAGGATCAGGTGCAAGCCGTGCAAAACTTCAAGAACGCCGCCCACTACGATTTGAAGACCGTGAAGATCGTCATGCCCGACGGCACCGCCTGCTCGGTGGTGAAGGCTGCCAAGCGTATCATCGATGCCATGGAAGCGTTCTTCGATGACTTCGGCACCTCGGTCCACGAATGCCTGGCCTTCCAGCGCCTGAAGTTCGAGGACCCTCACACTCGCTACGCCTGGAAGATCCGCGAGGAATACGGCCAGGGCTTCGTAGCCCGCGGCCTGCAACTGGCCCGCAAGCTCCAGAAAGGGTACGTGGAGTAGGGAAGGACCCTATCCGAAGATGGCTTTCAAGGCCATGTCACGGGTGGCTTTCATGTTGATCTTGCAGCCGCGGAGCATGATGTCGCCGATGCCGTAGATGAAGATGCCCAAGTACTGCTTGGCCGCATCGATGTCCATATCGGCCGAAACGGCGCCGATTGCCTTTCCATGCTCCAGCGCAGTTGCGAATATGGCGCAGGTCTCGTCGTACTGGGCCTGGGCGCTCTCGGTGATGGCCGGAATCTGCCCCGACGTCGATTCGACGGTGGCAACGAACCGGGCCCGCTGCTCATCGTTGCGCAAATTGCTGGTGATGCTCGCAATGAGGGCCGCGAAGGCCTGCTTGAACTCGGCGGGCTCCGTGCAGCCGAGCGCTTCGTCGGCGCTCACGTTGATGAGCGGGTCGATCATCTCGTAGGTGGCCAGCAGCAGGTCCTCTTTGGAAGAGAAGTGGTAGTAGAGGGCCGGCCTCGTGATGCCGAGCTCTTCGGCGATGGCTCCCATGGAGGTGTGGTTGTAGCCCTTCTCCGCGAAGGCCCGATAGGCGATTTCCAGTATTTGATCTCGTGTTGACATGGGGTTTTCCTCGCTCTGCAACCAATAGACTCGTTCGCTCGATGCTTTTTCGATCGCCTATATATTACCTGAAATCTTTACAGCGTGTAAAAAAACTTACACATTGTAAAAAAATCCATTGACTTTGAGCGGGAAGGTCACTATAGTTTGCCTTACTTACAGTAAGTAAGGAACAAGAGGGGCGTTCGCAAGAGCGCGGGCAGGACGAAAGGAGCAGCAAGTGGAAATTGAGAAGTTCCGATTCCCGGGAGAGTTCGAACCGCAGACCGACGTGTTCATCAACTGGCTTCCCGACTATTGCGCCGGTGAGGACGGCGACAAGGGTCGTGAGGTGCTCGTCGAGGTGGTGAAGAATCTGCTGGGTCACGTGAACGTTCATGTGAACTGCGGCTGCGAGACCTCCCTTGAGGCCTGCAAGCAGATGCTGGCCGATGCGGGTGTGGATGTGTCCGACCCCGATACCGAGGGTCAGCGCAACCCCGCCGCTGACAACGGGGATGAGAAGTTCAGCCCCTTCATCCGCTTCACCCAGTTCGACGACTGGAGCGTGTCCATCCGCGACAACGGCCCCGATGTCATGATCGACGACGAGGGCAACACGCTGGCTGTGAACATGCGCTGGAGCAACTACTCCAACAACGACAAGATGGAGCCTGCCCAGCAGCTGGCCCGTCGCGCCGGCGCGAACATGGCCATCGACCTTGACGTTTTCGACATGGTGAACTCCGACATGGTGTCCGAAGGCGGCAACCGCGAGTTCAATGGCAAGGGCGTCATGATCGCCGTTGAGGACACCGAGGTGGTCAAGCGCAACCCCGAGTACACCAAGGAAGAAATCGAGGACGAGTACAAGCGCGTCTGGAACCTGGACAAGATCATCTGGATTCCCAAGCCGATGCTGGAAGACGACGACATCCGCAAGGGCCCCATCGACAAGATGGAGGACGGCACGCTGATTTGGCCTGGCTCCTTCGCCGCCCATGCCGATGAGTACTGCCGCTTCGTGGACGAGGACACGGTGCTTCTGGCCGAGGTGACCGAGGAGGAAGCCGCCGAGGGCCCCATCAGCGCCGAGAACAAGCGCCGCATCGACGCCGCCTACGAGATCCTCAAGAACGAGACGCTGCCCGACGGCCGCCCGCTGAAGATCGTGCGCATGCCCTTCCCGGAGCATCTCATCTTCCGCGGCAGCCAGGACAACCCCACGGTCATGGGCTGGAAGCAGTTCTTCGACGAGAACGGCGGCGTGGCCTTCGACGGCACCCCGTGGCCCGAGGGCGACTACTGCTTCGTCAACTCCTGCAGCTACTGCAACTTCCTCGTGTGCAACGACGTGGTGTTGGGCCAGCGCTACTGGCACGAGGGCATGGATCCGAAGATCAAGGAGAAGGACGAGCGCGCCAAGGCGGTGCTCAAGAGCGTGTTCCCCGGCCGCGAGGTCGTCATGCTGGACACCTACTACCTGAACCTGTTCGGCGGCGGCGTGCACTGCTGGACCAAGAACGTGGCAATGCCCCAATAACGTGAGTTCGCAAGGGAAGAAAACAAGAGGAAAGGAATCTCACCCATGCTTAACAACTTCGTAGGAAAGGACATCATCAACATCGGCGACATGACCCCCGACCAGTTCCAGTACCTGCTGGATCTGTCCAAGATGCTGAAGGCCGAGAAGATGACCGGCGTCGATCACGCCCGCTTCCACAACAAGAACGTGGTGGCCCACTTCGAGTGGGAGTCGACCCGCACCCGCTGCGCCTTCGAGACCTCCTGCCATGACCTGGGCCTGGGCTTCACCTACCTGTCCAACTCGCACTTCGGCAGCAAGGAGACGGTGAAGGACTCCATCCGCGTGTTCAGCGAGATGTACGACGCCATCGTGCTGCGCGCCCAGCGCGAGGAGGCCTACGTGCGCGAGGTGGCCGACATCGCCACCATTCCAGTCATCAACGCCTGCTGCGAGGGCGACCATCCCACCCAGATGCTGGCCGACGCCCTCACCATGCAGGAGCTTTTGGGCAACCTGAAGGGCCGCAAGCTGGCCTTCGTGGGCAACTGCGCCACCACCGCCATGTGGTACGGCCGCCTGTGCGCGCTTCTGGGCATGGACTTCTACGCCGTGGGCCCCGACGACGAGCGCTACCAGCTGTGCGACTCCTTCAAGGAGAACATCGAGGACCTGTTCAACAAGTGGGCACCGAACAACGAGATCGTGCTCACCTCCGACAAGGAGAAGCTGAAGGGCATGGACGTGGTGACCACCGAGTGCTGGATCTACCAGAACCCCGACGTGCACGACGAGGACCTGGCCGCCACCGGCGACTGGACGAGCTTGGAGTACTCTTACGACGCGTGGCTGCGCCACTCCGACATCATGGAGCCCTACCGCGTGACGAGCGACCTGATGGAAGATTACGTGAAGAACCCCGACTGCCTGGTCATGCATATGCTGCCGGCCTACCACAACGCCGACATGAAGCTGATGCAGAAGTTCCTGGCCGAGGCCAAGAACGAGCGCGACCGCCGCATCCTCACCGAGGGCATCTGCATCTCCGACGAGTGCTTCGAGAAGCACGCCAGCGAGATCTTCCGCGAGGCCGGCAACCGCCAGCCCACCATCAAGGCCTGCCTGGCCGCTGTTCTGGGCATCTAGTCGTCGACTCACCACGGGCGGGCGGCCTGCGCGGCTGCCCGCCGTTCCCGTAAGGAGAAAACATGTCTACTGAAGTAGCAAAGAAAAGCGGAAGCGGCTACGCCTGGCTCGTCATGGTCGGCTTTGGCATGGTCATGTGCGCCACTATCGGCGCCATCACCGTCATGGGCGGCCTGTTCTACTATCCGGTGTGCGAGGAGCTGGGCTTCATCGGCGCAGTGCTCATCATCGTGCTGTTCATGCTGCTCATAGCGCAGGGCCTGATGATCGCCTATAAGGCCGAGAACCTGTACTGCACCATGGTGGGCATCGGCATCATGGCGCAGATCGCCTGGCAGGTGTTCTGCAACATCGCCGTTGTCACCAACACCCTGCCCAACACCGGCATTTCGCTGCCCTTCTTCTCCTCCGGCGGCACCAGCCTGATCCTGCTGCTGGCCGAGATGGGCGTTATGGTCAATATCGGACGCAACGGCGAACGGGCCCGTCTGGAACGGGAGGAAGCCCACGCCGAGCGGGAGCGCCAGCGCAAGGCAAAGACCATTGTGCTGGATACCGCACGCAGAGCGCAGACAGAACAGTAAGGAGGAACCAAGATGCGTGTACTCATTGCAGCCGGCGGCACTGCCGGCCATATCAACCCGGCTCTGGCCATTGCGGGAGCCATCAAAAAGGCCGACCCCACCGCTGAGATCCATTTTGCGGGCCGGAAGGAGGGCATGGAGTACCGTCTGGTCACACAGGCGGGCTATCCCTTCCATCACATCGAGATCACCGGCTTTCAGCGGAAGCTGAGCCTGAACAATATCAAGCGGAATATCATTACCCTGTGGAATCTGGCACTCTCCGGCCCCAAGGCCAAAAAGATGATGAAGGACATCCAGCCCGACCTGGTCATTGGTTGCGGCGGCTATGTGTCCGGCCCGGTGGTGCGCTGCGCCGCCAGACAGGGCATCAAGACTGCCCTGCATGAGCAGAACGCCTTTCCCGGTGTGACCAACAAGCTGCTGGCTCCGGATGTGGACATCGTGTTCGCCGCTGTGCCCGCCGCCGTGGAAAAGCTGGGCGCACCCGAAAAGACCATCGTGGTGGGCAATCCCGTCCGGCCGGAGGTGTTCACCCAGGCGAAGAACCGGGAAGCCATCCGTGCCGAACTGGGCGCAGGCGACCGCACCGTGATCCTCTCCTTCGGCGGCAGTCTGGGTGCCCGCCGCGTGAACGAGGTGGTGGCCGACCTCTGCGCCTGGGAGCAGAAGAACAAAAAGCCCGTCCTTCATCTCCATGCCACCGGTCAGTACGGCGTGCAGCTGTTTCAGGATCTGGAAAAGGAAAAGGGCTTTGCCCCCGGCGAGAGCCTTGTGGTGAAGGAATACATCAACAATATGCCCGAGCTGCTGGCCGCAGCGGACCTTGTCATCAGCCGCGCCGGTGCCCTGACACTGGCCGAGCTGGAGGCTGTGGGCCGTGCCGCTGTGCTCATCCCAAGCCCCAACGTGGCCGAGAACCACCAGTATTACAACGCCATGGAGCTGCAGAAGGCCGGTGCTGCTGTGGTCATTGAGGAAAAAGACCTGACCGGCGAAAAGCTGGTGCAGACCGTTTCCGGGATGCTGGCCCAGCCCGGCAAGCTGGCTGAGATGGGCCGCAATGCCCGGAGCCTGTCGGTGGACGACAGCCTGGACCGCATTGCGGATGCCCTGCTCAAGCTGGTCAAGACCCCGTAACGGAAGGAAAAAACAGAGGAAAGGAGGTGCAGCCGGATGCCGCAGAATGACCGGAACAGCCGGAACCGCAAGCGCCGCCGGGCCTACGATCAGGCCCGGGATGACCGGCGCGGAGGGCAGAGCACCCAGCGCCGCAGCAGCGCGGGTGCTGGCAGTGACCTGGGGTACAGCGGGTACGCAGGATATTCCTCCGGCGGCCACCCCATCACGAACCCCAATTATGACCCCGATGCGCCCCGCCCCAGCCGGTACACGGAACGCACGGTGAACTACGGCTCCTACCCGGATAACAGCATCGCCTTTCCCACCGGCGGGCGGAGCAGCCGGAGCGGCGCACAGCGCCCCCGCAGCGGGCAGAACGGCCAGCGGCGCACCTCCGGGGGCAATCAGCGGAACCGCCGCCCGGCCAGCGGCCAGAACCGGAACGCCCAGCGCCGCCCGCAGAACGCCCAGAGCCGCAGCGGCCAGCGGATGCGGCCGGTGCAGGGGCAGAACGCCCGGCGTGACCCCGTCCGGCGGGAGGGCAGGAAAAAGCGGAAGCTGACCCGGGCCGCCATCCGGCGGCGCAGGCTCATGCGGCGGCTCACGGCCCTTGTCATGCTGCTCTGCGTCATCGGCGCGGGGGTCTACCTCACTGTGACGATGCTGTTCAAGATCAGCTCCATTCAGGTGCAGACAGCGGACGGTGTGGTGCAGGAGGCCGGCGGCTATACCAGCGACCAGATCCTGCAGGCGCTGGATGTCCATCTGGAAGAGAATATCTTCAGTTTTGACCCCGGCAGCAAGGCCGCCGCGCTGGAAAAAGTGTTCCCCATGCTGGAGGATATCCGGGTGGAGCGGGATTACCCCGGCACCGTGGTGGTGCGGGTAACAGAAGCCCGGCCTGCCTGGGCTATGCAGACCTCCTCCGGCTGGCTGACCCTCTCGGGCGGCCTGAAGATCCTGGAGAAGGATTCTGCCCAGCCTGCCGGTCTGCCCACCCTGTACGGCGGCGAACCGGTCTCTGCCGAGCCCGGCGAACAGCTGACCTTTGCGGCGGAGCCCAAGGCCGACAGCACCCCGGACAGCACCCCGGACAGCAGCGCCTCCGGCACTGTTGAGGAGGAGGCGGACCAGCGGCTGGAAAGCCTGAACACCCTGCTGGCTGCGCTGGATGCCGCAGGCATGAGCGCCGACGTGACCCGCATCGAGTTTGCGGATGTGGACGAGATGGCCTTCCTCTATCAGGATCGCATCAGCGTCTGGCTGGGCACCCTGAATGAGCTGGAATATAAGCTCAAGCTGGCAAAGCACGTCCTGCTGAATGAGGACGGCAAGGGCTGTGCCGCGACCGACACCGGAAAGCTGGACTTCACCCATATCAGCATGTCCAGCACCCGCAAGTTCACCTTTGCACAGGGTGAGCCGGAGCTGCCCTCCGGCTACATCGTGCCTGAACCGGTGGAGGAAACACCCGCCGAAGAAGGTGTGACCGGTGAAACGGCAGACGGCACGACCACAGACGGCACTGCCCCGGCAGACGGCACGGCCACAGACGGCACTGCCCCGGCAGACGGCACGGTCACAGACGGCACCGCCCCGGCAGAGGGCGAAGCCGAAACACCAACGGATACCGCCGCGGCCCCGGCAGACCCCGAGGCCGGACCGACGGCACAACCGACCCCCGCCGAAGGAACGACCCCGGCGGCGGGCGATGCAAACCAACCCAAAACGACCCAATGAGGAGCGTGTAATGTTATGAAGCTGGAACAATTACTGGAAGGCGTGCCCTTTACGCTGGTGCAGGGCAGCCTGGATACCGAAGTGCAGGACATCATCTACGACAGCCGGAAGGCGGCCCCGGGCCTTGCCTTTGTCTGCATCGTGGGCACCCAGCGTGACAGCCACGAGTTTGCCGCGGACTGCGCCGCCAAGGGCGTGAGCGTGCTGGTCATCCAGCATGACATCGACCTTTCTGCCATGCCCGGTGTGACCGTGGTCAAGGTGGAGAGCAGCCGCTATGCCATGGCGCTGATGAGCGGCAACCTCTTTGGCAACCCCTCCCGCCAGATGACCATGATCGGCGTGACCGGTACCAAGGGCAAGACCACCACCACCCACATGATCAAGAGCGTGCTGGAAGCTGCCGGGAAAAAGGTCGGCATGATCGGCACCAACGGCATCTATTTCATGGGCCGTCATCAGGAGACCGCCAACACCACCCCTGAGAGCTACGAGCTGCAAAAGACCTTCCGCCAGTTTCTGGACGCAGGCTGCGACGTGGCCCTGATGGAGGTGTCCAGCCAGGGCCTGATGATGGACCGTGTGGCGGGGGTGCACTATGATATCGGCGTGTTCACCAACCTTTCCCCCGACCACATCGGCCCCGGTGAGCACAAGACCTTTGAGGAGTACCGCAGCTGGAAGGGGCAGCTCTTCCGGCGGTGTGATGTGGGTGTGGTGAACATCGATGACGAGAACACCGAAGCCCTGCTGGAAGGCTACACCTGCAAGCTGGTGACCTATGGCCGCAGTGAAAAGGCCGACTACCGCGCCGAGGGTTGTGAACTGCTGCGCACCCACGATTTTCTGGGCGTGGCGTTCCACGTTTCCGGCAGGGACAATATGGATGTCAGGGTGAACATGCCCGGCGAGTTCAGCGTCTACAACGCGCTGGCCGCCCTGGCTGTGGGCAAGGTGCTGGGCCTGCCCGATGCCGCCATCCATGAGGGTCTGGGCAAGTGCGTGGTCAAGGGCCGCGTGGAGCTGGTGCCCATCAGCAAAAAGTTTACCATCCTGCTGGACTACGCCCACAACGAGGTCTCCACCGAGAGCCTGCTCACCACCCTGCGGGCTTATCACCCCCACCGGCTGGTGGTGGTGTTCGGCTGCGGCGGCAACCGCTCCAAGCTGCGCCGCTACGGCATGGGCGAGACCTGTGCCAAAATGGCGGATTTCTCCATCCTGACCGAGGACAACAACCGCTTTGAGAAGATCGAGGACATCCTCGCCGATATCCGGGTGGGCATGAACAAGGGCAACCCCGATGCCAAGTTTGTGGAGATCCCCGACCGTCTGGACGCACTCCACTACGCCGTGGATCACGCCCAGGAGGGCGACCTGATCGCCGTCATCGGCAAGGGCCACGAGACCTACCGCGACCGTGAGGGCGTGAAAACCCCCTTCCTGGAGCGGGAGCTGCTGGAAGAATACGCCCAGCAGATCGGGTTGGAATAAACAAGAAAAACGCGCTGTGTCGTTGGACACGGCGCGTTTTTTGCTTCTGCTTTGGCACACGGGCCTTCGGCTCAGCAGGATCGAATTTGCAGGCGGCCGGCACTGGCACGGCCATGGCAGCGCTTACGCGCCCCACACCAGCCAGAGATACACATAGCCCGTCAGGACGGCTGCCAGCGTGAACGGAATGCCGATGCGCAGAAAATCACGGGTGCGCACCTGCTCACCCTGCTTGCGCAGGATGCCGATGGCTGCAATGTTGGCCGAAGCGCCAATGGGGGTCAGGTTGCCGCCCAGAGTTGCGCCCGTGAGCAGGCCGAAATAAAACAGCTCAGGCGGGAAGCCTGCACCGCCGTTCATCAGCCCGGCAATGCCCTGCACCACCGGCAGCATGGTGGCCACATAGGGGATGTTGTCGATGAAAGCAGAAAGGCCCACCGAGACGAATACCAGCAGGGTATAGAGACGGAAGGAATCATCACCGGAGAGGGTGTAGAACAGCTGGGCGGCGGCATCGATGACTCCGGCCTTGCGGATGCCCTCGATCAGGATGAACAGCCCGAACAACAGCAGCAGGGTGTCACAGTCCAGCTCCCGGGCCGCCAGCCGGAACGGCGCGAACGAGTGGCGGCGCAGGCAGGCGCGCAGGATGCCGAACAGGCAGACCCCTGCACAGATCAGCCCGCTGCGCAGGCCATAGAGCGCCAGCGGCAGCCCGCCCGCAGGCTGGGGCAGGAAGGAGGCCGCGATGAGCAGGCCCACCGTCAGCAGCATCAGGGCGGAGGGAACGGTGTCGGTGACCTCGGTCTCCACCGTGGCCGAGATGGGCTGGGTCTCGTGCCGGAAGGTGAACAGCAGCACGCCCAGAGAGGCCAGCGCCCCCAGCTCCACCCCGAAGAAGATGCCGGGCCTGCCCTCCATCCAGAAGAAATTGAAGAAGTTCATTCCCGCAAAGCCGCCCAGCAGGATGCTGGTGGTGTCACCCACAAGGGTGGCAGCTCCCTGCAGGTTGGAGGAGACCGCAATGGAAATGAGGACGGGCACGGGGGAGATCTTGAGCTTGCAGGCAATGGCAAGGCCCACAGGGGCCACCATGAGCACCGTGGCAACATTGTCCACAAAGGCGCTGATGACCCCGGCAAAGAGGGCCAGCATACACACGGCCCATTTCACGTTGGGCACCCGCACGATGAGCAGCTCGGCCAGCCGGGCGGGCATCCTGCTCTCAATAAAGAGGGAGACCGTGCCCATGGTGCCCGCCATCATCAGCAGGACATTGAAGTCCACGGCCCGGGCGGCATCCATCAGGGTAAAGTCCCACAGGCCCGCCGCGCCCAGAGCCAGAAACAGAGCGGCCCCGCCCAGCGCGGCAAAAGGCCGGTACTGCGGCAGGGCCAGCATCAGAAGATAGGTCAGCAGAAAAAGGATCAGTGCAGGAAGCATACGCAGTCCTCAGCTTTCGGGCCTGGCATCGGTGTCCTCGTCGATCATCCGGTATCCCACGCCCAGTTCGTTCAGAATATAGGTGTTGCGGCCGGGCACGCTGCCCAGCTTTTTGCGGATGTTTGCCATGTTGACCTGCAGCTTTTTGGTGCTGCCGCAGTCGGTATCGCCCCAGATGGCCCGCACGATGGCGGCATAGGTCATCACCCGGCCTGCATGTTCCGAGAGGAAGGCCACGATGTTGTATTCGGTCTGAGTCAGCTTGATCTCGGCACCGTCCACAAAGACCTTGCGGCGCTCATAGTTGATCTCAAGCCCCTGTGCCTGGAACACGCCGCCGGGCATTCCGCCCAGCACGCCGAAGCGGTTGGTGCGCAGGGCGGCGCGCACCCGGGCCAGCAGCTCGCCGGTGCCAAAGGGTTTGGTGATGTAATCGTTGGCTCCCAGATCCAGCCCTTCTACCTTATCCTGGATCTGTACTCTTGCGGAGAGTATGAGAACAGGAGTATTGGTATTGAAGGTACGGAACTGACGCAGGATTTCCAGACCGTCAATTCCCGGCAGGTTCAGATCCAGAAGGATCAGGTCGTAATTCTCTGTCATACATAATTCCAGTCCCTCTTCTCCGTCAAAGCAGGTATCTGTTTCGTATCCGTCCATGCGGAGCCCCTCTGCCATGGAACGGCAGAGCTGTTCTTCATCTTCTATAATTAAAATGTGCATGATAGTCTCCTTTTTGAATTTCTAGATTTATAGTTTTATCATAGCACACGAAGTATAAAATTCGTGTAAAAAAAGAAAATGTTTCATATTAAAATATCCGATTACAAAGTTCTTTTAACAACCGTAGCAAGAATTCCCTCACCTCTATAGGGACGCCGCTGAAAAACTGTTTTTTCATACTATATACAGTGTCTCAAAGTTGATTGATGTACTTTATTTTGTGTTAATTTATACGCAAAAAGGACTTTTTCAGTGGCCTTCTATAGGTGATGGGATGAATTGCACTATGAATTGCACATTCGAGCATGTCTGCTCAAATTTATAAAAAATCACAAAACACTTGTTCTGACACAATAAATATATTATAATAGAAAAAAAGAACAATATGCTCTTGAAATTTGGACGGTCGAAATAAGCAATAAGTGAGTGTACATAATAATTCTCATTCTGTGTTGTTAGCTGATCATGGTTATGAAATATAGCAGAAAGATGCTGGACGATAAAATGTTAGAGAGAGCAAAAGAAATCTTTGAAATATAGCACCTGTTGGAACAATCCATCAGTATATAGAAAGTCAGGGTGAGAAAGATAAACCGGGCAGTAAAAATAAGGATCTATCCAAATAAAGAACAGATAACCCAGATAGAGAAGACGATCGGCTGCAGTCGTTTTCTCTATAACCGGATGCTTGCGGATAAGATCCGTTATTATCAGGAAGAAAAAAAGATGCTGAAAAATACGCCGGCCGGATATAAAAAAGAATATCCATGGCTGAAAGAGGTAGATTCTCTTGCGCTGGCGAATGTACAGTTAAATCTGGAAGGGGCTTTCCGGAAATTTTTCCGGGAACCGGGAGTGGGATTTCCGCATTATAAATCAAAAAAACATTCGCGGAAATCCTATACAACGAATATGGTAAATGGGAATATCTGTTTGCAGGACAGATTCCTGAAACTGCCAAAGATGCAGCCGGTAAAAATAAAACTCCACCGTATGATCCCGGAGGGAGGGAAGCTGAAATCAGTGACTGTGAGCAGGGAACCGTCCGGGAAATATTTTGCCAGCCTGTTGTTCGACTGTGAAAACCAAACAGCGGAGAAAAGACAGGCGGAAAAATTCCTGGGGATGGATTTTGCCATGCATGGGATGTGTGTATTTTCTACGGGTGAAAGAGCCGGATATCCCATGTTCTACCGGAATGCAGAGAAAAAACTTGCCCGGGAACAGAGAAAACTTTCCAGATGTGAAAAGGGCAGCCGTAACTATCAGAAACAGAAGAAAAAGGTTGCTTTATATCATGAAAAGATAAAGAACCAGAGGAAGGATTTCCAGCATAAGCTCAGCCACAGCCTTGCAGAAGACTATGACGCAGTATGTGTGGAGGATCTGAACCTGAAGGGGATAGCCGGAGGCCTGCATTTCGGAAAAGGGATACAGGATAACGGATACGGTCAGTTCCTTTCCATGCTTGGATATAAGCTGGAAGAACGTGGAAAATATCTGATAAAAGTAGACAGATATTTTGCATCCAGTAAGATATGCAGCGTATGCGGACATAAGAAGAAAGAGCTGGCATTATCAGAACGGATATACCTATGCGAATGTGGAAACCGGATGGACCGGGATGTGAATGCGGCGGTCAATATTCTGAAAGAAGGAAAAAGAATATATAAAAAATGTGCATAATAGCACAGAAAAGATCCGTAACCGGATAAAAAAGAACCGCGGGACACGCGGGGATAGCCTGTTTTAGCTTTGCCCTGAAGGGCAATTGAGCAGGAAGCTCCCACTTCAAAATCTGTAAGATTTAAGTGGCGGGAGCATGTCACGAGATTTCTGCTCTTAGAATATGCTGCAAATCTCAAATGGTGTATGCGCTAACTGTTGTCATGCATAAAAATATGTGTTAAAATAACCACCGAAACTGGTTCGAAACCCTCCCAGTATAAAAAACTAGGCAAAGTAAAAAATATTGCGGTCGCTTATGAGTTATCATAAGCGGTCTGTTTGCTGATGCTTTTGTTTATTGAGGGATAAACAAAAGTATTTTTTTTGCTTTGACAGAAAGGAATTAAATGAAAAAAAGAAAAGTAATTATTGATTGTGATCCGGGGATTGATGACAGTCTTGCGATTATGCTTGCACTGAAATCACCGGAGATCGAAGTGATCGGAATCACCATTGTGTGTGGAAATTCACCGGTGGAGATGGGATTTGGAAATGCAAAGAAAATCCTGAAGCAGATGAATCGTCTGGACGTTCCTGTGTACATTGGGGAAAGCACTCCCTTAAGGCGGGATTACGTGAATGCTCTGGACACTCATGGAGAAGACGGGCTTGGTGAAAGCTTTCTGCCGGAAGTAACCGGTTATCATCAGCAGATCAGTGCTGTGGATTTTCTTGCTGATGTATTGAAAAAAGAGAAAGTATCCATAATCGAACTGGCACCTATGACCAATCTTGCCAGACTGATCCAGAAGGATAAAGAAGCATTTTCCTGTATTGAGGAGATTGTTTCCATGGGCGGCAGCTTTAAAAGTCATGGAAACTGTTCACCTGTTGCAGAATACAATTACTGGTGTGACCCGGACGGCGCTTCTCTGGTATATGAGACACTCCATCAGAATGGCCAGAAAATCCATATGGTGGGGCTGGATGTGACGAGAAAGATTGTGCTCACGCCTGATCTGCTGGAGTATATGTGCCGTCTGAACAAGGAAACAGGGGAATTTGTAAAGAAGATTACGAAATTCTATTTTGATTTCCACTGGGAATGGGAGCATATCATTGGCTGTGTGATCAATGATCCCCTGGCAGTGGCATATTTTATCAATCCGGAACTCTGCAAAGGCTTTGATTCCTATGTACAGATTGAAACAGAGGGGATTTCTCTTGGGCAGTCTGTTGTGGACTCTATGAATTTCTATCGGAAAGCATCGAATGCGAGGGTGCTGACTGAGGTAGATGTGTATGGATTCTTTCAGATGTTTCTTTCAAGGATCCTTGATCAGGAACCGGAAAAACTGGATATTTTACAAGATTTAATACGAGGAGATTTAAAATGAAAACTGAAAAAATAAGTGTACAGAAAATCTGTATGATTGCTTTTGCTATCTGCATTAATTTTGTGGGAGGACAGATTGCTTTATTTCTGAAACTTCCTATTTATCTGGACAGTATCGGAACTGTATTTGTGGCTGCTGTCCTGGGACCCTTTTATGGAATGCTGCCCAATCTGCTCAGCGGCCTGCTGATGGGAATGACTGTAGATATTTATTCCCTGTATTATGCTCCGGTAGGAATTCTTCTTGGTTTTGTGACAGGTCTTGTGTACAGAAAATTCCAGCCGAAAAAGTGGCAGATATTTCCGGCTGCTCTTGTGATCACACTTCCATCTACCATAATCAGTTCCTGTATTACGGCATTTTTATTTGGAGGAATCACTTCTTCCGGATCCACTGTTCTTGTACAGCTTCTGGCAAAAACACCTCTGGGAATGGTAGGAAGCTGTTTTGTAGTTCAGTTTATCACAGATTACATTGACAGGGTTCTGTGTATTGCAGTAGCAGCAGTTCTTATTACAGCATTGCGTAAAAGTATGAAGGAGAATTTTGCCTGATGAAAGTCCTGATTACAGGCACAGCATCTGGGATCGGGAAAGGCTGTGCAGAATTTTTCCTGAAAGAAAATCATGAAGTCTATGGATTTGATAAAAATATATCCTCGATCCAACATCCGAAATATACTCATTTCTGTCTGGATATCAGAGACAAAAGCTCTTATCCGGAAATCGGACAGGTAGATATTCTGATCAATAATGCAGGGGTTCAGAATGGTGATGATATTGATGTAAATCTGAAAGGAACTATTTCTGTTACAGAACATTACGGCATTCATCCCAATATTTATTCCATTATTATGATTGGATCAGCAAGCGGGCATACAGGTTCTGAATTTCCGGAGTATGCAGCAAGTAAAGGAGGAGTCCTTGCCTATACGAAAAACGTGGCCATGAGGATAGCTCCTTATCAGGCGACATGCAACAGTCTGGATTTCGGTGGGGTTATGACTGAACTGAACCGGCCGGTGATGGAGGATGAAAAGCTCTGGGATCAGATCATGGAACTCACACCTCTGAAACGATGGATGTCTGTGGAAGAGGCAGCAGAGTGGATTTACTTTATGGCGGTAAAAAACCGTTTCTGTACAGGCCAGAACATTCTCATTGACGGTCTGGAGGCCGGAAACTGCAATTTTATCTGGCCATAGAGTGGGTCTGAAAAATCATTCCTGCGATCTACTGTTATTTTGTGCCCGAATATGATAAAATGAGAAAATAATGATAAAGATATTTCAAAGATAGAGAAAGTATTTAACAGGAGGCGCAAAAATTATGGATATCAAAGAACAGATTCATGGATTAACAGAGGAGATGCTTACCAATCTGGGCAGGCTGGTTGCCATTGATTCCCAGCTTGGCACTCCCGCAGAGGGGAAGCCCTTTGGAGAGGGACCTGCCAAAGCACTGGAAGAAGGTCTTAAGATTGCACAGGAGCTTGGATTTAAGACAGTCAATCTGGATAATTACTGTGGTTATGCAGAGATGGGCGAGGGCGATGAGATTGTTGGTATTGCCGGACATCTGGATATTGTACCTGTAGGCGGGGACTGGAGTTATGATCCGTTTAAACTGACACGTGAGGGTGATTATGTTTACGGTCGTGGAACAACAGATGATAAGGGACCTGTTCTGGAAGCTCTTTATGCAATGAAGCTTCTTCGCGATTCAGGTGTGAAGCTGAACAAGAGAGTACGTCTCATTATGGGATGTAATGAGGAAACAGGTTCCAAATGTATGGAACATTATAATGAAGTGGCAGAAGAATTATCCTGCGGCTTTACCCCAGATGCCAGTTTTCCGTGTATTCATGGCGAAAAGGGACTTTTGCAGATGATGGCCTATTCCAAGAACACGAAAATCATCTCTGCAGATGGAGGGTTTGTCTTTAACGCAGTATGCGATTCCTCCACAATAGATGTTCCTGCCGAAGAAGGACTGAAGGAGAGACTGGAAGCTGTACTTGCAGAGACAAAGCTTCAGGAATATAAGGTAACAGAGGAAAATGGACAGATCAGTATTTATGCAAAGGGAGTTCCGGCACATGCCAGCACTCCGACTCTTGGGGTCAATGCAATAGGTGTTACTTTTGAATGTCTCGAGAAAGCAGGATTTAAGGACGATTTTGTGGAATTCTATAATACACATATCGGCACATCCTGCGATGGTGAAGGCATTGGACTGAAATTTGCAGATGAGTATGGCGAACTTACTCTTTGCAACGGTATGATCAAAACAGAGAATGATGTGATCTCCTGTACAATTGATATCAGAGTACCTGTAACACTGAAATCAGATGAAGTCCGCAGGATGTGTGAGGGCAGACTTGAGGATGAGAATGGACGTATAGAGATTCTGGGAATTGGTGATGCCTTATTCTTCCCAAGAGAATCTCCACTGGTAAATGCTTTATACAAAGCTTACACAGATGTAACAGGCGATACAGAGAACAAACCGATGGTGATCGGCGGTGGAACTTATGCAAAATCTCTTAAGAATATCATTGCATTTGGACCTGAGAAGCCGGGAATCGATTATCGTATCCACAGTGCAGATGAATTTATTCTCGTATCCGGTATGGAAGAGGCAGTTCTGGTTTATATGGAAGCAATCAAGAATCTTCTGGCAATCTGATGAAAAATGATAGAGCAGTTATTAAATGGAGAGCAGAACATGAAGGCAGCAGTATTTTTCCCTGGTATCGGGTATCATTGTGACAAGCCGCTTTTATATTATTCACGAAAGCTGGCGCAGGAATGTGGCTATGAAGAAACAATTGCATTAAGCTATAATTATGATGGCGGAAATATCCGGGGAAATGAAGAAAAAATGCAGCAGGCATTCGAAAGCCTTTATGAACAAGCGGAGAAAAGTCTTTCTGCCGTTGACTTTGACAAATATGATGAAATATTATTTGTCGCAAAAAGCGTAGGCACGATCATAGCATCCGCATATGCAGAGAAACACAGCATCAGATGCCGGCAGATACTATACACACCATTGAAATACACCTACAATTTTGCTCACAGAGAAGCCATTGCCTTTATCGGAACTTCAGATCCATGGAGTATTGTTTCTGAAGTACAGGCTTTTTCTCAAAAACAGCAGGTGCCAATGTATACTTATGAAAATGCAAACCATTCACTGGAAACAACAGATACACTGGAAAACCTGAAAATTCTCCAGGATGTTATGGGGAAAACCAAGGGATTTTTGGAGCGGAAATAAGAAAAAGCATATAATCATATTGAGTAGATATGGGTGAAGAAGTGTCAAGAAACTATTTCTTGGCACTTCTTTTTGCTCCATGTGATAATCAATGATGCAAATTATTTTGCTGTGAGTCGGAGACTGCCAAATCAGTCAATGATACTATACTGCATCATTTCATAATGTAAGATACAGCCCTCGTAGATTTCTATCGGAAGAAGTGCCCTCGCAACCAGCTTCAGTTCCTCCTCTGGGCGGTCGATTCTCTGCAGATGTGCATAATCTCCATCAATCTGTTTCACTTCATAATCACATTCTAACATCGGTATTTTCCTTTCTCGTAATCTTGATTTTGTTACATTCTTAATTTCTTCCTGAATTCTCTCAAGGTATCCTTTTTCTGAAAGATAAACATCCCTGCTAAAGTCAGAAAACTGATACCTGTGCACAGTACAGACGGCAGCGTATAATGCACGATTCCGATCCAGATAAGGATTGCCGGTATGCA